>Ga0065709_1029200_pt1 | contig 163498 bp, 141 predicted proteins | sample Hoacrofraction14_2_FD_59096 | JGI IMG/M metagenome (GOLD analysis project Ga0065709, IMG submission 59096) | Hoatzin crop microbial communities from Cojedes, Venezuela, sample from fiber fraction 14 v1 | ecosystem: Host-associated > Birds > Digestive system > Esophagus > Crop | place...
TCATACGGCGGGTTGCCGGAGAAGTCTGCGATGACACCATGTGCATCTTCCAGATAGAACACCTCGAAGATCGGGTTGTCTGCTGTCTGGTACCGGTCCTTCACAATCGGGTTCGCCATGGCTCATTATCTACCAATCTGAATTTCTTCGGCATATTTTTGAGTTTTTCTATTTCCATTCGTATAGCTCTCACATAAGAAAGTGCTACATCAGGGACAAGCAAAACTTCTGCTATATAATTCTTTAACTCAATCAAATCTGCTGTAGCATCATCCGTCATGATCATTTTGAAAGTTTGCATCAAGAAAGGCTCCTCTCGATTTCATCAAAAACCTCATCGTAGGGGCGACCTTTGCCTTCGAGTGACTGCTTCTCGCTATTATCTGTCTGTAAAGCGAATTTATTACAACTGATACAGGTACACCCAACTTCTGCAAAATATCCTCGGCCTCATTCTTTATATCTTCCTCAACACGTGCACTTACTGTTGCATTTTTAATCATGACCATTACCACCTTTCTAACTATATTACGAAGAGTCGTCTTGCAGTTTGCAATACAATTTGAATAAATTCCCCATTTCTTGGTTTCCAAATTAAGCACATCAACAATCGTCGACAAATGACTACAAGAATCGGCAAAGCTCAAATTGCGGGACTTCGTTTTTTACTTCATGAACGCCTTAAAAATGAAGTGATTTACGAAGTGGAATTCAAAACTTCGTAATTCACTTCGTAATTTCATTAATTACGAAGTAAAAAACGAAGTCGCGAGCGAATGAACAGGTCATGGCCGGGTTGCAGGCCGTGAAAGAGGCCATCCAATCCAAGTTGGATGGCCTCTTATATGGTCGATTAACAAAAGCCGAACTGATCATAAAAATTTATCAGCTTTCCAAACTGTTGGCATCAAGTAAAAAATCATAAAGATTCAACATAATTATTCCTTCTTCGCTATACCATTTTCCAACTATATCTTTTGCAATAATAAATTTTTTGAAGGAGTCCTTTATGTAGAGGTACGGTCTCTGCTCTTGGATTCTCTTTTCGCTATTTGGCATACTCAGTGCCGACTGTATGTAGAGTCTCTCCGGGCTCTTGTTGCATACAAAATCAACTTCAAGCTGCGGCTTTATAGTTTTTCCTTCGCTGTTTTTTGCGTTAGTTTCTACGACTCCAATATCAACATCATATCCCCGAATCCTCAGTTCATTATAAATTGCATTTTCCATTAGATGCGTCTGCTCCATCTGCCTGTAATTAAGCCTGGCATTTCTCAGTCCAAGATCCGTAAAGTAATATTTCATCGGAGTATTAATATAGCGTTTTCCCTTCACATCATATCGTTTTACACCTTCAATCAAAAAACTGTCTGTAAAATATTCCAGGTATTTTTTTATGGTATCTTGATGAACCGACACATTTTTCACGCTTTTAAAAGTGTCTGAAAGTTTCTTGGGGTTAATTAACGTACCCGTCTGAGATGCAACAATATCCAGAAGTTCCTCCAGCTCTCCATCCTTCCGGATGTGATTTCTCTCGATAATATCTTTCAAATATGTTTCGGTAAAAAGATTTTTTAAATAGCTGCGTTTGTCTGTCGATCTTTGCATCAATGCCACTGCAGGAAGACCGCCATGCTGAATATATTCATCCCAAGCAGATTCTTTGCTTCCATCATATATCTCAAAGAACTCACTAAATGCCAGTGGATATAATTTTATTTCATCGCCTCTGCCTCTGAACTCTGTAATAACATCCTTTGAGAGGAATTTTGCATTACTTCCTGACACATATACGTCCACGTTATCGATATGCAAAAAACCATTAAGCACATCTGCAAAATCGACGACAAACTGAATTTCATCAAGCAGAACATAATACATTTTGGGGTCATTAATTTTGGACTTAACAAATTCATACAAATTTATTGAATCTCTTAAATCTCTGTTTGCAATATCATCCAAAGACAGGCGAATAATGTGATCGTCATCTACGCCTTCTTCGATGAGATGATGATAAAAAAGATTAAAGAGCAGGTACGTCTTCCCGACGCGCCTTATGCCGGTCACAACCTTAATCATACCGTTGTGCTTTTTTTCTATGAGTTTTTGTAGATATATATCTCTTTTAATGTTCATGGTTCTATTTCCTGTTACTGAATTTATTTTCGTATTTACGAATTTTTTTCTAATACAATCATACGTCACGAAGTCTTTTAAAGCAATTTTCTGTTGAATATTTTTTCGGATTTACGAATTTTTTTCTAATAGAGATTACAAATGTCGACAAATGACTACAAGAATCGGCAAAGCTCAAATTGCGGGACTTCGTTTTTTACTTCATAAACGCCTTAAAAATGAAGTGATTTACGAAGTGGAGTTCGAGACTTCGTAATTCACTTCGTAATTTCATTAATTACGAAGTAGAAAACGAAGTCGCGAGCAAATGAACAGGTCATGGCCGGGCTGCAGGCCATGAAGGAATTCAACCAATTAATTTCTAAACCACGAATATTGTTATAACAATCAGTTCACTCCGTTTTGAACCAAAACCCCGGCCGCATACAGAGGCATGTTAACTATTGTCTCCTGCTTTTCGAAGCCGAGGAGAGAGAAACGCCAAGCCACGTCAGGGCCGAAGCGCGCAATATACGACTTAAGGCTCTGCGATCTTATGCTTCTTCCGGATTTGACTTCCACCGGGATAATTTTGTTCTTAATCTGGAGAAGAAAATCAATCTCGTTGCTGTCGGAGACAGAATAGTAGTACGCATCGAGGCCGCCGTCGCTTACCAGTTGCTGCAGAACATACTGCTCGGTAAGTGCACCTTTGAAATCAGTGAAGATATCACTTCCGTTCAAAAGAGTCACCGCATCGAGTCCCGCATGTGCAGCAAGGAGTCCCACATCGACAAAGAATAACTTAAAAGCTGAAGGTTGCTCATAAGCTTTAAGAGGCATTTCCGGTTTGCTGACTCTCGGCACCTTATACACAAGACCCGAATCTTTGAGCCACTCAATTGCAGTCTCATATTCAGCAAACCTTCCACCCTCTTTTACTTTTCCAAAGAAAAATTTCTTGTTCTCCTTGGAAAGCTGCATCGGTATGGCATTCCACACACCGCGAACGCGGCTTAATCCATGGCCTGTAATGTGCTTGCCAAAATCACTTTCATAAACTTCCAGAAGTTCTTTCTGAATTTTACGAACCTGCCCGTAATCGCCGTTATCCGCGAACTCCTGTACAGCTTCCGGCATACCACCAACGAATAAGTAACTCTTGAGCAATTCCTCATACTTTGAAAGCAGGGAATTAACCGTAGCATAATCGCCTTGTGTCAGAGCATCACACAAACCGCGCTCTCCCATAGCCAGCAGAAATTCACGGTATGTCATGGGGTACATATCAAGTGTGTTAACCTTTCCCACCGGAAATGAGATCCCGCTGTGAATAGCCGTACCCAGAAGCGAACCCGCCGCCACAACATGGTACTCACCCGCGTCTTCACAGAAATACTTAAGTGAAGAGAGCACTCTCGGAGCCTCTTGCACCTCATCGAAAATCAGCAGCGTCTCACCCGGAACTATCTTCTCGCCGGTAAGAGCATTAAGAGCTCTCAGAATTCTGCTGATATCAAAATCATTCTCAAATATAGTCTTTGCAATTGGATTGTTGTCAAAATTAATATATATATAATTCTCGAAACACTGCCGGCCGAACTCACGCATGATCCAAGTCTTGCCAACTTGACGCGCGCCTTTAATAATAAGCGGTTTACGCCTATTACTGTCCTTCCATTTAATTAATTCTTGTATAATAAATCGTTCCATATATACGGGATTTTAACATTTTTCCGGACCATACTCAACGCGATTTTTACATTTTTCCGGACCACTTTCGGACTCAAACTTACATTTTTCCGGACCACCCGAACGATTCGTGGCAATTAATTTCTAAACCACGCCAGTGCGTAAATCGGAATAAGAATATGAGAAAAACAATAACGAACAGTGAACTCCCTGGTATATGCGACAACAACATCCCTATAGACCTGAGCCGCATCAACGGTGCCGTTCATCACTTGGTTCGCCACAATACTCGGCAGCTTAGATCCGCGGCTGCCCATCTGGGAAGTTATGAATTCAATAACATTTGACTCGGTCACACCATAAAAATCTCCCGCGGACGCGTGCGAATACATCAGCAGCATCACGCCGCCGGTAACCCCGGCAAACGCGATTAGAGATATGATCAGATTGCGAGCATTGGTTGTGTAGTCACCTTTTCGAGCAGATGTAAGAAGTATCAGCTGACAGACCCCGCCAATCACCGCCGGGATTGTCTCGAAATACATGTTGTAGCGTGCACTACGCGCCCTGCTGTACGCGAGGTCCGGCAACCCGTCCCACAAAATGACCAGCTCGAGCCCCATGATTGTCAGCGCCGCAATCACGAGCGAGAGGCATAAAATCAGAAATGTGGATTTAAAGGCGGACTTGGACATGGTTAAAACATCCCGTTTCTTTTATATACTTTCAATGCCGGCCAGCCATCTTGGCAAGTCGATTATTTTAATTCCTTCAAAATCGTAAACAGGATGGTTGGTCCTCGCTATAACCACTTTCGGATAGGCGTCTTTTATGGATAACAGGGGCTGGAATTCTCTTTCCCGGGTTTCCTCAGAACTTATATCGTCATAAACCTGAATGTAGATTTTCTTTTCTCCGTCCATCGCCACAAAATCTATTTCTTTCTGGTATAGTTTCCCGACATAAATGGTATAGCCTCTTCTTAACAGCTCTAGTGCGACCATGTTTTCATATTGTCTTCCATAATCCATGTTGCGTTTTCCGAGTCGCGCATATCGGAAACCGGAATCTACAGCGTAATATTTTTCAAAGCTGTTTAATATAGACTTTCCGCGAATGTCATATCTTTTTATTCCGTAAAAAAGATATGCGTCACACAAATACTTTACATAATTGCCTATTGTTACGTGATTTGTCTTAATGTTCTGACCACTTAATATATTGCTAATATTATTGGCACTTGTAGGATTGCAGATGTTATCAAGCAAAAAGTCAGCAGTTTTAAATAACACGGTATCATCCGGCAACCTGTATTTCTGCTTCAAATCTCGATTAATAATCGTATTGAAAATACCGGAAACGTAATCTCTGCGGTCTCTCTCCGAATCATAGGCATATACACCCGGCATTCCGCCGATACGTGTATAGTCCTCAAAAGTTTTGTTTAAATCATCTTCTTCCCGAAAAGAAAGATACTCAGCAAAGCTAAACGGAAATACATGCACTTCGATAAAGCGACCGGTAAACAATGTTGCCAAATCGCTGCTCAACATAAAAGCGTTTGAGCCGGTAAGATATATATCGTATTTTTTCTTGTTGTACAAACTGTTAATAGCAAGCTCAAAATTCTTACACAGCTGGACTTCATCAATAAGTACGTAATTATTTTTACCCTCTTCAAAACGAGTCGAAAAATAATTATACAAAGCGTGATATTCCAACAGATTTTCGTTCTCAAGGTCTAACAAATCAACATAAATTATATTTCCGGTCGGATCGTCTTCCTTCAAACAATTGATGAAAGATTTCATCAATTCCGATTTGCCGGATCTTCTGACCCCGGTAATAACTTTAATATCCTGCGTTCCGCGTAAAGATTTAAGTCTATCAATATATGTTTGTCTATCGATTATTTTCACAGCACTCACCCGTTCACTTTCAAAACTTTAAAAAAATTATATTTTTGAAATCAATTTCATTGTATCAGCTATTATGTGGTTTTTCAATCGTGCGCTTTCAAAACTTTAAAATTTTTCATTTTTGGAAAGTGCACTTAATATGTAATCGAAGACTTCCTGGCCATAAAAAAGGCCATCCAACCCAACTTGGACGGCCTCCCGGCACATTTAACACTGTTACAAACCCTTATTTATCAAGCCTTATCGCGGTGAGCGAGTAAACGATGGTTCCCGTGACCCACACGAGCGTGCAGATGAACATCGGCAGCATTCCGACCCTGAACACGAAGGTCATTGGGATGAGACAGACCATCACAACGAGACAAACGCGCTGCATCGCACGAAACGCCTTGAACCCCGACTGATAAACCTTGAGCTTTTCGATCTCGTCGCTCTCCTCTTCGAACTTTTGCCGTCTCTCGCGGCTCGTATCAAAGACGCTCAAAGTCTTCTCCGGATTGACGCCGCGATTTATGTCCACTGTGAGTTTCTGGATGACAATCGCGAGAGTTGCCGAGGCCATGGTCAGCATCATCGGCAGCACCATATAAAGAGCCGGAGAGTAGAGTGTGGAATTTTCGAGCATTGCCGTGAAACACGAGAGCAGCAGGAAAAGTCCCACGATTCCAAGCAGGTTCGAATACAAAAGCGGCAGGTGCATGCCCGGCTCGATTTGTGAGAGGATCTCGTCGTCACCGTCGCCGCCCGTGAGCCGGCGCTCGAGTTTTTTGACGTCCGCGAATGATTTAAACATCAGTGCCACAAGCACCGCGAACACCGCCACATAAATCCACGGAAGTGCCCGTTTTATGGCATTTTCGAGGGTTGCCGCGAGCTCAACCAGCCCGTCTTCGCCAATTGCCGTCAGCCGCCCGCACACGAATCCGACCGCCGTGATCGCCACCAGCATCCCCACATATCTAAGCCCCTTCCTAAGCTCTGTCTTCTCTTTCATCTTTAGTCCTCCTCATACTCGAAAATATCCTCAACTCTAACTCCGCAGACCTTCGCGATCTTCAACGCCAGCGTCACCGACGGCGAGTAGTCTCCCCTCTCAATCTGGCTGATTGTCTGCCTGCTCGTCCCCACGAGTTTTCCCATTTCCGACTGATTAACGCCCAGCCGCGCCCTGTAATCCTTGAGTTTGTTGTTAAGTGGCATCGCCCGTCGCCTCCTCTAACGGCTCTTCTAACGGGTCCTCCGCCCACGCACTTTTCTTCGAGAACGGCATCCCCATCACCGCGAAAATCACACCCAGCGAGAACCCGATACACATCCCAAGCGCCAAATCATCGAAAAGCAATCCGTACACAACTCCGAAACTCCAACCCGCCATCGCCCATATCAGATAAAGCGGCCCGTGTTCCGTATCTGCCGGATGAATAAATTTCCCATCATAAATTATCCCCTCATATTTGTCGCTCAGCGCGACCTCACCTTTAAGCTCTGTGAGCACCGCCTCATCGCACTCATTCTTACGTTCCTGAATTTCCTGTGTTAAGAATGTGTGGGTTATGCGGAGATTTTCTTTTTTCTTTGTTTTGTTATCCTCAGTGCCACGATTGCCGGTGCCACGATTGTTAGTGCCACGATTGTTAGTGCCACGATTGCCGGGCTCGCGGGTTACCACATAACAGGCCGCGAGATTTTTCTTGTTGTAGAATGCGTAAACGCTGCCCTTGTTGGCGAGTGCTTCGTGCGCCCGGTTGTAAGTATTGACCGGCGCGCCCGCTGCCTCGAGATCATTCTTGAATGTCCCTTTTTCCACCCTCTTCATTGAAATTTCTTTAATGTCGTACCCCTTAATTGACCCAAACAACATTTGCCTGCACTCCCCGCTATTCGAATTCTCATTTGACAACTTTTCTTGTCACGTCGTGATTATACGTTTGACAACTATTCTTGTCAACAGTTTCTTTGTGACCCTCCATGTCTATCTTGTTGTCTATCCAAATCTAATTAGATAGCGTGTTAGATGTACAAACCGGGATTCGTACATCCAATTGTCTATCCAAACGGGTTTAGATAGCGCGTTAGATGTACAGCCTTACTTAACAACAATTTCCTTTAAACTATAAACACCACTCATAACCTGTTCCCACGATAAATTTCCGACATATGAATTGCTATCAATATACTGTTTCCAATTATTTTGCATAGCCTCCGAATCTTTCACTGTTGCTAAAATATCTTCCAGACGTTCAATTCCTGCTTCAGATTTTCTGTGTCTGCATGTTGCAATAAAGGCCTGCCTCATCGTTACGGCATCAATTTCAGATTTGTACAATTCCATAAGGATGTAAATATCATAAAAATCTCGCATCCTCGTATTGGCATCCGCTCGTGTCATAATAGTTTCGAACTTTTCAGCCAACAAAGTCTCGAGATTATATGACCATAACGGAATTTTTCTGTCTTCCAAAAGCAGTGGAAAATCGTAACGTACAGCTTCAGGAGTGACCTCATCACCGGTGGATATATCGATTTTTATTGTTTGACGCAATCGATCAATTTTACTTTCGACAAAGAAACGAATTCCTTCGTACTCGCGACCCTCCATTATTTCCATCGTCCTAGTAATACGAAATCTAACACCGTCACCGAGATCTATTGCCATAATCTCCTTCATAAAATTTTCTGCATTTTCAATTGTCAGCGGCAGTGCTCGAACCGACGTATCAACATCAACTGTTGCTCTGGTATCAATCCCGACAAGCGACGCTACAAGCATACCGCCCTTTAAGATAAATGAATCCTTGAACTCAGACACAGAAATCCTTTCGAGCAATCTCTCCATCATATATACACGAAGAAGAATCTGTGCCTTATCACTGTCACCTTTTGCCCGGTTTCTGATTAAAGCCTTTAACTGTGTCGCTGTTTGTATCATAGCAACATCTCAGCATATTGCCTTACGGATTCTTCCTGTCCCAGAATTCTGGCATATTCCATCAGTCGGGAAATATCCTTTTCGCTATCGGAAAAGTAAGTTCGAACTGCCGTGTGAAACAACTGCGGGTCCAGCTTTTTCCTCGCCCGGATTACGTCGCAAACACACCTCTCCCGATTGTAAACCCTAATAATATTCCCTGCGATTGTTTCCGTCTCGGTAATTCCGATTTCAAACCACTTGTCCATAACTGTATGCACAACTACACCGGCATCTCTGAGATGCTTCGCGTTATAACCTCTGCGCACCGTAACAACCGGGCGCTCCGCCTCGCGATCGGTCAACCCATGCAGAAAAAGCGCCGTCTCGTGCGAAAAGACTATTTTCTTATTTCTGAGTTGCAGCAGATACAGTGGATCAGGCCATGTATCTTCAAACTGATATATCCCACGTGCGACCTTAATCAGTTTTTTGTTATATGCATACTGCAGTGCTGATTCTTTGGTCATTCCAAGCTCAATAGCCTGACTGATTCGATAGTATCCGGTCTCATCATTTGATGAATTAGCTTCCATAATTTACCCCTCACTTTCTCGCTACAATTATATACAAATGTAGCGAGAAAGTAAAGTTGCTGCGGTTATGAAACCACGCATGCTATGTAACTGTACATCCAAATCCAATTGGATAGCGTTTTAGATGTACAAACCGGAACTTATACATCTACTTGTCTATCCAAACTGGTTTAGATAGCGTGTTAGATGTACTTTTGTAATCCAAACTGTAATCCAAGTCAATTTAGATTACGGATTGGTTTACAAAAGCCCCAAATTGTAATCCAACCGGCAATCCAACACGTCTAAGATTACCGTCTGGATTACACAACTCCACAGATGCCCGCCGCGCCGCGCGAGTGACGCGCAGGCGCAAAACTGCGGGCGGCGGCGGCGTGGCACCACCCGCGCCACGGGGGCGGGGTTACCATGCGAGGGCGGGGTGACGCGTCGTAGTCGTGCTCCGCACAGGCTGCGGCGCGCGGCGGCGTGGCTGCAGCGCGCGGCACCGGATCGGAGCCGCACCAGCCGCACCCGCCGCACCCGCCACAACTCCACAACCACAAAAAATCCCGGCGCACCTCGCGGCGCGCCGGGACTCATCTCAAAAACTACAAAATCTCAAAACCCAACTCACTCAATCGGCTTCATAGTCGGGAACAGCAGAACATCTCTGATGGATGCCGAATCGGTCAGCAACATAACCAATCGATCAATTCCGATTCCCATACCGCCCGTCGGGGGAAGTCCGTATTCCAAAGACTGGCAGAAATCCTCATCGATGAGGTTGGCCTCGTCGTCGCCGGCCTCGCGCTTCTTGAGCTGGTCGTCGAATCTGGCTCTCTGGTCGAACGGATCGTTGAGCTCGGAATATGCGTTCGCGTACTCGCGGCCGCCGATGAACAATTCGAAGCGATCGGTAATTCCGGGCTGACCCTTCTTCTTCTTTGTCAAAGGCGATATTTCAATCGGATAATCGCAAATAAATGTCGGCTGAACGAGATTCTCTTCAACATAAATATCAAAGAACATATTAAGAATCTCACCCTTGCGGAATGACTTATCGGGCTCAATTCCCTTACTTGTGGCAGCTTCGAACGCCGCCTCGTCAGAATCAATCTTCGAGAAATCAACACCGGAGAACTTGAGAACCGCCTCAGTCATGGTCATACGTGTGAACGGGGGCTTTAAAGAAATCTCGGTTCCCTGATAGTTAATCTCGGTAGTTCCGCAGGCTCTCATTGCACATGCGGCAACAAGATTTTCGGTGAGCTCCATCATGCCGCGAAGGTCGGTGAAGGCCTGATAGCATTCCATCGAGGTGAACTCGGGGTTGTGCTTGACGTCCATGCCTTCGTTGCGGAAGAGGCGGCCGATCTCGTAGACGCGCTCGAAGCCGCCGACGATGAGTCTCTTGAGGTACAGCTCAGGCGCGATACGAAGATACATATCAAGGTCGAGCGTGTTGTGGTGCGTGATGAAAGGTCTTGCCGACGCACCGCCTGCGATTGTGTTCAGGATAGGCGTCTCAACCTCAATAAATTCGCGGTTCTCCATGAATCGGCGAATCTCGGAAACGATTGCCGAACGCTTCTCGAACGTGTCGCGAACCGAAGGATTAACAATCAGGTCAAGATATCTCTGGCGATAACGCATGTCCTGATCCTTGAGACCCTGGAACTTGTTGGGCAGCGGGTGCAGGCACTTGGACAGCAAAACATAAGAGGAAGTCTGAATTGAAATCTCGCCTCTCTTTGTTCTGAAGACCGTGCCCTCGACACCGACGATGTCGCCGATATCAAGGTTCTGCCACGCCTTATAGTCCTCTTCGGGAAGTGCGTCGATCTTTGTAAAAATCTGAATCTTGCCTCTGCGGTCGTAAAGGTCGCAGAAGGAAACCTTGCCCATGCCTCTCTTGGACAGAAGTCTACCGGCAACGCGAACGGTCTTGCCGTCATAATTGTCGAAGTTCCCGGTTATGTCCGTGGAGTGGGCTGTAACGTCGTAAGTCAGCGACTCGTAAGGATCTTTGCCCTCGGCCTTGAGTTCGTTGAGCTTATTGATTCTATTCAGGGTCTGCTCCTGAATCTCCTCACTTGTAAGCTCCGCCTCCGCCTGGCCGCCCTGCTGCCCCTGAGCGCCACCCTGAGCCTGCTGACCGTTCTTAATCTGCTCGTCTGCCATGTAAATTACTTACCAATCTTAACAATTTTGTACTTGAAGGCGCCCGAGGGTGTCGTTACCGTAACGACGCTGCCCTTCTTCTTACCCTCGATAGCCTTGCCGATGGGAGAATCAATCGACAGTCTTTTCTCGAAAATATCCTCTTCGTTCGCATTTACAAGGCTGTACTCCTGCTCTTCCTTCGTCTCCTCATCGCGAAGTGTGATCGTCGATCCGAGGGAAACCTTGGTCTTGGAGATCTCGTCGTCACTCAGGACAACGGCGTCACGAAGCAGTGCCTCGATTTCCTTGATTCTGGCCTCGTTTCTGGCCTGTGCGTCCTTCGCATCATCGTACTCGGAGTTCTCTGAGAGGTCGCCCTGTGCTCTTGCCTCTGCAAGTCTTGCGGTGATCTCCGCGGTTACTCTGGTTTTTCTGTCGGAAAGCTCGTCCTGAAGTCTGTTAAAACCTTCACTGGTGTATACGTTACTGTTCTCGTCAGCCATTGTCTTTAGTTACCTTTCTTAAAAAATATCGTTTTATTTTAATTCCCGGGAACGATAGTCGCAAGTAAGATTATCTTGCGCTTCTGTCGTTCTCTTTCTGAATTACATCGTGTGCGCCGCCCTCGACGATAGATGTCGAAGATACGACTACGAGGCGTGCCTTGTTCTGGAACTCCTCGATTGAGGAAGATCCGCACGAACACATTGTGGCCTTAACCTTTGCGAGAGATGTGCCGAGGCCGTCCTTCAAAGATCCGGCGTAAGGCACGTAGGAGTCAACTCCCTCCTCGAACGCCATCTTGCCGCCCTTGCCGCCGTCGTCGTAGCGCTGCCAGTTACGTGCTCTGTTCGAGCCCTCGCCCCAGTACTCCTTAACGTATGTGCCTCCGACCAAAAGCTTTCTCGTCGGGGACTCATCAAATCTCGCGAAATATCTTCCGAGCATCATGAAGTCCGCACCCATCGCGAGTGCCAGAGCCATGTGATAATCGTGAACGATACCGCCGTCGGAGCAAAGCGGAATATAAACGCCTGTCTCCTTGAAGTACTCGTCTCTTGCCTTCGCAACCGCAAGAACCGCGGAAGCCTGACCGCAGCCGATACCCTTCTGCTCACGTGTGATACAGATGGAACCTCCGCCGATACCGATCTTAATGAAGTCTGCGCCGCAGTCCGCAAGGAATCTGAAGCCCTCTGCGTCAACAACATTTCCGGCACCTACGATAACATCCGGATAGTTGGACTTAATCCACTTAAGCGCTCTCTCCTGCCATACGGAAAAACCGTCCGAAGAGTCAAGGCACAAAGCATCCGCGCCCGCCTCGAGCAGTGCGGGAACACGCTCTTCATAGTCGCGTGTGTTGATTCCTGCGCCTACGATTAGCTTCTTGTCCTTGTCGAGGAGCTCGTTGGGGTTTGCCTTGTGGAACTCATAGTCCTTACGGAAAACGAGACCGACGAGCTTGCCGTCCTTATCGACAATCGGGAGCTGGTTAATCTTGTTGTCCCATATGATGTCGTTTGCTTCCTTCAAGGTCGTGCCCTCGGGTGCTGTAACGAGCTTGTCGATAGGTGTCATGAAGGTCTTAACCTTCTCGTCGGGAGACATACGGCTCACACGGTAGTCTCTTGTTGTAACGAGACCCAGGAGCTTGCCCTCTGCGGTGCCGTCCTCGGTAACCGCTACCGTGCCGTGCTCCTTCTGCTCGCGAAGTTCAAGGATGTCCGCGAGTGTTGCCTCGGGGGATACGTTCGAGTCGGACTCGACGATTCCGGCCTTGTACTTCTTGACCTTTCTGATCATGTCGCACTGGGACTCGATTGACTGCGACTGGAAAACAAAAGACATGCCGCCGCACCTTGCGAGTGCAATCGCCATGCCGTCATCTGATACAGCCTGCATTACGGCCGATACCATGGGGATATTAATCTTGAGCTTGGACTCCTCCTGACCCTTTCTGTACTTGCAGATAGGTGCGGAAAGGTCGACCTGATCCGGGGTATTCTTCTCTGTCGTAAGATTCGGAATAAGCAAATATTCGCTGAACGTTCTTGACTCCTGCTCGAAAATCGTCGCCATAGAAATTCTCCCTTTATTTAATAATATTATTTTTGATGTTCACGATTTTAACATAACGGGCAACATATAAAAAGACCGCCGGGTCTTAAAAACTCGGCGGTCTTCGGGTAAATTTTTGTGCTTTTCGCAAGATAGATCAGATAGAGTCGGGTCTTTCTACCTCGAAGTCGCTCCATGAGTCAAGCTCGGATGCACCGGAGAAGTCTGCAGTTGTGCTGTAGCTCTCGACTGTTACCGTGATATCGCTTGTGCCTTCAACGTAAACGGTTCCGTCAGTTCCAACGATACTTACAGTCTCGCCGTCCTCATCAACGATTGTGCCTTCGTTATAGAGGTTTGTGAGGTAAGAATCCTCGGTTACAACCCAGGTGGAAGTCTCGTCGATGTAGAGGTTGCAGTAGCCGTCTCCGCCTTCGCCTGCGTTGGACTCATCGTCAATCACCGCGCCTGTCAAAGTAGAGCCGTCTTCCATGTAGAAGTCAAGTGTGCTGATGGAATCCCAGATAACATATCCTTCCATCTCCTGGTCGATAGCTGTGAATGTGCACTGTGCACCGTTAGCGCCCTCGGAGCCCCAGCCTCTCTCGTTGGAGTTGCCTGTAGCCTTGAGGAAGAACTCGCTGTCGGATGCATATGTGATGTCAACGCCGCTCAAGATAAATGTGGACTCTGTGTTCGTTGTGTAGAACATACCGCCGTTCTTGGCTGTAAGAGATCCGCCCACCATCTCGAAAGTGGAGTTACCAACCTCGGAGTCACCTGACATGCTCTGATAAAGAATGACGTTCCATGTGCAGTCGTTCTGAGAGTTGTCGTCCATGTCACCTGTAAGGTCGCAGTCGAACAGTCTCAAAGAATTAAGACCTTCAATACATACCGCCTCGGAGCCCGTTGCTTCGAGAGTTGCATTGTTGATGGAGATGTCGGCTGTGGAGTAAACAGCGGGTGAACCTGTACCGTTGGATGTGTATGTACCGCCGTTTACGACCATTGTTCCGCCGCCTCTGTCAGATCTTATAGCTGCCGAAGATCCGCCGTTTGTTGTTACGTCAAGATCCCATGCATAAAGCGTTCCGCCGCCTGCCGCATGAATTCCGCCCGATGTATCCTGAGTTGTGTAAATCGTGGAATCCGCGATGTAGACAACGCCGTCTCCGTATGCGAAGGCTCCTGCGCCTCCTGCGGAATCTGTCGTGATGTCAGTGCCTGTTATATAAGCTGTACCGTCTGTGGCAAGAATCGCGGCACCTACGCCGTAGAAGCTTGAGTTGTCGCCGCCTGTGCTGTCAGAGGATACTCTCGTGATTGTCGAGTCAGAGATTACAACGTCGCCACCGGATACAAGAATTGCATTCTCGTCAGCGCCTGTCGACGAAATCTCTTCACCTGTTACCTCTGCGTCATCGGAGTATTCGTTTACCGAATCGTAGCTGTCAACTCCGGATGCTCCGCCGCCGTTTCCGCCGGGGCCGCCTTCTCCGCCGGGGCCGCCTTCTCCTCCGGGACCGCCTTCGCCGTCCGGCATATCGGGAGGTGCCTCACCGTCGCCCGGACCCTCGCCACCTTCGCCTTCTTCTCCGTCAGGCTTCTCGGGAGGTGTCTCGCCGTCTTCGTCGGAAGACTCGTCTGTCTCCTCGTCGCTTCCGGCCTCAACCGTAACGTCAGTTATCTCTTCGCTTGTCTCTTCCGTCTCCGCAGTGGAGGTATCTGTGCAGCCGGCGATTGCGACTGCCATGGCTACCGTGATTGCCATAAGACTTGTCAGATATTTACGTTTCATTTCTTTGTTCTCCTTTCAATCCCCCTGTTGAGGTTATGACTTGATTGTAGGAACAAAACTTAAAACGTACCTTAAACTTCAAAAAATTTTTTTCGCGCGCCGTCGAAAAGCCCCGCAAGCCCTTATTTTACGGCCTTTTTCAAAGTAAAGTACAAGGCTGCCATCACAGCTGCAGTCACGCCGAAGTCCGCTGCAAGGAACGCTCCGTTGTAGCTCATCGAGTACAGCCAGGGGTTCATGTCGCCCGCGTATTCAGCGTAGAAAATCACACCCGAGAGCACGCACGAGAACCACCTTACAACGTACGCGATGAAGGTCATGATAAGAGCCTTGATAAAGCTTGCGTGGGTAAAACGCTGAAGAGGATTTTTAAGCTTTAATCTCTCTGCTGCGGGCAGGGCCGCGAAGCCCGTTATACCAAGAACCAGGTAGCCTAAGATGTAGTCGAGAATCACCTGGAAAGGCGAGAGCATGTACGCGTCAATCAGCTGTAAAAGGCTGTAGACAAGCGCCACAGCGAAGCCCCAGGAGGGGCCGAACGCCATACAGAAAACGACGATCGGCAGCACACTTGCAAGCGTCACCGAGCCGCCCATAGGCATTCTGAACAGCCTGATGTTCGACAGCACCATGGCAAGTGCAATCGCGACTCCGCCCGAGACAATCTTCAGGATTACCTCACGGTTCTTGTTAACAAAAGATGTGGAATTTCCGGTCATTATTAATCAACTCCCTTCGCCGGCATTATCCGTACAGGTTCATCGGGTCAGTGCATCTACGCACACTCTCAGCACGGCATTGCAGCCGGCTCCCCGTAAATCAACAGCAGTGACTATACTACATTTTTCCGATGCTTACAAGACGCACCACGCATTTCTCGACGAAGAGGCGAACCTCCTTCTCAAATGCCGCCGGGGCCTTGTCGTAGCACATCAGATGCTTCGCATAATCGACCGTCACCAAGCGCTTCGGGGTCCTTATGTCATCGTAAAGCGCACGTGCCTGCGAGATAGGCGTCTCGGTATCTTCCCCCGCAGCGAAAATCAGCACCGGCACTTTAATAAACTGCGCACCCGCCAAGGCATCGCACCTGAAGACTCCGGCCTTAAATTTATCAATCGCAATTTTATCTATTGTCTTGATTAGCATTGAAGGATTAAAGGGATAACGCTCTCTGCCCTTGAGTGTGAGCAGGTGCTCGAGACTGTCGTAAGGGCAGTCGCAGATTATTCCCGCGACGTTCGGAGAGAAATCTCTCTGCTGTGCCGCAAGAAGCGCGGTCGTCGCGCCGAGGCCTCTTCCCACGATAAATATTCTCGCATCAGGTCCCACCTGACGCTTAACAAATTCAATCCAACGCATGAGATCGACGCTCTCGTAAAGACCGTATGTGCAGTACTTACCGCCGCTCATCTTGTGAGCGCGCATATGAGTGATTAACACGTGGCACTGGAACTGACGCATCATGAGCTTCGCGTATGCCGCGGTCTGAGTCGGGTCTTCGTCGTAAGCATGCATGAGGATTACCGCAAACCTTGTGGAACGATCAGCGGAAGGTCTAAAGTAACCTGAAAGCTTGGTGTTGTCAAAGGATGTGATTCTTACATTTATATACTCGGCACGCGTTGTGTAAAACCAGTTTCTGCCGCGACCGAAGACGTCGCTTTGATCAATCCTTAAAGGAGATCTGTCGACCTTCGGGATCGGTTCCTTGCGAAGAAAAATCTCGCGAAATAACTTCGTGCACCAACTCATGTACCCGAGGTATAAAACAAACCCCAGGATGATAACAAGCAATACAAGAAGAGTTATGTAAAGTCCGAGCATCTTTATATTTTAATTCCTAACGAATACAGATTCTTTGCTGTCGAGACCGGAGCTTAAAAGTTCGCAGCCGTCCGCTGTGACATAAACGTCGTCTTCAATCCTGAAGCCAACGCCCCACTCTTTGATGTAAACGCCGGGCTCGACCGCAAGACAGTTGCCTTCTTCAAACGGCAGTTCGCGGTCACTGATATCGTGAACATCAAGACCCAAGTGATGCGAAGTGTTGTGCCAGTAGTAACGCTTAACATCATCATCCGTGTAGCCTTCATTAACGAGTCCTTCTCTAAGCAAGAACTCACCCGTGATTTCTCTCATCCTCGCGTTAAGTCCCGCGAAGGTCTGGCCGGGTCTTATTATCTTCCACGCTTCCTGCCTTAAAGCCTCAATAAGCCTTAAAAGCTTCACGCGCTTATCGCTCTCATCTTCTTCTCCTCCGACGAAGTAAACACGCGATATATCCGCGCAGTATCCGTCGCATCTCGCACCCACATCAAACTGTATAAATGAGCCGTCTGTCGCGAGAACTCCGTCCTCTCTTTCAGGGTCGCTGTGGTGCAGATAAAAGGCATTTGTGCCGTTTGCAACTATCGTCTCGAACGCGGGTATCATCGATCCGCGACGTGCCATCTCATACTCAAGTCTTGTGTAAAGTTCAAGCTCCGTGACGCCGGGTCTTATAAGAGGCTTGATCTCCTCGAGCGCATCCTCGGTAAGCTTTGCCGCACGTGCTATCGCGTCCGCCTCTTCGCGCGTCTTCTTCATTCGCATCAGGGTCAATGTCTCACCCAAATCGGATGCGCCTTCGTATGCCTTCATAAATTTCGCGTTCTCTTCTGAAATCGACGTCCCGTCATACATCAGCTCGTAGTTGTTTATGAACTCATACGCACGCTCATCGTATTCTTCGAGGGAAATGATATTTTCGATAGGTATTCCGGAAATCTCCGAGAGCTCCTCGAAGTCCTGCCTCTTGCCGTGCCATCTCTCCTTAAGCTCATCGTGTGCTGGTGCGAACAAAAGCTCATGCGTCGCGCCGTCAAAACCCTTCGCGAGAATCAGCTTGCCGCAGGTATATTCAAGTCCCGTCATGTAGAAGAAATTGCGGTCGGGCAGGAAGCGGTAATCCGTGTCCTGCGTCATCGCTCTTTCCTTCCCTGCGAAAAGAAAAACCGCTGTTCCTTCCGGGATGCGGTTTAAAAGCTCTTGTCTTCTTGCTGTGAAAAATTCCTTCTTCAAAATCAACTGTACCTCGATGCCCTCGTCGGATAAGTCGCCTGATTGACGGTGCCCGTATCCGACATAACGTTATATTCATCAAACTGAATCGTGTTGTTAATGTAGCTTAATGTCGCACCCGGAGCTCTTCTGATGAGACCCGGATTTCCGATTACAATCGAGCCGTCCGGAACGTCGAAGTTAACGTATGCACCGGGAGCTATAAGAACGTTGTTGCCGATTGTGATGTTGCCGACTATGACCGCGTTCGCACCGATCCAGACAAAGTTTCCAATGTGCGGAGCGCCCTTCCTCTTACCTCTGAACTGAGTGCCGATTACAACTCCCGTCGAGACGTTGCAGTTATAACCGATCTCAGACTTCGGATGAATGATAACTCTTCCGAAGTGAGCAAGATAAAAACCCTTGCCGATCTTCGTGTCATAAGGAATCTGAATGTGGTACTTAAGCGACTGGCGTGTCAGTCTCCAGTTAAAGAAACTGTACCTCACCTTCGCATAAAATTTACGAAGTCCCTCGCGTCCCTTGATGTCTTCGTAGTAGTACTTCGTGCGACGCATAAGTGAGATGTAATGAAACTCCGGACTTGAGGCCAATTCCTGAAGGTACGTCGTGTAAATATGCTTGGTACGGCGCGCGTTGCCGGTATACCGGAACAAATCGCTGTATACAATGTCCTTCAGTTTATCGTTCATTGACCCCTCCACAAAACACTACGAAAATTTTATTACTTTTAGTCTTTAAGTTCAAGCGCAAGCGGACACGTGTAAACTTCAATTTCGCTTTGTTCAATTCGTTCGAAAAACTTTTTTCGAAAATGCGTTTTTTTAGGGACATTAATAAACAAATAGAATTGACAATATTCACTAAAAAATATAAATTAATTCTATCAACCTATTTGGAGGATTAAACAGTTATGACTAAAGATGAGAAGAAGGTAGAGACAAAGGCAGTTGCTGCTGTTAAGCCCGCTGCTCCCGCTGCTGCTAAGAAGCCCGCTGCTGCAAAGAAGCCTGCTGCTAAGAAGCCCGCTGCTAAGAAGGCTGCTCCTGCTAAGAAGGCTGCTGCCAAGAAGCCCGCTGCTAAGAAGGCTGCTAAGAAGCCCGCTGCTAAGAAGACTGCAATCGCACCTAAGAAGGTTGTCATTCAGTTCGGCGAGAACGAGATTGCTTACGCAGACATTGTTAAGAAGGTTAACAAGGCTGTTGAGGCTGGCGCTAAGAAGCTCGACATCTATGTTAAGCCCGAAGAGAACAAGGCATACTTTGTTTCTGACAAGAACACAGGCGACGTTGATCTTTTCTGATTGACTTAAACGTTTGTAAATGATGAAGGCTCCGCACATTGTGCGGAGCTTTTTTCTTGCCTTCAAAAATTTCACAAACCACGCGGAAAATGATATAAAAATATACATGACTGATTACATTCTTTACGCGACCGATAAGAACTACCTGGAGCTTTGTGCGACGAGCCTTTACTCACTGCTTGAGAAAGCCTCGCACCCTCTGTCGGTTTACATAATCGAATCGGATTTGGGTGATGAAAAATCCAAGCTTCAAGAAGTCGCGAAGAAGTTTAATTCAGACATCACTTTCATCCCCATCGCGGACATATCATCAAAACTTATCGCCGCGGGAATTCCTCCTTACAGAGGAGGCTACTCGCCTTACGCGAGATTCTTCATAACAGACTACATAACCGAAGGAAAAATCCTCTACCTCGACTGTGACATTCTGGTCAAAGGCGACGTCACAGAGATTTTAAATTTTGATGCAGACGGCAAGCCGATTGCAGCTGTCGCGGACCAGTGTTCCTCGTATGTAAATCCTCTTATAGGTCTTGGTAAAAATGACGTTTACTTTAACTCTGGCGTACTGCTTTTCGATGCAGAGAAATGCCACGAGACTAATGTGTCCGATAGGTTCCTTGAAGCCGTGAAGACGATTGACTTGAAGAACACGTTTCTCGGGGCGGACCAGGATATAATGAACCGTGCGTTTTACGGACAGATCGGAAAGCTTCCTTTGAAGTCGAATATGATGTTTACGTCGCGCTTTTTTTCGCCGAAGAACATCTACCGCCTCGCATCCAAGAATGAGGATACATACTACACGGAAGATGAAATTAAAGACGCCAAAGAGAATCCTCTTGCAATTCACTTCGCGGGCGGCGGCCGTTATCAGCCCTGGCGCGAGGAAGGAATTTACTTCACAAACGAAGAAGCGCGCGAGTGGTTTGACGCATACAAAAAATGCTGCCCCGACGGCAAAACCGACACGGAAAAACTTGAGGCACTTCACAACACAAATTCGCGCAGGAAAGTATTCTTTAAAATCGCGAAAATTATGCCGGGCTTTTACTGCTCTTTAAAAGGCTTCCTGAGGAAAGTCCGCCTCATTCCGAAGCTTATAAAATCACGTTAATTTTTAGGTGAGAAAACGCCGAGCTTTAATGCGCCCGGGCAAACTTCAAATCTTAAAGTCGTTCCGAAGAAATCTTCGCCGTCAAAGTTTCCGGGGAGTTGCATCGACGGATCGCACGATTTAATTACACCGCTCGTTGCTTTGTACATATGAATTCCGTCTTTGCCGACGTGTTTGCCCGAGCGGTACTTAAGTATCAAAGACAAAGCTTTCAATGTGCTTACATCATCGACCACGCACACATCCGCGAAGCCGTCATCTATAACCGCCTCCGGTGCGGGTGTGAAACCGTCGCCATAGTACTTCGCGTTACAGATGCTCATGAGCGTATACTTATCGCTCTCCCCTTCCACGACTCTTCCGTCTTCGAGTTCGAGCGAATATCTAAACCTGTTCGTGCGCTCCGAGAAAATCGCCTTCAGCGCGGATCTTACGTAAGCGGTATTTCTGACGAACGCCGTGTCCTTCATCGCAACCATCGCCTTCGCGTTCGCCTGCACCTTTGTATCAAGTCCGATTGACGCGACGTTGTTAAAAAACGACGACCACACCGGAATAAAATTTCCGAGGAGGTCGAAGCTGTCCGCGCGGATTAAATCTATGAGCCTGTAATGCACATCATCAAGACCCGTCAAATAGTCTTCGAACGACCACTTCTTCCACTCGGGATTTACCGTCTTAACAAAATCGTTTCCGGTTCCGAACGGCACCGCGATGACGGGAGTTTTGCGGAAAGCCAGAGCCGATGCGATCTCGTGCATTGTTCCGTCTCCGCCGCAAGCAACCACGGCCGCGGACCCGCCGAATCTGGAATCAACTTCAAGTGCGATATCTCTTGCGTGCCCCGCGTATTCCGTATACCTCAAATCCATCCTGCTTCTTAAAGCGGGATTCTTCTCTGCCACCGCGTAAATCGCATCTTCTAGTCTGCTTTGATTGGAAGGGTTATTCCGGCTGTTGATTATCAGTGTATAGCGCATTGCCGCCGGTAAGCGAATAAACCAGTTCCACCAGATCTTCCACCGTGTTTACCTTGTCGATAAGCTCGTCGGGAATTCTGATGTCGTAGGCTTCTTCGACATCAATTACAAAAGAGTAAAGCTGTAAAGAGTCAAAGGATAAATCCTCTCTTACATCAAGCTGAGGATTGATATCCGTAGGTGATACTCCGAGTTCTTCCGTTATTATATGAAGAAGGTACTCATAAATCTGTTCCTTCTTCTCCTCCATCCGTTCTCGGGGGTCGCCTGCCTGATCCATCTGATTTTTTCCTCCTTGAGTCGCGAGCAACCTGCTGTGCAGTCTCGCGGATTTTATCGTTGTTGTCGTACCTTTTTACCTGTGTCTTCATGAAGTCGTCAACCTCACTTACAAGGTTAACGAGAAGTTCCTGTTCATCTTCGCTGTAGGGCTCCAGGATATGCTTTGCAAGTACCTTATGAAACTTGCCGTGCATTCTTGCCGCGAGCTTGCCGTCACGTGTGAGACTGATTCTCACATAACGTCTGTCGCCCGGGTCGCGCTCCCTTTTTACGAAGCCCTTCTTCACGAGCCTGTCCACGGACACCGTAAGCGTTCCCACGGTAATTCCCAGAATCTGCGCAGTCTCTGTCATCGTGCGCGACTCGTAAGGACCTATAGCATCAAGTGTGTGCATCTCCGCGAGCGAGAGGTTCGAGAAATAACCCTGCCTCAGCGACTTCTCTTCCGCCACCAAAACATTTTCGAAAATGCTTACGAGGCTTTCTGCCATCCTCTGCTCGTTATCGTTCAATCCCGGTGCTCCTTACTTCAGCTTCACAAAGGCTAATCATACACCAATTACACCAAACCTTCAATTGAAGCGATGTCCGGATAAGTCCCGCCGTAGAGCGCAAGCCTTGTAATTTGGGCCTCCGCGGCAAGCGCGGGGTCGTAGCCTGTAAGCTCGGTCAAAGTTCGAAGCAATACGTCGGGTCTTAAATTTTGCTGCGAGCCCGCGTAGCACATATACTCTGCGATATCCGGAGTCGAGGTAGTCTCGGGCTTAATAAGCAGCGGCCTGATATCGACCGGCACTTCGCGGCCCTTGGATTTCTTGATGGTCTCGGCTTTTTCAAGTGCAAAGAGATCCAAAAGCGAACGCGTCACTCCCGGAGCTTCGATTCTATACTTCGCACATGTCACAACACTCATGAGGCTGTTCTTGGGCTCATCTATCGAGACCGCTCTTATCACGCGCAGTCCCTCCGGAAGCTCTTTGTTAAGCTTTTCCACAAACTCCTCAGGGTCCACGGGCACTTCCATCGAGACATCAATCCAGTCGCCTTCGGTGTTGATTCCGACGCCTAAAGGCAGCGCGAATACGACCATCGGTCTGGGGTTATAACCTTGTGTATAAAGAAGAGGAAATCCCGCGCGCCTTAAGGCCCTCTCGAAGACCGCCTTAAGGTCCAGGTGACCTACGTAACTGAGCGCCCCGCTTCGCTCAAACATCCCGCGGCAGACGTACTCGTGCCGGTGCGTCTGGCGCGTCATATCAAGTCTTTGTTGCTTTAAGTCCATGGGCAAATACCTGCCTTGTAAGATGTGGCGCCGCAGCCGCTGCACTTTCCTCTGCAGTTGGGCGTAACCTGCTCTTTGTACGCGAGGTCTCTCTCCCTCTTAAGGAAGGTCTTCGTAACTCCGATGTCGATTATGTCCCAGGGCAAAGGTTGCCCCGGGTCGTATCCTCTCGTATAGTCGCTCCACTTAAGGCCGTGAGACTTCAGGATAGAGCTCCACTTTTCGAAGTCAAAATACCTATCCCACGCATCAAAGATGCACCCGGCTTTATAACCTTCGTAAATTACGTCGCACAGCCTCCTGTCGCCCCTTGCATAAATTCCTTCCCAGCACGATGTCTTAACATCATGCCAGTTGTATTTGATGCTTCTGTGCTTTCTTAAGAGATCCCGAAGGAGCGTCTGCTTGGCGGTAAACTCTTCTTCGGTGTTCTGGTCCTCCCACTGGAAAGGAGTGAAAGGCTTCGGGATAAACATAGATGTCGAGACCGTAATCTCAGGCTTTCTGGGCTTAACTCCGAGAGATCTCATCGTGTCGAAGTAAAGCTGCTCTATCTTTATCGCAAGGTCTGCGATACCTCTTACATCCTCTTCGGTCTCCGTCGGCAGTCCCAACATAAAATACAGCTTAACGGTACTCCAGCCGCCCTTAAACGCAAGCTCCAAGGAGCTCATGATGTCTTCTTCCGTGATGCCTTTATTGATAACGTCGCGAAGTCTCTGCGTACCGGCCTCGGGCGCGAACGTCAGTCCTGTCTTTCTGGTTGACGACGCTTTCTCCATCAAATCCAGTGCGAAATTATCAATACGCAGCGACGGCAGCGACAGGCTCATGTGACGTTTATCGAAATTTTCAAGCAGTCCGTCCGTCAGCTCTCCAAGCTCCGTATAATCGCTCGTTGAAAGCGACAAAATTCCAAGATCATCGTATCCCGTGTTATTCATTATCTCGATTCCCTGCTCGCACAACACCTTCGCGCTCTTCTGCCTTACAGGCCTGTACAAATATCCCGCCTGGCAGAATCTGCACCCTCTGATGCAGCCTCTGAAAATCTCCAGGTACGCGCGGTCGTGAACCACGTTGTTATTCGGAATCACGGGCTTTACCGGGTAGTCGACGTTATCGAGGTCTTTGATAATTCGCTTTCTTATCTTCGCCGGGGCGCCATCCTGCGGGTCGTAGCCTTTGAACTTACCCTCGTCGAAAAGGGGTGTGTAAAGCGAAGGTACGTACACGCCGTCAATCTGTGCGAGTTTTCGAAGAATCTCCTTGCGGTCCTTCTTTCCCGAGTCTTTGTACTCTTTGATGACGCGCGTGAATTCGAGGTCAACCTCCTCGCCTTCACCAATGAACGCCGCGTCAAAGAAGTCCGCCATCGGCTCGATGTTGCAAGTCACCGGGCCGCCCGCGACAACTATCGGATCCGTGTTGCTCCTCTCGCTTGCACGAAGCGGAATCCCGCTCAGATCAAGCATCAGAAGAACATTCGTGAAGCACATCTCGTACCCCAGGGAAAACGCGACCACGTCAAATTCATTAAGAGGTGAGCGTGTCTCCAACGAGTACAAAGGAATGTTGTGCTCACGCATCTTATCTATCATGTCAAACCAAGGTGTGAAGCAGCGCTCGCACGAGCTCCAGTCGGGGCCGTTTAAGACTTTGTAAAGAATCTGCAGGGCGAGGTTGCTCATGCCGATCTCGTAGATGTCCGGGAAACAGAAAACCGTCCTTACAATCTCAGGCGTGATTTCTTTTATAATCTGATTCTTCTCACCGCCGACGTATCTGCCGGGGCTCTCGACGTTCATCAGAACCGAGTGCGGAACTTTAACTTCCGTATGCATCAGTCTTCACCGTCCTCATCGTCAATCAAATCAAATTCAGACGCGTCACTAATTCCCAAAAGTTTGTCGGATTCATCGGCATCAATCGCACCGACCTTCTTCATTCGGCTCCTCATTATGCCGGTTCTTTTGCTTATGTCACTCGTAGCCTTCGCCGCGTCATCAATCTTTTTCTGAGCCTTTTCCACGGTCTCGTCAAGCTTATCAACCTGAGCCTTAACAGCTTCGAGAAGTTTTCTGACTTCAGCACTCTTGCGGTTCAGCGCCACGTTTCTGAAACCCACTGCGATTGTATTAAGAAGCGCGGTTATGGTCGTCGGACCCGCAATCATGATGCCTATTTTCTGGCACTCCTCGGACAGTCCGTCAATCTGCAGGACCTCGGCGTAAAGGCCTTCTGTGGGCAGGAACAATATTGCATAACTTGTTGTGGCCGGCGGGTCTAAGTACTTATCTCTTATGTTTCTTGCTTCATGCTGGATGCGCACCTTCAACTCATTCTTGGCGCGCTTCAGTGCATCCGCATCAGCGTTCTCAGAGGCCTCGACTATCTTGTTATAGATGTCAGACGGGAACTTCGAATCGATGGGAAGATAAACGGACTCAGAGCCTTCTTCGTTGCCCGGCAGACAGATTGCAAACTCGACGCGGTCCGAAGACCTCTTCTTGGTCGCAACATTCTCAACGTACTGACCTGTGGTAAGGGTCTGCTCGAGAATTCTTGCAAGCTGCACCTCACCCCACGTACCGCGCGTTTTGACGTTGGTCAAAGTCTTATTAAGAGACTCGACGCCTGTCGAAAGGCTCTGGAGCTGTCCTAAGGATTCGTGAAGTTTTACAAGGCTGTCGCCGACCTGCTTAAAGCTTGAGTCCAGCCTCTCGTTTAAGGTCTTGTCAAGTTTCTCATTAACAACGCCTCGTATCTCATCGAGCTTCTTCTCGTTTGATGTCTGAAGGCGCGTGAGCATATCAACAAGCGTCTTATTTTGCTCCTGCGCGGACTTCGCAAGTGACTCCGCGGTCTTGGTCTGAAGGTTCGAAAGTCCCTCGTTGTTCGTTACTGATATACGATGCATCTCCTCGCGGAATGCCTTGAGCGATTCTCTTTGATCCTCGCTCATTTTGTTGAGTGCCTGAGTCTGTACACGAGATGTATTCTCCGCACTCTTGCGCTGATCCTCACGGAATTCGTATAAAGTTCTGGACACGCCGTTTTCGAAGCGAGTGAAGCCCTCGCTGCTGTTCTTGTTGGTGTAGTTAATGACGCCCGAGAGCTGGTTTAAGCTGTCTCTTACGTCCTCAACCTCATCGTGCAGGTCAGATACCGCCTGCTGCGTGTCTTCTTCGCTGCCCGCGCCTTTGGAAAGCTTAACAAGAATCACTATGTTTAAAATCAGAACAACTATTAATGTCACTATCAATAAATACTGCATATTACCTACCCTGGAATTTAGTTATAGGAATCAGTTTACGACAAAATTTAAAATATATAAATAAGAAAACGCACACCCGGAGGCGTGCGCTTTTCGAAAAAGACTTTAAACGATTTATCAGTCGAGGTTCGGGTCTTCGGCGAGAGCCTTCTCGTTCTCGGCCTGGATTGCCGGGTCGTAGGACAGGATCGGCTTAACGTCCCTGTTGCCCTTGATGCGGCGCTCGACGTAGTTGCTCGTCATCTTCATTACGAGCGGGCTCATGGCGAGAACGCCGATGAGGTTGGGGATCATCATCATTCCGTTGAATGTATCGGAGATGTCCCATGCGATGGAAGATGTCATGAGTGCTCCGGAGAGAATCATGATAACGAATACAACCTTGTAAATCTTAATTGCTACTGCCGCGTGGCTTCCCGCGAGGTACTCAACAGCCTTGGAGCCGTAGTGAGACCAGCCGAGGATTGTCGTGAAAGCGAATACCAGAATTGCAAGAGCAACGAAGTATCTGCCGAACTCGAAGTTACCGATCTTAAATACAGTGTTGAAAGCGTCCGCTACGAGAACGGCGTCGGATGTTGTCTCAATAGCGCCTGTCTCGAGGTTGATAACGCCCGATGTCAAAACAACGAGAGCCGTCATTGTGCAGACGATGATTGTGTCGGCGAATACCTCGAAGATACCCCACAGACCCTGCTTAACAGGTTCCTTGACGTTGGAGTTGCTGTGAACCATAACGGAAGAGCCGAGTCCCGCCTCGTTCGAGAAAACACCTCTCTTGCAGCCCTGTGTGATGATTGTCTTGAAAGCGATACCTGTCGCACCGCCCCATACTGCGGGACCTGTGAATGCCTGTGTGAAGATTGCCTTGAACGCAGGTCCGATGTTTCTGTAGCTGCAGCCGATGATGATCAGAGAGCCCAGAACAAAGAGAACTACCATGAAAGGAACAATCTTCTCCGCGACAACCGCGATTCTCTGAAGGCCTCCGATTACAACGAAGCCTACAACAACCATGAGAACGATACCGACGATAAGCATGTAGAGTGTAACGTCTGTGTCGCCCGAGGAATAAAGAACCCTGGATGAAAGAGCCTTGATATCGAACGCGGATGTGAAGTTAAGAACAATCTTGTTTACCTGACCCATGTTGCCGATACCGAAGGATGCGAGCATGGCGCAGACGGAGAAGATGATTGCGAGAACACGTCCAACCTTCTTCATGTGCGGATAACCGCCGAGACCGTCCTGGAGATAGTACATAGCTCCTCCGGACCACTCTCCCTCGTGATTCTTACGTCTGAAGTAAATACCCAGGATATTCTCGGAATAGTTTGTCATCATTCCGAAGATAGCGGCAAACCACATCCAGAAAACAGCACCCGGACCGCCTGTGATGATGGCCGCGGAAACACCTGCGATGTTGCCGACGCCGACAGTCGCGGCAAGAGCCGTGCAGAGAGCCTGGAACTGTGAGATTGTGGCTCTGTCTTTTGTGTGGGAAATAACGTTTTTGTCAAACAGCGATCCGATGGTCTTCTTCCACCAGTGACCGAAGTGAGAGAACTGGAAAAACTTCGTAATGCAAGTTACGTATATACCTGTTGCAATGAGCAGCCATACGCCAGTCTTGGTCCACACGAAGGAATTAACGGCATCGTTAATCGACGCTAAAGTATCAAGCATAAACACCCTCCCGTTTTTTAATAAACTTGTTAATGCCTGAAATACTTTATATTACGCGCGGAAAATTTACAAGTAAATTTAGGTTACTTTTGAATTTCCTTAAGTTCTTTCTTGCATTTATACATAAGTTCATCCGCAAGTTTTTCTGCGTAGGAAAGCGCACTTTCCCCGGCGGTGTAGACTGCCATGCCGTATGCGATATTAAGGGGCACAGGAGGATTATTCGTCTTGTTGTAATCGTCCTGCATTTCCTTGAATGTCGCGAGGGCCTCCTCATAGTTCTCTATGCATTTATTGCCTGTCAAAATTGCAAAAAACTCATCGCCGCCGGTTCTGAAGCAGTCTCCGTAAACACCGAATGACTTTTCTATTATGGTTGCCGCCGCGATGATGTGACGGTCACCCTCGGCATGACCGTAAGTATCGTTAACTTTCTTAAGGAAGTTGATATCGAGCTGTATGAGAGCCACCTTGCCACTCTTAATCTTGCCTATTTCCTCCTCCTTCTCGTTAAAGGCAAGTCTGTTCTTCATACCGGTAAGACCGTCCTTGTGGGCAAGCTCATTCTTGATGTCGGCCTCGAGTCCTTTTCGATTAACTTCGATGAAGCTCTTAATCTCGAAAATCGTCAGCACCACAACGAAGACGTACATACCAAGTCTCGTTACGAAAGAAGCATCCTTCGCGGTGCCTGTGTAGTAACGGATAAGATCGATGATGCCGGCAAGAACCAAGATTCCGAAGGCGAGCATCAGATAATTGTAACTGCCCTTGAAACCATGATTCTTACGGACGGCGTGGGAAACCATGTAAGAAATTGCGACAATTCCTATTGCAAGGATGATGTGGGTTACTCTTAAGATGTCGTGGTAATCGCAGAGATTAAACGAGATGCATATCGCCATGAGTGCCGTGTTGAGGCCCACAAGTGTGAGCAACACCTTAACGATTTTGCTTGAGAGCATATCCGTAACAGACGCGACGAACAAAACAACCGGAATCGGCAGGAACAGCAGGCACGAGTGGTCCATGAGTCTTACCATCGCGGAGTTGCCCGTGATTATCTGAAGTACACGCGATCCCGAAGAAGTCCAGATTGCAAGAATAATTGACGTTACACCCAAAGAAACGGTCTCCAGGTTACGGTACCTTCTCTTATCGAGAGCAAGGCCAACCACCACAAGGAACATACCTATCATGAATACCGCGTAACTTGACAGGAAGTGCAGGAAATTATCGGAAAGCTCGCCTTTGATGTAAGCTGCGCCCTCCTGCAATTCCATCCCGCGGAAAGATGTCCAGGATGTGTTTGTTAAAGGTTCATACTCGATTGTAACCTTGGTTCCCGCTTCACAATTAGGCAGGTTAACCGTATGCAGATACTCACCGTAATAGCGTCCGTAAACCCTTGAGATATAAGGATGGAAATGATAAACGAGCGTGCCGTCCACATAGACATCGAAGAAGAGATTACTCGTCTCGAAGCACATGTCGTTGCCGCTCGTGTAATCGTTCGGAATTATCTTACTGATGGAGACTTTCTCTTCATCAAGTCTTAAATTCTCGAGGTCGACCGTGTGGCCGTCCTCGTAGTACCAGTCCTGAGAGAAGTCTTCTTTGACCTCATTGATGTTGCCCCCGTCGAGCGTCGTATAGAACATACCGACGTTCATCGCGAGCAGTATCGTTAAGATTATGAGGTTGATATCAATAAGAGAACGTCTTCTCATGAGGGCCTCCGAATTAAGAAATTGAATCAGATTTCTTCGTGGTAATCCTGCAGTGCCTTTACACCAATATGAGTATTGTTCTTAACCGCCTTGATTCCCTCGGCAGACGCCTTGGCCGCAGCCATGGTCGTGATGTAAGGAATCTTGTGACGTATTGCTTCCTTCCTTATGTACGAGTCATCGTGTACCGATGTCTTGCCAGCGGGCGTGTTGATGATGAGATCGAGCTCGCCGTTGGTGATCATATCAGATATATTGGGTCTTCCTTCATACATCTTCTTGACCTTGTTAGCAGGAATTCCTGCTTCCTTAATCATATCATAGGTGCCGCCCGTAGCATAAATCGTAAAGCCCAGCTCATCGAAATCCTTCGCAACTTCAAGCAGGTCTGACTTATCTCTGTCGCATACAGACAGCAGCACTTTGCCTTCTGTCGGAAGTACGGTCTGCGTTGCTTCCTGAGCCTTGAAGTACGCTTCGCCCGGGTTATTCGCAAGACCCAAGACCTCGCCGGTGGATCTCATCTCGGGCCCCAGAACCGGGTCTACTTCCTGGAACATGTTAAACGGGAACACGGCTTCCTTAACGCCGCAGTGCTTAATCTTCTTATTGACAAGAGACGGCACGGGCGACGGTCTTCCGGTAAGAGATCCGGTCATAATATCCGTCGCGATTCTTACCATGTTGACGGATGTTACTTTTGATACAAGCGGTACGGTTCTTGATGCTCTGGGGTTAGCCTCGAGCACATAAACCACACCGCCTTCAATCGCGTACTGCATGTTCATGAGACCGACGACATTCATCTCGACCGCAATCTTCTTCGTGTATTCGCGGATCGTCTCAATCTGCCCGGGTGTTAAGTTCTGCGAAGGCAGCATGCACGCGGAGTCACCGGAGTGAACACCGGCAAGCTCGATGTGCTCCATAACAGCCGGAACAAAGCAGTCGCGTCCGTCTGAAATCGCATCAGCCTCGCACTCTGTCGCATGGTGCAGGAAACGGTCAATGAGGATGGGTCTGTCGGGTGTAACGCCTACGGCAGCCGCCATGTAAACCTTCATCATCTCGTCGTCGTGAACGACCTCCATGCCGCGTCCGCCCAAAACATAAGAAGGGCGAACCATTACGGGATAGCCGATTCTGTTTGCGATCTCGAGAGCCTCATCAACGTTTACCGCCATGCCGGACTCGGGCATCGGGATATTAAGCTTATCCATCATCTCGCGGAACAGGTCACGGTCCTCGGCAAGATCGATTGTCTCGGGAGAAGTTCCCAGAATATTTACGCCGTACTTCTTCAAGTCCGCCGCCAGATTCAAAGGAGTCTGTCCGCCGAAGGACGCTATAACGCCCAGAGGCTTCTCCTTCTCGTAAATCGCAAGAACATCCTCAAGCGTCAAAGGCTCGAAGTAGAGCTTATCCGAAGTATCGTAGTCTGTGGATACCGTCTCGGGGTTGCAGTTAACGATAATCGACTCGAAGCCGAGCTTCTTCAGAGCAAGGGCCGCGTGTACGCAGCAGTAGTCGAACTCGATACCCTGACCGATTCTGTTCGGACCGCCGCCTAAAATCATAATCTTCTTGTTATCTGTCGAAGGCGACTTATCTTCGCTTAAGTGATACGTCGAATAGTAGTAAGCCGCATCCTGCGTACCCGATACGTGAACGCCTTCCCACGCTTCTTTTATGCCGTAGCCGCAGCGCGCGTTTCTTATGTCTTCCTCGGGAACTTCGAGCAGCTGCGAGAGATACTTATCCGAGAATCCGTCAAGCTTAGCCTGCCTGAGCGCATCTTCCGCCGGAACCTTACCCTTACCCTTGAGCAGTTTATTCTCCTCGTCAACAAGCTCCTTCATCTGCTCGATGAACCACGTCTTAATCTTCGTAAGCTCGAAAAGCTCCTCCACTGTGGCACCTTTCCTCAGGGCCTCGTACATTATGAACTGCCTCTCGCTTGTGGGATAGACAAGCTTTGATAAAAGCTCTTCCTTGGTCATATCGTGGAAGTTCTTCGCGAAGCCCAAGCCGTAACGGCCGTTTTCGAGGCTGCGGATGGCTTTCTGGAAGGCTTCCTTATAGGTCTTGCCGATGCTCATTACTTCGCCGACCGCACGCATCTGCGTGCCGAGTTTGTCCTGAGCGCCCTTGAATTTCTCGAAGGCCCATCTCGCGAACTTAATTACAACATAGTCGCCACCCGGTGTGTACTTATCGAGTGTGCCGCACTTGCCGCAGGGGATCTCATCAAGGGTCAGGCCGCAAGCGAGCATCGCGGACACGAGAGCTATCGGGAATCCTGTAGCCTTGGATGCGAGTGCTGAAGATCTCGATGTTCTCGGGTTAATCTCAATTACAACGGTTCTGTCGGTTACGGGATCGTGTGCGAACTGGCAGTTGCAGCCGCCGATAACCTCGATAGCCTTAACAATCTTGTAGGACTGCTCCTGAAGCTTCGCCTGAACCTCCTCGGAAATTGTAAGCATAGGTGCCGAGCAGAAAGAGTCGCCTGTATGAACGCCGATGGGGTCGATATTCTCGATGAAGCAAACCGTGATGACGTTGTCCTTCGCGTCTCTTACAACCTCGAGCTCGAGCTCCTCCCAGCCCTCGATTGACTCCTCAACCAAGACCTGATGAATAAGGCTTGCCTGAAGACCTCTCTCACAGACAACCTTCAGCTCTTCCTTGTTGTAAACAAGTCCGCCTCCTGCGCCGCCCATCGTGTAAGCGGGTCTTAAAACCACCGGGTAATGAAGTTTGTCGGCAATTTCCATCGCTTCCTCTACGGAGTAAGCCTCGTGCGACCTCGGCATCTCAATACCCAAAGAATTCATCGTGTTCTTAAACTCGATTCGATCCTCGCCTCGCTCGATGGCGTCGACCTGAACGCCGATTACCTTGACGTTGTACTTATCAAGGATGCCCGCCTTGCTTAGCTCCGAGCACAAATTAAGACCCGACTGTCCTCCCAGATTCGGAAGAAGCGCATCAGGTCTTTCCTTGGCGATAATCTGTTCTATTCTGTTTACGTTCAGAGGCTCGATATAAGTTCTGTCGGCCACATCCGGATCCGTCATGATGGTGGCGGGGTTGGAGTTGACGAGAACAATCTGATACCCGAGGCTTCGAAGCGCCTTGCAGGCCTGTGTTCCCGAATAGTCAAACTCGCAGGCCTGACCGATGATAATGGGGCCGGAACCTATAATCAAAATCTTGTTAATGTCGTCTCTCTTTGGCATTTGGTAAAGTCACCCCTTCGCGTGTAATTTATAAACCTCGTTAATAGCAAAAAACTTAAGCCTGTAATCAGCCTACGAGAATGCTCCTGACCTTCTCGCGCATGTCTTCCTTCTCGATAACTTCCTTATGCAGAACAGGCTTCGAGGAAAGCTCCTTAATCGCCTGCGGAATCTCAAGTCCGCTCTCGTCTGAAAGCTCACTTATAAGTTCGTCAACCGACTTGCCCTCCGAATAACCTTCACCTCTCAAAGCGTCCATAACAGCGGGCGAGAACTTGAACGGAGACGCCGTGGATGCGAATACCGTCTTCGTCTCATCTCCCGATCTCTGGTGGTATCTCGAGTAGATGTTAAAGCCCACCGCCGTGTGCGTATCAATAACATTATCCGTGCGATCGTAAACATCAAGGATGGTCTTGGCAACACCCGTCTCATCCGCGAACCCGCCTACGAAAAGCTTCTGCATTCTCTTCAAAGTCGCGGGGTCTACCTTATAGACACCGCTCTCTGCGAGCTGCCTCATCCACTCGTTAACCCGGTCTGCGTTCTTGTCGGTAATCTCAAACAGGAGACGCTCAAGGTTCGAGGAAATCAGGATATCCATCGAAGGCGATGTGGTCTTATAAAACTCTCTGTTCTTGTCGTACTTTCCGGACGAGAAGAAATCGCACAAAACCTTGTTTCTGTTCGAGGCACAGATAAGTCTGTGAATCGGAATACCCATCTGCTTCGCGTACCACGCGGCAAGGATGTTTCCGAAGTTTCCTGTGGGAACGACGATGTTGATGGCCTCACCCTTTTCGATCTTCTCGGTGCGCAGGAGCTCGACGTAAGAGTAAACGTAGTAAGCAATCTGCGGTGCGAGGCGGCCCCAGTTAATCGAGTTCGCGGACGACAGCTTGACACCCTTGGAGGACAATTCTTCTTCAAAGCCCTTATCCGCGAAAATCTTCTTCACTCCGGTCTGCGCATCGTCGAAGCAGCCGTTTACCGCAATTACGTGAGTGTTATTGCCCTCGGTTGTAACCATCTGAAGCTTCTGCGCCTCGGATACGCCGCCCGTCGGGTAGAAGACGATAATCTCCGTGCCCGGAAGGTCCTTAAAGCCCTCGAGTGCGGCTTTTCCCGTATCGCCTGAAGTTGCGGTCAGAATGCAAATCTTCTTGGACTCGCCTGTCTTTCTTACGGATGCCGTCATAAGGTGAGGCAGAAGCTGCAGAGCAACGTCCTTAAAAGCGGACGTCGGGCCGTGCCAGAGCTCAAGGATATACTCTCTGTCGTTATAGGAGTTAAGCTGAACCAACGGGATTGTGTTCTCGCCCCACTTCTCCTCGGCATAAGCCTGGCTCGTGTAGCCGAGAAGTTCTTCCTCCGTGAAATCGTCCATGTACTTAGACAGGACGCGTGCCGATATCTGATAGAAGCGCATGTTCTTCATCTCTTCGATATCATCATCGGTAAGAATCGGAACCGACTGCGGTACAAAGAGTCCGCCGTCCGGGGCAATACCCTTGATAATGGCCTCGGATGCCGTGAATTCTCCGTCGTAGCCTCTCGTGCTTATGTACTTCATTTACTGCTCCTCACTCTCTTGTGTAATAGCTGATGTGGCCTGTTCGCCGTCAAACTCGCCCGCGTACGCCTCGATGATGGAAGCGACCTCGGGGTCGGATTTGTTTTCGTCAAGTTTTGCAAGGATAAAATCGAGCCTTGCCTCGGTGTCGCTGCTGTTACGAACCTTCGCAGCCGTGGGGATGATTACCAGATAAATAAGCAGGAAAACGATTACTGCAATGATGACGCCCGTCACGATCTTTACGGTAAGCCTTAAGTTCTCCGCAGGGGTTCTTACGTTCTCGACGTTGATGTCATCGCCTGCCATCTCGTCGGAGCCCGAACCCGATCTCATCATGATGTCGCGGCGCTCCTTCTCGGATGCCATCTTAAAATCGTTGCGGCCCGTCGATGCCTTCATAAGAATCGGAGCCTGAACGGACTTGCGTGATGTTCCTGCGGACGCGCCGTCGCCTATTACGGATGAGTTACCCTTACGCTTGGAAGAACTTTCCTTCGGCGCCTCAGGCTCGGCCTCATCAAGCTTTACAAACTTCATCGCTTCCTGTGCAACAGACAAGTGCTGTTCGGATGCAAGCGTGTTGTTAACCGCGTATTCGAGTGCGCTCATAGCTCTCTTGTAGTGACCTTCCCTCGCAAGGCAAAGTCCGTAGATGAGCGCCAAGTCGCCCCATGTGGGATACTTCGTGATTAAGGGCTTCAGGATAATCTGGGCGACGTCGGTGCCGTCCTTCTGTGCATTGAGCAGAGCCCTGTTAAATTGTCTTACTGCGTGTGTCTTGTCCTCGGCGCTCATATCATAGAGGATCATGTCCTTCTCCTCTATGGGAGTAAGCATCAATGCAAGTTGTCTGTAGTCGTGCATAATGTACCTCTCACTTCGCCGATAAGATAAAGCGAGCCGGTGACCAGAAGCGGTATGCCATCACTTAAAGTTCTCTTTAAGGCTTCCGCCGCACCCTTGCGGGCATCGTCAAACGTCTCTGCCTTGATCGAGCTATTATACACAAAATAAAATAAATTATAAAGGTCGTCCGGATCCATACTTCTGGGGTTGTTAACCTTTACAAGAATAAGCTCTTCAATATTGATTCCGCCGTCCTTGAAAGTTCTTATCATACCCCCGACGTTTTTGTCCGCCATAACACCCATAAGGACTCTCATTTTCTTCCCCCTGAGTTCGCCGCCTTTAAGCTCGCTCAAAACTTCCGTGAGGCTCTGTGCACACTGAACGTTGTGACCGCCGTCAAGAATCACTTCCGGATTCGCGTGTATAAGCTCGCATCTGCCCTTCCACTTCGTCCTTCTTACGCCTTCATAAATTACGTCCTGCTCAAGGCCGAACACGTCTTTTGCCACCTTAATCGCAAGCGCCGCATTATGCACCTGATGGCGCCCGAGAAGACTCGTCTCATACTCTTCCTCAAAGCACTCGAAAAGCATCTTGCCGTCCGTTGTAAACGCTGCCGTCTCGTCACTTACGTGAACGAACTCGAGTGGTGCTCCCGCTTTGTCGGCTTTATTTAAGAGTGTTCGTCTTACGTCATGCTTATATTCTTCTTCGAGCAGCATGTCTCTGGGGTCGGTCGCATATGCAGGACTTGCTGTTTTAAAGATGCCCGCCTTCTCGGATGCAATTTCTGATATTGTGTTCCCAAGTCTGTCCTGATGGTCAAAGCCGATTGACGTAATTATCGTTGCGAGCGGGTGCTCAAATACATTCGTGGAATCAAGCCTTCCTCCGAGGCCCGTCTCAAGAACTGCGACATCTACGTTTTGTTCCGCGAACCACAGGTAGCAGATAGCCGTCACAAGCTCAAATTCCGTCGGATGCTCGAAGCCTGCCGCTACCATCTCATCGCTTGCTTTTCTCACCTCTTCGCCGAGGCGGTTTAAGTCCTCTTCCGGTATCTCGCCCAGGCTTTCATCCCTTTCCAAATCCGAAAGTCCTTCGCGGCCGTCTATGATTCTCATCCTCTCGCTGAACCGCTCAAGGTAAGGCGAAGTGTACACGCCGACTTTAAGGTCCCCTTGAGCGAGAATCGTGCTTAAAAAAGCGACCGTCGAACCCTTGCCGTTGGTGCCCGCTATGTGAACGACCTTAAGATTTTTCTGCGGGTCTCCCAAACGCCTGTCGAGTTCGTTCATACGTGTGAGCCCGAGGTTAATTCCAAATTTCAGTGCATCGTTTAAAAATTCAGGTACCGCACCGTTTCCCATTATTCTTCAATCTCCTCTTCTTGCACTTGCGTATTTTGTTTTGCTTTAGGCTTTCCCGAAGAGCTCTTAAAAACAAACCACTTACTCATGACATAATTTGCTACAACGAGAATCAGGTTGTTCAGAAATTTTATGAGATAAAGGCACGTGATGTTTAAAGATCCGACTGTCGCCAAAACGTGCGTCGTCGGCACCATGAAGAAGTGCTCAAGACACATTACCATCAGCGAGAAAATTCCGACTTCGATAACAAGGAATGTCGACAGTCTTGCCGCTGCAAATCCCGCGAGCTCGATGAGAAAATTTCCGTGCGATCTGAAGACAAAAATTCTGTTCGTCGTATATGCAGTGATTACTGTCGCAATCCACGATACAAACTGCTTGAGGATGACGAACAAATCGAAACTCAAGCCGAAGATGCTGACGGAAAATGTCTTCGTTATGATGAGGTCCATTAATATGAAAGACACCGCATTTGCAACCGCGGTAAAAGCACCTGCCACCGGATACATCGCAAGCTCTCTGACCTGAGCCTGACGCTTGGTAAGTCTGTCCGAACCGAAAAGAATTTCTTTAATGGTCATATTAAACACGCTTCGGGCGCGGGTTGGTTCTGTTAAGCACGACTCTTCTGATTACATATGTTATTACGACGATGAATATCGCTTCGATTACCGTAGTCAGAAGGAATATGTAAAACAGAATCCTGTAAACCTGCTCACCCGTCTTATCGACACTTTTGTAAAGGTAGAAGGTCTCCGTACTCTTATCGAAGTAGTAGAAATCACTGACTCCCGTGTCATCCGTAAAGTACTTTATAAAATCACCGTTCTTATTGACGTAGCCTGCGACCTCATAATCGTTGATTGTCATTCGCGTTTCTTTAAACCCGGTGGGAATTATCGACGAATCCTGTACCGCCGTTGCAGTAAGAACTCGACCGGTCGTAATCTGCGTACTGCCGTTGATGTAGACGTTCGCGACACCGGTTACAGGGTTATAAAAATAGAATGCCGGATTGTCTGTTCCGTTATAGACGTACACGAGAACACTCACGACTCCGTCCTTCGCGAAGACCGGAACAGTGTAACCGTTAATGGTTCTTGTTGTCTGCGTGAAACCTTCGGGGAGATCCACATTCGTCGGAAGATTTAAGAATGTGTATGTCACTCCGTTCGAATCAACAAATCCCGAACCTTCGGGGATATAGCTCTCCTGACGGTTAACGTAAATCTTGTACTCTTTCCAACTGATACCATCCTGAGCGAGAACATGAACCGAGATTATATTCTCGCCCGATTCAAGTTCATCCGCCCCGTCAACTGTCACCGTCGCATTAAGGTTTCCGGTCTCGTAGTTCACGGTAACGCTTGTAACGTCTCGGCTTACAGTCGCGGAATACTCATAAACACTCGAATCAAACGCGGGGTTCATCGTAATTCCTTCGATAGACAAAGATGAAAGTGATGCGTCTGTGGAAACGCCTTCCATTATGTTAATCGTAAGACTTTCTCCGTTATACGAAGTTACGGACCCGGAAGTTGATTTGAACTCACCGGTGGACACAATCCTTACTCCGGTGGTTCCCGACGATTGAGGTCTTGCACGAAGTGAGACCTGGAAAATAATCGTCTGCTCCTGAGTACTGTAAGGCCTGACTTCATCACCTGTTTCTTCGTCAATTACAGTATCGAATTCACCTGTTACCTCACACAATCCGTTGGTCGAGTAATCCGTGTAAATACTGTATCCTGCAAGAGCCTCCGAAGGAGTCACGGATACAAATTCAAACTCTTCCTCGTCGTAGGCGATTACAACCGGTCCGAATGAAGTTATCGATTCAAACTTATCGCAGCTGACATTGATGTTTATGATGTCTCCGGGACTGATGGTCTCGGTAAGCGTCGACAGCGACAGCAGAATTGTTCCCTCGGCATTTAATGTCAGAGCCGGAAGGATAAAAACCAAAGCCGCAATAAGCGACGCAATCTTCAGTAAGATTTTTCTTTCTCTGTCAGTACGCATCCGGCATCTCCCCGTAAGTATCCGGCATCGAAGTGTAAACCGGTATCACAAACTCAAGAGTACCGTCGAGCATATTGCAGTCCGCATAACTCGAGAAATATCTCTCGGCCTCTGTATATGCCATCGATATGTTCTGTGCGTACTGGTGGTAGTACAAGCCGTCGTTGTTATTGATTACGTCAAACTTCTGGAAATAAAGCGTATCCTGTCCGATTGAGATATAGCTCTGTGCAATCCACAAAGCGCCACCCTTAATTGCATCCTCAACGCTGTCCCATGGCAGTAGAAGTGCCGCCTCATCCTCGGTTATCGTCTCAGAGTCGGGGTCGCTTCCCCACTTCGCGTACTTAGCCCCGTTAATCAAAGCACCGTTTTCGACGCTTGTGTCAGGAGTCGATCCGATGTTATAGAAGTTGTAGTAACCTTCATAGCCTTCAAGTGTACCCGTGCAAAGTGCTGATTGTCCCGCACTTCCCATTTCCTGGATAATTCTGCTTGCAAGAAGATACGGTGATACTCCGGCATTTCTTCCTGCTTCGTAAATTATCTGTGCGTAATCGTACTCGTCGGTATCCATAAAGGTTCCCGATATCATAGCTTTAACACCCTCAACCGTTTGAACATTCTCATCGAAAGACAAAAGCTCAAACGTAAATATATGCTCCTGGTCAAGATAGTTTCTCGGGTCGAGGAAATATCTAACAACTTCACTCGTCGCAGCTTTCCATCCGCCGCCGTCATACTCAACGCTCGACGAATCTACCCACAGAGGATGCGAGTACATATTCGCAAGACTCCGCGAGCCCGAGTCCTCGTTATCCAGAACCGTGTAGAAATTAAGCCCGGTGTTATAAGGCGTAAAGATGTAGTTAGGGTGCAGTGAGTGCAGGAGCCACAACCCCGAGCCGTAGCTTTCCGGGAACTGCGAGAGTGTGCCCTCGGCAAATCCGCCGCTGTCGTTTCCAATCAGGACATAAACCGTGTAGCTCTTGGATTGTCCGTCAAAAGATGTGACCGTAATGCTGAGTTTATTTTCTCCGGGTGCGAAGTTCAGCTCACTGCCGTTGCCGACCGCGGTATCTCCGGAAAAGTTACTGAGCACCGCAGACACGGTAGAAAACATTCCTTCGACGGATTCATAATTCAAAACATTTGCCCCGGGATCTTCAGTGTCATACAAACCGTAATTTACGGTCCCGGACTCAAACTCCGGGAACATACCGATTGGCATGCCTGTGCCTGTGGCACCGATTGAAAGCTCACTTAAGAAACCGTTAATCGGCAGGTAATTTAAATCTTCGTAGTCGACCGTGTACACGTTATTATTCATATCCTGAACGGTAATCTGCTCTCCCGAATACTCTGACAAGTTTCCTGTCACCGGAAGAGGCGTGGGAACCGCTCCGACACTGTCAACGACAGATACGTAAGATCCGTCATACGTTGCCGCCTCACGGCTCTGAATCATCGTGTATGTGATAGCTGATGCCTCCTGAACATCCGATGCATCCGATGCATCCGATGTATCCTGCACTCTGTCCGAGCGCTCAACCTTAATGAAGAATTTGTTTGCAACCACCGACAATCCGGTCTCTTCGGATATTGCCTGTACATCCTGTATCTCACCGCGAAGCACTTCTATTGCCGTGCCTTCGTTATCGTTACTGCCAAGGAAGGATCCGTAAGCATCGTAAATCGATACTTTGATATCTCCGGACAACCCGACAAAGTTTACATAAGCGTTATTATCCTTGGCATCAAGGCTGTACCACACTTCACTCTTGTCCGCAGCAAGTGTTCCGGGCTGAACGTTATTATTCACAAGCGTCATGAACTCGGGAACATAAATCGATCCGCCGGCAATTATCGCCCCGCGTCCGTCAGAGGACCTCAGAAGTATCTGCACATCATGGTCCCCCGCACTTATTCCGTCGGAGTTCCACGACATAAGAAAATTCTTGGCTCCGCTGTTATCTTCGCTGTCTTCAATCTTGATGTTGCCCTGACAAAATACCCCGTCAACAAAGAAGTCTGTTCTCATCTCGCTTCCGGTTGTTATGAAACTTCCTTCCACTGTTCTTATTCCAAACGTCACTCCGCCGTCGCCTTCAAGGCTTCTTGTAACCGTACAATCAGAGAAGCTGTCGCCGCTGTCGGACGATATCTTACCGGTTGCTTCCAAGTACGAACCGCCAGCTTTAAGAGTATCGTTTACGACATACATTCTTGACTTATCGCCCAAATCTTCGAGAACGCTTGCGGTATCAGTATTTGCGACTCCACTTGTAATCGTAACCAGGTCGGATGCGAACTTCGAATCGTCACCGCCACCTGTTAGATAATCGGGACTCGTAAGACCTCTTACAACATAATCGCCTGCCGAATAGTATCCGGAACCGATTCTGTACAAAGCGGTTCTCGTGCCTCCGGATACACCGGTCACTTCGGCAGTTCTTTCAACAAGAAGCTGCTCTGACACGGTCGGATCGTCGTACGGCACACTCATCTGAGACAGGGAAATTCCTGCGATGATAATCACGATAAAAGACACCGCCGCCACCGCAGCCGCCGCAATCAGATATTCGGTTGTCTTCTTAACCGGTGTTCCCACAATAACTCCACTTAGCTGTTAAGCTGATCGAGCGTCAAGCCGAACGGAGGGATAAACTCCTCCATAAAGATTTTGACCTCGGGCAAATCTATCTTATCAATACTTTCCCCTATTGTCTTTATGGCACTGTCAAACTCGGTGTTTCCCGCAAGCTTCTCGCGTGTACATTTGATGTACGCGGAAATTCTGTCCGCGGACTTAACAAGCTTATGCTTGAGGCACCCTTCTGCCGTATCCTTTGAAGGTGATAAAAGCTCCATATACATATCGCGCATCTGCTCGGGGAGCTGCGTTGCGAGGCTCATAGCCGCCTCCTTTTCGACTTCTTTGTAGGCGTTCTTTAAAGTGTCGTTTCTGTACTTAATCGGCGTTGGCATGTCACCCGTTATAATCTCGGTGCAGTCGTGGTAGATGCCGTAAGTTGCAACCTCATAAGGATTGACTTTAATTTCTGCCTTACCCTCATCTACAAGCCTGTTATGGATAACTGCCAGAGCCTGTGCGATGACCGCCACGTCAAAGCTGTGTTCCTTCAAATTCTCATATCTGCTGTTTCTCATCAGAGCCCATCTGTTGATGTACTGCATCCTGTCGAGTAAAGCAAAAAATCCGTATCCGTTGTCCATAAAATTCATCTCCGTCTCAGATTCTGTACAGCTCATCAAAGCAGCTGTTCGCGTATGTGTCCGTCATGCCCGCGATGTAATCGACAACCTTTCTGACTCTCTTGCAGTCCGGCTGCGGGTGATTAACATAAAACTTGGCAAAGCTCTTCACAGCTTCGTTCTCGGAAGCAAGCGACTTCTCTATGTCCTCCGAGCTTTCCATAAACGCATTAAATATCGCCTCTATCTGAAGCTTAACCATGTCCTCGTAAGTCTTAATCTTAGGTGCAAGATAGATGTGATTCAGATTCGCATTCAGATACTCATTCATAGCCTCGAAGTTCTCTTTGCTCATTCGAATCTCATCTCGGTCAAGGCTGTTGTGAACTATATCACTTACGAGAATATTGATTATCTCCGAATTGGTCGTACCGAGTCTCTTCGCGGCCTCGGAGCTTACGATGTCGTTTCCTCCTATGATGCCCGCGCGCTTCGCGTCCTCAACGTCTCTTCCGACGTATGCGATCTTATCGGCGAATCTGACAACACATCCTTCAAGTGTCGCGGGACGCGTACGGTCCTTCTCGGGTTTGTTCACGAGCATGTCCGCAGTCTTCTCTCTCATGGGAGTCAGGCGGTATTCGTCGTAGGTCTCACCGCAGTGCGACACGATGCCGTCTCTTACCTCGAACGTCAGGTTCAACCCGTACTGTCCGGGCTTATGCTCCTCGAGTACATCGAGAACCCTCAAACTATGAACCTCATGCTCGAAATACTCATCCGGATCAACAGACTTGAGACACTGATTAAGCACTCTCTCACCGGAGTGTCCGTAAGGTGTGTGTCCCACGTCATGACCCAAAGCAATCGCCTGAATCAGATCGATATTAAGATTGAGCGCACGCCCTATAATCGTCGAGATGTAATTAACATAAATCACGTGCTCGATTCTTGAACAAATGTGATCGTTCACGGGATTAAAGAACACCTGCGTCTTATGGCGAAGTCTTCTGAAAGACTCCGAGAAAATTATCCTTCCCATATCTCTCTCGTACGGGCTTCTTATGGAACAAGGGTCCTCGGGAACAAGTCTTCCCTTTGAGTTACATGTCTTCATCGCAAAAGGCGATAAATGAGACTCCCTCTCGCTTCTGATTAACTCAATCTCACCCGCATCCTTATAGTTATCGGTAAGCTGCGGCTGTACCGGAATCTCACCCAACTCGTCCTTAAAGATATCAAACAAACTCTCCACCGTTAATCCCTCCTCTTAAGGCCTGCCGCTTTGGCAAGCATGTTCTTACGCATTCCGTCAAAATCAACCGTGATAAGTGCGTCTCCCGCCACGGGTTCCACCTTGAGCACTACGCCTTCTCCGAATCTCGGATGTTCAACATGCATTCCTTCGTGAAGCTCCGAGGCTCCAAGACCAGAAGGGGCTCTCTTCGCACCTGTAAACGAAGACTTAAGTGCACTGTCTATACTCTTCTTTGCCTTAACTCTTGCAGATGAACTCATCTCATCCGCGTCAAGCTTAGCAGCAGGCTTAACTTCCCGAGCGCCTCCGATCTTGTACAAATGCTCGGGATTTATCTCCTTCAAAAATCTCGACGGCGGGAAGCACTGAGTCTGACCAAACAGCATTCTCTGACGCGTAAGCACCATAAAGAGGTTCTTCTTAGCGCGGGTGATGGCAACATACATCAGTCTTCTCTCTTCCTCGATGGCACCGACCTCGCTTATCGACTTATAGCTCGGGAAAATGCCGTCCTCCACACCTATCAGGAAGACCGCACCGAACTCAAGACCCTTAGCACTGTGAATCGTCATGAGTCTTACAAAATCATCACCTTCATCGTACTCGTCACCGGCAGAATACAAAGCCGCATTCTCAAGGTAAATTGACAGCAATCCCGCAAGTGTATCCGCGGTCTTAATCTCGTCATCAAGATACATATCATCGTTATCCGGATCGGCGTTCATCTCTTCCTGCCCGGGAGCGATCCTGTGGTTCTTCTCAAACTCGCTTGCTTCAGACAAAAGCTCCTTCAGGTTCTCTACACGGTCCGTAACTTCACCCTTGCTCTCGCGCTGATCGATTATCTCCTGAATCATTCCCGACTCATTTTCGACGTAATCGACAAAATCCTTGAAGCTAATGTCCTCCTGAAGCTTGCCCCTGAACGTCTCAATAAGTGACGTAAACTCCTTAAGCTTCATCGCCTGACGTGAAATCTCGGGGAAGTTCAAAGCATTCTCGCATATCTCAAACATCGGCACGTTGTTCGCGTCCGACAGCTGCCTTATGCGCTCGACCGTGGTATCTCCGATACCTCTTCGAGGCACGTTAATAATTCTCTCAAGCGCGAGATTATCGTGACTGTCGCTGATGAGCCTTAAGTACGCTATCGTATCCTTGATTTCCTTACGGTCGTAGAATCTCATACCGCCGTATACCTTAAACGGTATTCCCTTCTCGCGAAGCGCGGCCTCGATAGATCTCGACAGGGCGTTCACACGGTAAAGCACGGCACAGTCCGAATAACTAAACTTGCCCTTATCCTTCATGCGCTTGATGGTATCCGCGGTCCACCTTGCCTCGAGCGAGCCGTTGTCCGCGTTCATGATGATAATCTTATCACCTTCTTCGCTTGCGGTTCTCAAAGCCTTGCTCTTCCTGTGCTTGTTGTTCGCGATAACTTCATTCGCCGCATCAAGAATCGTCTTCGTGGATCTGTAATTCTGCTCGAGCTTAATTACACTCGCACCCGGGAAGTCCTTCTCAAAATTCAGAATCATCTTAACGTCGGCACCGCGGAACGCATAAATCGACTGATCGTCGTCTCCGACAACACACACATTCGAGTGCTTCTTCCCGAGCAGCATGACTGCTTTATACTGAGGCTTATTCGTGTCCTGGTACTCATCGACCATGATGTACCTGAACTTGTTCCTGTAAAAGTCCGCGATATCCTCGTGCTCCGACAAGAGCTTTACAAAGTTCAAGAGAATATCATCAAAATCCATGCTGTTGTTCTCAAGAAGCTTCCTGTCGTAGCCCTTATACACTTCACCGGCAAGCTTCCTGAACGAATCGCTTCCCGCAAGCGCTTCGAACTGCCTGTGGTCTACCATGTGATTCTTGGCATTGGATATCTCGCTCTGGAAAAGCCTCGGCTTATACGTCTTCTCCGATATCTCAAGCTCAGCCATAACCTGCTTTACAATCTTCATCTGATCGTCGCCGTCAAGAATCGTGAAGTTCTTGCCGTAACCTATAAGCTCCGCATGACGCCTTAATATCCGCGCGAAAATGCTGTGAAAAGTTCCGCACCAGATATACTGTGACTTCTCGCCGACCAAACCCTGAAGTCTCTCCTTCATCTCGCTTGCGGCCTTGTTCGTAAACGTAATCGCAAGAATGGATCCGGGTGCTACGTTATATCTCTTCATCATGTAAGCGATACGGTATGTGATAACACGGGTCTTACCCGAGCCCGCGCCCGCAAGGATTAAAACGGGGCCTTCGAGTGTTGTCACCGCCTCTCGCTGTTCTTCATTAAGTTCGTCAAGCAAGCTGTCCGCTCCTGCAGCGGCCGGCATCTCCTCTGCCAGGGCGTCGCTGTACAGGGAATCAAGTTCATCAAAAAAATCCACTAATCCGTCTCCCTTAATACTTGGGTCAAAAAACTTTTCTCTAATTATAACAGACAAATATAGAAATTAACAGAACATTTATTCGTTTTTCGCAAGATATCGGGAAGATTTTCCCGGAATACAAAAAAGCCGCTGCGGTGTCCGCAACGGCTTTAAACATTAGCTTTGTAACAATGTTACGCTCTTACAAGAGCCTCAGTCTCCTGAGCGATTGCAAGCTCCTCGTTAGTCGGGATAACAACAACCGTAACCTTCGAGTCGTCAGAAGAAATAATGGCCTCCGTTCTTGTGCCGTCGTTCTTCTTCGGGTCAATCTTTACACCCATGAACTCGAGATTCTTGCACATCTTCTCTCTGATGTCGAATGTGTTTTCGCCGATGCCCGCGGTAAAGACGATTACGTCGAGTCCGCCCATGGCAGCTGCATAGGAACCGATAATCTTGGTGCCCTGATAGTTAAACATGTCAAGTGCGAGCTGAGCTCTCTCGTTGCCCTCCTCGGCAGCTTTATGGAGATCTCTGAAGTCGGAGCTTACGCCCGAGATTCCCATAACACCGGACTGCTTGTTAAGAAGCGTATCCATCTCATCCGCGCTCTTGCCTTCCTTATTCATGATGAAAGGAACGATAGCCGGATCGATGTCACCCGTTCTTGTGCCCATGCAGATACCCGCGAGAGGTGTAAGACCCATCGATGTATCGCAGCACTTTCCGTCCATAACGGCAGCAAAGGAAGAACCGTTACCCAAGTGGCATGTAACCATCTTCAGGTCCTTTAAATCCTTGCCGAGGAATTCAGCAGCTCTCTTGGATACATAGCGGTGGCTTGTTCCGTGGAAGCCGTAGCGTCTGATCGAATACTTCTCGTAGTACTCATAAGGAAGTGCGTACATGTATGCCTTCGGGGGCATTGTCTGATGGAAAGCCGTGTCGAAAACAGCAACCTGAGGAGTTCCCGCGGGCAGTACAGCCTCGCATGCCTCGATACCTATAAGGTTCGCGGGATTGTGCAGCGGTCCCAAAGGGAAGCACTCCCTTATAACTCTCTTAACATCGTCATCAACTATAATAGACTTGCTGTAGTACTTACCGCCGTGGAGAACTCTGTGGCCGACAGCCGCAATCTCGGAAACATCAGCGATAACACCAACCTCGGGGTCAACGAGCTCTTTGAGAATAAGACTTACAGCCACCTTGTGATCGGGCATGTCAGTGTCGATGATTACATCATCCTTGCCCGCAGGCTTATAAGTCAGACGGCTGTTCTCGATACCGATTCTCTCGGCATTACCCTTCGCAAGAACGTTGCCGTTGTCGATATCGAAGAGCTGAAACTTACATGATGAGCTTCCGCAGTTAATAACAAGAATATTCATAATTTTGGTAAAACTCCTTTTCGAAAATAATATCAGCTCTGGCTCTGCGCCTGAACCGCAGTAAGAGCAACTGTACCTACAATGTCGTCTGCATAGCAGCCGCGCGAGAGGTCGTTAACCGGCATGGACAAGCCCTGCAGTACAGGTCCGTATGCATTAGCCTTTGCAAGGCGCTGAACAAGCTTGTAGCCGATGTTTCCTGCCTCGAGAGACGGGAAAACCAGAGTATTCGCGTGACCTGCGACCTTAGAGTCCGGAGCCTTCAGGGCACCGACGGATTCAACGAGTGCCGCGTCAAGCTGAAGCTCACCGTCAACTGTAAGTTCGGGGTACTTCTCGTGAGCAATCTTAACGGCGTCAGAGACCTTGGTTACATCGTCGTGCTTTGCAGAACCCATGGTCGAATAAGAAAGCATTGCAACCTTCGCGGGCTTCCCGACGAACTGCTCGAAGGAATCAGCGGAGAGCTTTGCAATCTCGGCAAGCTTATCGGATGTGAAGTCTGTGTTAACCGCGCAGTCCGCGAATACGAACAGACCGTTCTCGCCCAAAGTGCAATCGGGAACTTCCATAAGGAAGAAGCCGGATACGGAAGATACGCCCTTCTTCATCTTAAGAAGCTGCAAAGCGGGACGTATTGTGTTTCCCGTGGAATGGCATGCACCGGATACGGCGCCGTCCGCATCACCGCACTTGCACATAAGGCAAGCATAATACATGTAGTCGCTCTCCATTAAAGATACGGCCTTCTCGGCGGTTACGCCCTTCTTCTGAGCGCCCTCAATCAAGGCGTTTGTCTCTTCCTCGGAAAGACCCTTCTTCGCGGCCTTGGCCTTGGCGGCCTCAACCATGGTGTCTACGCCGCGAAGCTCTAAGAACTTGTCGACATACTTCTGCTTATTGGGGTCTGTGAAAGGATTTACGATTGTAGCTCCCGTGATATCGAAGCCCTCGGAATTCTTGGAAATCTCCTCCTCGGTTCCGATAATAATGAGGTTCGCGATGTCCTCTTTAAGAATCTTCTCGGCCGCCTCGAAGGTTCTCTTATCCATTGATTCCGGAAGAACTATAGTCTTCTTATCAGCCTTAGCTTTTGCCTTGATATCATCGATAAAAGCCATAATCATACTCTCCTGTTCTTGTAATTTTTTCGATTTCTAAAGTATACTCGCATGCTCAAACAACGGCAAGAAGAACGTCCAGATTCTCACGGGCATAAAACGTGAATCTCTCGGATTCTTCACGGTAAATCATATACAGCGCAGGACTCGAGGAATATGTCGCCACGCGGCTTCCCTCAAGTGTGCTTGAAAGCTCATACAAATCCATGTCATCACACTCTATCGCGATGTGCATGATATCGGGGTAAATATCGACCGCTTCATTCCCGCCGGTCGCACCCGTGTAAATATAAAACTCATCACCCAAAACCGCACCGTTAATAAGCTGTCTCTTAAGCCACGTGTACGCATCCGAATCGACTTCACCGACTTCACTTAAATGCCTCATGGTGACGATGCTGCTTTGAACATCAATCGCTGCCGCGACGTCATGCGCGTACACATAAGACTCATCAACATAAGCGTAGGCGTAAAGCGGGATGGAAGACGATATGAAACCACCCTTTACGAGGGAGAGGTTCTTTTCGAAGCTGCCCTCGGGGAGAAGGTTATTCTCTTCAAGGCTTCTTATCATGCGAAGGTTCACCGACTTAAGCTCAATGCCCCGGACCTGCGTGTAAGTATAGCCTTCAGCCTCCGTGCCCTGCTCGAGTGTCGACTCGGCGTCCTCCTGCACCTCGACGGTCGAGACAAATCCTGACTGCTCGTACACGGCAACACTCAAAGTCTCTTCCCTCATGTTTCCCTCCTCATCGAAAAGGATTGCTGCCAGTCTTACAATCTCTTCCTTATCGCTGTCCGTTCCGTAATGCGAGTAGTATTCGAGGTACGCATCAAGCCAGGAAGAGAGGTCTCCATTGTTTAAATTTTCAAACGTATATGAACTTAAAACTTCATCTTTAAGAGCTTGCGCCGAACGTCTGTCTGCGAGTCTGACATAAGCTTTGAGCAGCAGGCCCTGGTCGCTTATGAGACACTCATCCGAGACCTCTTCGCCCTGATAAGAAAGTCTTCCTGCTATGGTGACGTATGACGGGATAAGCGGCGTATCTCCCGGGAGCATAAGACTCTTTGTTCTGTACCACAAATAATCTGAAACGATGCCGTTATCGGATGCTATTGATCTGAGCTCATAGTCCGCCCCGGTCTCGGCGGTGTAATTAATATCGCCGCCTCTTCCCCGGAGTTTTGTAATCCCCAGGTACAGGCCCGCTGCCAAAACCACCGCAACCACAATAGCGATGACGCCTGTCAAATTTCTCTTCATTTGCCGTCCGCCGTCCGTTCTAATATAATCATAAAGATTATAAACAAAATAAGGGGTTAATGAAGTGAGAGTTATAGGAATTATCGCCGAATACAATCCACTTCACTTGGGACACGAGTATCTCATCAAAGAAGCAAAACGCATCGTAGGCGACCCGAGGGCCGTCGTAATGTCGGTGATGTCCGGATCTTTTACCCAGCGAGGCCTTCCTTCCATTGCCCCTAAGCACATAAGAGCCAGGCAGGCGCTTCTCACCGGAAACGACGTCGTAATCGAGCTTCCCTTTACATTCGCATGTGCGCCTTCCGAGCGCTTTGCCTTCGGTGCGGTCGAGCTTTTATACAGAACCGGAGTTGTCACGGACCTCGCATTCGGCGTCGACTGCCAAGAGCCCGAGCTACTTTACGAACTCGCATCTTTAACGCCCGATGACGATGAGATAAAGCTTAAATTGTCAGAAGGAAAATCCTACCCGGCTGCAAGAGCCGCGGGGCTTATAAAAGCTTACAAAGGTGACCTGCCCGAGGCCATCGTCGCTGACACTTTAAGGCAGCCTAATTCAATTCTCGCACTAGACTACATAAGGGCGTGCCGGGATTTGAACACAGGCTTTAAGATTCATATGATTCCAAGGCAGGAAGGGATGTCCGCGACTGCCGCTAGGAAAGCTCTCGATGAAGCTGATAAAAACAGCGTATCCGAAGTTGCTTCTGCACTGGAAAATCTCATGCCGGAGAAATCCTTGTCCGTCATGTTGTCTTCTCTTACGAAAAAGGAGTTCAGCCTTTACGACTACGACTTGTACATGAGAGAGTGCTCGCTTGAGGTAAGACGCTGCCGGGACTTAAATTCCGTCGCCTACATGACCGACGGTCTTGACGGCTACCTCAGAAACAAAGCAGATAAAGGTTTTGACGAACTTGCAACCAAGCACTTTACGATGCCCCGGATTCACAGAGCGCTCGCATCTTTAATTACGGGGCAGACCGGCGAATACACAAAGCGGGAGAAGCATGTGCAGTATATAAGAGTGCTGGGCTTTTCGAGCGAGGGAAGATATTGCCTTAAGATTATGAGTAAGTGCGCGAGGCTGCCGATTATAAGCAATCCCTCCGACGCCCTCGAATTGTACTCCGATCATCCGAGGCTTAAAGAGCAGTTCGAATTAGACCTTCTCTCCTGCGACGTCTATGCCCGCCTTACGGGAATGGAAAACGGCTACGAGTGGCAGGTCCCGCCGGTGAAAGTTAAGTAATGCACTTAAATTTAAAAGACACGAGTAAAACGGATTTTCGTTTAACCGTACTGATAAGCGGTCTTATCGGTGCAGTCTTGTTTATATTAGTGTTCGGAATAAACAAGCTCGATTTTACATATGTTGACTGGCTGACTTTGCCGGGGAACATTGATCTTCCCCAGCATTATCTCGGATGGGTGCACTACAGGAATTCACCGTGGCATTTCCCGTTAGGTCTTGTAGACGGAATCATTTACCCTCGCAAAATTTCAGTAATATACACGGATTCGATACCTCTATTTGCCTTTATTTTCAAACTGCTTTCTCCGATACTCCCCGAGAGCTTTCAATACTTCGGACTCTTTGGGATTATTTGCTACATACTTCAGGGAAATTTTGCGGGAGCACTTCTCTACAGATTCAGCAACGACAAAAAATTCTCGATAATCTGTTCGGCATTCTTTTCCGGTTCTTTACTCATGCTCTGGCGAATGTTTTATCATACATCACTTGCAGCACACTGGATTATTCTTGCATCTATATACTTATGGCTTTACGCAGACAAGAACATGTCTTATCCAAAAAGGCTTATATGTTGGTGTGCGCTGAGTATCACTGCAATGACAACTGCCGTTTACTTAGTTCCGATGGTTTGGGGAATTATGATTTGTTGCTTTATAGGTTGCTTTTTACGTAAACATTGGAAGGATGAATTAAAGATTATTATAACTTCTGCTTCCCTGACGATTCTGGTTGCCTGGGCATTTGGTATTTTTTATGGAAATTACCCGTCATCAGGCGGAGGTTTGGGAACCTTTTCTTTTAATTTGAACGGATTTATAAACTCTCAAGGATGCTCATCTTTCCTTCCGGAACTCGATTGCACTATAGACGAATGCGAAGCACTTTGTTATCTGGGCTTGGGAATGATAATTGTCATCATATCCGACATCATAATGTACATAATCGGCAGACACAGCGGAAATCCACCCTTCTTCAAATTAATTCCTCGCGAAAAACTAATTCCCATAATTGTTTTTTTCGCAGGTTTCTTCATGGTTTCAATGGGGAACACAATCAAGTTGGGATTTAATGTTTTCACTATTCCTCTTCCGGAAAATGTGATAGATATTTTATCAATCTTCAGAGCTAACGGAAGGTTCATATGGCCCGTTTATTATCTGATAATTTTAATATCACTTTTAAGCTTTCACCGGCATATATCTGCTGAATCCAAAAAAACTTTTATAATCCTCGCGTTACTTGTTCTTCAGCTGTTTGACTTTGCTCCCGTGGTTTATTGGAAAGTTAAGAGTCTTTATACTACAGAAAAAATTAAATACGAATCGTCTCTCACAGATACTGCATGGCAGGAAATCAGTGATAAGTATTCTCATATTGTATTCTGCCCCAATGTCTACAATCTTAATTACAATAGCGTTGGATATGAATTCCAAATATATGCCATAGACAATAACATGACGCTTAACTGTGTATACCTTCCTCGCGATATATCAGATATGATTAACACAGAAACACGCGAATCATTTGGTAACAATGATGATGCTGTTTATATTTTTATATCTTCTCTTCCGGAAAGTGATTACGATCTCCACTACTATATACTGGATGATTTTATAGTTGCAGTACCGGACAAACTAGAAAGTGCAGAAGAGGTCGACTTCACTAATCTTGATTTAACGCAAACCAGATGGTTTACGGAAAATTGCATTCTGGAATACTGATAACTAAAAAGGACGCTCATTCAAGCGTCCTTTAATCTTTAAACTCAATCAGTAACCGGATTACTTAGCTGCGTTTACAGCCTTAGCAATTCTCGACTTAGCTCTTGCAGCAGCCTGCTTGCTCATACGGCCCTTAGCAGCAGCATGATCAACCGACTTCTGTGTCTTTCTCAAAAGCTCCTCGGAAGCCTCACCGTTAGCAACCGCAACATTTGCCTTCTTAACAATAGTTCTGATCTCACTATTCTTAGTTCTGTTGGCAACGGTCTTCTTCTGTGTGACCTCTACTCTTTTGATAGCCGACTTTATATTAGGCATATACTTCCCTCCGTATTAATGGATTCATTTCTTTTTTATGCACCGAGAGATTTTATCACGATTGTTTTTAGGGTGCAATACGAAAATTTTTATATTTATTTTTATTTAAGCGGCAGTCCGTATTCGTCTTTAAACGTGCCGGTAAGAATCATGACTATATCGATAATCCATCCAAAACCCATCAAGCCGGCAGTAAAGAGATAAACAATCCCGAGACCCTTGCGACCGACATAGAAAAGATGTACACCCCAAAAGCCCAATAACACGCACAAAATAAGCGCTGTTCCCTTGCTTTTGCTGCTGACTGTGGGTCTTGAGACCGTTCTTGCACGGGGCTGAACCGAAACCCTTTGATTAACCGTATTATTTACGGTGTTATTCACATACTGGTTTATTACAACCGTCTGATTCGGACGATTCGGAGCCTCGACCATGTGGCCGCAGTACTCACAAACACCGTTAACCATGTTCGCACCGCAATTAGGACAATTCATAACAGACCCTCCGCAGGTTATTTTTTAATTGGTCGAGGTGACAGGACTCGAACCTGCGACCCCATGCTCCCAAAGCACGTACGCTACCAACTGCGCTACACCTCGACATCAAAGACCGCCCGGCTTTATCGAAAAAGCAGAGCGGTCCAAATAAAAAGCAATTACTTAACGATTGTTACCTTATCGCCGATAATGGGCAGTACATAAGTCTCATTCTTGCAAGCCTTGACAAGGGACAGAATCCAAAGAACAAGGATAACAATACTCAAAAGTGTTGTAACTACCCAGCTAACAAAACCTCCTATAAAAGGAAGAAAACCTAAAATCGAGCCAATAACAGATGTCACTATAGACATAATTGTAAGCAGGATACCGTTGTTAACGTGATTCTTTACGTAAGGGTCGTTCTTCTCGGGTTCGATAAGAAGTCCCAAAAGCCAAAGGATAAGAAAATAACTCAGTATCGCAAAAAGCTTGGCATTATCAGAGGGCTTCGACGGGTTATTGTCAATTACCGGTCCCTGATTTGCCGTGTTCTCCTGATTTTCCATTTCTTTACGCCTCCTCAAAAATATAGTTCATATTAGCATAACGATATTTTTTTGTCATTTATCCGAGAATAACATTTCCGCCCGTGATGTACATGAGAAAGGCTATCAGAAGAAAGCTCATCACAATCATCACTATTATGATCCAGACAATTCTTAAAATCTTCCATATACCCTTGCCCATAATCTTCGCATCATCGATGGCGCGCTCGCCCGCGGTACGCTTCGCGATGTTTTGATTCGCGGGTCTGTAAAGGTAGTATCCGCATTTGCTGCACACGGTTCGGTTGCCGTTTTCTGTTTTACATCTAGGACATATCATGTCACTGATTATACTCCTGCAAAAGGCCGATATCTATTTACTTTATAAAGAAAACTAAGGTATAATCAAACGCATGAAAGATACAGTTCTTTACATAGTTGTTCCCGTATACAAGGACGCCGACGTTATCAAAGTCACATGCCCTATGTTCCTGGACGAGCTTTTCGCCCTGAGGGACGAAGGTCTTATTTCCGACGACAGCCGTGTGCTTTTCGTTGATGACGGAAGCGGAGACGATTCCTGGGATACCATTAAGCAGCTGTGTGAGGGCGATAATCATGTTAAGGGCATTTGTCTGAGCCGTAACCGTGGTCACCAGAACGCGGTGCTTGCGGGTCTTATGGAGGCCAAGGACAAGTGCGACATCACCATCTCGATTGACGACGACGGCCAGGATGATATTCACGCCATGCGCGACATGGTTCTTGAATACGACAAGGGCTGCGACATCGTCTACGGCGTTCGTAAGAACCGCGACACGGATAAGTTTATGAAGCGCTTCACCGCGCAGACTTACTACAAGCTCCTGCACGCACTCGGAGCCGAGGTCGTTTATAACCACGCAGACTACCGCTTGGTATCTTCCAAAGTTTTACAGGAATTCTCGAATTTCCATGAAGTAAATATTTACTTAAGAGGCCTGTTCCCTCTCGTCGGCTTTAAGAGCACAAGCGTTTACTACGACAGACATGAGAGACTCGAAGGCGAAGGTCACTACAGCATCTCGAAGCTCCTAACGCTTGCCTTCGACGGCATCACATCACTGTCGGTCAAGCCGATTAAAATCATCACCTGGTTCGGCTTCATCGTCGCCCTTATAAGCTTTATATTCCTGATTTACACGATAATTGTTCACTTCGTATCCGACACGCCTCACGGCTGGGCCAGCACGGCATGCATCATATGTTTCCTGAGCGGCATGCAGATGGTCAGCATCGGCGTTATTGGCGAGTACATCGGTAAGATTTACCTTGAGACCAAGGCACGTCCGAGATACATCATTTCGGAGCGCGCGGGCGAAGATCAAAAAAATTAATTTTCCTCTCTGCCATTTCTTCGGCAAATCTCATGTAAGTGCTGATATCCTTTACGCACGGGCACCTCTCGAATCTGCCCTCGCCGAAGTATCTCTTGCTCATTCCGCCCGCACCGACGGACAAAACATCGCAGGTCTCGCTCATCATCGCCACATTATAAACGCAAGCCGTATTGTTCTTGCAAAATCCTGTGTTCTCAAGCCCTGACTCCGTATCCTTCTGACGGTAAAGATAGTAAGGTGCATACCCTCTCTTATAAAGCTCGTCGTAGGCTTGGGCGAGTGCCTCATCAATGTCGCCTCTCCCTTCGCTGTTCATTACATCCTCGCGTGTCATCGACGCACGTCTCTTCCTGTAAAGCGTGTGAATTGTGACGTTCTCAGGTTCAAGCTTCAGGACTTCTCTCAGCGAATAAAGGAAATCATCCGCGGTCTCATACTTAAGACCTGCAATCAGATCCATGTTAATAACTTCAAACCCCGCCTCCCGGGCCATCTCAAAGGCTCTCACAGTATCTTCGCTGCTGTGTCCTCTGTGCAAGTTCATAAGCGTCTCGTCCCTCATCGTCTGCGGGTTAATGCAGATTCTTTGAACGCCCGCCTCACGCATCGCCTCAAGCTTATCTTGAGTTATAGTATCGGGGCGCCCCGCCTCAACCGTAAATTCCGTTTCTGCTCCTGACTTAAAGCAATCCTTTATGCACGTAGCCACACGCCTGAAGTCCTCATCTCCGAAAACCGTCGGCGTTCCTCCTCCCATATATATGCTCACGGGAACTTTCGTTATAAAAGGTTTTATGCAGTTCATCTCTTTTATAAGTGCATCGGCATACTGAGGCAGGCGGTCCAAGTGGCGCGTGGCGTCCTCAGCTATAAACGAACAGTATTCACAGCGCCCCGGGCACATCGGAACTCCGACGTAAACGTTAAGACCTTCCTGCCCCTTCCTGGCCAAATCATATTCGTACTTTGCCGTCTCACACGCAAGCTTAGCTTTGTCCTGCCTTACGAAGTATTTCCGGGAAAGTGCTTCCGGTTCAAATCCTTCCTCGCGGGCAACAATCGTTGGGCGGATTCCGGTAAGGCTTCCCCACGGAAATTCTTTGTCCGTAAGCTCTGAAATCGTCTTATAAAGGTCGCGCTTGACCTGCCGGTTTATGGGAAGTTCCCCGTCATCGTGAGCGGTGCTCTTTATTACGAGGTCGGGACCGCAGTCGCAGATTACCGCATTTTCGGAGCGCAATTCGCGACACGGGCCGTAAAACATACGCACGACGTCGCCTATGCCATAGTAGTTGTCGTGACCTTTAAGAATTATCTTCAGCATAGTCTCTTATGTACCTGCAGAAATACTCGACGTAGATATCCTTCGAGACCCTGTAGGTCGCAGTACCGCCGGTCTGCCCGTTAGATTCAAGGAATGCGTTGTTCGCGTCCTCCGAGAAGCTCTCTATAAACTCTGCGACAGGACCGGTCTCCAGGCTTGCGTGATAAGCGTTGTAAGCCGCAATATCCCGCGACACCATCGCCCAGTCTGTTGCCGATACATAGTCGCCGACTTCCACGCCTTCACTTATCAATCTCATAAAAATGTAGTAGTACCCGGCATACTGAAAGTCCGGTCTCGATGAGTTGATGCAGCTTATGACCGCTATCGTGTTCGCGTCGGTCTCGCTCGCGTAGCCCTTGGCATGACAAATCTCATGACAGACCGTAACCGGGAAATGCAGGATATCCAAGTAGTCAGTGTTGATATTCGCCTCACACAGGAAAGGGTCGTACATACCCGTAATGTACGTGTAACTCCAGAGGCTGCTCAGCGAAACCGCCTTCGCACGGATGTAATTGGGGCTCAGGCCAAGGTCGTAGTAATTCGACACCGCCGACACGATACAATTCGCATCATAAACAATAGTATCGAAATTCGTCTGCATGTGAGCAACGCCGTTATAGTCCTCACCGAGCTGCCTTCTCGCGTTAATCATGCCGATATAAGCCCATAGCAGTGTCTGCTCGAAGTCCTCTTCACTCCTCTCGCTCGCATCAAGCTCAAGCCGGTCCTTCACGCTCGTCCTGCCGTAATTTATCCCGTGCATAAGCTCGAAAATAATCGCGGCGATGAGCGCAATTATGAGAAGGTTTCTTCCCACCACATAAAGGAAATGCAGCAGATGGCGAGCGTCGCTTTTCGCGGCAAGCTTGATGACTTTTATGATAAAAGCCACAGCAAGAACAATGAGCGCCAGGCTTCCCACCACGACCGCCATTTCTGTAAGAGAGAAGATAAAGAAGCTGCTGATGGAAAGCGGCAGGAACGATAATGCCGGGAAGATATATTCGCTGTAATAATCTGCCGGGTCACCTGTAACAAGGAGCTGCGGCAGTATATATGCGGCGGGGACAGCAATCAGGAGCAAAATAAGAAGGAGACCGCGCAGAACCAAGCGACCCTTCGAGAATTTTACCTGCTCATTCTTATAGAAAAGCTTCATGTCAGATCTTCCCCGCGAGCATCAAAATCAAATACAAAACGCCGTACATCAAAGGCTGATGCACAAGATAGATGATGAGCGAATGGCGACCCAGAAACTCAAACGGACTCATAAATTTGGCCGCAGTATCGCTTCTTCCCGGAAAAAGCGTTTTCCTGTCTTTATAAAGGATTCTTCCAAGAGCCGCACAGGTTATAAAAACCCCCATCCAAGGGATGACCGGCATGTAATCCGCAACAGCCGGTGCAGACGGTATATCAAAGCCTATGGGGTACAAGAGCATACTGTCAACCGAACCGTCGTAATAGTAAAGCTTGTTGTTAAGGATAATGATGTATACGCCAATCATCAGCATGATAAGCGTCATCTGCTGCTCTGTAACACCTGTCTTGGACTCGATAAAGCACATAAATGCGTACAGCAGCGTCGACAGCGCCAGCATATGAAGGACATTAAAAATTATAAGGCAGTAAACACCGACAACATTTGTGATAAAAAGCGTCACCAGCGAGAAGGCCACCGCCACTGCCAATAGCCTCAGCCCGCGCTTAGAGTTATTTCTCGAAAAGCTGCAGCAGATGCCCGACACGCCCACAAAGAGCACAAGGATTATGGGGTGAATAAACTCCCAGAAGAATTTATTTGAAATAAAATCAAAACCGTCGAGGCCAAATTCATACGTCATGTCGTACGAGAAATGCATGAGAATCATCATGACAATCGCTATGCCACGCAGAAAGTCCAGTTCAAAGGCTCTCTCCTTCTTTGCCATTTATGCGTTCTCCCCGCCTGCGAGGCATGCTCCGATTGCTGTCGCGAATTCTGCATCCTCCGGGATTATAAAGTTAACTCCGTAAAGCTTTGGGAATAACTCGAAACATTTCCTGCACTCACTGAAGGCCGTAAGCTGACCCGTGAAGACTACGTCGTTAATTTGGGTGTTGCGGGACGATAAAACCGCCATTGTTCCGATAGCTTGGAAAACCAAATTAAAGATTCCCGCTGCCTTATCACCGTTAGTTAAATCCTCTGCATTCTTTCCGTAATTAGATGCAGTTACATTTGCTGTAAGTCCCGGAATTTCAGTCTTGGAGATATCACCAATCGTGAGGTCAACTTTGTTTATGTCTCCTGTTAACGCAAGTTCCGACAACTTATCCGGATCAGAGATTCCGGTCATGGAACCGCAAAGCCCCATGAGAGTTCCGCCGCCGATACCCGAGCCGATGATATGAGTTACATCTTCTCCGTCTGCCTTGAGATATGCGGTTCCGGTACCCATGCTGACTACCACTGCCTTAGAAAGTCCCGACACATAAAGTCCGCCTCTTCCCGTGGCATCAAATTCGGTTACCGTTACGGTCTTGATTCCAAGAATCGGGGGCTGTGGGAAACCTGATCCCACACCTGTGATATTAATTTGACTGATGTCGCTTACTTCAATCGATAAATCATTTATAAGTTTTCCCAGTGCACCGTAAGCCGATGTCACCGGATCGACCGCACTTGTTATGGATTTATATATGATTTTGCCGTTACCCATTCCGACAATTTTTGTTGTGCTTCCCCCTACATCCAAACCAACTGTTATGCTCATAATCCACCTCGTCAAAAGTGCTATTATTCTACACAAAAAAAGGCCCGGTTACCACCGGGCCATAATACTACTTAAGTTGCAAGAAACTCAGTCAGCATCAGTGACTGCTTTCAGAGTAATGACGGAAGAAGATGCAGGAATCTCGACGCTTCCGGATCCCGCGGGTGTTGCTTCACCATTATTGATATTATCGACTGTTGTCAGGTTATCATAGTAGCCACCTTCTGTAGAGGCCGGAACAAGCTCGGTTACCTCATTACCATCGTCATCTGTTGTTGTTGTAAGAGTACCGGCATCTGTAATTTCAATGGTACCGTTTGTACTTCCGGCTACATCAGCACCGGTAACAACATAATCAACGAATCCTCTGTACTCAGCGTAGCAGGGTATCCAGAAGCAACCTTCATAAATATAATGAACATAACCCGGCTGAACATACTCATCAACGAAATAAAACTTGTATCTAAATTCTCCGTTGGACTCATTGTAGTAACAGGTCATGCGAATATCCCACTTCTGATTTCCGTTCGCCACGCCGTTGAAATTAGAAATAGCATCTTCGAAGCCAAAATCATTTGCCGTACTAGTCAGAACAGAATCTGCGTCAATCTCGATTACGTCATCAACTCCATTCTGCATATCATAAAGTATCTGATTCTCAAGTGCCTTCGCATACATAGCTGCAATATCGGCACAGTCATCATCATTATACGTTCTGTAGTAAGTCATTCTTATTGAAATGATAAGTGAAAGGAACAACCCGCTGATTACCATCGTAATTGCAATGGCAAGCATCATTTCTATAAGAGTAAAGCCTTTTTTGTTATATCTCTTCATTCTTATATAGCTCCTTTCAATCAACCGAGTCTGACGCAATTCGCATAGTAATCGCAATCATCGGAATCATCATCAGATGTGGAAGCACCCTCAAAGCAATAATATCCAAACAAAACCCTGTTACCGTCATAATCTGTAACCAATTTCTGGTCGGCCTCACTCAGGGACGATTCGCTCTTATTAATGAACATTATATAGCCATATCTTACAGGATGGTCATCACCGTTAGGGCACTTAACCAACTTACCAAAATCGTAGAAGAAGGCAAATCTGTTTGAAGCAACAGTAGAACTGTCAAGCTCAACCCCGTCAATGACATAAGCATTTCCATCAGCATCAACCAGTCCATTCTGTTCAGTATAGGAATTAACTGCAACATGGAGATCAGATGTAGGAAAATCACCGGTTCCTTTTGTCACAGTCATGGTAACTGCGACTTTGTCTTCATCCGGCAATGCATTAATCTCGGAAACAGTGGTTGACTGTGCCTGAGTGGAATAATTGATAATTGTATTCTCGAGGGCTGCCATATAGTTCTCAGAACCTTGCTGAGCATAATTGGCATTGTTATGTGCGAAAATCATGACAGAAATAAATCCCTTCATAATCATCGTTGAAGCTATAACCAATATTGCTGTAGCAAGCAATACCTCAAGGAGAGTAAAGCCTTTCTTTGATTTTCTGCTGATTTTTTCCACTGATGCTTTATTCTCAAACGCTTGCATTAGACCTACCTCCAAAGCCATAATTCTCAAGCTTCGACTCACTGGCAGACACAACACCAATGAACGAAGATCTCATCTCAGACTCTTCATTAGAAGCATTCTTAGCTCTCTGAACATAAGCTGATATATTTATTGCCATGACTCCCGCAAGAATAACGATAATGGCTACAACCATAATCAACTCAACAAGTGAAAAGCCACGTTTATTCTTATTTATTCTCTTCATAGACACCTCGGATATGTATAGCAACCGATATTTCTATATGTATTATACAAGGTATTCATTTTTTTTCAATCACAAATTAACATTTTGTTAAAATTTTAAACAAATAAAAAAGGGGGAGACGTTTCCGTCTCCCCCTAAATTAAAAGGTCTTATTACTTAGCCTCAGCGTCGATAGCAGAAACTGCACTGTCGATAGAGCTGTTGTGCTCAGCAACAGAGGAAGCAGCGTTCTTAGCTCTTGCAAGGTATCCAGCAACGTTCATAACGAGAACAGCTGCGAGAATAACGATGATAGCGATAACGAGAACCATCTCAATGAGAGTAAAACCCTTCTTGGACTTCTGAATCTTCTTCATGATGTTTACCTCCTGTAAGTATTGAGTTTGTAGCTTTAGTATAGCACCTAATTTCAGGATTGCAATACCTTTTTCATTTTTTTTTCAAATTTCCTCCACATTTCACTTTTTAAGGTGAAATGTGGAGTTGGATTTAATTTTACAATCAGCCTTCAGCCTCAACAGTCTCATCTCCTACGACTTCTTCTTCACCTTCACCCGTAGCATTTACTACACCCTCGGTGTCAAGTACTTCAGCGAGTCCAAACTCACTTACGTTAGCCGAGAAAATTGCGTTCGAATAGTATGTCGCAAACGCTCTGTCACCCGCGATAGCATCTTCATCCTGCATCATTACATTGAGCCATGCGCTGTCTGTATTCTCAACTATGAACGGCATACCGATGAAACCACCGTCAGTATCGATATTCGTATCGCCGTTCCATGTTATGTACGGTGCAGAAGTATCAGGATCAGATACTCTGTCTGTGAAAGTAGCGGAATAGAAATCAATCGATGCATTCAAAAGAATATAACCGGCCTCATCATCAGCACCAATGGAATAAATTTTGATGCAATCAGGATTTTCAGCCTCTATCTCAGTAAGGGCTGCAACAAACTCGTCATAACCCACAATGGAGTCAACTCCCTGCCACTTAAGTTGCTCAAGCATCTCATTGAATGCAGCTTCGTCAGCAGCTCCGTTAACCATTACACTGTTGCTCTGATTGTACTGAGGAATATTAAATCCGTCAGTCGTCGAATACTGAACAGTAATTCTCTTGATGATAACCGCATCTGTTGCAGCAGTTCCGTCCGGAAGAGTTACAGATGCAGGGGTAATGTCCTCGGTGTTTACCGATACAAGGTAAGGACATCCGTTATCCTCAAATACCTTAAGCACATACTGCTCGATAGACTCAGTCTCGATATAAGGAAGGAATGTAGCCTCCACATCGGAAATATTAGCCTCAATCTGCTGAATCTGTGCCTGTGTTTCAGCGTTCTGTGACTTGAGTGACTCATAGTAATCAAGCTGAGCCTGAAGTTCATTACGCTCACTTACCAAAGAATCGTACTTAGACTCCGCACTTCTGATACCGAATACATAGATTATGAAAACAGCAATAACGATTCCAAGAACAATTAATCCGTATTTTTCACGAGCTCCCAAATTACCCATTATGCTTCACTCCCTTCTGTTGTCTCCTCAGATACGGCATAGTACAAAGATATCTCCGTATCAGCGGTGGCAATTCCGGAAATAGTTCCGTTTGCCTGAATCGTAGCCAATTCATCTGAAGAAAGAGCCACATCATCAATGCTTACAGAGGAGAGAGTATAACTTATACCGTTACTGTCAAATGTTCCTATATTCTCGAGTAAGTATGTATCTCCTGCTGCATATGCATAAGTTGTAACACCGTCAAGTGCAATAGTGCCTTCATCCGTATTGGCATAATAACCGACAGAGATAACGATGTCGTTTGTCAACGTTCCCGATATCGTGAAATCATAATAAACGTCAATCGCATTTTCCTGAGTTGATTCAGCCATATCGGAAAGCGTATTGTCATGTGTCACATAAAGACTTGTAACGTCAGAGAATACGTCAGACTCATTGAGCATGCTGACAATATTTGCTGCATCATAATAACTGAAAGTAAGACCGTCAATCATAAGGTTTGTACCTGTCAGCTCATAATCAGAAATATATGCCGTACTCGGTATCGAGTCTCCGATGAGGTTAACAAGCTCTGTCTTCGCAGGCTTGTACTCATCAACTATTCTTCTCATCTCAGTAAGAGTGTAGTAATACAGATTTCTGTCGTTAATCTCCTGCTGTAGATTCTGAGCTTTAAGTTCAAGTCCTGCGTATTCCTCACTTGCAAGAGTCGTCTGAAGTTCATCAATCTCATTCTTAACTCCTGAATTGCGGAACAAATCATAAACCCAAATTACAAACGACAAACCGATTGCAACAACACCAATCATTGCTACTACAGCGAGAATCTGTGCCTGCTGACGGGCTGAGGCTGTAAATTCCGCAAAGAAGTTAATATCCTTCTTTTTGAATTCCTTTTTGGAACCTAGTAATGCCATTTTATGTTTCCTCCTCCTTATCAGTCTTCACGAATTATAGCGCCGCAGCAGTTAATGAACTGAGGAAGCACAAAATCCTTGGGGCCGGAGACTGAGCTCAATGTATTAAGAATTTCCACCTGAGTGCCAAGCTGATTCCCGAGCTCCTTATCAATCTTCTTGTAACCGGCACCTGAACCGTAAAGGAAGCAGGTGCTGATGCTGTCGATGTGGAACTTGGAAATAGCAAACTGAGCAGTACGTGATACCGCATCGGTAAGATTCTTAAAGTATGCATTTGCGGCACTCTGAAGCGACGGAGCATCCACAAGTGCCTCGTGCCACAAATCAACCTCGGAAGGATCGACCGTCATCTCTGAATCGCTCTTCGAGATGTTAAGTCTTCTTGCAAGTGAAGACTGGTTGTTGCCACCCTGAAGCTTCTTCATGGATTCTGCCGCCTGTCTTATACTGTTATGACCGAACTGCAGTCTTCTTGTAAGAATCGGGAAACCCTTATCAAAGATGGTAACTGTTGTAGTCGCACCTGAAAGCTCAAGAGCAAGAAGTGTGGACTGGTTAACATTGCAGTTACCGTTAATAATCGCACCGTCAAAAAGTTTTCTTATACAGTTCTGATTTACATCAAGAGCGATAGGAGTAAGCTCCATATCTTTAAGAAAATCTCTAAACTGTGTGATTGTGTCCGTAGGAGCAGCCGTTGCTCTTATCTTAATTTTCTTTGCATTTGTCTCTTCGTCAATTGCAGTTCCATATGTAATGTAGTCAACAGACATGTCACGGCTCTGAGACTGACCCATAAGTTCGAACTTAACCATGTCTCCGAGCTGCTTGGCGCCAACTTCAGGCACTTCGATGTCTCTTGTATGCATGAAAGATCCATCTGTTGTGATGATGCAGTTTCTTGCTCTGATGCCCAACTTCGCGATTGCATGCTTCAAAGCCATATTAACTCCGAAAGAATCTGTGATAGCACCGTCTGTTATGGAATCGGTCTCAAGCTGAACAACACCAACCTGCTCAATCATTACGACTCCGCTCTTTGCATTATATGATCCGACAGCAAGCTTCATGTCTGAACTCGCCATATCAAGAACCAAATACTGTGTTCCTTTTCCTACTGATGATATAAAACCCATTAACTTTACTCTCCTTTCATCCGATAAACGAAGCCATCGTGAATATAGGCATCGCTATAGCACCAACCGTAAGTCCTACGATAATAGCCATGACAATAAGCATGATAGGCTCAATTGCAGCAGTCATCTTGGCTGTGGCGGCATCTGCCTCATCCTCGAAGAAGTCAGCTGCCTTGTCAAGAATCGTATCAAGTGTACCGGACTCCTCACCGATAGCCGTCATGGCATAAATCATCGGAGGAAACTCTGTGATAGGTTTAATCGCCTTTGAAAGCGATGTACCTTTACGAATCTCAACTCTTGCTTCCGCAAGTTTCTTCTCAAGTATAACGTTATCAAGTGATGAACCTGTAATCTCAACTGCCTGAAGAACCGAGATACCGGATTTCAAAAGTGTTGATACAGTTCTGGTGAAACTTGCAGCAGCATTCATCTTGGTAGCTTTGCCTACAACAGGAATTCTAAGCATCAACATATCCCACTGGGCATGTCCCTTCTCGCTCTTCTTCCATGTCTTGAACGCAAATACAATACCGCCAACAACAATAATATAGATATACCAGTAATTAACCAGTGAATCCGATATTGCCATAACGGCTTTTGTAAGCGAAGGCAAGTCACCGCCCAAGTCCCTGATTGTCTGAGCAATACCCGGAACAAGGAATGTCAAAAGGCCCACGGTGATTGCAACTGTCAGGAAAGCAAGAATCTTAGGATAAACGAGAGCCGATGAAATCTTGTTCTTGAGTTTTGACTGCTTCTGGAAGTGAACTGCCAGACGCTCCATAATCTCATCGAGTCGACCGGATTCCTCACCGGCTGCCACCATTGCTGTCATGATGGTAGGCAACGCATCCTTCTGATCCTTAAATGCCTCAGCAAGCGTGCGACCGGATTGAATTTCCTCATAGATAGCGCCAATACATCTCTTAGATCTCTTGGTATCACACTGCTGATACAGCATATCCAGTGATCTGACTACTGTGATACCGGCTGAAAGAAGCGATGCCAGCTGTCTCGATATGAGAACCAGTTCTTTGGTATTAAGCTTCTTGCTGCCGATTTCCATGCTGGCCAGTCCCTGGCCTTTATCAAGCTCGACGGATACAACGTACTTGCCTTCACCTTTGAGTTTTCTTGAAGCATCAGCAACGCTCGATGCATCAATAACGCCCGATGACGACTTGCCCGCATTATCCAGAACCTGATATCTGAAATTAGGCATCTTTTATTCCTCCTACTTAATTATTTTCTCTTACTTCATTATTACTGGAAGTCAATATCACCGAACAACGGGCTGTTAGCGGGACCGCCGACGTTGTTGATGTATCGCTTCAGGTCATCAGGGAAACGACATCTCTGGAGAGCCGTATCTCTGGAAATAATCTTACGCTTAACGAGTTCGGCAAGATAGAAGTCCAAAGGACACATTCCTGCCTGAAGGTTAGTAGCGATAGCACTGTCAATCTGATAAGTCTTACCTTCGCGGATGTTATTACGAATAGCATCGTTGGCAAGCATAATCTCAAATGCTGCACATCTGCCTCCCTCAATCTTGGGAACAAGAGTTTGGCAGATAACGGCAACAAGAATGGAGCCGAGCTGAACTCTGATCTGATCCTGCTGATGAGGAGGGAAAACGTCAATAATACGGTTAACCGTATCAGAAGCAGACGAGGTATGAAGTGTGGACAAAACAAGGTGTCCGGTCTCAGCAGCGGTGATAGCCGTACTGATTGTATCGAGGTCTCGCATCTCACCTACGAGGATAACATCCGGGTCCTCACGAAGAGCAGCTCTCAGAGCATTTGCGAATGAAAGTGTATCCTCGTGAACCTCTCTCTGGTTAATCATAGCTTCGCCGTGATTGTGAAGATACTCGATAGGCTCCTCAAGCGTAAGAACGTGACATCTCTTAACGCTGTTAATGTGTCCTACCATAGCGGCAAGCGTTGTTGACTTACCTGAACCCGTAGGTCCCGTAACAAGAATAAGTCCACGCGGCTTAAGTGCCAAATCCTTGAAAAGAAGCGGAAGACCCAGTCTCTCGCACGTGGGGATCTCGTTGGTGATCGTTCTGGCAGCAAGGGCATATGTGCCTCTCTGCTTGTAGATGTTACATCTGAAACGGCTGTAATCCGCTACGACGTATGAGAAGTCAATCTCACCACGCTCCGCCAGATACTGCTGCCTTGACTTGTCGATCATGGACTTGCAGAGGAATTCGGTATCCTCCGGAGTCAGGATCTGATTGGTCAGAGGCATAAGCTCGCCCGAAACTCGAATCATAGGAGGAAGACCCGCCGTAATATGCGTATCCGACGCTCCTCTTCTGACTGCTTCGGCAAGTACTGCCTCCATTGTAAGGCTGAAACCTTCCACTTTCTGTACCTCCTGTTATTAACCGTCTACTGAATAAGCAACTCTGTTTGCCTCTTCTATGGTCGTTATACCCTCAACAACGAGTGCCATAGCAGAGTCCATAAGCATCTGTGTTCCTTCCTTGATAGCAAGCTGTCTCATATCTTCTTCACTTGCTCGCTTCTCAAGGAGAACCTTCATGCCCTTTGTGATAACAACAACTTCGTGAATAGCAATTCGGCCCTTGTATCCGGAACCGTTGCAGTCTGTGCAGCCCTCGCCCTTGTAAAGCTTCTGACCGGGCTCGAGCTTATAAGCGGCAATCGTATCTTCATCCGGCTCGAAAGGCTTTCTGCAGTTGGTGCAGATACGACGTACAAGTCTCTGGGCGACAACGCCGACGAGAGCCGAGGAAACCATGTACGGCTCAAGACCCATATCGATAAGACGGTTTATGGAAGAAACCGCATCGTTCGTGTGAATTGTACTGAAAACCAAGTGACCTGTGATAGCGGCTCTCATGGCAATCTCAGCCGTCTCACCGTCTCGAATCTCACCGACGAGAATGATATCCGGGTCCTGACGGAGAATGGAACGAAGACCGCTTGCGAAGGTCATTCCCGCTTTGGCATTAACCTGAACCTGGTTAAGACCCGGGATTCGAATCTCGACAGGATCCTCAACCGTGATGATATTAACCTCAGGTGTATTCTTCTCGGCAAGAAGCGTATAAAGTGTGGTCGTCTTACCGGAACCGGTAGGTCCTGAGATAAGGCAGATTCCCTGAGGAACCTTGATAATCTTATTAATCATCTCGTTGTTGTGATCGGAAATACCCAAGTACCGACGGTTAAGGTTACCGTCGTTCTTGGCAAGAATACGAATAACGGTCTTCTCACCCCAGATGGTAGGCAGGATAGATACACGCATGTCAACCGGAGTTCCGTTAATCTCAGTCTGTATACGACCGTCCTGAGGGATACGCTTCTCGGCGATGTTCATTCCACCGAGAATCTTAATTCTTGTTGTGATGGCATCCTTCGCGGAAATCGGGTTACTCATGATTTCCTGCATAACACCGTCAATACGGATACGAACTCTGATTCGATCCTCCATCGGCTCGATATGAATATCTGATGAACCCGCTCTGATGGCAAACTCAATCATGGAGTTAACAAGCTTAACAACAGGGGCACTGTTAACCTGCTCTGCAACCTCATCGCTTAAGCCCTGAATCTCATCGCCGCTTAAGTCTTCACCGAGCTCCTTTGCAGCTTCGCTCGCACTCGTTCTACCGTAATTAACCTTAACGGCATCAAGGATTCCGGATCTGGTTGCAAGCATAAGTACAACCTCATATCCGGTTCTGAACTGCAAATCATCCTGGACAAGAATGTTAAGAGGATCGTCAATCGCAACTACCAGTTTCTCGTCATCGAAGCCGATAGGTACAACAGTATTCTCCGTGCAGTACTTCTCATCAAGAAGCGCCAAAGCCTTGGGATCAACATCAATACTTGTAAGATCGATAATGGGGTAATTGTACTGGCTGGATACGGCTCTTAATATGTCAAACTCTGACATAAGTCCCATCTCGGTAATAACTTCACCAAGACGCTTGCCGCTTTCCTTCTGAACACTTAATGCCTCTGCAAGTTCCGCCGCTGTAAGGAATCCGCTCTCAAGGAGAATATCTCCCAGTCTCTTCATGTTCGCCTCCGATCCAAGCACCTGCAACTTATATAAGTACGCATAAAAGGGCGTACAAAAAGCGCAGATTACCACCCGTATATATGAATAAAACTATACAACAGGCACCGATTAAAAACAAGTTTTTTTGGCAATTTTGTCATAAAGTGGAAATACACTTGGCTTTAAATTATAATTACGTGATAAAAGAAGACTTTTGGAGGTATTTATGTCCGGACATTCCAAGTGGAATAACATCAAGAGAAAGAAGGAAGCATCCGATTCTGCAAAGGGTGCGGTATTCACAAAAATGGCTAAGCTCATCGCTATCGCGGTTAAGGAGGGCGGCCCGGATCCGGACGGCAACTCGAAGCTTCGTGACGTTATATCCAAGGCAAAGGCTGCAAACATGCCTAACGATAACATTAAGAGAGCAATTCAGAAGGCTGCGGGTGCAGGCTCCGGTGATGACTACGAAGAGATTCAGTACGAAGGCTACGGTCCCGGCGGAATCGCCATCATGGTAAGAACTCTCACCAATAACCGTAACAGAACAGCCGCCGATATCAGACACATCTTTACAAAGTACGGCGGACAGCTCGGCGTTGACGGAAGCGTTTCGTTCCTTTTCGAGGATAAGGGCGTGATTCTCGTTTCAAGAGAAGACTTCGAGGACGAGGACAAGGTTATGGAAGATGCACTCGAAGCGGGCGCTTCGGACTTCGTTTCCGAGGAGGAGTACTACGAGATAGATACAGCTCCGGATGACTACTATACCGTAAAAGAAGCTCTCGAATCACAGGGCTATGAATTTATCGACGCGAGTGTAGGCCCCGTTGCCATCACAAGCAATAAGGTTGAAGACCCTGAGATTTGCGAGAACCTCGAGAAAATGCTCGACATGATGGAAGAGAACGAAGACGTTCAGGAAGTCTACCACAACTGGGATAACTGATGTCGGTTAAAGAAGACAGACCCGAGAGCGAATCCCGAAGAACCATACTTATCCCTGAGCTTCGGGCAACACTTAAGAAAATCGATCCCTCGCAGGATACGACGAGGCACAAGGCGGCCTGGGAACTTAGTGTTGACGAGATACTGTCAAGTGAGTCGCTTACAAGAGAGGTTTTATCACAGATAGCGGTTATCTCTTTCGTAGGTCAGTCCGGCACCGGCAAGAGCACAAGAGCGATTGCGGTCGCACGCCAAAACAACATCGATTACATCATAGACGACGGACTCCTCATTAACGGAGGCCGAATAGTCGCCGGCACTTCCGCCAAAAAGGCCCCGAGCAAAATGGAATCCGTCCGTCAGGCTCTGTTCGTTGACCCCACAAGGTCGCAGGTAATGAGGCGCGCACTGGTCGAGAACAAGCCGTCGGCCCTCATGATACTTGGCACGAGTGACTCGATGCTCGAGAAGATTTGTACCAACCTCTGGCTCAACCTGCCTTCGATGCTTATAAGAATCGAAGACGTATCTACCGAAGAAGAGAGACGCCATGCACGCTCAACCCGAATGAATGAGGGCATGCACACCATTCCCGTGCCGAGCATGGAAATCAAACACGAATTCTCGGGATACTTCTCGGACCCTTTAAACAAGCTTCGTAAGAAACTCGATCTCGAAAAGGGTGGCGTAGCACTCGACGGCGAGAACGAGAGAACCATGGTGCGTCCCACCTTCTCATCCCTCGGGTCTTATTCAATCTCGGACGAAGCTTTGCTCGACCTTATAAAAATAGCTTTGAAAGATGTGCCAGGATTTGGAGAGGTTATAAGTTTCAAGAGTGAGAAGCGCACTATCGGTGTTGTATTCTCGATAGACCTCTCGCTTTACTACGGCTACGATGCACAAAAGGTTTTACTCGACGTCCAGCAAAAAATCGGAACGGCAGTCGAGGAGTTAACTTCAATAACAATCGTCTCGGTCAATGTCAGGGCCGGCAGATTAATACACGGAAAAGAGGCAGTCTGATGGAAACAATTTATACAATTCCCGTTAATGACGCATATAACAGCGAGTGTGAGTGTCCTCTGTGTCTTCTCAGAAAGAAGTCCGAAGAGAACGAACTCGACTACTACTTAGGTCCGTCTTTGATGGAGCCGGACACAAGAATAATCACCAACAAAACCGGCTTTTGCCCGGATCACATGGCAAAGCTCAATGAGCGTGTGACCAACAGACTGGGGCTTGCACTCATTATGCATACCCACCTGCTGGACTACGATAAAGATATAAGTGAGGACCTCTATAAAGCGGCTCCTGCCAAGGCAGGACTTATAAAAGGAAGAAACTCCGACTATAAGAGCGCTCTTAATTCTATTGCAGACAGAATCGACAAGAGAACCGCCGCATGTCCGATATGCGAGAAGATGCAAAAATCACAGGAAGGCTATAACAGAACAATCATGCACATGTTCTCGCATGATGACGAATTTCGTGCGAAGTTCATTGCAACTAAGTCTCACTGTCTTCCTCACACTGCATCCCTTCTGCGTTCTGCAGCAAGCAAACTGTCGCAGAACGACGCGGCAGACTTTGTAGCGGCTCTTGCCAAAGGAAACAAGGAATACTTCAGCGAACTTGAAAGCGACGTTGAATGGTTCACTTTAAAATTCGACTACAGAAACAAGGAAAAATCCTGGGGCAACAGTAAGAACTCGGTTCAGAGAGCCATGCGGTTCCTGTCTTCAGACAGAGGTGATATTAATGAAGGATAATTTTGACACAGAACTCGAGTGCCTCACGGCATTTGATATTGAGGAGCACAGCGAAAATCTCCGTGTCCTTGTAAAGCACGACTACTACTCTTCTGATAACGAACACGGACGCATAATTCTTGATTCGTTGTTAGATGGACTTAAGAACGATTCATCTAAGATAAGTTCCCTTATAATTATTGACAGTGCTGTTAAGCTTCTGTCAGAAAACGGAAATCTCATATCTCTTATTGCAAGCGTTGACACTGTCTATATATCTAAAGATTCAATAGACTTTTACAATGTTGATACAGATGAATTGCCGGACAACATATCTTTTCTTTCCACAAACGATTTGGCGGAAGTCATTATTGACACAATGCCAAATCTAATACTAGGGTAAATTTAATTTATATTATTTATGAAAAATGGGATGGCAACCGCCATCCCATTTCTTTCTGTCTGAACTTCTGATCCAATCAGGCATCTGTACCGTAGTATGTGTAATATCCACTCTCAGATCCGACAACCGAGTAAGATGTACCGTAACGGAAAGGTCTTGAGTCATCTGTTACCTTGCTCGTAGGAATCGGGCAGTAAGGAATATTGAAGTTACCACCGGTGTTGCTTGTGTCGATGTTGGAGCAGCCCATACGACCGTAGTAAACCTTGGAAGGAACAGAGTTGTAAATGTACACGCCTGCCGCATCGGTACCCTGCTCAGTTGAGGGATAGAAACCGACATAAGCTGTCAGGCACTGATTCTGGTTGCTCTCCCACTTCAGCTGATAGTCCTGTCCGCCTGCACCGAGGCTCAGGAGATAAATCGAAGGACACTTTGTCTGATCGAGGTTTTTTGCATTAAAGTATGAGTCTGATGAATCCGTATTCGTAAATACATTGAGATCAATAACACCGCAGTTGTCGCTCTTAAGAGTAAGAACCTTTCCGGACGGAAGAATCAGGTAAAGCGCTGCCGCCTGACCATACATATCCGATCCGCTTCCGCTTACCAAAATGTAGCTGTTACCGTAAATATCAAGTCCGTTTGCCAGGAACATATAAATGCTGCCGCCGGAGAGATCACAATTAATGGTTCCGTTAAGCGAAGAGTCTGTTATCTTATAGAATCCGGATGTGATAGTCTCGGAATAATCATCTCCCGCAAAGTCAGCAAATGTTCCTGTGGTAGCCGAAGCCTCTGCAACATCAAGGTGGTAATTTGAGATGAGTTCAGGAACCGTATCTACTCTCGAGGAATCATAAGTCAGATACTGTGTATACGAATCAGGGGTAATATCAGTACCCGATGAAAACGAAGTCTCTGTAACACCGGTTGTGCCGTTAATCGTAATACCGTCCTCATAAACGAGAGCACCCTTGATATCCTGAAGGTTCTGAGACTGGAAAGTCATGGTGAAGTTCTCAAAGCCCGAGTTGCCGTTGCTCTTGTTCTTATCGAAGTAGATACTTCCGACACCGCGCAGAGTAAATACATCAGTACCGCTGATAGCCGTATCAGATGCAGGTGAAACTACCTCGTACTCATAAGGCCACCAACTGGTTACGTTAATAACTTCATTTGTATGTCTGTAGAAAGGAGCGGTAACGCCATAGAAGTACCAGTCACCATACTGATTATTTACGGTATCAGAGGAAATCTGATTACTGCTCCATGCAAGACCCGCATTCGCACCGATGAATACTACATCCCTCGCGAAGATGGAATCCTGGAACGCAACGATACCGTCCGTTACAACAGTAGAATAAAATCCGAAGTTATCCTGACCGCTGAACTTGGGGTTGTGCAGGAAGATAATGTTATCTGTCGCATTATATGCCTTCTGGCCTGTATAGGTATTGCCATTAAGGCTTGATACATCCATACCGAAGTTTACGGAGTTGATGCTTGCTTCACCGCCTGTAATCTCAACCTGGAAGTTAAATGCTGAACCCGTAATCTTAGGTGTCTCATTCTTATAAAGAACCATGGTGTAATACTCAGCTGTACCGTCGATATCACACTTAAACTCAATACCAATCTTCTTGTTATTGATATTCCAGAAAGAAGCAGTCGCCTCAGAACCACCCTTACCGAGTCCGGGAACTGCATCAGATGTGAAATTAATAACAGAATTACCATCGGCAAGACTCTTGAGCTGATCATCTGTTACCTGCTGGTTGTAAATCGCCTGCCAGAAGCTCTCAGCCAGTGAATACACGGTAAGTCTGGACTGATCGTCAATCGCATTGGAATAGATACGCGAACGCGCCGCGAGCGATATCGTCAGTGCCGTTGTTACGAAGATAAGTGCTATCGCTACAATAAAGAGAATGGTGACAAGTATGACACCCTTCCTGTTCCACTTACTTCCGAGGCTCTTCTTGTTTGTCTTGCGCATAAAACCGGCCCTTCCTTGCTTCAATAACCCATGCTGAGAATACAGCACGGCACAATTACATAACCTACAAAACTACGCTAATTATAAGGCAGGCTGAAATCGTTTTCAATATCTTTTTACACGAAAAATACACTTTTTGTTAACAATTTATTCATTTTTAGCCTCTTCCTCGGGCTTGGGAGCAGGGGCACCGCGGGTGCCGTATTTCTCATATTCCTCCCTTTTCGACGCCACAAGGAAGTAGTCTGTCTGTGTTGCAAAGCGAAGTACCGCAGAGGCATAATACCGACCTTCGCGGTTTTTCCGAACTCTTATCCTGCCGAAGAACTCGCCGTGACCGGGACAGGCGTAAAGGCCGTAAACGGATTTTCTTATTCTGAAGGAAGAAATTTTCTCTTCAAACTTACCTGCGCACACAGGGCAGCATGAACAAAAGCCTTCTACCAAAGACAAAGCCTGCTCGGGACTTTCGCAGGAAGCTCCCACCTCTGAGTACTCGCGCTTCAGGTCAGGGTCGATTGACGAACTCGAGATGGCGCTTAACACTTCGGTCGCGTGGTTGTGCTCGAAGATATTCTTAAAAATCTCGCCCGTGTATCTCGCGTCGCTCGTCGCACTGTGGAACATCTCGTGTTTGGGGATATTATAGAAATCCACCGCGAACTCGACGCTTCTTTGTTTGCCCTGCTCAGTCGAGAACATCGAGAACAGGGGCTGGATATCAAGAAAAAACATGTCGAGCTTATCGTTCATCCCGAAGAACTTAAGATTCATCTTGAGCATATCGGTATCGGAATTGCCCCAGCCCGCAAGCAAGCTGTCGGAGCCGCAGAATTCACGGAAACTCTTATAGGCCTCCTCGAACGGGACACCGTTTCTTAAATCCGCATTGGTCTTATGAGTAACTTTCTTAACGTGGTAGTGAATCTTCGTGTAACATACAGGCTTGATATCAACCGAGAACTCGCCTCTTACATGTATCGTTCCGTTCTCGTAAACATATCTCACGGCGCCAATCTCGATAATTTCTCCGCTCAGGGCAGACACCTCAAAAGGGTACTCCTTCCCCGGCAAGGGCTGATTCCACTCGAGATCGAAAACTATAAATGTGTCGCCGTCAGCAATCTTTCTGCTCAGCATGCATGTCCGCTCTTTTCCTTTTATTTTCCGAACCATTATATACAATAAACCCGCAATACAAAAACGCAGGTAAGATACTTGGAAGCATAATCGTCTTAGACGAGTAAAGCTTTACACCGTAGCTCGCTCCTTCTTCGCCGTCAAATGCAACGCATACTCTTCCGGCAAGCTCGAAAACCTCGCAGGAAACCTTCCCGGTTTCGTCCTTGACTTTAGCTTTAATCCTCTCAGAATAAGGCATGGACGTAACGATTGTGATTTTACCGGATACATAGGATTCCGGGACTTCGATACTGTAATCATCCATGACTGTCATCTTTGATAAGAATTCGTTTAACGCCTCCCCGTCTTCCTTCCAAATCATAAATTCTTCGAATTCATCTTCGGACGAGGAGACAATTCTCAAAGTAAGTGCCGACTGTCCCTCAGGCAGGAGTTTAACCACAGGCCCTTCCGCATTGAATCTGTCCTCGTTTACAGAGTAATTCACCGTTATCTCGCTTATACCGTCAAAGCTTGACGACATAAAATATCTGCCGTCTTCATCCATATTCTCAAGTCTGATCAGAAGCTCAGCGGAATCGTCTTTCCCGTCTATGCTGTAAATTCCGTCCTCCACATACGTCGCACCTTCGGTAAACACCGGAAACGCTCCGGAATCACTGTAGATATCGCTGCCCAAAGAGGCCCGCGCCATCATGTTAAGAACTCTCGGGACCGACTGCTCAATTACAGCCCCGCTCATATCCGAATAAAGCACAAGACAGGTTCCGTCGTCTGCGGATAAAGGAAGAGCCTCATCGTAGCCTGTCACCTTACCCGAACCTCCGAAGTAAGGAAAATACTCGCAGGAAACGTCACCGAGGTCGGAAATATTTACACAATAAAAGAAATTCGTGATAAGCCCCGCAGTACCCAAAGAAAGAACCGCATACTTAACAAGATTATTTTCGACGGGATGCATGAGGCAGACGCACCAGAAAATCACGGCGATGAAATTAAAGTACATATAAAACGCACTTCTGGAGACCTCCGACGCACCCGATGTGTCTGACAGGCAAAGGATACACAAAAACCCCACCATAACAGCAACAATAATCTCGCGCCGGATATACTTAATGTGCTTAAAGCTTACCGCCGCAAGAGCTGTAAAAAACATCACGAGAGACGCCGATTTCATCGCACACGAAATTTCTTCGAAGTCTTTAAACAAAGTAAGAAGCTGCCTTGGAATCGACCAGGCAAGAGAAATCTCCGCGAGGATGATAAAAATTCCTGACGTAAACCGTGACAGGAACTCGATTCTCGGGTTAAAGAAAAACAGCAGCACAAGGATAAGCACCAGCACGGTAAGTCCCGTCGAAAACAAGTATCCGTCGCCTCTTGCCGCGATACTATTGCCCCCGAACATTAATGTGACAAAATCAAAGAACGTAAAACTTACGCTGCTGCCGGTAAAAACTTCCTTTAGATTGATGAATTTATTTCCTGCAAAAAAGCACGGCAAACACAAAAGAGCCTGCAACGCAAAAGCCAAACCCAAAGATGAAGCAGCCCTTCCCGCACGGCAGTCAATAATCATAAACCACAATATAAGAAGTGTTGCAAAGAGCATCAGCATTCCCGCAATCACTCCGTAAAGGCCTGCGGTTATAAGAAGCATGTAAAACAAACTATCAGCCATGATGCTTCTTTTCCCGGGGGCATCAAGCGTTCGGTAAAGATGAAGCACACATAAGGGCAGCACAATCATGAGGTTCATGACCTGAGGGTTCATAAGCCCCGTTACCGCGGCAGGCGTCAAAGCATACGTTACTGACAGAAGCAGCGACCCCGGCTTTTGAAGTTCAACGCCGCGGGCAAGCAAAACAAACATAGAAACTCCCGTGAGTCCGACTCGTATAAACATGATTATCTTTATGAGAAATTCTGCCGCCGCACCGCCGAAGATAAGCTCCAAAACAAAAGACGGATAAAGCCCTCTCATAAGGATGTCGCAGATGCCGTCAGGTATAAACAGTCGCCCCCTCGAAAAGGCGTCTCTTATAAGTTCAACGCTTTGAAATTGATTTGCAACAGCGTCATCAAAAGACACCTTGTCCGAGACGGTCGCGATTATAAAAACCACAACAGGTATCAGAAAGGCAAGTGACGGTAACCTTAAAGATTTCCGGTCAGACCGCTGCATTTTCCTCTGCCGCCCGAGCCTTGTCGGGCGTCTCCTCTTCCTCGTCTTCTTTCAGACGGCGGATATTTGTTATTACGACAACTGCCGCCAAAGCCACTACCCCCGCTATACTGATAAACAGCGACGGATAAAATCCCTGAGGAACGTACTTCAGTGAGATTCCATGGACGCCGCCGTCGAGATAAATTCCGCACAAAGCATCACAAACCGCGGTAAGCTCGGCTTCGGCCCCGTCTACCGTTACGCTGAAGCCTTCGGAGTAAGGAATTGTAAGGAACAGGAATCCTCCGTCTCCCGCGTCAATTGTTCCCTCGAGCGATGTATCGTCGTAGTTTGTTACGTCGAGCTGATTTGAACTCAGTGTCGATACCATCTCCTCGTATCCTTCAGCGTTAAGTTCATAGGCATATACGTTAACAGATCCCGCAGGAGCTTCCTTATAAGTAATTTCCGCCGACAAACTCTGTCCCGAGAATGTCCCCAAATAAATTATCTGGTAGCTTCTTATCTCATATGTCTTGGAGACCACTCCGCCCTCTGATAACGTCACCGTACCGCCCTTGGAAGAATCCGCATATACATAAACATCCGCGCCGATGTCCGCATCGTCAATCGTAATCTTATACGAGCACTTACTTCCGGAAGCCGTGATATTGTAAGCGAGCGAATTTCCCGCTTTGCCGGTACACGTCATACCGCTCTCATCCGAAGACTGAGCCACCACGGGCAGGTAAACGTCAGCTTCCACGCCCATCGCTCTTACCCAGTCATTGGTTTTGTAAAAAACATCTGTTATTGCACTGTTCGGGGTGTAATTTACGATGTCTTCGGATGTCAGATAGCCGACCGCAAGCGCATCGCTGTTGCCGTAGAACGTTACATCGCCCATCTCGGCAGTAACCGGGAACATAAGAGGAATCTTCTGTGTCTCCTCGATTGTCGCCTGATTCCTCACTCCCAGAAGTGTCGCCGTAACTCTTGTAAGTCCCGCGTTTCTTACTCCGTTGATACCGTTGTTATGGAAGCCGAAGTTTCTCATATACTGAATGAGACTCTCACGTGCGGTCGACGAGAAAACAGACATGCCCTTGACGTCGTACACCGACTGAATATCACAGATGTTGTTGGGATAAAGCTCGGTACGCTCGAAATTCTTATGTCCGTCGCTGCCCTCCAAGGCGAGTGCGTAATCATGTATCACCGAACGGTTCTTCGCGTAGAACTCATAAGAGGTAAAACCCTCATCTTCGCACACGGTTCCTATCGTAAAAGCCGCCATAACAAGGGACTCGAAGAGCATCGTGATTGTAAGAATGAGACTTAGAAAATGTGCATTCTCCCTCGTGGAAAGGACAATACGTCTCAACACAAAAAACTGAACGAACAGGAACAAAAGAGACAGGGCAATCTGCCTGTACCCCTCGGTTCCCGTACCGAATTTCTCGTAAAGCAAAAGGAAAATTCCCGCGCCGATACTTACAGAGGCAAGCTGTCCTGTGGTGAATTTCTTCAAATTCCTTATCGTCATGAAAGCTATCAGCACCAAGAGGAAGCTCATCATGTAAGACTGGCGGTAAGGAATCTGGTTCGGATAGTGGAACCCGTGCCAGATAAAGTTTAAAGTCTTCGTCGAAAAGCTTAAGTACATAAACGCCAGCATGAACGCGAAGCCGACCTTTTTTCGAAGACTGATGTGAGTCCTCGGAATCGCGAAGAACAAAGGCAGAAGCAGGACTATAACAGTTCCGCACGCGACGTTTGCCATGCCGTTTCTGATGTTGGGGTTCGCGCTTACCATGAGGCGCCCCAAAAAGTCGAAGAGATTTGACGCGGGTGTGAAGTCAACCGGGAATTCATCACTTACCGCGGAAGTGTGTCTCAGGATTATAAAGGTCGGAATTACAATCACCGCGGATATCGCGCCCGCAATCACCGACCCCAAGGCAAAGCGTCCCGCGGTTTTAAAAAAGCTGCCGACTGTTATCTCGGATTTCCTGAGGTACGCGAAGTACATCACAGGTGCGAAGAAAACAAGGAATATGCAGATCATATATCCCGAGTAGTAGTTCGAGATAAGACATACCGCAAGCGGGATTACATAAAGTCCGTACTGCCCTTTCCTTATAAGTCTTAGAAGACCCATGCAAATCAAAGGCAAAAGCACAAAGGCGTCGCACCACATAATGTTCCAGAAATCCGTCAGAAACCATCCGCTCAGCGCATACGAGACGGCAAAGCTCAAGGTCACAAAATCCTTTCCCCGCTTCTCGGTTTCTGACAAAAACTTCAGCATAAAAAGCGACGCAAGTCCTGCGCGAACGGCAGTGATAAATGCCACAAAAACAGGCAGCGTCTTATACGGGAACAAAAGGCACAAAAGATTTAAAGGACTTGCACAGTAGTTCGCGAAGGCTGCGTAGTATTCGGTGCCGAGGCCGTCGTTCCAGGTGTAAAAAAGGGATCTGCCTTCCAAAATCTTCGCCCGGAGCTCATATATAAACGGCATGTACTGATGGTACAAGTCAACCGTAAGCACAGTCTTCGATCCGGCGGGATAAACTCCGAGAAGCGCGAAGATAATCATCATGGCAAGCATTGGGAACAAGAACGAAAAAATCTCAATCTTCGTCTCCCTGCTCATGTTTAGCCTGAGTCTTGTTTTTACACCCTCCGGAATTTTCATACGCTCGATATTAACATATTTTGTAGTAAGGCGGTAACAAACAGCAATTCTTTTTGTGATAAAGTATTATATCTTTTAAATTAAAGCCAAAGCTTCAAGGAGAAAGTTCCATGGGTCTTCGACTCAAGATAATAATCAATCCGTCATCCGGCAGGGAGACGTCTTTGTCGGATCTCGATAACATACTTTTGCACCTGGGCTCCTCCGGAACACTTGAGAGAGCTGATGTCTGCTACACAGCAAAGAGATTTGATGCCACGAACTTCGCAATGAACACCGACGCCTCCGCTTACGATGCGATGGTTGCCATGGGTGGTGACGGCACGGTTAACGAAGTTATCACGGGCATGATGAAAGGCAAAATCGACCTGCCTCTCGCGATACACACATCCGGCACCGTCAACGACTTCGCGACCATAAACAAACTTCCTTCTGCGGCTTCGGACTTTGCGAGGATGCTTGTAAAGCCCGCTTATGTTAAGACCGACTGCGGCAAGGTAAACGACAGCTACTTTCTTAACGTTGTGGCGGGCGGACTCATGTCAGACGTCGCATATACGGTTCCCTCGGACCTTAAAACAGCGATAGGTCCCGCGGCTTACTGGCTTTCCGCTCTTAAGGACCTGCCCACCATAAACAAATCGATTCCGATTACTTTAACGGCAAACGGACAGACATACAAAGAAGACGCAATTATGTTTATGATCTCGAATACCAAGAGTGTCGGAGGTTTCAGAAATCTCATGACCAGAGCCGACATCACAGACGGTCTTCTCGACGTTCTCGTCGTAAAAAAAATGAACCCCGCCGAGATTGTGCCGCTTCTGGGAAAGCTTGTAATCGGTGAGCACATTTATAACGACAACGTGCTTTACTTCCAGTCCGATAACATAAAACTTGAATCTGATTCCACGGATCCCGTGGTTCTCGACATTGACGGCGAGGAAGGGCCTGCGGTGCCGGCTGAGGTAAGCTGCATCAAAGAGGCTCTTACTCTGATTGTACCCGACAAGGAGGATTCGCTTTGAAGAAGAAAAGTGACAAGAAAAACGTAAGAAGTCCTGAACTCGAAAAAAATCCCGAAGATAACACAACCTCGGTTGTATCCGAAGATAATTCCATTCTCACAGCGAACGCAGAGAATCCGGACAACGACGATTCGGACAGCATCAAAGACGATTTGTCTTCAAAGTCCGTCGCACCCCGCAAGAAACAGGCAAAGAAGAACGAGATTGCTCCCGTTAAACTCGAACTCGGGAAAAACAAAGCTGCCGGAACTTCGGAAGATACATCCAAGACAAACCGCGGAAATATCAAGAGCATCACTTTCCTTGTCATTGCTTCCATTCTGGTTATCGCTGTTGTGGCGGTATCGCTGTTCTATGAAGCAGGCTTTAACAGCAAACTGCAAAGCCCTCTTACAATCGGCGGCAAGGCGGTCGACAGTGCAGAGTTCAGTTTTATGTATCACTACATCCTTATTGATAACGGTGTCGACATCTTCGCATCGGACACTCCCGAGATGCTTGCCTCCCCTTCCGAGGACACAAGATTTTCGACTAACCGCGAGTATTTCCTTGACCTTACGGCGCAGCAGCTGCAGCTGACATACCTGCTTTACGATGACGCTGTTGCCCACGGCTACGACATCGAGTCCTCGCACTACGACCTTGCGCGTGCTTACATAGACTGGCTTCAGGGGAAGGCAAACGAGCTTGGCGTAGACCTCGACACTTACATTAGGGGCGTTTTCGGCGATCAGGTGGACGAGCAGGTAATCCTGTCGAGTCTTGCAAAGATGTACTTCACCGAGGACTACTCGTACGGGGCTAAGCTTGAGGAATTGCAGGCTACCGAAGAGCAGGCCGAGGAAGCTTACCAGAGCAATATGAACTCGTACGATGAGGTTTCTTACAAGCTTCTTCGAATCCGCTACGAACAGCGCGATCAGGCTTTTATCGACACCGCGAACCTCCATGCAAACGAGATTATCGAGAAGATGGGACACGACGCTTCGAAGTTCGAGTCCGTTGCTTCCGAATACTTCTCGGGAGAGGCCGCCGCTATTCTTGCAACAACCGATTCGACTTTAACTTCCGGCGCAAGATACGACGACTTCACTCACACAGACTTCAGAGACTGGCTGTTTGATACGGAAAGAACATCAGGCGATTCCGTTATCTTCACGGATGCCGACGGCTTCCCGATTATTCTTGTATTTGTAAGCCGCGACCGCCAGATGACACCGCTTCGTGACGTACGTATGGTTGAAGTTCTGATAAACGATTCCGGAGACGAAGAGACACCCGGATTTGAAATCGCGCAGGCTCAGCTCGTCGCTCAGGAAATTTACGACACCATCGGTGTATTCGGCGAGGAGACCGACGTTCAGACCATCGAAAATCTTTATAACGACGACATCTTAGCCGGAAACATCGTCATCACTCACAGTCAGGACACATACCCCGGCAAGTACGACGGAACACTTAACGAGTGGATTTTCTCCGACGATCGTGAGGCGGGCGATAAAGCGTTCCTTGAGACCGAGGAAGGATACTACATCGTCTACCTTGTAAGCATATCCGAGAATCCCGAGTGGTACGATCGTGTCAACAGCTTCATACGAATGAGAAACTATCAGGCATTCCTGAACGAGACCATCAGCGACTATGAATATGAGTTCAACCAGAGCGGTCTCGATAAGATAGCGGATGTACCGTAATCGCCGTAGAATTCAAGGCATCGAAAAGCCGGCTCTCATTAACGGAAGCCGGCTTTTTCTATTCAAATATACTTTAAATTCCTGCCGCTATAAGTGCGATGATTGATATAACAAAGGTGGAAGCGATGGCTACAATAAGCACCGTCGCTATAACCTTTACCGCCATCGAATTCTTACTTAGTTTCATTAGTGCTGCCGGAGTCTCCGATCTTTAATTCGAGATCAATCTCACGGCCGTTACGCTCCACTGTTACCTTGATAGTGTCGCCTACTTCGTGAGAGTCACGTATGTCTATAATATCACCTGTACTCTCGATTTCAACACCGTCAATCGAAACGATTCTGTCTCCGGCCTGAATTCCCGCCTCATCTGCGGGACCGCCTTCAACCACCTCGGCACAGTAAACTCCCTCGACTGCTCCGTAGTAGGAATTGGAAACCATATATCCCACGGAAATTCCGAGGTACGGACGGTTTGCAACGTAACCGTAGTTGATGAGCGACTCGATTACATCCTTAACATCGGAAATCGGAATTGCAAATCCGAGACCTTCCGCAGATGAAATCTTCGCATTGGTAACGCCGATTACCTCACCGAAGGAATTAATCAAAGGTCCGCCGCTGTTGCCGGAGTTGATTGATGCATCCGTCTGAATGTAAGTCATATTGTATCCGTCGCTGCTGATCTCACGGTCAAGAGCCGATACGACACCTACCGTTACTGTACCCTCGAGCTTACCCAAAGGGTTACCGATTGCAACTACCATCTCTCCTACCTGAAGGGTATCGGAATCTCCCAAAGTAACGTAAGGATAATCACTGCCTTCGGTGAGCTTAAGAACTGCAATATCAGTCTGCTCGTCGGTACCTATAATCTCAGCTTCAATCAAATCCTCGTAGCCCGGGACGTCGATATAAACGGTGTAGGAATCCTCGTCCACCGCAGACTCGACAACGTGCTCGTTTGTTACTATGTAACCGTCGGCACTGATGATAAAGCCCGTACCCGATACAAGAACATCTTCTTCACCGTTGTACTCACCCGTGATATAAACGGAAACCGTCGCAGGGCTTACAAGCTCGACTATCTCCGTTGTACTCAAAGTTTCCTTATCGGGGTCTGTCACACTTGCAGCTTCTTCGAGATTGAAATGGGGTTCGGCAACTTCCAGAGTATCTGCCTCTGTATCTGCATCTTCCTCTGCCTCGCTCGAGGTATTCTCATCCTCGTCGTTGTCATTGGCACTTCTTGTGTATGTCAGATTACCGACAGTGCCCGTGGTGAGCTTAAAAATATAAAAGGTCTGCACCGCCGAGAACAGCACACAGGCAACCGTGATGATTGCAAGAATGGGCACGATAGCGCTTCCCTTTTTCTTCTTATTGTTGTTTTCTTCCGGAACCGGATTGTAATATTGATTTTCCATGGTATTCACCTCACTTACTGAAAGGATAATAAACCCAACCGTGCCGTCAAATATCGGCGAAAATTAGTCAAAGCTTGGTTAAAAATCAGTCAATTTCACACGAATCTCGGTATCACCCGTCCGCAGTGCCTGCACACGCCCCCGGCTTTTATCCGTTATAAAAGCCTTCAGCTTATCGTCATCTTCCTCGGTACAGGTAACCTCGCACACTACGCTCGACCCGTATGTCTTCTGCCCTGTATTCCAGCCTGTTTGAGCGATATCATAGAGAAGTTTGTCCGCCATATCGTACGGCATATCAAGCGAAAAGACCGAGCCCTTCTCAGTCCGCGTGAGTCCCGCATTCATAGCAGCCTGCACACTTGCCTGCGAGTATGCTTTTGTAAGACCTCCCTTGCCGAGCAGGATTCCTCCGAAATATCTAGTCACGGTTATAACGGCGTTGCTGATTTCCTTCTTCTCAAGAACGTTAAGTATCGGCATGCCGGCGGTACCCGCCGGTTCACCGTCGTCGCTGTACTTCTGCATAAAGCCGTCACCTTCGGTGCGCCACGCGTAACAAACGTGCCTCGCATCCGGGTACTTCGCACGCACCTGCGATACGAATTCCTCCGCCTCACGTGCGGTTCTGACCTCTTTGCACTGTCCTATGAAGACCGACTTTGATATCTCAATCTCACAGAAGCCTTCGCCGTCAAACGTAATCGTGTCGATTCACCTCGCATCCCTTTTATTACACGGGTGATTTTAACATTATTTAATGTATAATGCTCATATGATTAACGACAACAAAAGGTACGATCTGGGCGATCTCGGAAAGAATTCGGGCAAGGCGGGAAGCCGCCTTAAGTTTTTGCAAAAGCTTTTCGTTACGCTTTGCCTTTTTGCTGTCATCGGAGGCTTAATTCTCGTAGGAGCTCTTATAGGAAGAAGCGTCGCGGGAAGCGATTCATCTTCAGAAGCACTCGGTGTCGCCACCATAATAGGCGTAATCGAGACGCCGACGCCGACCGTTCCCTACACCGTAACCGAGTACCTAACCGACAGCGAAAATGCCGTTAACATGTGGGGTGAACTCGAAGAAGCCGAGAACCCCGTACCCTGCACGCACATGAATGTTCACGGAATCTATATCGGTGCGGCGGCAAATCTGTCGGACAACATCGCTCTCGCACAAAGCTCGGAGATAAACTCCTTCGTCATCGACCTCAAGGAGAAAAACGGCGTTCTTTACGATACGTCAAATGAGATTGCACTTGCATCAGGCACAGCCTACGGTGCATATAATCTTTCGCAGGTTTGTCAGACTTGCCACGACAACGGCATTTACGTCATCGGAAGGATCGTTTGTTTCAAAGATCCGACGCTGGCGTCTTACGACCCTTCCAGAGCAATCTCAGACAGTGCGGGACAGACTTTGCTTTTCACTTCGGAAGATTACTCTTCTTTCTTAAATCCTTACGATTCGGACAACTGGGATTATCTTATAGACCTTGCTGTCGAAGCTATCGGCATGGGCGTCGATGAGATTCAGTTTGACTATGTAAGATTTCCGACAGGTGATACGTCCACAGGGAATTCACCTTACTTTGGAATCGAAGGTCAGGTACCCGAGAAGTATGAAGCCATAAACAGATTTATCCGCACGGCAAGAGTCAGAATACAGGACACTTACGGGATACCCGTGTCGTGTGATGTTTTCGGAATAACGGTTACAAGCTCGCTTGACGGCAAGAACCTGGGGCAGGACTGGTCCACAATCGGGCTTGCGGGAGAAGACTCCGTGTGCCCGATGATTTACCCTTCGCACTATGCGCTCGGAACTATACTTCAGGGTGTAACTTACGATAAGCCCGATATGTATCCGTACGAGGTAATGCTATCGGCACTTCAGACGGGAAGCGATGCATGGCACCAGGAAGGATACTGCACGGTAAGGCCTTACGTTCAATCCTTTACCGCAACTTATATAGGTGAGGACAATTATCTGGATTACGGATATGAGCAGATTAACGCCCAGATTAAGGCTATCCAGGATGCGGGACTTGATGAGTACATACTCTGGAATGCCTCAGCTTCTTACCCTCAGGGAAATTACGGGGGAAATAACGGCTGATAAGTGATAGAATATGAGTCGTTCTTTTTAAATAAGTAATCTTTAGCACATATATGCTGCCGGAGGAAATATGATTGACATTAAGCTTTTAAGAACTAACCCGGATCTCGTAAGAGACAATATCAGGAAGAAATTCCAGGACGATAAGCTTCCCTTGGTCGACGAAGTTATCGCACTCGACAAAGAGTACCGCGAGGCCAAGCAGCGTGCCGAGTACTTAAGATCCCAGCGTAACACGATCTCCAAGCAGATTGGCGTTCTCATGGGCCAGGGCAAGAAGGATGAGGCGATGGCCATCAAGAATCAGGTTACCGATATGGCCGCAGAACTCGAGGACCTTCAGGTTAAAGAGGGCGAGTACGAGGAGAAGATTCGCAAAATCATGCTCGTTATTCCGAACATCATCGACGAGTCCGTTCCGATTGGCAAGGACGACTCCGAGAACGTCGAGAATGAGAGATTCGGCGAACCGTTTGTTCCGGACTTCGAGATTCCTTATCACGTTGACATCATGGAAAAACTTGACGGTATCGAGCTCGATCCCGCACGTAATACATCCGGAAACGGCTTTTATTACCTTAAGGGTGACATCGCAAGACTTCACTCCGCCTGCCTGTCTTACGCGAGAGACTTCATGATTGACCGCGGATTTACATACTACATTCCGCCTTACATGATTCGTTCAAGCGTTGTCGACGGTGTAATGAGTTTTGCCGAGATGGAAAACATGATGTATAAGATTGAGGGCGAGGATCTCTATCTGATCGGAACTTCCGAGCACTCAATGATTGGTAAGTTCATCGACACAATCATTGACGAGGCTGATATTCCCCAGACGCTTACAAGCTACTCTCCCTGCTTCCGCAAGGAAGTCGGTGCACACGGCATCGAGGAGAGAGGCGTATACAGAATCCACCAGTTTGAGAAGCAGGAAATGATTGTTGTATGTAAGCCCGAGGACTCCATGAACTGGTACAAAAAACTCTGGCAGAACACGGTAGACTACTTCAGATCCCTGGACGTTCCCGTAAGAACGCTCGAGTGCTGCTCCGGTGACCTCGCTGACCTCAAGGTTAAGTCCTGCGACGTCGAGGCATGGTCCCCGAGAAGAAAGGCTTATTTCGAAGTAGGTTCCTGCTCGAACTTAGGTGACGCTCAGGCAAGAAGGCTTAAAATCAGAATCAAGGGTCCGAACGGCACATACCTTGCCCACACCTTAAACAACACATGCGTTGCTCCTCCGAGAATGCTCATCGCCCTTCTCGAAAACAACTTAAACGAGGACGGCTCCATCAGAATTCCGGAGCCTTTGAGAATGTACATGGGCGGCAAGTCCGTAATCGAAGTTCCCGCAGGGAAGTAATCACAAAATAAAAGATAAAGGGCACACAAAAATCCCGGTCATCTGACCGGGATTTAATTTGCTTAAAAGATAAATCGCAACTGCTCTTTACGCTCTCTTTACGAGACCGGAACGCAGGCAACGTGTGCAGACATGCATTGTCTTAGGGGTGCCGTCGACAACAACCTTAACGCTGTGAACGTTAGGCTTCTGCTTCGTGAGAGCACGACGTGAAATCTGTGAACGTGTGATTCTTATCTTTCTTCCGAAATATGTATCCTTCTGACAAACTTCACACTTAGCCATGGGAAACACCTCCTGTCAATTTCTTTTCAAAACGCAAAAGGAATAATACCACACGTAAAACAGGAATGCAACCATGGATTTTTATATATAAATATATATTCAATATTCAGGCTGTCAGTCTTCGAAGACTCGCCTCACGCACACGATTCTTGCGGCAATATCGCTGTCCGCGGTAAACTCCCGAAGCCTTATTGTGGTTCTTGCACTGCTCATCATGAGAAGAGTTCCCGTATCGGTGCAGACCGCAGCTTCGTAACCACCGTTGTCGGCACTTAGGAAAACCAAATCGCCCGGCATAATTGATTCAATCATAAGATCTCCCGTGACCGCATCATACTCGAGAGGAACTTCTGCTCCCTCCTGCATCTGGTCCCCGGTAAGCCTTGGCATCGTGATACCGTTTACGCTTGAGCATACGTAAATCAGACCGTTCATAGAAATTCCGCGCTTGGTTATGCCGTTCTCGGAATAAGTCGCATTAACAAGGCTCAAAGCAGAACTTACAAAGTATCTGCTCGATACAACTTCGATTGAACCTCTCGGTTCAACTTCGATAACGCCCGAAGATCCAATCCAACCGGTCTGCCCTCCCGGCAAAGACACCTGATAAACACCGTCTCTTTTAACGTCCGAATAAAGCACAGTGTTCATCATAACCTGGGTAATGAGCGTGCCCTGACTCGCGTGTGTCATGACGTTTTTACTCGTATCTGAAATTACGAGCATATACTCGTGAAGGTCGGGCTCTACGCTGTCCGTGTCATCCGTTAAATCCTCTGTGAGTATATAACCTTCAATGCCGTCCGTGGTTCTGATTTTAACGTACCCGTTGCTCTCCTGCCCTATAAGCTCAACAGGCTCATTATAAAGCACCTGCGTAATCCGCTCGGCAGAACTTGCGGGGCGCTTCAAAACACTCGATACAGATTTATTTACAACCCTGTACGAATCATCGTAAATAAGATTAACTTCCTTCTGAACAAACAGCTCGATATTTGAACCCTCGAAGAATCCCGGCAAAACTCTCGGCAAAATAAAAAACACCGCCGCAATCACAAGTGCCGTGACTATAATTGCTGTCACGAGATTTAAAATTCTGTGCCGACCCTTACCGGAGACCGTCGCTTCCTTTTGCCCGAGCCCCCACATATCATGCATGTCCTCGGTCTGTCCGAAGTCGCCTGTTATATCGGAAGCTTCGTTAAGAAACGACGCGGCCCCTTCAAGGTGACGAATCCCCTTGTCGGGCGTTTGCTTTTTATCCTTGCGGGACTTGCCGCTGCCGTTATCAGTCTTCTTCATCTGTCAAAATCGTGCACACCGCACCGGCGTAATCATTGTCGTGAGTAATACTGACCGATACGGATACAACACCCATGGAATCAGCCTTTTCCTTTGCGCGTCCCTTTAAAGTAAGGATCGGTCTTCCCGAATCATCCGGTAAAATCTCGAAGTCAGAAAACCCGACACCGTCGGCTAAAAGTCCGGTACCAAGCGCCTTCGCGGCAGCTTCCTTGGCGGCAAACCTACCCGCAAGAATTTCTGTTTTACGCTTTAAACCCGCCGCCTTGTCGAAAAGCTCAATCTCGCTCTCACTCAGAACGCGCCCCGTAAAGCCTTCGCCGCCCTCTTCGATAATGCGGCTGATGCGAGGCATGTAAACAAGATCTGTCCCGCTTAAAATCTTCACGCTCAAAGCTCCGCGGCAAGACTTAATTTGCCTGCTATTCTCTCGTCGGAATTTGCCACGAGAACATCAAGTCGAGTGGTTGTGATCATAATTGTCACTCTGCCGGAAGCGATGCGCGCCTCAAGCAGATCGTGAAGAGCAGCTGCATTTTTATATCCCAGAGTTACCTCTGCGGAATAGTCGTCTATCACAACCATGTCGTAACTCTTGAGAGTTTCCAAATCCTCGTGCGGCAAATCACAGAGCTTGTCAGCCTTAACGTAATAAGCGGAAAGTCCCTGCAAAATCGCATACTTTGTTGCTATAACCGCAAGATATGTCTTGCCGGACTGAACCTTGCCGTTTAAAACTCTTAAGGGTTTGCCGCCGATATCGCCTGCCGTTACGGCCTTTATACCTTCAAACTGTCTCTTGCGGATTCCGCCGTCCTTAAAGTAATCAAGCTTAAATGCTTTAAGCGTGTACGACGAATAATCCTTAAGTCCCGAACCCTCGAAAGCATCCTCAAGAGCCGCCTGCATGCAAGTCATACATACAACACGCCTGCCGTCAGAAGCCTTGATAAAACCCGTGTCAGAGCACTTTTGACACTTAATTTGAGGCTTGTCAAAGTTAGGATTGATGCCGTTTTTCTTAATAAAATCTGTTCTCTGCGATATAAGTTCATCCTCAAGCTTGTTAAGAGCTTTTATCGGCTCCTTATCTTGCTCGAGAGAAGAAATCAGTTTCGAAGATCTGACCTCCAGAAGCTTCGAGTCAAGCTCGTAAAGCTTCGGATACTCGCGGTAAGTCGCCTCTGTTCTCTCCGAAGTCTCGATTCTCTTTGAAAGCTGTCTTTGATCGAGTCTGTCGTTTATTGCCTCAATTATTGTCTTCATCGCCGTCACCGTTAAACATATCAAGAATGGAGTCTCCGCTTACCGAATCGCCTGTAACAGCGGGCGTTTCTTCGGCGTCGCTTTGTTCTTCGTGCGGTACAACTATTCCGGCTTCACTGCCGCTTCTTCTGGCATTGGTTCTGCCTCTGCCCTTTGCGGACTTCGCCTTGTTTTCGCTGTGTCTTTGAGCTTCGTATGAAGCGGCCTTATCAATGGTTGATATACCCGCCGCATGCCACTCCTTAAGCTTGTCTTCGACATTCTTCGTCGTGATGTTGCCTCGCCACTCGTTCTGTCTGAACGCGTACTCGACCAAATCGCTGTCCGCACCGTATTCCCCGGTCCATCTGTCGATTCTCTCTAGATCGATGTCGTTCAAACGCCTTCTCATGAGCCTTCCCATGAGCGTTACTGTCTCGCTTCTTCTCTTCTTTGCTTCGTAGTACCCGTTAAGCGCTTTCTGCGTCGTATATCCCTTGTCATACCACTTGCGGGCAAGGTCGCTCATCTTCGCATATATAAAGTGAATCTTAAGATCTCTTCCTTCTTCAAAAAGCGCGTAAACCACACTGTCCTCGAAGTGGTACTCATAAAGACACTGATCGATGAGCCTGTAAAAAAGATACTGCATGTTCCCAAGATAAAACGTCTTCTGAATAGACGTAGCCAAAACATTACGACGCTTCTCGTCACTCTTAAGGACCGCTTCGCCCGCCATTGACGCCCCGGATTTGACGTAAGCATCGACCTCCACTTTTTTAAGATCAACCGGCGAAAAATTTCCGTCCCCGTCTCTTACCAGAACACCTGCGGCAACCAGCTCTCCCAAGGCTTTCTCGCAATCCGCCTTGGAAATCGCACCGTAAGATGCGGCATCTCCGAGCGTGAACTTCTCACCGTGAAAGGTCATCAAAGTCCACAGATATATGCTTATCGCATCCCCGGAGAGCTGCGGCATGTATCTGACAATAAATATATCCGGTACAAGCGTATCGGATATTAAAAGTCTGGAACAGTTATCTGACATAATCTCACTTAAGCCTTAAGCTGCGGCTTCTGTAGCTGCTGCCTCGGTTGCAGGTGCTTCTGTAGCTGCCGCTTCGGTCGCTGCAGTCTCCGCTGTCGCCTCGGTAGCCGCGGTTTCACCTGCTTCGGTTGCGGCAGTCTCGCTTGTTTCAGAAGTCTCGGCAGCCTCGGATACACCTGTCAACGCACCCGTCGACGAGTCAAGAGTTGCAAGACTTCCGTCGGGATTTAAAACACCGACTTCAATTTGTGCCGTTATCGTCGAATAATTGGAATAAGGAAGTTCAACGCGCTCAATCTCGTTACCGTCGGCGTCATACCAAATCTGGTAGGATGTCGCCGTAACACCGTCGTGAGCTGCTCTGATTCTGCTTGTCTGCCCCACAGGCAGTGACGCATTGGCAATATAAACCGTGCCCGCAGGATTAACGGAAACCGTCTCACCCTCGAATTCAATATACTCGCCGTCGGGGAGCTCATGACCGTAGATGGAAACGGTAATCTTCGAAGTTGAAGAATCCCAGTAAGCAGAAATTGCTATCGGGTAACCCGAGTTGTTCGTAAACTGGAAATCCTGATTAGGCCAGTCAACCGCAGCATCAGTCCCGGCTGCAGCGTAAGACGAAGGCCACATGTGAACATGTCTTTCGACAACCTCGAGATTCGACTTAATTACGGACTGGTAAATCATCGAGCTTACCTGGCAGATTCCTCCGCCGTAGTCCTCAGCCGACTGGCCGTTCTCGATAACGCCTGCTACCTTGTAGCCCGACGCCTCGGTTCTCTGACCGATGTATCCGTTAAATGAGAATGTCTCGCCGTCCTGAAGTACAAGTCCGTTGAGCTTCTCGCATGTAATCGAGATGTTATGGTTTCTGTTGGAGTTTGATGTCGTGGTGGACGTTGAACTTGCGATGAGACCGAATTCTCCCTCAATCATCTCAGAAGTAAACTCAGGCTCTGAAATCTCCGCATTTACAACCACAACGCCTTCATATGTTCCGGACTCAAGCAAAGCCTTTACATCTTCTGCTGCCGTCTGCGAATCAACAACATATCCCTTGACGGAATCTTCATATTCAAAAGTAGCAGTCTGAGGATCAAATCCCGTAATAACAGCATCCTTGGCTACAGATGCAACTTCATTAAGAAGATTGTCAACGAGTTCCGCGATACCGTCGGTAGACATGGTGTACGCGGAATTATACTCGACCGGGTTGGACTTTAGGGCCTGACGCTGTGCATAGATATCGAGAAGCGCCTGTGCATCCTCTTCACCCGTAAGTCTTAAGTAACTGTAAGCCGTATCAACAACTTCTTCAAGGTTGCTTGTCAGTGCCTGACCGCTCAAATCAAGAGAGTATTCAACGCCGTCAAGCGACAGCTTAATATCTGGGTTCGGCTCTTCCGGAGCATTCTGCTCAAGAGCAATAAGAGCTGTTGTCTTGGTCATGCCTCCGACATCAATATCGTTAATGATGATGCCCTCGGGGAATGTATCTGTGGTAAGCATCTCGCGAAGCTCACTCTCCGTAACCTGCACGGCAACGCCGTCATCACCCGTAATCTCATATCTCTTCTCGAAAACGCCCATCTTATACAGACCGAAGCCTACAAGAGCAATTCCCGCCAACACCGCGAAAACCGCGATACCCTTATGTCCGCTCTTTTTCTTCTTTTTTGTTTTGCCGGCCTTACTGCCCGCGGAAGACTTCGCTGTGGAATTTACCCTAACGGGTGCACTTCCATCGCCGGCAAAAGCCGGACGAACGCCGTAGTTTGCTGCTCTTTTCTTGTTGTTACCACCACTGCCGCTCATGTATTTCCTCACCCGTAAAATAGCTATACTTAAATATACTTAAAGCGTTCGTTACATTCAAGATTATAATCATTATAAAAATATATAAAATTATGGCTTTTTTGTAACTTTCTTCTTGTGTGATACAATAGCAGTTGTACGAATTTGTCTTCTTACAAGAGGAACACATGAGCAGGAACAGACAATTCCTGACGCACATGCTCAAGGTTATATTCCTGGCAGGCATTGTGCTGATGGTTAATTTCGCATATATCACCAGCTTCTTTGCGTTGTTTGGTGTCGAGATGGAGAACGTCGAATCGGGAGCTAACAACTACGACGCTTATCTATCTCTTATGCCGATTATTTCCATTTCAAGTATCATTCTCGCGGACTTTCTGCAGATGGCCCGCTTTTTCCGTAAGAAGAACATCGAGGTCGTATCGGATTCACTTAAGTTCAGTTTTATCCAAACCCTCATCACACTTTCCGCGAAGGACCTTACGGAACAGCGTGCCTTCCCTCGAAGCGTTATCATCCTGAGCTTTGTTGTACTCATCATTTACATATTCATGTGGCAGATGATTTGTATGGCCATAAGCCACAAAGTGTTTGCCACCGGAAACCTCGTTATCATCGGTTCCAACACGGCAACGATGAATCAGGTTAAAAATAAAATTTCCCCTTCCCTTAAAAGCGTGGATCTGGACTTCAGCCGACTCGTAAGATATTCGGATAAGAAGGCCGTCCGTGCGGTTATTCGAAGCGATGTGGAGATTTTTTTATGCCCCGATGTCCCCGAGGACGTTAAGTCTGACATAATTCTGTCGTGTGCGCGTTACAACACGGTTGTTTACATCGTGCCCCAGTTCTATGAGATTAGCCTTTACAAATCGAGAATTATTAACCTCAACGATTTAATGGTAATGCTCGTGGACAGGACCGGCCTTACATTCGAGCAGCGTCTGTTCAAGCGTATCCTCGACATCATCGTCTCGGTAATAGCGCTTATCGTATCCGCGCCCGTTATCCTGGTGTGTGCAATTATCATAAAAGCCACCGACGGCGGCCCTGTTTTCTACAGGCAGGAAAGACTTACCATCAACAACAAGCCCTATAAGATTTATAAGCTTCGTACCATGAGAGTTGATGCCGAGAGCATGACCGGTGCGGTTATATCGGGCAAAGACGACCCGAGAGTTACAAAGATCGGTAAATTCCTGAGAAGGAGCAAAATCGACGAGATCCCTCAGTTTATAAACGTTCTCAAGGGCGAGATGAGCGTCGTGGGCCCCAGATCCGAGCGTCCCGAATTCGTTGCCAATTTCGAGAGAGAAATCCCCGGATATTCACAGCGATTTGCCGTCAAGGCAGGTATTACGGGACTTGCACAGATTGCGGGCAACTACGATACAACCGCACAGGACAAACTCAGATACGACCTGCTTTACATCAAGAACTATTCAATCCTTCAGGATTTGAAGATTATCTTCCTTACGGTAAGAGCGGTATTCACGCCTCATCTTTATAATCAGACATTCGAGGCCAATAAAGAAACCGTTGTTTCCACAAGTGCCGAGCAGAAAGCCCGTGCTGTAAGACAATGAGCAGCGGATACTCGGTTTTAATGTCGGTTTACGATGCGGAGAGTGCGGTAAACCTAAGACAAAGCATCGACAGCATCATGTCTCAGGACTTCCCGACAAACGATTTTGTTATCGTTACCGACGGTCCCGTGAACTCGGCTCTTACGGAAGTCTTAAACTCTTACCCTTCTATCAGAAAAATCAATCTTCCCGAAAACATCGGTCTCGGCGGTGCTTTAAACGAAGGTCTCAAACATGTAAGAAACGAGATTGTAGCAAGGATGGACAGCGACGACATTTCCTTCCCGTCGAGAATGGGCAAGGAATTTGCCAAGATGAGCGAAGGTTACGACATCGTAAGTGCACCGGTGCTTGAGTTCTCGGGCGATATCTCTTACATATCGGGCATAAGATCCGTCCCTCTTACGCAAGATGAGATTATTGCTTATTCGAAGAAGCGAAATCCTTTCAATCATCCCTGCGTTATGTTCAGGAAGAGTGCTGTGCTTGCGGCGGGAAGCTACAGGTCGGACTACCCCCTTTTCGAAGATTATGATTTGTGGGTAAGGATGCTCAGGAACGGGGCGAGAGCCTGCAATCTCGCGGATCCCCTGCTTTATATGAGAACCGACGAGGGGATGTATCTTAGAAGAGGCGGGAAAAAGTACGCGTCAGACATGCTTTCATTCCACAAAATGCTTAAGGAAACCGGCTGGACTTCAACAGGAGACTATCTTACCGGCGCGATTCCGCACGCCGTCGTCTGCGTTATGCCGGAATTTATCAGGCGCGCCGTCTATTTACGGCTTCACGATAAGAACTGACTGTACCCGAAGCGCAGCTTTCCCACGAGAACATCTTCGCGTGCTCCTGCGACTTCTTTATCTTGCTCAGAGCATCACTGTCGCCTTTTTCCAAAAGGCCTGCCATTTTAAGCGCATCAGAGAGGTTGTCCCTTATGCTTTCTGCAATCGTCGGGGTACACAGGAAACCGAAGCCGTCCGCAATCTCTTTCATGGACGAGCAGTCGGAGGTTACAACGGGAACCCCCGCGGCCATGCCTTCCGCGACCGGAATTCCGAAGCCCTCATAAAATGATATGTACGCGAACACGCTAGCCCGCTTCATAAGAGGAATCATGTCTTCGTCGTCCACAAAACCCGTGAACACAACATTATTGCGAAGCTCCGGGTCAGATTCAACCTTCTTCAGAAGTTCCTCGTAAAACCAGCCTTTCTTTCCGGTAATCACAAGCTTATACTCATCTTTTGCCTCTGCAGGCAGCATGCTGTAGCCCTTAACCAGACCGTCCACATTCTTGCGGGGCTCGAGGGTTCCGACGTAGTAGATGTACCTGCGGTCTATGCCGTATTTTTGAAGAATCTCGTCACTTGCGGGATTACCGTCAAAGAAGTCCTGCTTCACGCCCATATAAGTCACGGTTATGTCTGTGTTGCGGGGCTTGCAGTACTTCGGGATATCTTCCTTCGAATTCTCCGATATCGTCACAATCTTATCCGCACGGTGCGCTGTGTGCTTTATATACCACTTAAACATCTCGCGCTTCCAGCCGATGTAATACTTCGGGTGCGAGAAATATGCCATGTCATGGAAAGCCGCCAATACAGCGGTCTTCGGGCTTATAAGCCTCAGAAGATACGGCATGGTGTAATTGGGGCAATGAAGCACATCGGCGCCGACTTTACGAAGACGCCACGGGAACACAAACTGCTCCCACAAAATCCTGATATACTGCTTCCTTAAAATCCCGGACTTAACCGGCACCATTCGGAAATTCTTCGCATAAACACCGAATCCGTCCAAATCGTCATCCTGCGCGAAAAGGTAATACTCGTTTACCCCGTCAACCTTCTGAAGGCCTTCGAGAAGTCCCAACATATACCTGCCTATGCCCGTCTTGGACTTAGGAGTCGCCGTAAGGTCAATTGCTATTTTCAAAGAAGATCCTCTCTTCCCTTCTCCTTAAGGGCATCAACAACCTTCTTAACATCCTGTGCCTTATCCTTGCGGCACACCAAAATCGCATCTTTGGTCTGAACAATTACTGTGTCCTCGAGGCCGACACAGGCTATAAACTTATCACCGGAATTATCAAAAACAACCGTCTTGCTGCAACCCTCCAAAATATAATTGCTGTCGCCACAAACAGTGATATTTCCGGATGCGTCACCTTCAAATACGTTATCGAGGCTGTCCCAGGACCCTACATCATTCCAGCCGAAGTCAGCAGGGATTACCAGCACTCCCGAAGCCTTCTCCATGATTCCGTAGTCAACGGAAATCTTCTGCAGCTCCGGGTAAGTCTTCTCGATAGCGTCCCTTTCATCTTCCGTGCGAAGTTTATCGAATATCTCCTCCATCGCCTTGTACATATCGGGCAGAAGCTTTTGGAAGTAATCGAGAATAACCGATACCTTCCAGATAAACATGCCGGAGTTCCAGAGGTATTCTCCGCTGTCAACATACGTCTTGGCGGTATCGAAGTCAGGCTTTTCGACGAATTTTATAAGGTCGTGAACCTCATCGCCGACGCTCGGAGCGGACGAGAAATTTATGTAGCCGTAACCTGTCGAAGGGAACGTGGGTTTGATGCCGACGGTCATAATTTTTCCGGTGGTCTCGGCTGTGTCCATGGCAAGCTCCAAGACCCTCTCGTACTCCTTGATGTTTCCGATATGATGATCCGCGGGAAGCACCGCCATCAAAGCGTCTCCGTAGAGCTTCTTCAGGGTCATCGCGGCATAAATTATGCAAGGCGCGGTGTTTCTCTGAACAGGCTCAATCAGGATATGGTCTCTCGGGACCTCATCAAAGAGGACATTATCCATGAGCATTGCCTGCTTCTCGTTTGTAACAATGAAAGTATTTTCTCTTCCGATGACACGGTCATAATGCTTGATGGTCTCGTTTATCATCACGTCGTCGCCTGTAAGCTTTACAAGCTGCTTGGGTGAGGTCATCCTCGAGACAGGCCAGAATCTCGTTCCGCCGCCTCCTGCCATAATGACTGCCGCTCTTATCATAAAAGCCTCCCGGAAGGTAAATTGTTGAGAAAAATCAACGTGTAAATTATAATACCACAGGTTAAAAAATATGAGTAATTACAGCTTCCTCGTCGCTTCCGATATGGACTACACTTTGCTGATGCCGGGCAGGGAAATCTCGCCCGCGAATTTAAAGGCGGCGAAGGCTTTGCAGGATAAAGGCGGGGCGCTCACACTTGCGACAGGAAGAACCTCGTATCTCACAGGCTCCTACGCGCGTGCCCTCGATATAAAGATTCCTCTTATAACAAGCAACGGTGCGGCTCTGTTCGACCCCCTGGCCTTTAAGGACATCTACTCGCTTGATTTCTCTGAAAGCACCTTAAAGACACTTCTTACCCTCTTTCTCGAAAATAACGCCAACGCCACGGGCTACAGCTCCGAAGGAATCTTCTTTCTCCCCGAAAGCTCGAGACGCGAGTTCATAGCAGACTACAACAACACCGTAACCGACGATATTAAGGCCCTCACGGGCGAGATTACAAAGGAAGTTTTCGAGAGCAAAAGCTACCCTTCCTTCAACAAATTTCTCCTGGTCGCTCCGTCCGAAGAGCTGCTGGGCGAAGTTAAGAAACTTCCGGGAATTCAGATAGTAACATCCGCCAAGGATTTTTACGATGTCATGCCGGTGGGACCGTCCAAGGGAGACGCCCTCTTAAAGCTTGCGGATTATCTTGATATTCCCAGGGAGAACGTGTTTGCCCTCGGCGACTCCGAGAATGATATCAGTATGCTTGAAGCCGCAGGACACGGAATTGCCATGAAAGGCAGTGATCCTGAGGTTTTAAAAGTCGCGGAATATGTGTCAGATACTTGCGAGGAGGACGGGTTCGCGAAAGCCATTTACGACTTTATACTTCCCCTATTCCCTTAACTTCTTTAAGCAATTTATCGTAACCTGCCATAATTGAATCCCAGCTGTAGTCACGGTCGACATATATCTCGCCGTTATCGCCCATGAGATTCGTCTCTTTCTTGTGGCTTGTCAGATAGTTAACGCACCCTTCGAATTCAAGATATCCCGAATAGAAAAGTCCCGCATTGGATCTTCTCGCGTGTCCTTTAAGCACCGGACAATCCGCACTTACAAGAACGGGGCGCTTCATCTTCATCGCCTCAAGAACAACTATCGACAGACTTTCAAACTTGGACGGCAGCACAAGAAAATCGGATGCCGCAAGTCCCGAGAATTTATCTTCTTCACTTACAAATCCCAACGATATAATATCCGGGTTCTTCGGAACTTCGATAATTTCCTTGCCCATAAGCACAAGCTTTATATTTGAATTTGGATTACGCTTCTTATATTCAAGGAAATATTTAAACAACTCGGGACAGCACTTATTCTCATCGATTCTTCCTATGTAAAGCATGAAGTTATCAAGACCGTACTTGCTCTTAAACTTCTCCACATCGACGCCGTCCGGCACCTCAACTCCGACGCCACCCTTGCCGCCGTTGTCGGGCTTACCCAGAGACGACGGGAAAAGCTTATTTGTAAGCTCCTTCTCCTCAACGGTGTTGTAGTAAAACGCCGCAGGCAGGTCAAACATGTTTTTAAAAATCCCGAGGTGAATAGGCGTCTCCTCGTGAGCTGTCGGAATGAAAACCGCCTTTTCTTTTACTTCAGGCAAACCGAAGTAAGTTGTGTAGTACAGATAACAGACGAAGACAAATACATCATAGTCGTCTTTAACTTCTCGAAGTCTCTTCGGAATTTCGGGACAGTAGGGTCCCTGTTTGTTCATCCAATCCTCTTCCTTTTCGCGCGATAAAGGCTCACCGGCTGCGGCAGCTCCCAGGACCTTGCCGCACAAAGCGTTGAACTTCTCCTCGTCACGCTCGGCTTCGGTCTCAAAACGCTCGACCTTAACCCCGTTTATCACGGTCTCACCGGGCTCATATTCATTCTTCCAGGTTACATAGTCGATTGCACAGGTTGTGATGCACGAGACCTCATAGCCCGGAAGACATGCCATGTGCTCGGCAACTTCCCTGGTGTAAGCCTCCGCACCGCCGTTAACTTCATAGCCGTATCTTTGTACAACAAAACAGACTTTCAAAACTTAAACTCCCGTTAATTTCTTAAGTTCATCCATGAACATCGAAGAGACGTTCTCGTAAGAAAAATACTTAAGCCTCTCGCTTTGCTCCTCAATCATCTTCGCCCGCAGCTCCTTGTCGGTCAGAACCTCGTTTAAAGTTTGAGCCATAACCGCCGGTGATTTGCTGTCAAGCAAAATACCGGTTCCTCCCAGCGTCTCGGGAACCGCACACGAATCGAATGCGATGATTGGCGTCTTAAAGTGCATCGCCTCAAGAAGCGGCACACAAAAACCCTCGTGCTCCGAGAGCGTCACAAAGCAATCGGCGCTCCTGTAGTATGCAAGAATCTGCGGGAATGTTATGTGACCCGTAAATACAACGATGTCATCGAGTCCCAGTCTCCTGCAGTAAGTCTGAAGCCTTGCGGTGTACTTATCCATGCCCTGCGTGCTTCCTGCGAGTATAAGACGAATCTTATCGCCGAAGCGCTGTCTGTAGGCATACACCATGGTCATCAAATCCTCGGGCTTCTTGTTGGGTGCGATTCGTCCAACGTAGAGAATATTCTTAATCTCGTGATCATTCTCAAGAGCCGCACCGCCCATGGCATCCAGCACACCCGCGTCTGGGGTCTTATCGTAATCGCTGAAAGGCACAAGAATCGGGCAAACCTCCAGAGGGCATGTATAGCCGTAAGACAGAAGCTGGTCCTTGTTAAAGGAAGAATCACAAATTCCGCCCTCAAAAGTATCTTTCAAAGCCTTAGCTTCCTCAATTCCCTGCGAGCAAAGTCTTGCCTGCGTACCGCTGTAGGGCACGAAGAAATCCGGCGGCGTCATGTTGTGGTAAATAACGAACTTGCGACAGTCTATGTCCATTATCTTGCTGTTAAGAACCGTGCCTGTCGAGAGATGATAAAGCATGATATCGTTCTTATCGGGCTTCGGCATAACGTGATAGGGCTTAATCGTCTTGCTCATGAATTTAGGGTCCAAGTGTTCTGCGTAAATCGCGGAATTCTTGTACCCGTTCTTCTTCAGCAAATCCTTGATGGCAAGCGTGTCGTTGCTGACCGCGTCGCCCTTGGACAAAGTTGTGAGAACCTGAAATACCTTTCTCATTTTGAAAGCTCGTCTATTCTGCTCTGGAGGTCATTGATCCTGACAAAGAGCTCTTTCTTGATTTTCTCCTGCTTCGAAAACTCCTCGCACACCGTAAGATACGCGTTGTTTAAATCGTTTTGCTCATACACGCAGGGATTATAGTAGAAACCGTAAAACATACCGCCTATTTTCTTAAGAAGCGATGTGTACTGCGGGATAACCTTCTTGTTTTCTCTTATATAAGAAACCGCACCGGAGACTTGATCCTCCATCGACACTCCGACGACAACACTTATGTCCTCAAAGTTTACGGGAAGAGTAATTTCTTCAATATCCTGCCCTTTAAGCTTATCTGTCAGATACTCTCTTGCGGTCACTTTTTGCTGCCCTCGAGTTCTTTAACACGCGATTCGAGCTTGTCGATAACGCCGTTCAATTCTTCAATCTCGTGCTTCTGATTTCTTACAGCGTCACTTACAAGATAAAAGTTATAGTTAAGTTTATTCTGCTGGGCAACAATGGGAAGGACAAAGAAGCTTCCGGCCTTTCTGATGCATTTCTTTATAAATCTCTTAACCGGATTGCCCTCGAGCATATGGTAAGCCGCAACCTCGTAGTTGTACGAGATGTACTGCACTGCTTCATCAAGATTCGAAGATGCTCCCGCGCCTGCGTTTGCACTCTCGGCGAAAGAGAGAGGAATCTTGTCGGCTCCGCTCTCTTTAATCTGCGCCCTGATATCTTCCATTATCTTATCGACGTTGATATTATTTTCCGCCATGTCCCTCAAGCTCCTTGCTGCCTTTGAAATTCCACTCGTGATTCAATCTGAAGCCTCCGACATCCATTATGTTGGTAAACGTATCAATCTTAAGTGCGTCCTTCCAGTAATCAACCGGAATGCCGTCGCCGTACTCAATAGAGAAGCTTACCGTGTACTGATCCGGCATGAGATTTATGTTCTTAATGACAATCTCAAACTCGCCGTCTTCAGTGATGTCGAACTTGCCGTAGTTATCGATTCTTGTGTTGGTGCCGTAAAGATTTTCGCCGCTGTTGCGGAAGAAACCTATACCGAAGACCGCATCGTATATAGGCTTGTTTACCTTGTAGCGCACCTTAAAGTGCACGTCGCTTCCCACCTCGAACATTCTGTTCTCGCGGCCGTCATCGCCGGAGACTGAAATGGAAGTAATCTTAACGTCGCCGCTTCCCCATCTGAAAGCCTTGTTCTTGAGGACTGCTTCCTGCTGCTCAGGAATCATCGACAGCTTCAGATTCTCTTTGTATCTCTTCTCCTGCATGTACGCGAGGTACTCCGGCGGAATCTCGAGGGACTTGTCGCCCGATTTCTCGCGAAGCTCGTTCATGTACTCAAGGTACTGGCTGTGAACGTCAATCGGCATGCCGTCGGCCTTAACCTTGCCGTCGTGAATCCAAATCGATCTCGTACAGAACTGCTCTATCTGCGACAGGGAGTGAGACACGATAACTATAGTCGTTCCCTTCTCCTTAATCTCCTGCAGCTTCGAAAAGCACTTCGCCTGAAAGTTCGCGTCACCCACGGCAAGTATCTCGTCAATCAGTAAAACGTCTGCGTCAACGTTGATTGCAACCGAGAATGCAAGCCTCATATACATTCCGGAGGAATAGGTTCTTACGGGGTTATCTATGAACTCGGAAAGTTCCGAGAAATCAATTATCGTCTGAAGTCTGTCGTCGATTTCCTTGCGGGACAGACCGAAGATTGATGCGTTGATATAGATATTCTCGCGTCCGCTCATGTCCGGATGGAAACCCGCACCAAGTTCGAGAAGACTTGATACTCTTCCCTTGATATCTACATTTCCGTTGTCCGGATATAAAATTCCCGATATAAGCTTCAGCAGTGTGCTCTTACCGCAGCCGTTATGACCTATGAGACCCACAGCCTCGCCCTTATAGATATCGAACGATACATCATCAAGTACGGTCCTTACCTCGTGGCGGTTCCTGTTTCTGAACAGCACGACATCCTTCAAAGACCTGCCCTTGTCGAAGTAGACCTTGAAGTTCTTGCTTAAATTTGAAACCTTAATTGCAACTTCTCTCTCCGCCATATCAAAGCTCCTCCGCAAAGCGCTTCTCGAGTTTGGAGAAAACAAGAACGCCTATGATAAGGGTTACCACTCCGATTAAAGTCGCATAGATAAGAGTCGACAACTCGGGAGTCTTGCCGTAGTAGAGAACGTCTCTGTACGCATCGATAACAGGCGTCACCGGATTAAGTCTGTAAAGGCTTAAGTACTTCTCGGGAACCAAAGACTCGGGGTAGCAGATAGGCGTCGCATACATCCATGCCATCGATAAGATTCCGAGGATATGCTCGAGGTCTCTGAGATAAACCGTAAGCGCCGAGCAGATAAAAGCAATGCCCAGTGCCATTATGTACTCCACAAGCATAATAACCGGCAGACACAAAAGGCCTCCGATTGTGGGTCTGACGCCCGATATGAGCGCCACCGCAAGCACTACGATGAAAGAAAGCACCATGTTTACGAAAGCACCCGTTACATAAGAAATCGGGATAATCTCTCTCGGGAAATAAATCTTCTTTATGAGATCCTTCTGCGAGATTATCGATACCGATCCGCCGGTGATTGCCGCAGAAAAAAACAGCCACGGAATCAAAGCAACGAAGAGGTAAAGATAAAACTTCTCGACTCCCGCACGCAGGATAATCGAGAAAACCATGTTATAAACCAGGAGCTGCAGGAGCGGATTTATGAAGGTCCACATGAATCCCAGAACGGAGCCCTTGTATCTCCCTCTGAGGTCACGCCTGACCATGCTCACTATCATCTGCCGGTATTCGTAAATTTCCTTAAGTTTACTCATTTCTCAGATAATACTCGTACATGTCCTTAAGCGTATCGAAAATGGAGTGTTCCGGCTCCCAGCCGAGGTCCCTCTTAATCGCACTGTTATCGCACAGGACAACAGGCGTATCAACCGGTCTGAAGCGCTCCTGATCAATCTCAATCTTAACGTCAACAGTGCAAAGACTTACTATATACCGGAGCATCTCATCAAGGCCGTATGCCTTACCGCTCCCGACGTTATAAATCTTACCGTTATCGTCGCTTTCAAATATCATTCTGTAAGCGCGTACAACATCTCTTACATCGGAAAAGTCTCTCTTGGCAGAAAGATTGCCGACACGAATCTCACCCGGAACACCTGCCGCCTCTATTCCTGCCGCCTGCTTGCAAAAACTCGGAAGGACAAAGGAATCTCTCTGACCTATACCCGTGTGGTTAAAAGGTCTTGCATAATAAATCTTCGTACCGTATCTCTCGCGGTAACTTGAAACAAACTGCTCCTGGGCAACCTTGGAGATACCGTACGGGTTATTTGCACACAAAGGATCGCTCTCGCTGATCATGCCTTCCTTCGGGGCATACTCCTCGCTTGAGCCTATAAACATAACCTTGGGACCGTTTCCGGCTTTACCCGCGGCCTCTAAGATATTAAGTGCACCGATTAAATTAATCTGAACGGTGGTCTGGGGAATCTTCCATGAAGCTCCCACGCTGCTGATGGCAGCAAGGTTAATAATTACATCGGGATTTACATCCGCGACCAGTTCTTTAACAAATTCGATATCAAGAATATCTCCCTTGCGGTAATAAACACCGTCAAGGCAGAAATTCTCCATAACATCAGTGCCGGCAACTTCATAACCGTGAGATTTAAGCTCATCGGTAAGATATTTTCCGACAAAGCCTCCGATACCGAAGATTAATGCTTTCATATCAGGAAATTCCGGCTTCCTTCTTAGCAAGATTCAGGTCGTACTCAGCCATGATGCTGCAAAGCTCCTCGTAGCTGGTCTTCTGAGGATTCCATCCGAGCTTTGTCTTGGCCTTTGTGGGGTCGCCCCAGAGGTTAACAACATCCGTGGGTCTGAACCACTGAGGGTTAACGCATACAAGCATCTTGCCTGTCTTCTTGTCATAGCCTTTCTCCTCAAGACCTTCGCCCTTCCACTCAAGTTCGATACCGTCGTTCTTGAATGCAAGTGTCGTAAACTCTCTTACCGTGTGCTGTACACCTGTGGCGATGACGTAATCATCCGGCTCGTCCTGCTGCAGGATAAGCCACATGCACTCAACATAATCCTTCGCATAACCCCAGTCTCTTAAGGAATCGAGGTTGCCGAGCTCCAGGTGGTCCTGAAGGCCGCATGCGATTCTTCCGGCAGCTCTCGTGATCTTTCTTGTAACGAAGTTCTCGCCTCTTCTCTCAGACTCGTGGTTGAAGAGAATTCCGTTGCTGCAGAACATGCCGTAAGCCTCTCTGTACTCCTTCATCATCCAGAAACCGTACTGCTTTGCAACAGCATAGGGGCTAAAGGGATGGAAAGGTGTGTTCTCGTTCTGAGGGCACTCCTCAACCTTACCGTAAAGCTCGGATGTGGAAGCCTGATAAATTCTTGTCTTCTTCTCGAGGCCTAAGATGTGTACCGCCTCAAGAATTCGAAGCACACCGATGGCATCAACTTCGCCTGTGTACTCCGCAGCTTCGAAGCTCGTGCCTACATGGCTCTGAGCCGCCAAATTATATATCTCGTCGGGTTCTACCGCTCTTACAATTCTTATGATACTTGAGGAATCCGACAAATCGCCTTCGTGAAGTGTTATGCTGCCGGCTTCGATAAGGTGCTCGATTCTCTCTGTTGTAACGACAGAGGATCTTCTTATCATGCCGTGAACTTCATATCCCTTCTCGAGCAAAAACTCTGCGAGGTATGAACCGTCCTGTCCTGTGATTCCTGTAATTAAAGCCTTCTTCATAATGGATTACTCCCGCTGTTTTAGTATCGTTTGATTATAGCATACCGATATATTTATTAAAAGAAATCAGATGCCGCGAAGCTCTTTTATCGCTTGTTTATAAACCTCGGCCGCCCCGTCCCATGTAAATCTTGCGGCAGAAGAGATAAGCGCCTCCCGTTCAGGAGCAAAGTCTCCGCTCAAGACCTTTGTAAGATTCTCGGCAAATGCCCGCTCGTCCATGGGATCGGACATCAATGCAAGTCCGCCGCTTGCCTCGGGAAGACTCGAAGCATTCGAAATAACGCACGGTACACCGCACGCCTGAGCTTCCGTAACCGGCATTCCGAAGCCCTCGTACATGCTCGGGAATGCGAAAACCTTCGAGCAGCGGTAAAGATCTCTCTTCTCGTCGTTGGTGACAAAACCGGTTCTCACTATCCTGTCCTGATTTTTGCTTCCCGCGATATGAGCCAGCGTGGTCTCGCTTTGCCATCCCATGCCGCCTGCAAGCACAAGCTTTACATGAGGAAAGTCATCTGCTATCATGTCGAACGCTTTTATAAGAGTTCCGACATTTTTCCGAGGCTCTAAGGTACCGACGTAAAGGATGTAATCGTCTATTCCGAATTTATCCTTGAGTACACCTCTGGCGGCCGTTTCCTGTTCCTTCGTATCGAATGACTTATAGTAATCTGTGTCTACCCCACAGGGAGCGACGCAAACTTTCTGTTCGGGGACTCCGATCAGACTGCAAACCTCACTCTTCGAAAACTCTGAAATCGTGATAACCGTATCCGCCGACAGGATAGAATCTCTCAGAAATGTCTGCAAAAGTCTTCTGTTTCTTCCCTGCATGGTCTCCGGGTATCTTTCGCTTACCATGTCGTAAACTGTGATGATTCTTTTACCATTAAGACCTTTAGGGGCCAGGTAATTAAAGAAAACCGTCAAGTCAGCCTTGGAGTTTGTGAGAGTCTCGTAGGGAATAATCTTCCCGAACGAACCCATCCTTATGTAAACGGAAAGCGGGAGTGACCTTACAATGTGAAGGTCACTTCCGCTCAAATCACGTCCTAAATTCTCGGACAAAATCTCACGTGCACCGTTTCTTTGCAGAAAATCGAATGCATGGATTTCCGAACCCGAATCGATCAGTCTCGAGGCAACCTGGGCGGTATAATTCCCGATACCGGTAAGTCCTCTTACCGCGATGGGCTGGAGATTATAAGCAATCATTATCCGAGCTTGTTCTCTACAAATTCGCTCATCTGAGACTTAATCTCATCAAGTCTTCCTGCCGCGGTATCCTTGTCAGTGTCATATACACCGAAGTAAATCTTAAGCTTAGGCTCAGTACCCGAAGGTCTTGCACAAGCCCAGTCAAGACCCTTATCACCGCCGAGTTCATACAAAAGAACATTGGACTTCGGAAGCGTCAGAGGTGTTGTCTTAACCTCGCCGTCTGAGAAATCATATCTTACGGAGGTAAGGTAATCTCTTACAGCCACAGGCTTAGGTCCTCCGATAAGTCCTGCCGCGTCTTCAGCAGTCTTACAGCTCTCGAGCGAGGATCTCATGGCAGCCATACCGTTTCTGATCTTATCGAGGCCTTCCTTGCCCTCGCGGGTGAAGCTTACAGCCTTTTCGAAGCCGTAGCCATACTTCTTATAGATTCTGTCGAGTCTGTCGAAGAGCGTCTCGCCTCGATCCTGCGACTGAGCCGCCATACCGCAGACAAGCATTGCCGCAACAACAGCGTCCTTGTCACGTACACTTGTGCCGGAGAGGTAGCCGTAGCTCTCCTCGAATCCGAACTGGAAGTGCTTGTCTCCGAACTCATCGTCAATCTTTATTCTCTCGCCGATGTACTTAAAGCCCGTGAGTGTCTCCTGAAGTTCTACACCGTAAGCATCGCAGACAGCCTTGCAAAGCTTTGTAGATACGATGGTCGTGCAGGCAAAGGAATTGTCCTCGAGTGTGCCGAGCTGCTTCTTGGAATCAAGGATGTAATCAAGAAGCATAAGTCCTACCTGGTTACCCGTGAAGCACTCATAAGAGCCGTCTTCCTTACGAACAGCAATACCCAATCTGTCAGAGTCGGGGTCGGTTCCGAATACAAGAGAAGCATTTACTTTCTTTGCAAGCTCGATACCCATTGTAAGAGCCGCGGGATCCTCGGGGTTCGGGGTCTTAACCGTAGGGAAAGATCCGTCCGGAACTTCCTGCTGAGGTACGATATGAACGTTATTAAAGCCCACCGCCTTCAAAATTCTTCTTACGGGCTTGTTTCCGGAGCCGTGCAGTGGTGTGTAAACAATGCTCATGTCACCTTGTCTCTTGATGGACTCCTCGTCGATAACGAGCTTCTTTAACATATCGAGGTAAGCAATATCAACTTCGGGTCCGAATCTTGTGATAAGACCGTTTGCAAGGTCTTCGTCAAAATCGGACGTCTTGATGTTACGAACATCGTCGTACATCTCCATGTTGGCAAGAATCTTAGCTGCGGCCTCTTCCGTAACCTGACCGCCGTCCTCGCCGTAAACCTTGTAGCCGTTATACTTCGGCGGATTGTGGGAAGCCGTAACCATAACGCCTGCGAAAGCGTTGAAATATCTTACCGAGAAAGAACACATCGGTACGGGGCGAAGCTCGTCAGTGAGGTGAACCTTAACACCGTAAGCCGCAAATGTTGTGGCGGCAATTCTCGAAAATTCCGGTGAAAAATGTCTTGAATCATGAGAGATTACAACGCCTCTCTCCATAGCTTCGGGACCGCTCTCAACGATGTAGTTTGCAAGTCCCGCGGAAGCCTTGGCAACAGTATAAACGTTAATCCTGTTGGTTCCGGCCCCGATTATGCCTCTGAGACCGCCTGTACCGAACTCAAGGTTCTTATAAAAGCGATCTTCAATTTCTCTGTCGTCTCCTACTATAGCAAGCAGTTCATTTCTTGTGTCCTCATCAAAATAAGGATCTGTGCTCCAAATCTTATAAATTTCAGCTGCACTCATCGGTAAATACCTCCACACTCTTATTGTTTTCTACGATATTATTTCAGCTTTTCTTTTTTTTATCAACAACCGCGACGGCTATAAGTCCCAAAACGCCTGCCAGGGACATAACCGCTCCGATTTTAATTCCCGGGGGCGTAAATTCAAAGACAACTTCATGCATGCCCGGCTCCAAGTTTACGGATATAAGGGCATCCTGATAAGCCTTAATTTCGGTCTCCCGCCCGTCCACTTTACAAGTCCATCCGGACTCGTAAGGAATAGTGGTAAGCAGCATCTGCCCTGCACTTATATCCGCGGTAAGAGTCACATATCCGTCGTCTGCTTCATTTACTGTCACCGCGCCGGTATCGATTGTATCAAACTGCTCTTTGAAAGTGTCGTAATCAAAATATGCAAAGTTAACACTTACATAGCTGAAGCTGTCTTCAGGCACTTCAATCGCAACATTAACCGTATCGCCCGCATCATATGATCCGACTCTTAAAATTTCCGAATAATACGAGTTCGCCGCCACGCTTTCAATCTGATAACCATTAACGTACACCTTACAAGAACTCATAACTCTCGGTGCACTGACGTTAAGATAAAGCTCATCTTCGCTTTGAATCGTTACGTTGTAGCTTAAAATCATCGGAATCGATTCGTTGCTTCTGTAAGCGGTTATCTTCGTATCTTCATATACCTCATCATCCTCAAGGCCCAGATTATCGGGATCGAAAGACTCGTCCTCTTCATCTTCCGCCGCATCTTCCTCGTCCTCATCGGATTCATGGGTAACGTAGGAATCCAAATCAAACTCAGCACCGTTAATTATCTCGTAATCAATCCCCGAGTTCTGTGTCACAAAGAAGTCCGTGTCGAAACCGTCAAATAAAGAATCGTACCAATCGTTCTGGAAATCAAAATAATTTTTATCACCGCTGTCGGTCTCAAGAGAATAAAAGTTAAAATCCGAAGCCGAGCTTTGGGCAGCAAAGGCCAGCGGCAGCACGCATTCATTCTTGTAAAGCGTCGCATTCTCGTATTCCTTCACTTCCTCGCCGTACGAATATTCCGATGTCGACAGGATTGTACCGACTGAGAAAAACGCATCCGACGCGGGGGCGGAGTACGAATGAGATGTAGCAAAGTAATTGTAATTTACAAAGTATCCGAGTTGCTTTAAAAACCTCGTAAATTTCTTGTTGGAATTCGAATTAAATAATGTGATGCTTCTGTAGTTGCCGTACTGTGCCATTCCGCCTACCGCTATGCTGTCTTCGGAAACGGGATTGTCGTATTCACTCCTGAAACCTTCATTTACGAGCGATGACTCTTCGGAAAAATCCTCGAACGTCAGAACGTTCTCTCTGTAAACGTCCTCTTCGTCATGAAACACCGAAAGCGTCGCCGTCCCTGAAGAGAGAGTGGGCGATATTATCACGGATTCAAAGATAACCATGACGCAAAGAAACGGCGGAAGCAGCTTGTTCATATCCGAAAGCTGTCCGCTCCAATCTTTCTTCTTCATACCTGCAAGAATCAGGAACAACACTGCAATCAAAGCCGCGTTATAAACGAAAACCTTGCCGTTATCTTTCATTTCTCCGAAGCTCTGTGCGGCAAGAAGCAAAACGGCTAATATACCTGCACTTATGCGAAGCTCTTTGTGAGAAATCTCGTCGAGCTTTTCGAATGCTTTGTAAGAGACTGTAAGGAACATCGGCATGAACACGAACGCCTCTCTGTGCCAGAACCAGTTGGGAGAGTCAAAGACCTGCCATGCGATGTCAAGGTAATTGATGCACAGTACGACGTAAACTAGAATAAACGCCGTTGCATAAAGTTTCTTCTCTTTGCCCGAGAACACTTTACTCACAAAGTAAACAGTACAAAGAACCGTTACCAGAAGACTTATAAAAATCAACGGCATGTTGCAAATCAAAACATCACCGAAATCACCCGGGTACCCGAGGAAAATTCTGTCTATGAAAGTCTTCAGAGAGAAACTGACGTAAGACTCCTCAAGCTTTGAGTTTGTGGGATCGCCGTTGGTAAGCGTATCGATTCCGACGGGAACAAGCATTAATCCCAAAGTAAGGCCGCACAGCACGGCTCTTCCTGTAAACCTGCCGATAATCTTAAGGGGCTTGCTGTCTTTACAGAATTTGCCCAAAAGCAGCATCCTTGCAAGAAGGTAAATAAATGCGTAGATACCAACCATGTAAGCGATATAGTAATTTGACAGGAACAGCCAGAGCAAAACAGCAGTTATTCCTCCGAGCCTGCCGTCCTTCAGATACTTCTCAATAAGAAGCAGCAAAAGCGGCAAAAGCATATAGCCGTCAAGCCACATAATCTGAAACAGAAAAAGCAAAGTGTAAGACGAGAACGCATACATGATGCCCCACAGCATCGGCCACTTCGACTCTTTGTTTTCCGCACGCTCCCGTATAAACGCACACATGAAAGCCGAGGCCGCCGACAGCTTTATCGCCATCAGAAGCAATACAAATTCATTAACCTGCGATGCATCGAAAAGCAGCACCAGAAGGTTCAAAGGGCTTGCAAGGTAATACCCGAAGGTTCCTGCAAAATTCTTTCCGGCCCCCAAAACAAATGAGTAACCGAAGTCCGAGAAAAGTCTGTCGAAGTCGAGATCTAAAAGCTTGGACTTAAGCAAAAAAAGAAACGGAGCATACTGTGCCTCGAGATCGGAAATAACTGTTGTGTATTTGCCGAACGGATACTTCTGACTGATCAGAAGCATTACAATGAAACACAAGAGAGTAATCAGAGCCGTGAGCAGGGGAAGCTGCAGGCGCTTCTTTACAGATCCTCCGCCCCTCTTCAAAGCAGGCGTCGGAAGTGAAGATAATTCTTTCATAAAAAGCTCCGTCCGTTGTTAGAAAAGTTGCTTTATATTATAATACAAAGACACGAAGGAGGATAGTATGCTCATAAGTCTGATAATCCCCTGTTACAACGAAGAACCCGCACTGCCGTTTCTTTACGACGCGCTTTGTGATGTAAGGAAACAAGTCAGTAATTATGATTTTGAATTCATTTTTGTAAACGACGGAAGCAAAGATAAAACAGCCGATGTCATCAAAGGGTTTGCACAGACGGACGAAGACGTGAAGTACGTGTTCTTTTCGAGAAACTTCGGTAAAGAAGCCGCGATGTACGCGGGACTCGAGAAGTCCAAGGGCGATTTGGTTGCCATAATGGATGCGGACATGCAGGACCCTCCCTCTCTTATTCCTGATATGATTAAGATAATCGAAGCGGACGAAGCCGATATAGTTGCGTCGAGGCGCGTAAACCGCGAAGGCGAGCCCAAACTTCGAAGCTTCTTCGCAAGAATGTTCTACCGCATAATTAACCGTATGGTCGAAGTTGAGATTGCAGACGGTGCAAGAGATTTCCGCCTGATGAAGAGACAGGTCGTTGACGCCATCCTTGATTTGGGCGAACGTCAGCGCTTCTCGAAGGGTATCTTCGCATGGGTCGGATTCAGGACAAAATGGATTGAATTTATCAACACCGAGAGAATCGCCGGAGAGACCAAGTGGAGTTTCTTCAAACTCTTTAAGTACGCGATTGACGGTATAGTATCCTTCACGACAGCGCCTCTGAGGCTTGCGACTTACACGGGATTTGCGACAGCGACTTTGGGATTCATATATCTCGTCTACTATTTTATAAGAGCAATTATTCTGAAAATTTATAACGAGGTTCCGGGTTACCCCTCGCTGTTGTGCTTCATCCTCTTTATAGGAGGCATGATACTCATGGCTTTGGGCATCCTGGGCGAGTATATCGGAAGAACGTTCATTGAGGTTAAGAACCGTCCGCTTTACATCAAGGCGGAAGAATCTGAAGAAGAGTAATTACTTTCCGAATATCTTATAAAACGGCCGGTCTTCGTAGTTATAGACGAAGAACTGCTTTTGCACGACTTCTGCCTGCGACTCATCCCTTATATCTCCGAAAGATACAATCTGATCCCGGGGCGGCACTGATGTGTCTTCTCCTGTGATAATTTGCTTCGTAGAACCTATCACGACAAGCATAAGCATAATCGCCGTAAACCCCGAAACGAACACCAGACAAGGCGTGAGCAAGGCCTTAACATCGTTGCCGTTTTCCTTAAGTCTTGCAACCGATTCGTCAAGTTTTATAAGAACCGCCACCATAATCACAAACATAGGAGCCAGAGAGCCTCTCATCAGAAAATCGTTCGCCTTGGTGATTTTGTAAACCGGCATCACAAGAAGCGTAATGATTGAGATGAGAAAAATTATGTTGTGTTTTTCCTTCTTCCAGACAAGTGCGCACCACACACCAAATTCAACGATAACGTAAAGCAGATAGCATAAAATCATGAGAGGGATTTGCCCCGGGAAGAATTCCCAGATAAAGCCCTTAAGGCTCGTAGCGCCGGTGTTTGCCGTGTAGTACAGGCCGAACACAGAGAGCATCACTAACGGCACAAGAATATTGCCCGGCGAAAAGATATTTTTCGCACGTCGCTCGTCCTTGTTCATGAGAAGCCTGCATAAAGCTATCGGCAAAAGACCTATCGTTGACCACGGAGAGTACCCGAACATTAAGCTTCCGGCAAAACCTATGTATTTGTTTCCCGGGATTGTAAGCACAATCAAAGTAATGAGCCAGCACGGTATCGCCTGGTTGAATGTGTTCATCGTCTGGTAGTAATCTCCGTGAATATAAAACTCACGATTCCAACCTTCAAACGATGACTCGATGTGCTGCGTAAGAACTTCCGTAAAATACGGAATCGCATCAAATCCTCCAAAGAAGAAAAACAGGACAAGTGCGGTTATCGCGGGCTTTTTCTGAATAAATCCAAGACCTGTCACTGTCAGTGTAAGACCCAAGGCAGACCATATAAGAAGAACAATCCTTGCAGTCATAACGCCAAAGGCTTTTCCCGCGAGGGAAGGTATCATCCAGAAAAGAAAATAATAAGCAAAAGCGACTTCGCCTTCCCCTACTACGGAAGCAACTTCCGGGTTGCTTTGAGTCGATAAATCATAAACGACCGGCCAGTCGTAATTTATGAGGTCGTTTAAGACCGCGGCTCTTACGTTGTGATCGGTAGTTGACCATGTAAATTCTCCGACGCCCGCAATGAAAACCCACAGCAGGCACAGAGCAAACACAAGAATCGGATAGTACTTTTTTACTTCGATTTTCTTATCGGCGGGGACGGATTTTACACACAAAAATGCCACCGCACCGACTAAGGCCGAGAATAATATCGCCCAGTATATTTTGAGAAAACCAAAGAAAAATATGATAAGAGGCAATACGAGGTACAAAAAAGCTACGGCAAGAAAGCCTTGGTAAGTTACAACCAAACCCTGCCCTTTCTTCGCATCAAGTGTTCCTTCAACCCTCATATCAGCGATTTTACACTTGTTTTCATACCTTTGACAACTTCCGCAGCAGCCCCTTGCGCTATAATGGTTAACAGTAAGTAACTCAAATTCAAAGTGAGGTGTTTTTATGCCAAAGAAAACAAATACCACAGACACAAAAAGCTTTATAACCGATGCGGATTTGAAGTTCATGAGCAAGGCCTTCAACGGCAAGCGCGTGAACAAAATCGCATCGAACGCATCAACAAGAAGCGGAATCGCAAGCGCTGCGGCGGACTTTACCGCCATCAACAATCTTCCCTTCACGTTCTCGGTCGACTTAAAGCAGGGTAAGATAACAGACCAGGAAAATTCGGGCAGATGCTGGATTTTTGCCGCGATGAACACGTTCAGATACGAGATTATTCACCGCTTCAATCTCGAGGACTTCGAACTTTCCCAAAGCTACATCTTCTTCTACGACAAACTCGAGAAGGCAAACTACTTCTTAAGCAACGTAATTAAAACCCTGGATGAGCCCGTTGACGGCAGACTCTTTGCTTTCTTATCAACCGACCCGATCTGTGACGGCGGTCAGTGGGACATGATTGCAAACATCGTAAATAAGTACGGTGTCGTTCCCTCCTACGTCTACCCTGACTCAGAAAATTCCAAGAAATCAACGTGGATTGATGAGTACCTGACATCACTTTTGAGAGAAGACGCCAAGAAGCTTCGGGATATGGCAAAGAGCTCGAGAAAACTTTCTTCTAAGATAGCTCACAACGAAACCAAGAAGGAAATGCTCGGCGACGTATACCGCATGCTCGCAATTGCTTTGGGCGAGCCTCCGAAGAGCTTTGACTTCACCATGACCGACAAGGATGGTAAGGTAACGCAGGACTTCGGAATAACACCTGTTGAATTTTACAACAAATACGTCGGCATCAACTTAAACGACCGCGTGAGTCTTATAAACGCACCTTCCAAGGACAAACCTCTTAACAAGACTTACACAGTAAAGTTCCTCGGCAACGTCGAAGAAGGCCGCCCCGTTACTTACCTCAACCTCTCTATGGACGAGATTAAGGATGCCGTGGTCGCTCAGCTCAAGGACGGTCATCCCGTTTGGTTCGGCTCCGACTGTATGAAGTTCTCCCTGAGGAAAGAAGGCGTCTTCGACAGAACCGCCGCCGGCTTCGAAAAGCTTTTCGACATAAAGTATGAGTTTTCCAAGGGTGACCGCCTCATGTGGTATGATTCCGCGATGAATCACGCGATGGTAATCCTGGGCGTAAACCTTGATAAGGACGGCAGGCCCGACAGATGGAGAATCGAGAATTCATGGGGCAAAGATGCCGGAGTTGACGGCTACTATGTCGCTTCCGATTCATGGTTTGACGAATTCGTTTACCAGGTTGTTGTGGATAAGAAATACTTGAAGAAAAAGTCCGCGGACCTCCTGGGCACAACTCCAGTTGAGCTTGAGCCCTGGGATCCGATGGGAACACTCGCAGACTGATTTATTTCTATCTAAGTTGAACAAAGCCCCGCAGTCAAAAGACCACGGGGCTTTTATAATCGCAATTATCCGGAATAAATCAGTCCTGATACAAAGGAGTGGACAGATATCTGTCACCCGTGTCAGGCAAAAGCGCCACGATGTTCTTGCCCTTGAACTCGTCTCTCTTTGAAACCTGAACGGCTGCCCACAAAGCCGCACCCGAGGAAATTCCGACGAGCACGCCCTCTGCTCTTGCAAAGTCGCGACCGGTCTTGAAAGCATCATCGTTCTCGACCTTGATAATCTCATCGTAAACTGTGATATCCAAAGTCTCGGGGACGAATCCCGCGCCGATACCCTGAATCTTATGAGCTCCGGCCTTACCTTCGGAAAGAACCGGAGAACCCGCCGGCTCAACCGCAAAAATCTTAACGTCAGGGTTCTGAGACTTAAGGTACTTACCGACACCCGTAAGAGTTCCGCCCGTACCGACTCCCGCTACAAATGCATCAACCTTACCGTCCAAATCCTTCCAAATCTCGGGACCCGTCGTAAGCTCGTGAGTCTTGGGGTTAGCGGGATTTACGAACTGACCCGGGATGAAGCTGTCCGGAGTCGAATCCGCAAGCTCCTGTGCCTTCGCGATAGCGCCCTTCATTCCGAGGGAACCTTCGGTCAGAACAAGCTGAGCTCCGTATGCCTTGAGAAGATTTCTTCTCTCAACACTCATGGTCTCGGGCATTGTAATTATGATTCTGTATCCTCTTGCTGCGGCAACCGATGCAAGTCCGATTCCCGTGTTGCCCGATGTGGGCTCGATGATAACCGATCCGGGCTTAAGCTTGCCGCTCTTCTCGGCATCATCAATCATCGCAAGTGCGATTCTGTCTTTAACACTTCCCGCGGGGTTTAAATACTCGAGCTTACCGTAAATATCAGCTCCAGTGGAATACTTTGCATTAAAATTATTGAGCTTTAGAAGCGGTGTGTTTCCGATCAGCTCGGTTGCTTTCTCATACAGTGCCATAATCTTCCTCCTGTGCGGCGTTTTAACTCCTATTGATTTAATAGGTTTATATTAATTACCCGAAATTAATCTGTCAATAAAAATTTTCACCTACCGGAAAATCGTACACCTCAACGACGGAGATTGGAATACCCCATCAGATATTCATCGACCTCATAAGCAACGTCTCTGCCCTCGCGAAGACCCCATACAACAAGGGACTGACCTCTTCTCATATCGCCCGCTGCAAACACTCCGATGACCGAAGTCTGATGCGTTCCTTCCGCCGTCGCAACATTGGTTCTAAGGTTAACGTCAACGCCGAACGCATCCGTCACATACTTCTGAGATCCCAGAAATCCTGCCGCAATCAAAACCAAATCCGCAGGAATAGTCTGCTCGGAGCCTTCAATCGGAACCATCTTCATTCTGCCGGTCTCGGGGTCGGGCTTTGACTCAAGCTTCACGGTATCAACCGCACACAAAGCTCCGGAAGAATTTTTGATAAAACGCTTAACCGTCGTGCAGTAAACTCTGGGATCATGCCCGAAAACCGCGATCGCTTCCTGCTGACCGTAATCGGTCTTAAGCACCTTCGGCCACTCCGGCCAAGGATTGTTCTGCGCCCTCTTCTCGGGAGGAGCGGGCATCATCTCAAGCTGCGTTACCGACTTGCAGCCGTGTCTTATCGCAGTACCGACACAATCATTTCCCGTGTCACCGCCGCCTATTACAATTACATGCTTGTACTTGGCGCTTATGTAGTCACCGTCACTCATATTGGAATTGAGCAGCGCTTTGGTAGTGGATTTCAAAAAATCAACAGCAAAATAAATTCCTGTGGCATCTCTTCCTTCAGCGGTTATATCTCTGGGGTTCGCGGCACCACAGCAAAGCACCACGGCATCGTAGTTTTCTTTCAGATACTCGGCCGATACATCCTGACCGATGTTAATGCCGCATTTAAATTCGACCCCTTCCGCCTGCATGAGCTCAATTCTTCGAAGGACGGTTTTCTTCTCAAGCTTCATGTTCGGGATTCCGTACATCAAAAGTCCGCCGGGTCTGTCTTCTCTCTCGTAAACCGTTACACTGTGACCTCTCTTGTTAAGCCAGTATGCGGTCGACAGACCCGAGGGTCCCGACCCCACAACGGCAACTCTCTTGCCGGTCCTCTTCTTCGGAGGCTTTGGTTCAAGAAGGCCGTTTGCAAAAGCCTTCTCGATAATTGCATACTCGTTTTCCTTAACGGTTACGGGATCGCCGTCAAGACCGTTGGTGCACGCCTTTTCGCACAGGGCGGGGCAGACACGGGAAGTAAACTCCGGGAACGGGTTCGTGAGACTCAAAAGCTTATAAGCCTCATCCCAGTAACCCTTGTATACAAGCTCGTTCCAGTCGGGGCAAAGGTTGTTTAAGGGACATCCTGCAACCATCCCGCAGATGGGCTTTCCGTACTGGCAGAAAGGTACACCGCAGTTCATGCATCTGGCGCCCTGCTTCTGTCTTTCCTCATCCGGCAGAGGTGTGTGGAACTCGCGGTAGGTCTTTATCCTTTCGAGTGCATCCTCGCCCGGATTATCCTGTCTTTTATATTCCATAAAACCTGTGGGCTTACCCATTTTTATATCCTCCTTGACACTATTACGCTTTGGCCTTGAACTTGTCGTTGAATGCGGCAATCTTTGCCTCATCCTCGCTCATTCCCTGTGCCTTGTACGCCGCGATATCCTTCATGATTTTTCCGTAATCATGAGGTATCACCTTCTTGAAGTGGGGCAGATACTCGTCAAAATTATCGAGAATCTTCTTACCCAGAGGAGAAGATGTCCACTTCACGTGTTCTTCAAGGAGACTTCTCAAATCATTCACGTCGTCTTCCTCCTCGACGTGACCGAAGCCTACAAGCGATTTGTTAAGCTTGGTGTAAAGGTCGTTTTCCATATCAAGCACATAAGCGACACCGCCGCTCATACCCGCGGCAAAGTTCTTACCGGTGGGACCCAAAATTACGGCCACGCCTCCTGTCATATACTCACATCCGTGATCGCCTGTACCTTCCACTACAACTCTCGCACCGGAGTTTCTTACGCAGAATCTCTCACCCGCGACACCGTTTATAAAAGCCTTACCGGATGTGGCGCCGAAGAGCGCAACGTTACCGATAATTACGTTTTCCTCGGGGATGAGCTTGCTGTCTTTCGGAGGGAACACGGCTATTGTTCCACCCGATAAGCCCTTACCGAAGTAATCGTTCGAGTCACCCTCGAGAGTCAGAGTCAAGCCCTTCGGAATAAACGCACCGAAGCTCTGACCGCCCGCACCTTCGCAGTGCACCTGATAAGTATCCTCGGGAAGCGTGTTGTAGTACTTTCTCGAGATTTCGGCACCGAACAAAGTACCCAGGGTTCTGTTGAGGTTTGTAACTTTGATATCAATCTCACATGGTTCGCCCTTCTCGAACGAATCCTTCATCTGCGGGATGATAACCTTCTCGTCTATGGTCTGCGAGAGCTTAAAATCATACATATCGCTCTTTACAAGGTGACGTCTGCTCTCGGGCACCGTAACGTACGGATTAGAAAGAATCGCGCTCATATCCACGCGGCTTGCTCTCTCGGACTCATCGAACTTCTTCTCGAAAAGCAGATCGGAACGACCGACCAGTTCATCAACAGTTCTGATTCCGAGCTTTGCCATATACTCACGCATCTCCTCGGCGATAAATCTCATGAAGTTGATTACATATTCGGGCTTACCTCTGAATCTCTTTCGAAGCTCAGGGTTCTGAGTCGCAACGCCTACCGGGCAGGTGTCAAGATTACATACACGCATCATGACGCAGCCCATTGTCACCAGCGGGGCCGTCGCGAAACCGAACTCTTCTGCTCCGAGCATTGCGGCGATGACAACGTCTCTTCCGGTAAGAAGCTTACCGTCCGCCTCGATAGCAACCTTGGACCTCAAGCCGTTTTGGATAAGTGTCTGATGAGTCTCGGAAATTCCAAGCTCCCATGGCAAACCCGCATTATGAATCGAGCTTGCGGGAGCCGCTCCGGTACCGCCGTCGTATCCGGAAATCAAAACTACCGCCGCACCTGCTTTTGCAACACCCGCGGCAATAGTTCCGACGCCCGCCTCTGATACGAGCTTAACGGAAATTCTCGCGTTCTTATTTGCGTTCTTTAAGTCATAAATAAGCTGAGCGAGATCTTCAATCGAATAGATATCGTGATGAGGCGGAGGCGAGATCAAAGCCACACCCGGCGTGGAGTGACGGGTCTTTGCAATCCAGGGGTATACCTTTCTTGCAGGAAGGTGTCCGCCCTCACCGGGCTTCGCGCCCTGAGCCATCTTTATCTGAATCTCATCGGCGGAAATCAAATACTTTGAAGTAACACCGAATCTTCCCGAGGCAACCTGCTTTATCGCGGAGCAGCGATCCTCATCAGAGCCCTTTGTCTCAATTCTGTCGAGATCCTCACCGCCCTCACCGGAGTTGGATTTTCCTCCGATTCTGTTCATGGCAATAGCCATACACTCGTGGGCTTCCTTTGAGATTGAACCGTAACTCATCGCACCGGTCTTAAATCTCTTCATGATTGCTTCGGCACTCTCTACTTCGGACAGCGGGATACCGCCCTTTTCGGGATAACGGAAATCAAGAGTCGATCTTAAAGTGATGTGTCTGCTGTCGGAGTTTATTATCGACGAGAACTGTTTGAAGAGATTGTAGTCGTTACGCCACGTCGCGATTTGCAGAAGGTGAATCGTCTCAGGCGTGTAAAGATGCTCCTCCTTGCCCGACCTCGACTTATGCCATCCCTTTACGGCAAGACCTTCATCGGTATCAAAACCCATGGGATCGAAAGCACCGTCATGAAGCTTTGTGACACGCTCCTCTATGTCTTTGAGCGTTATGCCGCCGACACGGCTGTCGGTATCAGGGAAAAACTCATCCATCAAATCTTTTCCTATACCCAAAGCCTCGAAAATTTTACTGCCCTGGTAAGACTGCAGCGTCGAGATACCCATCTTGGAGGCAATCTTAACGATACCCGATACGAGCGCATCAATATATGTGTTGCAAGCCTGAGTGTAGTCCTTATCAACAACGCCCCGGTCAATCAAATCCTGTATTGTGTCGAGTGCGAGATAAGGGTTAACCGCACTTGCACCGAATCCCAGGAGAGTCGCGAAATGATGAACCTCGCAGGGCTCGGCGGTCTCGAGGATAATGGACAGGGCCGTGTTCATTCTGGTTCTTATGAGATAAGACTCAAGAGCCGCCACCGCAAGAAGCGAAGGAATTGCCATGTGGTCAAAATCGACGCCTCTGTCGGTGAGAATAAGAATTGTTGCTCCGGCCTCGTGTGCCGCGTCAGCCTGCTTGTAAAGGCCGTTTATTGCATCCCTCAATGACTCATTCTTCGTGTAAAGCATCGAGATATCGGCAGTTTTCAAGCCGTCATACTCGGATGATCTGATCTTCATCAGATCAAGATTTGTGAGAATGGGGTTATGAATCTTCAGGACACGGCAGTTATTCTCGTTGTCTTCGAGAATGTTTCCCGCCATTCCGACGTAAACGGAAGTGTCAGTGATTATTGTCTCTCTTATGGAGTCAATCGGAGGATTGGTTACCTGAGCAAACTTCTGCTTGAAAAAGTCAAACAAAGGAGGCTGCTCAGTCGACAACGGCGGTACCGGAACATCAACACCCATCGCGGCCGTAGGCTCACTGCCGTTTAGACACATCGGGATAATCTCATTGTTTAAATTACCGTATGTGTAACCGAACGCACGCTGAAGTTTTCTTAAATCTTCGCCCTTGTTTACAGGAGGCTTTCTGTTGGGAATCGAGATCTCGGAAAGCTCAATAAGCTTGTGGTCAAGCCATTCGCCGTAGGGCTCGCGTCTTGCGTAATCCGTCTTTATTTTCTCGTCATCGATGAGCTCGCCTTTAACGGTATCAACGAGCAGCATCTTACCAGGCCTTAGTCTGTCTTTCTTGATAATCGAAGCTGTCTCAATATCATCGGGAGTTCCGACCTCGGAGGACAGGATAAGATAACCGTCGTCCGTAAGCATGTACCTCGAAGGTCTAAGGCCGTTACGGTCAAGCACGGCACCGGCCCGGTCGCCGTCGGTAAATATAATGGAAGCAGGGCCGTCCCAAGGCTCCATCATTGTAGCGTAGTACTGGTAAAACGCCTTCTTTTCGCGGCTCATCGTGGGAATGTGCTGCCAAGGCTCGGGGATGGTAACCATTACGGCCAGCGGCAGCGGCACTCCCGCCATAACCATAAACTCCAGGGTGTTATCAAGTCTTGCCGAGTCGGAGCCCGTTACGTCGAGCATCGGGTAAATGTCGTCGAGTCTGCCCTCAAGAGCGCAACTCTTAAGTATGCTCTCTCTTGACAGCATCTTATTCATATTACCCGTTATCGTGTTGATCTCACCGTTATGGACAATAAGTCTGTACGGATGAGATCTCTGCCAGCTCGGATTCGTGTTGGTGGAAAACCTGGAGTGAACGATACCTATTGCCGACACATAATCCGAGCCGGAGAGATCTTTGTAAAATGTGCGAAGCTGACCTACGAGGAACATTCCCTTGTACACTATCGTTCTGCTTGAGCAGGAACATACATACGTGTCCTTGTTACGCTTCTCGAAAATCATTCGCGCTATATAAAGTCTGCGGTCAAAATCAAGACCTTCGTTTACGTCTTCGGGCTTTCCTATAAAAGCCTGCGTGATGTGCGGCATGGATTCGAGTGCTCTTGAACCCAAAACCTCACGGTTTACGGGCACTTCGCGCCATCCGAGGAACGGAAGATTCTCGTCCTTTAATACCTGCTCGAATTCATCTTTTGCCGCTTTATACTCTTCGTCCCCCTGAGGGAAGAAGAACATTCCTATTCCGTATTCGCGTGCGCCCGGAAGCTTGATTCCTGCATCTTCGCAGGCTTTCGAAAAGAACTCGTGCGAGATCTGAAGCAATATACCGACGCCGTCACCTGTTTTGCCTTCGGCATCTTTACCGGCACGGTGCTCAAGAGTCTCAACAATCTTCAGAGCATCGTCAACAACTTTTCTGGTCGGAGTACCGTCAATCTTTACGACCGCACCGATACCGCAGTTGTCGTGCTCGTTTCTGGGGCTGTAAAGGCCTTGCTCGGGGAACGCATCCATGTTTCTGTAGTTGTTTATCATAGGTCACTCCTCCACTATGATTAAAGCAACAAAAAAGCGCTTATTCGCGAAGGTTTCCCTTCACAAATAAGCGCCGTTGCTTAAAAATTTATCTTCTAATTTATAATTGTTCAGTCAGGGTTTGTCAATAGCTGTTTCCAACCGGCCTCATAAAACTGCCACAGCAAAAACATCGTCGTTCCGGCTTCGCAGCGCTGAGCATCGTGAATAACGAGCTCACAGTACGATGCAAACATTCCGCTCACCAAAGCATGCGCGAAGTCATCCGTCACGCCCTTCATATAAGGCTTCATTCCTTCGACGGTCTTGTTTGTAAGTTCATGGAAAAAGTTCTCATACTGCGTCCCGTCGCTTCCCGCGACCAGAAGCTTCATACCCTGCCAGTTCCTGTACGTGTACATGGTAAGCTCGGATATTCTGGACTTTCCGTAATCGCTGTAGTCGTTATCCTTACTTGCCGTGAAAACTTCCGTCAGATGTTTTGCATGTCCTCCGACAATCTTGTCGAAAAGCTCTTCTTTACTTTTATAGTAACCATAAAAAGCTCCTGTTGTAACGCCCGCCTCTTTTACGATATTTCTGAGGGACGCATTCTTGAAGCCTTTGTCTGTAAACTCCTTAAGAGCTGCAGCATTTATATTCTTTATGGTTTCCGGATCCGCATGATTCATAACACTGTTATATATTGAATTTGTCTTAAAGTCAAATTCCCGATTGTCAAATCAAACTTTTTGAGTTTATAATACCGGGGTATGAAGAACGCTATCTTTACAAGCTTTGATTTCTTTTTTGGCTTTTGGTTTTTTGACGAGGAACCAATGAACTTCACTGCTTGATTTTGTGAGACAGCTTAAATATGAATCCACAAAGCCCTGCAGTGAAGACTGCGGGGCTTTCTTATTGACAAAACAGGAGGATCAAAGACAATGGTTACACCCGAAACACAGACTCAGATTGAGGAGCTTGACAGACAGATTGAGGAGCTTACAAACAAGCGCATTAAGCTTGCCGCCAAATCCGATATGTCCCAGAGCATCAGTGATGCCGCCGTGGGCTCAAGGAAATATGAAAGAACTTTCATAAACAAACTCGATTTCGGTGACGACATCACCATGGAAAACTGTCAGCGTTCAATGTTTCGAACCCTCTTTGATTTGTCCCATACATATAGCTCCACCAAGATTCAAAACAACTCGGATCTCGCCGATAAAATCAACCGCGCCCTCGAGACGACTCCCAAAATTTTCCCGGACAGCGGCATAATCGCATGTCAGGGGGTCGAAGGCGCATACTCGCAGATAGCATGCGATAAGCTTTTCACAAACGCGGATATTATGTACTTCAGAACTTTCGACGGTGTTTTCCAGGCGGTCGAGACAGGTCTTTGCAAGTACGGAGTTCTCCCCATCGAGAACTCCTCCTACGGTTCGGTCACGCAGGTTTACGACCTCATGAAGACTCATAAATTCCACATCGTTAGATCCAAGAGACTTCAGATCAGCCACAGACTTCTTGCCAAGCCCGGAACCAAGTTCGAAGATATCAAGGAGATTTTCTCGCACGAGCAGGCTTTGGGTCAGTCGAGCAGATTTCTGAAAGATAACAAAAACATCAAAGTCACCGTCGTCGCCAATACGGCAATTGCCGCACAGATGGTTGCAAATTCCGACCGCAGTGACGTCGCGGCTATCTCATCCGAAGACTGCGCAAGGCTTTATAACCTTGAGGTCATACGCGATGACATCCAAAATTCCGACAACAACTACACAAGATTTATCGCCATCAGCAAAGATCTCGAGATATACCCCGGCGCGGACAGAGCGTCCGTAATGATTGCTATCGGTCACACTCCGGGAGCGCTTTCCAACATGCTTTCGAGATTCTCGGCACTCGGCCTTAATCTAACAAAAATAGAGTCCCGCCCGATAGTTGGACGAGACTTCGAATTCATGTTCTACCTCGACGTCGAGGCTTCCGTTTACTCGGAAAGCTTCATTAATCTCATGTGTCAGCTCGACAGCGATCCGGCGGCGTTCACGTTCCTCGGAAGCTATAAAGAAGGATAAATATCAGCAGATATAGGAAGTAATGTTCTCCATGCCGCCGTTTATAAACAGCTCCACGCAGCCTACATCTTCCAAGGTAAGAATATCAGGCTCCTCTTTGTAAGGACGGTCAAGAATCGTATGTCCCTCATGCTGTATTCGAAGCCTGCCGTTCTCGTAGACGGTAAACTGCGACTCTTTTTTAAGGAGGTGCAGCGCCTCGTCTATGGGAAGCATGGTAAGCCTTCCCGCCTTATCGAAAGAAACCTGCCTCGGTATTGTAAACGCACCCACCTGACGCTGACCCTTGTCTTCCCTTCTTGACCAGTTGTACATCCATGCGATGACTATCTTCCTGCCGTCAGGGTGTTCGAGCACCTGCGGCGCATAAAAATCCGGCCCCGTCTCGACCGTAAAGTACGGCCAGTTCGGATCATCGCAATCGGGCGTAAATTTCTCTCCGTCAAAGTCACCCACAGCGAAAATCACCCTGTACGGCATGGCTTTCACAGACGAGAACATCAACACCCACTTCTCGTCAACTTCAAAGAGGTTCGGGCACTCGATTATGCCCCCGAACCTGCCGTCGTCGATAAGTCTGCTTTTATATTCCCAGTTTATGAGGTCCTTCGAAGAATACAGTAAAACCGCGCCTTCGCGCCTCGCACCCGCTCCGACCACCATACGGTACTCGCTTCCAAATTTAAAAACCTTCGGATCTCTGAAATCCGCACCCTGCCCCAAAGGCGAGACGGGTATTATCGGGTTGCCTTCGTACTTTTGAAAGTTCATTCCGTCGTCCGTGAAGGCAAGGGACTGAGTCTGCTCACCCTTTTCGTTAACGGAGGTATAGAAGATATAAAGCCTGCCGTCCTTTTCTATCGCAGATCCCGACCAGCACCCGCCGTTACTGCCGTTATCGTAAGGCTTGTCGGGGTAAAGTGCGATGGGAAGCTCCTCCCAGGAAAGAAGGTCGTCGCTTACCGCGTGTCCCCAGTGCATCTGGCCCCACCTTGGAGCATAGGGATAGTGCTGAAAGAACGCATGAAAACGACCCCTGTAGAACACAAGTCCGTTGGGGTCGTTCATCCATCCTTCTTTATTTTGAAAGTGGTACTTCAAATTTTACTCAAGCTCGAGCAGGGATACCTTGAGCACGCCTTCCGCATTCTTGAGCTCATCGATAATCTTCTGCGTAACGGGCTGCTCGGTTGCAACGAAAGCCTGTGCATGCGGGTTGTCGGAACCGTCCTGGTTCTTTCTGCCCCAGTGCATGGAAACGATGTTGATGTTGTGCTTACCGAGAATTGTTGCAATTCTTCCGATAACACCCGGAACATCGTTGTTCTTAATTGCAAGAACCGTGGGTGAGAGCGGGCAGTTCATCTCGTAGCCGAAGAAAGATACGATAACCTCGGTGTCGAGACCGAATACTGTACCGTTAATCTTAAGCTCCTCGCCCGACTCTGTGATGAACTTAACATTAATCAGGTTGTTATACTTCTGAATAGTGGCGTCACGGGTCTCAACAATCTCGATGCCACACTCGTTTATGCTCTCCTGAGCGTTTACGTAAGATACGTGATCGTTGCCCATGCCCTTTAGGATACCCATGATAAGTGAAAGTGTAATAATCTCTGTACCGGAATTTCCCGCAAGCTCACCTCTGTAGCGAACCTCCACCTTCTTGATGGGTGTTGCCTCAGCCTGGAAATACATAAGTCCGATTTTCTCGGCAAGTGAGCAGTAAGGCTTAATCTCATCGATGCTTCCGGAGAACGCGGGCATGTTAATCGCAGCTACAATCTCACCCTTAAGAGCAGAATCGATAAGTTCCACGATACCCTGACCGACCTTCGCGGTAGCCTCAACAGTTGACGCTCCGAGGTGAGGTGTGATGTAGCAGTGCGGTGCGTGAAGCAGAACATTATCAAACTCCTGCTCACCGGGCTTCTTGTTGTAAGAAGGCTCCTTATCGAAAACATCAATAGCAGCCGCAGCAACCTGACCCTCTGCAAGAGCATCGGCAAGATCCTGCTCGTTTACAAGTCCGCCTCTTGCGGCATTTACAATGCGAACACCTCTCTTGCACTTATAAAGCTGCTCCTTGGCAATCATGTTATAAGTCTCGGGTGTCTTAGGTGTATGAAGCGTGATGAGATCGGCCTCGGAGAGGAGCTCATCAAGTGTGGAGCACTTCCTAACGCCCAATTTCTCGTACTTATCCTGAGGAATATAAGGGTCGAAAGCAATTACGTTCATTCCGATACCCTTGAGCTTTCTTGCGACAATCGATCCGATTCTTCCGAGACCGATAACACCCGCGGTCTTACCCTCAAGCTCATATCCTACCCAGTTTCCTCTTCTGAAGTCACCGTGATGAACACCCTCGTTTGCATCGCAGATATTTCTGAATACGTTAAACGCATGACCTACGGCAAGTTCACCTGCCGCCATATTGTTAGCCGTCGGTGTATTCATGGCGATTACACCGTGCTCAGTACAAGCCTTAACATCAATGTTGTCGATGCCCGTTCCCGCACGACCTACCGCCTTGAGACAATCCGCGTTATCGAGGAGCGAAGGAGTAACCCTGGTTGCGGATCTTACGATGAGTGCATCAAAACCTTTAATGTGCTGCTCAATCTCTTCCTGTGAATGACCCAGGTACTCCTCGACGTCATATCCCTGGTCTTTTAAGTACTGTACCGACTCCTCGGCAATGCTTTCCGTAATAAGAATCTTCATGGTATATCCTCCGAATATTTGTTAACCGATTTAAATCTTACAGAGACGCCATTACCTCATCGAGGTCACTGAGGAGCTGATCAAGCTCTTCGTCTGTCGTATCTGCCATATGTGCGATTCTGAAGGTCTTGTCCTTCAAATCTCCGTAACCATTGCTTATAAGCCAGCCCTTCTCTCCCATAGCTTTGTTAATATCGGAGAACGGGTGACCCGTCTTATTGTTAATACATGTAACCGTAACAGAGAGGTTATCCGGGTCGGAATAAAGACCGCCGTGTGTCTGAGCCCAGTCTCTGACCTTCTTGGCAAGCCGCTCGTGCCTTGCATATCTGTTCTCGAGACCTTCCTCGAGAATCCTGTCGAGCTGATAGTCAAGGGCAAACATATGAGACAAGGAAGGCGTTGAAGGATACTGATAAGGCTTTTCCTTAACAAACTTGACGAGCTCTACATAATCGAAGTAAAGACCTCTGTTCTCGATTGTCTTAGCCTTCTCGATTGCTCTGTCGGATACTGCCGCTATAGCCATTCCCGGAGGAACACCGAGGCATTTCTGTGTGGATGTGATGCATACGTCAATGCCGAGCTCATCAACAGGAATATAATCGCCCGCCATCGAAGACACGGTATCAACACACACAATTACGTCCGGATATTTCTTATATACTTCCGCAAGTCTTGCCATGGGGTTTCTGACGCCCGTGGAAGTCTCATTCTGAGTTATCGTAATGAGATCGTACTTTCCTGTGGACAGAGCCGCATCAATCATCTCGGGAGTTGTAATCTGTCCGAGCTCGCTCTCGAAAATGTCCGCCGGCACGCCGTTGCAGGTGCACATCTTGTACCATCTCTTGCCGAACGCACCTATAGAAAATACCGCTGCTCTCTTGGCGGTAAAGCATCTCACCGCACCTTCCATAAGTCCGGAGCCCGAAGAGGTTGAAAGAACTATTGTGTTATTGGTTGCCATAACCTTCTGCATCTTCTCTGAAATACTCTGCTGCAGAGCTGTGGCATCCTTGGTTCTGTGTCCGATCAAAGGTGTCGCCATCTTCTCAAGGACATCGCTTCTTACTTCAACCGGTCCGGGTATAAACAATTTCTTATGCATTTTATTAATCCTCCCAACTTTAGGACAGCCTTAGGATTATAGCACAGTAAAGAGGCCAAAGTTAGTGCCTCCGGCCTCTTTTTACCCTTTTAAAGCACGAAAAAGCCGGCAGATTTTATTTTCCGCCGGCTTTGGTCCAATGTAATTTTCAGTTAAGGGTTACTGCACCTCTTCAACCGCTTCTGTTTCCGCTGTCGCCGCGTCAGTCTCGGCTGCGGATTCTGTGGTTGAACCGTCCACGGTCTGAACCTCACCGTTTACACTGTTGTCTGCTGTTGTATCGGACGATGTTGTCGCAGAAGAAGCAACGAATGTTACGGGGATTGTACCGTCGAGAACTCCTACAGGCGGCAGGAGCAGTACATCTCCGGAACTGGGTGTGTAAGAAGCATCAAGTCCGTTATAGCTGATGATGATACTGATTCTCGGATCGGAGGTATTTGCGATGTCGCTTATACCGTAAACCGTATTGAACAAATCCCACCATGTTCTGTAACCGATGTTATCGGAGAACTGGAACTTACCGATGGGAGCCGAAGGATCCGTGGTTTCCGTGGTCTCGGCCGTGGTCTCAACCGCAATCTCTGTCGCGACACTCTCTGCCGCTACGTCAGTGCTAATACTCTCTGCGACCTCAGCATCATCTTTCCTGCAAGACTTAACAATCGCACTTATAAGGATGATAAGACATACGAGGCAGATAATCACGAACGCCAGGAACATGTATCCGTTTCTGTTGAGCTTCGGAACCTTTCTCTGACCACCGTTTCCTCCGTTACCGCCGTTTCCGCGGTTACCCGTACCGGAAGACGCCGTTCTCGGTGCACCCGCAGAGCCTGTGTTTCTGGGCGTGGGATTGTACTGCTGATTAACAGGTGTCGGATTATAAGGGGTATAACCGTTGTTATCTGCCATAGCCGTGCTGCCTCCGTTCTCTGTCATATCTTCACCGGCCGTAGCACCGGAATCAAAGCTATTGTCGTCAATTCCGAGTATCGCATTAATCCAGTCGGAATCTGTATTATCGTTAGTCTGTTCAGGCTGCTCATTGTAATTTTCCTGGAACTGACCGGGTGTATAACCGTAAACACCGTCTGTGTAAGGCTCCCCGCCAAACGGCTGATAAGGCTGCTCGGAAGGAGCTTCGGAAACAGCTTGCTCGGCAGAAGTTGCCGCCGCATATGCGGCACCCGCCGCTGCTGCACTTCCCGCCGCAGAAGACTGCAATGCCGAAGCATCAAATGCAAGCTCTTGGGGAGCCTCGGAAGCTGCAGCATCTGTCGCCATACTCTCATCGTTTACCATCTGACCGTAAGAGTAAACACCCTGATCCTGTGCATTTACCGGCTCATCGGAATTGGATGTCGCTGTGGGATCCTGGTACTCGTTTGCACCGAACACGGGCATCTCCGGGATATCATCGGCAACCGGAATCTCCTTAGGCTCATCATTTACCGTCTGCGCTCCGCCTTCAAACGGAAGCACAAAAGCGTTTTCTTCAGAGGAGTTGTTCTCTGTATTCTCGGGCGTAATTTCAACCGCATTGTCCTCGGATTTACCGGCATCGTTCACAGGGAAATCAACTCCCAACTTATCGGACTCCTCAAGATCGGGCTTCTCGGTGTCGAGAGTAAACTCAGGCACGGGTATACCCTGCTGAGCTTCCTTAATTTCCTCCTCGGTCGGAGGATTCATGCTGCCGTCGTCACCGAATACAAGCGGCTCGGCATTAAGCATCTCTTCCTGACTGCCGACGCTGTAAGGATCAAACTCGGCATCGGCGGTAACATTGTTTTCTTCAACCTGAGGCTTATCCTCTTCAACCGGTGCGAAAACGAAAGCGCCGTTCTCGGCGGACATGCTCTCCACCGCATCCTTGATAACCTCAGTGTCATCAACCTTAACGGCCGACACAGCCGAAGCCTTACTCTCACGTTCGAGTTTCTCCATAAATGCGGCATCAAGTCTCTCGACCGGCTTTGTCTTGTCGGCATCGCTGTCCTGAGCGAAAACAAATTCTGTCTTGGAAACTGTGGTTGATGTCTCCGGAACCTCTGTGTCCATAGCAAACGGATTAACCGCATTATTTACAAATATCGAAGGCTCCTCGACAGAAGATACCTGCTGAACCGTTGTATCCGCCGCTTCTTTAGCAGTCGCCGCCACAGTTTCCGCAGAAGCTGCCGAAGTCGCCGTTTCCGCTGACGCAGCAACAGCACTTGCCGCATCCGCAGCAAAGAGAGTCTTCATGATTTCCTCGGGGCTTACCTCTGAAACATCCTTCTCGACCGAAGGATCGAGGAACTGAACAAAATCGGAACCCGATTGTGCAGGTGTACCGTCAACAACAAATCCTTTGTCCTCTCCTGCCTGCTGGTTGGATGCAGGAGGCTCGATAGTAGTCTTGCCGTCACCGAACACAACCTGATTTTCAGAAGGCTTATAGTCATCAATCGTCATGCTTCCCGCGAAACCGAACGCTGCCGCGGCATTCGCTGCAGCTCCCATGAGACCGCCCTCGGTTGTGGACTCGATACTCATATCGGAAGTATCTTCTTCCTTAGCCTTCTTGCGGAATCCGAACAATCCCTTCTTCTCATCGGATACAACGTCTTCGACGAAGGATATCGCAAACTGCATCGGAACGTCGGGCATTCTTGCGGAAGCCTGTGTGATAACGATTCCGGCCGCATCGCACTGATCATCGGCCTCATCGAGAATTCTAAGCAGTTCTCTCTGTCCCAAAGCATCGTAAACTTCTTTGTTGCAAAGGATTATGCAATCGTCCTGGGCAAGCGTAAAGAAATTGGACCAAAGGGCATTGGCAGTCTTCGAAGAACAATAGTACAGGAAGTCAGCAACTTTATTGCCTTTACCGTCGATTGGCTCCATCGGAATACCCGCATCGGTCAGGGGATAAAGAGTGTCATCTCTGTAAAGGAAAGCGAGACCGGTTCCGATTGTAACCGCGAACGCCTCGGAGTCTCTTATGATAACGCCCGAAAAATAAGGGCTTCTGTCATCAGCTTCCGCGATGCGGGACTTGCCCGTAACATCGACGGCCGTCGTAAGAAAGCCCTCAATCATTCCGTCTATTTCTTTGTGTCCGAACTTAACCTCATTGCAGGTTCCGCGAAGCTTCGGCTCATACGGAGGCATCATGCCCGGCTCATAATCAGCAAGCTTGGGGTGGGCAAATACCGACATAAAATAACCGCGCTCGTTCTTCTCAATGGTTATGTCGGCCTGTCTGGTTTCTCTCTTTCCGAAGAGTCGGCCGTCAAGATAAAAAGCATCCGTCAGTGTCTGTGAAGGAAAATATCTGGCTGTGAGAGTACTCGCCAGACGCGTTAAAACTGCCATGTGTCATCCTCCGAACAATTTTTCAAATTAATTATAACACAATGATAAATTTTAGCTTATTTTTTTAAATACTTATGCGGCACCCAGAAGATGACCGCCGGATGTTGTCTCGGAAGTCTCCTCCGCTTCCTCTTCCGCGTTGTCCGAAGATTCTGTTGCTTCATTCCCCGCTATCTCGGAATAATCGGGCCACTGTCCCGAAGGAAGCGTCACACCTTCCGTGAGCTCCTGCCTTGCATTTTCGAGAATTTGCTCGAAGTTGCCGGCACAGGCGTTAAGGTATGCCGCATGGATTTCCAAATCAGATGCCTCGGGGAATTCCTCACGCAGCTGCGACATAACCATGCCGGTGTTGATGAAGCCAAGGCCGTACTTAATTCCGTACCCGGGGTCAGAGAGAAGGAGAGAATAGGAAGAAGCGATGTCATCGGCGGACACGGTCACGCCAACCAAATCACTGTACCAGTCTGCACAATCCTGTGCATCCCATCCCTCGTAGTTGACGCCGAGGTCAAATCTTGCGAACAAAATTACATTCAGCTGATTTTCGATTCTTACAAGCTCGCTTGCGGTGGAAGTCGAGAAATACTTGAAAGCGTAATTCTCAACGTAAGTTGCCCAGCCTTCGGAATAACCGACCGAGTCGCACAGATACATGTAAGGGTGATCGCAGACACTTCTGTGATACAAAGACTCATACATGTGTCCGGGATAACCTTCGTGAGCGCATGTAACTCCGAATGTCGATGTTATCTGGGACTCATTGGTAAGAATCAGATTGGAATTATAGTCATCAAGGTGATATCCGAGATAAGCCGCGGGAGAGAAGCTGTCCGAGAACACTTCGGGAACAGTCATAAGCCTGTAAGAGTGAGAAGGAATTACAGGGAAATCATCCTGAATCTCACCGTAAAGATACCCGAGATTATCCGCGGTGTCACCCATCGAGTAGTTGTGATCCAAATACTCATCAACCCAGGAGGTATCGCCCGAATAAGTAACATACTGCATGGACTGCATGATGGACTCGGTGTACGACTCAAGCTGCTCGATTGACTCTTCTATAGTTCTTCCGGAATTTGTCTGAACCGCGAACAGATATGCATAGTAAGCATCTCCTCCGGGGTAATCGCTTACGCCCTTCTCCTCGGCACCGCACTTCAAAGCTCTTATCCTCTCGGCACACTCCTCGAACTCGGGGAATACAACATCATGCATAACTTCGTCGTGCTCGCTTATAAGTCTCTCGCGGTCCTCATCGGACAGACCGTCAATCTCGTCGAGACGGGTCCGGAACGACTCATAAAGGAAGCAGTCCTCGCTTTGAGCCACGAGGCTGTCAAACGACAACGCTACATTCTCGTAAACGTCGTCGGTATTGACGTATCCGTAAGATACACGTTCTTCCTCGAAAGCACAAAGGCCGTCATAGTAGCGATCAATGTCTCGTAAAACCTCAATGTAATTTTCCGCATCCTCAACACTCGTGAATTCGAGAACATCAAGAATAAACAGCACCTCGCTCTGCGGACCCGTGAGTTCCTTAAGCGCACTCTCGTAGTAGTTGAAAGCCGTGTACTGCAAAGCGTAAACGGTAAGCTCAACATCGTATAAAAGCTTATCGTAGAAAATGCGGTCCCCGTCATCCAAACTGTCCGGATCTATCGAATAAAGCTCATCGAGAATCTCAGCGTAAAACTCATCATCCTCTGCCGTATCGGTCGAAACCTCGCCCCAGCCGACATTTTCAACCTCGATTCCGAACGCTTCCGGATCTTCAAAGAAGATACTTGCATAGACATAAGAACCGCCAAGATAGTGGTTCAAAAGCTCTGTCTCAATATCATTTAAGAGGTTCTGTGCTTCCTGCCCCGACACGTCACCGTGCTCATGTTCAGGGTGCAGTTCATCATATGCGGCAATGTGGTCGGGGTATGTTAATTCCTCAAGATCACCGTCTTCGCTTGCGGATGAAGTCTCCTCAGTCTCATGAGTTTCTTCCGTCTCGGAATCCTTGTCTCTTGATTCCTCTTCCTCTTCCTCTTCATCTTCGTCATCATCCTCATCATCGACATCCCTTTCCTCGGATGCGTCATGATCAAGATTCAAGAAATCTTCAACCGCCGAGCAACCTGCGATATTAAAGCTTATGCTCGCCGCTAAAATCAGAGCCAGTATCCTGCTTATCTTCCTGTTCATCGTTTTCCTCCCCGTACATCTCCATAATTTTATTGTAGTCGGCCTTACCGTAACTGGTTGTCGGCATGTAGGCCACAAAGTCGTATTCATCGGGCCTCATCGGCGCCGACAGTTCCATCTTACAAAGAGAATCTATCTCCTCTTTAAGCCGGTTAAGCCTCTCGTTATCGAAAAAATATTCCGTCTCAGGCTTAATAACAGCCTTAACAATAATATCACAGCCCCTGCTCACCGGAATTACACAGCAGTCCTCAACACCGAATACAGTGTGAATTTCCTTTTCGATGAGCTGAGGATAAACATGAGTTCCCCCACGATCGAAAAGCCTTCGTCTGCTGCCGTCAAAATAGATTAGTCCGTCCTCATCCTCGTGCCCGAAGTCGCCGGTCAATATCCATTTGGAGCCGTCGCCGAAGTCTCTCATGACACTTAGATTATCGTCCGTCTGCCCCAGATATCCTGTCATGGCAGAAGGAGTGTTAATGCTTATAACTCCGGTGCTTCCGTACATCGCCTCAGCGTTTGTATCCGGATTTACTATCCTTACGCGTATTCCCGGAAGCGGAATACCGAGGATTCTGTCGTTATCAAGAAACGGGGGATTGAACAATGACACAGAACTCGTCTCGGTTATTCCGTAGAGCCTCACAACTTTCTTTCCGGAACCGAACTGCTCAAGGTAATCGCAGAGCCTGTGGTACTGTGAACCGGTCATGACATTACCGCCCGAATAAAGGAAGGATATTTTTCTTAAAGTCTCGTTCTTAACAGTTCTGTTGTCTATCAAGTCGTCAAGCATCTGCGGGTATCCGATGATTGCGTCCGGAGCATAAACATTAAGTGCATATGTAAGCTTTCTGGGATCCGTATTCATGTTGACGAGCACGGTACATCCCGCCATTAGAACGCTGTGAATTCCGAAGCAAAGACCAAATGAGAAAGCGTATCTGACAAAAGAAAATACACGAAGTGACTTATTCATAAAGAGAACACTTGAGACCGAAGCCTCGGCATTTAACGCTTCCGAGCTTATTGCCACTGTATTGATTCCGCCTGCGGCAACACCGCTGTGGAAGTACACCGCGTCCGCGAGCGGATCTTTTTCCTCAGGCACAAATTCACTTGGGTTCTTCATCAAATCAGAGTACAGATAAATTCCTGACGTATTGTCTTCCGGAATATCTCCCCCTCTTACGGGAGCAGACGTAATATCGCTTAAAAGTAATGGCCACAGCTGTGGAAGTATTCTGTCGACAAAAGAGAAAAAATCATTTCTTCTGCAAATGATTATTCTGTTAAAAGAAGTTTCCTTCAACACCTCGCGGATACTTGTATAGTATTCGGCGGAGATTATACACAAACCGGAATTGGTTGATGCGGACAAATCGATAAAGTCCTTGTGCTTCGTATCTCCCGATATCATGGATACCGCGGCACCCAGTTTGTTTGCCGCATAAAGAGCTATGATGGTGTGAGGCATGCCCTGACAGCAAAGTGTTACGCAGTCACCGACACCGACACCGAGTCTTGATAAGACCGAAGCAAAATGATCGACATCGTCCAAAAGATTTTTAAAGGAAATTTTTCTTTTGTTGTACTCGACCGCTGTGCGTTCACTGTACAAATAGGCTGCATCTTTAAGCGCACCGTAAAGCGTACGTCCGGCTTTCATCCGGGTTTGCCCGTCTTCATCGAAGCTGTAGTATCTGCTCCACTTGGTTTCCACTTTTATCTCCGCGTCATTTTGTAATTTTTAATTCGGTTTATTATAACCGCAAAAAATCCCGGAATGAATCCCGAACCACAAAAGGCCGAAATTCATACCGGGAAATCTAACAGCGGGCGGCTTTAAATCCCTAAGTCACATACGAACCTTATTTATACTCCGTAAAGAAGTTCGCCGTATGTGGGCATAGGCCAGTAGGATGCATCCGTCATTCCTTCAAGCTTATCTGCCGATGCACGCAGAGCTTCCATATCGGGAATGATGACATCCTTAATGTTATCGGCTCTTACCTCGAAGTCTTCGATAGAAGAGGAGTCGTTTGTATCGGCCTCAAGTTTTTTCAAAGCCTCGCAGGCAGTCTTCATCTCTTCGGTAATCGCCGCAAGTGTATCCTTTTCGAATACCGGTGTAAGTCCCGCAGCCTCGATTGATGCAAGGCTTGCCGCGAGATCGCCTGCGTAAGAGCTTACAGCCGGCAGAATATCCTGCTTAGCCATATCAATCATTGTCATAGCCTCGATATGCAGGAGCTTGCAGTACTTCTCAAGTCCAATCTCCTTTCTCGAGACAAGCTCTGTCTCCGAATAAACCTTGTGGCTTGTGAAGAGCTTAACGTTCTTCTCATCGAGGAAGTGCTTGAATGCATCAGGTGTTGTTCTGCTGTTGGAAAGACCTCTCTTCTCGGCTTCTTCAACCCAGGAATCGTCATAACCGTTACCGTTGAAGAGGATTCTCTTGTGAGCCTTAATCTCTCTCTTGATGAGGTTATGCAAATCATTCCGGAAATCAGAGCTTCCTTCGAGCTCATCGGCGAATTCCTTCAAAACCTCTGCAACTGCAGTGTTGAGAATAGTATTCGGATAAGCGATGTTTGTCGACGATCCGAGCATTCTGAACTCGAACTTGTTACCGGTGAACGCGAACGGAGATGTTCTGTTACGGTCGGTGTTGTCCTTGGGAAGCGGAGGCAAAACGTCAACGCCGATCTTCAAAATTTCCTGCTCCTTAGCGCCGTAAGGCTTGTCCTCTTCGATGGCATCGAGAACGGCCTGCAGCTCAGTTCCGAGGAATACGGAGATGATTGCCGGAGGAGCCTCGTTGGCACCGAGTCTGTGATCGTTTCCTGCGGAAGCAACAGAGATTCGAAGCATATCCTGATACTCATCAACAGCCTTGATTACAGCTGTAAGGATAAGCAGGAACTGAGCGTTCTCATAAGGTGTGTCACCGGGCTCAAGAAGATTAACTCCTGTGTTGGTCGAGATAGACCAGTTGTTGTGCTTACCCGAACCGTTTACACCTTCAAACGGCTTCTCGTGCAGCAGGCACTCGAGACCGTGTTTCTTCGCAACCTTCTTCATTATTTCCATCGTGAGCTGGTTGTGGTCTGTCGCGATGTTTGTTGTGGAGAATATAGGTGCGAGCTCGTGCTGCGAAGGAGCAACCTCGTTATGCTCTGTTGTCGCAAGGACACCGAGCTTCCAAAGCTCATCGTTAAGGTCTTTCATAAAAGCCTGCACACGGGGCTTGATAACACCGAAGTAGTGATCCTCCATCTCCTGACCCTTGGGAGGAAGCTTGCCGTAAAGAGTTCTTCCTGTGTAGATGAGATCCTTTCTCTCCTTATACATCTTGGCGTCAATCAGGAAGTACTCCTGCTCGGGACCCACGGTCGTTTTAACACTCGTAACATCCTCGTTTCCGAAAAGCTTCAGTACACGCAGTGCCTGCTTGTTGATTGTCTCCATCGAGCGAAGGAGCGGTGTCTTCTTATCGAGAGCCTCACCGCCGTAGGAGCAAAATGCTGTCGGAATACAGAGAACTCCGTCCTTGATGAATGCATAAGATGTCGGATCCCATGCGGTATATCCTCTTGCCTCGAATGTTGCGCGAAGTCCGCCGGACGGGAAAGACGAAGCATCGGGTTCACCCTGTGTAAGCTCCTTGCCCGTAAGTCTTAAAATAACGTTGCCGTCATCGGTAGGGCTTATGAAGCTGTCGTGCTTCTCAGCTGTGATTCCGGTCATGGGCTGGAACCAGTGCGTAAAGTGTGTGCATCCCTTCTCGATTGCCCAATCCTTCATGGCATTGGCGATAACCGAGGCTGCCTCCGAACTGAGCGGCTGCTCATCATCGATAGCAGCGAGAACCTCCTTGAATACTTCCTTGGGAAGTCTCGATTTCATCACACTCAAATTAAAAACATTCTCACCGAAAATTTCCGCTGTGTTCTTCATGGCTCAAGTCTCCTTGTCTGTTTTTGATTAACAAAAAAACAAGGACGCCAAGGATTTAAATCCTCGGCGCCCTTGCCGCTTGTTATGTTTTATGATGCAAGGATAAACTCGGGAAATCGTTTTGTCAATGAGATTTTCGAAGAATTTTTCCGGGACAATCAGTGGCCTGCCGGAGCAATATTATAATTGACACAAAGTGCTTCGAGTGTTAAATTTTTGTCGAATGAACAAGGGCGTTCATCTGAGGACACAAGCCAGTAGGAGTGTCTTCGGGTGAGCGCCCCTTTTTTAGTATAATAAGCACGACGAGATACGAGGAGGCCACAATCATGGATTTATCCTACGAAGAATTCACGCAGTACATCAGCGAAGAAGATATTAAGTTTATCCGACTCGCTTTCACGGATGTTTACGGCAATACCAAAAACATTTCCGTAATGCCTCACATGATGGAGGAAATATACAAGAACGGCATGGCTATCGATGCCGACGCCATCCCGGGTTTTAAATCTGCCGCGGGAAGAGGAGTTTTCCTCCACCCTGATTTCACCACAACGAAGATACTTCCGTGGCGTCCCGAGCACGGCAAAGTTATCCGTGCGTTCTGCGAACTTAAATACGAAGACGACACGCCTTTCGAGCTTGATACGAGAAAGATTCTCAAAGATGCCATTAAGGAAGCGGAGAGTGAAGGCGTAACTTTCCGCTTCGGAAGCAGGATGGAGTTTTATCTGTTTAATCTCGATGAGAATTCCAATCCCACATGCATACCTCACGACAATGCGGGCTATATGGATATAGCGCCTCTGGACAGAGGAGAGAACGTAAGACGTGAGATTTGCCTGACCCTGGAGCGCATGGGCATCCTCCCCGTTAACTCCCACCACGAGGCGGGTCCCGGACAAAACGAGATTGATTTTATGAGTGCAGACCCACTAACTTCAGCGGATAACGTCGAAGTATTCCGCATGGTTGTTAAAACTGTCGCTGCAAGAAACGGTCTCTACGCAGATTTCTCGCCCAAGCCCCTCGACAACAAACCCGGCAACGGCTACCACGTGAACCTTTTCGCACAAAGGGAAGGCGCAGACATCATGGACAGCGTTTGTGCAGGAATCCTGGAGCACACATTTGAGTCGACAATTTTTTATAACCAGTACGATGAATCCTATAAGAGACTTGGCGGCAGGAAGAATCTTTACAATATCTGCTGGGATCCGTCTTCTTCCGACAGCGTAATTTCAGTGCCCGCAACCAAGGGCAAGGATAAGTATGTGCAGTTTAAGTCGCCCGATTCCGCGACGAATCCTTATCTTGTCAATGCTCTCCTTATTTATTCCGGACTTGACGGTATAAGGAAGAATCTTACGACGTCTTCGTACTCGAAGAAAGTTGCTCTTCCCTCGAACAAAACAGAGGCCGCAGAGGCCGCTTTGGAAAGCGAATTTGTAAACACTATTTTCAGCAAAAATCTCATAGAGGTATACACGAAGTAAAATGCTCGAGCATAAGAGGTACAGCACGCTTATAGTATCCGCCGGCGAGAAATTCACCTCGGCGCTTACGGGAGTTCTCGATGAAGAGAACTTCTACCCTGTTGTTGTCCTCAAGAGTATATCTGCGGCAAGACGCGAACTTCTCGAAAGGGAGTATGACATCATCGCCATAAATGCACCTTTGCCGGATGAACTCGGCGCGAACTTCGCGATAGACAGAGCGCGCGATTCTTCTGCGGGAGTGGTGCTTTTTGTCCCCGGTGACATCTACGACGAGATATCGGACAAAGCTGCGGACTTCGGTGTCATGACAGTTGCCAAGCCCACATCACGTGCAGTTGTAAGGCAAACGTTAAAGCTGTTGTGTGCCACACGCCAGCGCGTACTTCATGTGGAACAAAAGGCAGCATCGTTCGAAGAGAAGATAGAAGAAATCAAGCTCGTAAACAAAGCCAAGTGGCTTCTTGTGGACAAGCTTGTGATAGATGAGCCCAGAGCTCACAGATATATAGAGAAACTTGCCATGGATACGAGGCGAACAAAAATCCAGGTCGCAAGGGACATTATTGAGGAATATAAGGACAAGGAGTGATTATATGTCAAAATATATTTTTGTAACGGGAGGAGTTGTGTCGGGCCTCGGAAAAGGCATCACGGCGGCGTCTCTCGGAAGACTTTTGAAGATGAGAGGGCTTAAAGTCGCATCCCAGAAACTTGACCCTTACGTTAACGTTGACCCGGGAACCATGAGCCCTTACCAGCACGGAGAGGTTTATGTAACCGAGGACGGCTGCGAGACAGATCTCGACCTCGGACACTACGAGAGATTTATCGATGAGGATTTGAATAAATACTCCAATCTCACAACAGGAAAGGTTTACTCCAACGTCATTGCCAAGGAGCGAAAAGGCGAGTACCTTGGCTCCACGGTTCAAATCATTCCTCACATCACGGATGAGATTAAGCGTTTTATTTATAACGTCGGAAAGAAAACCGACGCCGATGTTGTCATAACTGAGATTGGAGGCACCATCGGAGACATAGAAGGTCAGCCCTTCATAGAAGCCATAAGACAGGTCGGCCTTGAAGTCGGCCCGGGTAATGCGCTCTACATTCACGTAACGCTTCTACCCTTCCTCAAAGCTTCAGGCGAACACAAGTCCAAGCCCACACAACACTCGGTAAAAGAACTTCAGGGAATGGGTGTCTCCCCCGACATCATCGTCCTTCGTACAGACGAACCCATCGAGGACCGTTCAATCCTCAGAAAAATCGCTAACTTCTGTAACGTAAACGAGGACTGCGTTATCGAAAACACAACTCTTCCGATACTTTACGAAGCGCCTTTAATGCTCGAGAGATCAAACCTCTCGTCCATCGTTTGCCGGGAGTTGCGGCTTCGCACAAAGGCAATCGACTTAAGCGAATGGCAGGATATGGTATCGCGAATCAGAGGAAGAAACGTCAAGACAAAAATCGGTCTTGTCGGTAAGTATGTCCAGCTTCACGATGCTTACCTCTCAGTTGCCGAGGCCCTTCAGCACGCAGGTTACTATCACGGTGCCAACGTCGAGATCAAGTGGATTGATTCCGAAGGCATCAACCCCGACAGCGTAAGCGAAGTGCTCGAAGGTTTAAACGGAATTATTGTTCCGGGCGGCTTCGGCTCACGTGGAATAGAAGGCATGATACTTGCGGCTCAGTACGCACGCGAGAACAATATTCCTTACCTCGGTATCTGCCTCGGAATGCAGATTGCGGTCATTGAAGCAGCCAGAAATCTCGCGGGCTTCGCGGATGCGAACTCCAATGAATTTGATCCCAATTCCACACATAAAGTAATCGACTTCATGCCCGGTCAAAGCGATGATATTTCCAAGGGCGGCACTTTGCGACTCGGTGCATATCCGTGCGATATCGTCAAAGGCACCATGATGGAGAAGTGCTACAAGAGCTTATCCATTTCCGAGAGACACCGTCACAGATACGAGTTCAACAACGACTTCCGCGAAGATCTTGAGAAAGCGGGACTTACACTCAGCGGCTTTTCGCCGGACGGAAGACTTGTGGAGACGGTCGAGTACAAGGATAAGGACTTCTTTGTGGGAGTTCAGTACCATCCCGAATTCAAGAGCCGTCCGAACAAACCGCACCCTCTTTTTATGGGACTCGTCGGCGCGGCAGTAAAAAACGGCAGTGAGCCTTACCTCGGGAGCTGAAATCATGAACATTAAAATCAACGATAATTTCACACACATAAAGCAAACATACCTCTTCTCCGAGATTGGAGCTCGCGTAAGAAAATACAGCGAAGAAAATCCGGACAAGAGAATCATCAGAATGGGTATAGGAGACGTCACGCTTCCCCTTCCGGGATTCGTGGCAGACGCTTACTCGAAAGCAGCGCTCGAGATGGGCATAAAGGAAACTTTCAGAGGCTACCCGCCTGAGTACGGCTACGACTTTTTAAGGGATGCTGTGTCTTTGCACTATGCAGGACTCGGCGTTTCCTGTGACCCGGAAACGATATTTATATCGGACGGTGCCAAGAGCGATATCGGAAATTTCCCCGATATTCTTGGCAAGAATCCCGTTGTAATCCCGGACCCGGTCTACCCTGTTTACGTCGACTCCAATCTCATGAACGGCAACGACATTTACTACGTTAACGGTAACCCGGATAACGGCTTTCTGCCCGGTCCCGAAGAGCTTTCGGACTTAAAGCTTGAGGGTGCGATTATCTACATTTGCTCGCCCAACAATCCTACGGGCGCAACTTACACCAGAGAAGGCCTCGGAAAGTGGGTTGACTACGCCATAGCCACGGGAAGCCTTATCATATACGATTCGGCTTATGAGGCATTCATCACAACCGACGACACCCCTCATTCGATTTACGAGCTTCCCGGCGCTTACGAGTGTGCCGTTGAGATTTGCTCGTTCTCGAAGTTCGCGGGATTCACGGGAGTCAGGTGCGGCTGGACGGTAATTCCTTCATCACTTCGTGCAGGTACGGTTAAACTCATTGATTTATGGAAGAGACGCCAAGCCACGAAATTCAATGGTGTCTCCTACCCTGTTCAGCGTGCGGCCGCCGCGGCTCTATCCGAAGAAGGCACCAAGGCCTGCCTTGAAAATATCGCTTACTACAGAAGAAACGCATCCTCTCTGGCAGGTCTTCTTGACGAGAAGGGCATCTACTACACAGGCGGTAAAAATTCTCCTTATATCTGGATGATGTGCCCCGAAGGGACAGACAGCTGGAGTTTCTTCGATAAGCTCTTGCACGAAGTTCAGATTGTAGGCACACCCGGTGAAGGCTTCGGCAAAAACGGCGAAGGCTTCTTCCGCCTTACGGCGTTCGGATCTTACGAGGACACGACCGAGGCTTGCGAGAGGCTTAATGGAATTTTGTGATTTTTGCGAAATTAACATTTTTGTTTACAAAAATTCCCACTTTTGTGCCTGATTATTCGGACATAAGAATTACCCATCCGGTGTTATACTTTTTACATGGCTAAGAAGAACACGACATTTTTCTGCAGTGAATGCGGATTCGAGACTGCCGGCTGGATGGGCAAGTGCCCGGGATGCGGACAGTGGAACACTCTCGTCGAATCGACCTCGGTCACAGGCTCAGGGAAGACTTCGACCAACAATAAATCCGAATCACCCGCATTCAAGGCAAACGGATATTCATGGACGCAGATTCAGGGAACGGTAAGACTTCCTGATGCAGGCAAGGAAGATTATCAGAGATTTACCACGGGAATCAAGGAACTTGATACACTCTTCGGAGGAGGAATCACCAACGGTTCGGTCACCTTGGTCGGTGGCGAGCCCGGAATCGGCAAATCAACCATACTTCTTCAGCTCGCGGATACTTACGCGGCAACAGGTGATGTTTTGTATGTATCGGGCGAGGAATCTCCCGCACAGATTAAGATGCGTGCCGACAGGTTATCCATTAATAATGACAGAATAATAATATGTGCTCAGACAAGCTTCGAGATTATTGCTCAGGAATTGTCTTCCACCAAGCCTGCTCTTTGTATCATCGATTCCATTCAGACGCTTTATTCCGAGACCGTTAACGGCACACCGGGAAGCGTGTCACAGGCAAGAGAGGTTACGGCGGGACTTATAAGAATTGCCAAGACCAATAACCTTCCCATAATTCTTGTGGGACACGTCACAAAGGAAGGATCCATTGCAGGACCCAAGACATTAGAGCATATGGTTGATACCGTGCTTTACTTCGAAGGTGACAATACAGGTTCTTACAGAATTTTAAGATCGGTTAAGAACAGATTCGGAAAGTCCGGGGAGCTTGCTTTCTTTGAGATGACTTCAGGTGGATTAAAGCCTGTGGACAGCAGTTTCGCCCTGATGGTCTCGGGACGTCCTCTTGAGGCACCGGGTTCTGTTATAACTTCTGCCATGGAAGGCGCAAGGCCTCTTACGATTGAAGTTCAGGCTCTCGCATCAGATACCTGCTACGGCACTCCCCAGAGAATGACTTCAGGTCCGGACAGATCAAGAGTTGCCATGCTCCTTGCGGTAACCGAGCAGATATTTAAGTTATCGCTTAATACCAAGGATGTATTTTTAAATATTATAGGCGGCCTTCGTATAACCGATCCCGCATGCGATCTGGCAATAATATCCGCTGTTGTTTCATCCGCGAGAGGCACGCCGGTCAAACCCAACACGCTTGTTATAGGCGAGGTTGGTCTATCAGGCGAACTGCGCCCGGTATCATCTTTGACTGCAAGAATCAACGAGGCAAGACGCCTTGGAATTAAAAATATAATCGTTCCTTCGAGTTGCAGAAACACACTCAAGGATTCAACTGACGAAAGCATTTTCTTCGTCGATAACGTATCGGAGGCTTCAGATGTACTCTTCTCATAAATTTACAGATCTTTATATAATTTTCCCCGCTGCAGGCAGCTCCTCAAGGATGCATTCCAGTGAGAGCAAGCTTTTCATGGAAGTGGCGGGACTTACCGTAATAGAGAGAACCTTAAGCCCGTTTATTTCTTTTGCCAAAGAGAGCGGACTTAAACTTCATGGCATAATCGTCACAACCGAGGACATGATACCCACAATGAAGGAGCTTACCGGCGACGATGCGTTCCCTTTTATCGAGAGGATTATTCCCGGCGGAACATCCAGAACCGAATCGGTTAAGAAAGGCGTTCTGGAACTTGCTTCTCTTGAGAATCCGCCCAAGAAAGATTCGCCGGTCTTCATACATGATGCGGCAAGATGCCTTGTTACACCGGATGTACTTATGAACTGCATAAACACACTTACCGACTGCGAAGTCTGTGTTGCGGCAGTACCTGCAAAGAACACGATAAAGAAGATTAAACCTGATTCCAAGGATACGCCCATTATCGAGTCAACGCCCGACAGACAGTATCTTTATGAGGCACAGACTCCTCAGTGCTTCAGATACAACACGCTTCTTAAGTGCTATGACAATTCTAAGCTTTCAAAGATGGAAGTGACCGATGATGTTTCTATTGCCGAGAACATGGGAATTGAAGTTCGAATAGCAGAAGGCTCTTATTCCAATATAAAAATAACGACCCCCGAAGATATAAATCTTGCGGAGGTCATTATAAAGTCAAACTGATTATTAAGATTAGATATTCAGGACACAGGCCTGCGGAAGCTTACCATGGCAAACACCTGTATTCCTTCGCCTCTCCCGAATCCCGTAAGTCCCTCACCGGTGGTGGCCGTAAGTCCTACCTTGGAAGAATCAACAGACAGAATGGACGCTATGGATTCTTTAATCTGAGGAATGTAGTTTTTAAGCTTAGGTCTTAAACACTCGACCGTAAGCGACACATGAATAATCTCGCTTCCTCCGAGCATTTTAAGACCTTCCCGCAGGTAAACTCTTGAGTCTTTTATTCCCTCATCAAGGCAAAGCTTGTCGGCAAGACCCCCGAGAATATTAACGCCCGTAAGACCCGACACCGCGTTGGTTATCGCATGAAGAATTACGTCCCCGTCAGAATTTGCAGAAAACTTTCTGTCAAACGGAACCGGGTAGCCCCCGAGCATTATTGCATTCTCTTCCGGGTCGTAAATTTCCGTCTCAAATCTGTGACTGTCCTGTCCTATGGTTGTTATGTATTCATATTCCATACGTTATGCCTCCAGCATTGTTAAGTCAGGCTCAAAACCATTGTCCGTAAGCCAGTCTGCCACATCTTTTACGGTCCAGCTCTCATACTCATAACCGTTAAATGTCGACACTCTTGCGCCTTTATCTATAAGTATAAACGCCGGATATCCTTCAACGGAATACGCCGAGCATATCGAGCTCTCACTCATAGCATCAATCGCAATGAACATCACGCGACCCGCAAGCGTCTGCGCCAAATCTTCAACTCCCGCGGTAAGACTCTCAGTCCCGCTTACAACGGTCGTGTAAAAATACAGACATACAGCAATCTCATCCTGCGACGTAATACCGTTAAAATCCGTAACCGCACGGTACTGTATACCGTAAAATCCGTCGTCCTCTCCTTCAACCTGCTCCCAGACAAAAGCCGAGACAGATGAGCTGTAATCTATCTGCCCCAGGTATTCATAGTATCCTAAGGCTGAAGTTTCTTCCTTAACCGAAGAGCATCCCGGCAAAGCCAAAAACATCAGTGCCAGAACACAGGACAAAAGCTTTCTCATAGAAGCTCTTTTATCTTATCAGCGGTGGCAGTCAGAATCTCTGACAATTCAAGCGACTCTGCATTTCCGCCGTCAACCAAAGCATTGGACTTGGGGTCGAGTCCCATCTTATCAAGGATTAGAATTCCTGACTGAGCGGAGGCCTCTTCGAGCGCCTTGTCATCACCGAACAGAGAAATCTTCTCGCCGCAGTGAGGGCATACCGTATAGGCCATATTTTCGACGAGGCCCAGAATCTTAACTTTCATCATGGCCGCCATGTTGCTTGCCTTGGAGACAATCATGGAAACCAAATCCTGCGGTGTTGATACAAGCACAAGACCGTCAAGCGGAATAGACTGGAACACCGTAAGAGGGACGTCGCCTGTTCCCGGAGGCATGTCAATCAGGAGCACATCGAGCATTCCCCAGTCAACGTCGGTCCAGAACTGACGAACAAGACCCGACAGAACGGGGCCGCGCCAAATTACAGGTGAAGTCTCATCTTCGAGCAAGAGATTGAGGCTTACGACGCTGATGCCGCCCTTTGTCTTTGCGGGGATAATATGGTTTTCCTCGGTAGACATAAGCATGTCTTTAAGGCCGAATGCTCTGGGGATTGAGGGTCCCGTGATATCAGCGTCCATAATGCCGACCTTCAAACCCTCCGACGCGAGCTTTACGGCAAGCGCGGTTGTAACGAATGATTTACCGACGCCTCCCTTACCGCTCGCGACACCGATAACGGTCTTGATGTCGGAGTTGACGTTCATGGGTTCGAATGTTATTCCCTGATTTTTCTTCTCGCAGCTGTCCTGTGATGTACACCCTGCAGCTGACGGACAATTATCACAAGCTGAAGCCATAGCTTAAATCCTCCTTGCAAATTAAAACTCTTTCAGCGTTAATTTTGAATCTTCGATAATTATATACGAAGGTTTGGTATCCATTTTAGGCAAACTCGGTGAGCCCGGGTTCATAAATCTTATACCGTCTCTCATCTCATCTCCGGCAACATGCGTGTGACCGGACAAAAACACATTACCCTTTCCCAGGAATGGAGGCAGGTTATCCGGGCTGAAGTGATGCCCGTGAGTCGCAAAAATAACGGTATCACCTGAGACAAGGTAAATGTACTCCGCCATAATCGGGAACTTTAAAACCATCTGATCAACCTCGGTATCGCAGTTGCCACGCACCGCAAGAATTCGGTCGCTATATGAGTTGAAAAGCTCGATTACTTCCTTGGGACTATAGTCCAAAGGAAGATTATTTCTGGGGCCGTGGTAAAGAATATCTCCCAGAAGCAAAATCTTGTCTGCACCTTCTTGCTCGAATTTATTTATAAGCATACGTGCCGCGCCGATTGAGCCGTGTATATCAGATCCCACTATTATCTTCATAAAAATCCTCCCCTCCTTCGTATGTTTCCGGAATTTCCTCGCCGCTTATGTCTGAATAATGCGCCTTAAGCATTCTTATTGTTTCTGCATTCTCATCATTTTTGCCAAATCTGATTCTTGATGCAAGCTTCATCTCGGGCAAGAGAAGTTTTACGGAATTAAAAGCCTCTTTGCTTGTCTTGGTTATTCCCTGACGGCCCTCTTTAACGTACTTTGCAAGAAGCTCTCTTTCCTGTTCGCGATGCTTCCTGTAAAGCTCACGCTCCTCTTTGCGGTTGCCCGTGTAAACCTCACGGAACTGTGTGTAATCCGCAGTCGTCATCTCCACCGCAGGTGCGGTCTTTGTCTTTATGGTGTCGACCGTACCGTAAATCGACGAGCCGATTTTATCGGAATATTTTCTGATGCCGCCGGAGATTTCCGCGAGGAGCCTAACCTTCTTGTTAAAACCCACAATTGCAGTAACCGTGACGATGATGTCAATCACCATAAGCGTCGTAAAACACCCGAGCACCGCATACTTAACGTATTTGGGTATGTTAAAAATCAGGTGCATAACCGCCGGGTGCAGCATATACATTCCGAGACTGCAGGCGATGCCCCAGTATATCGAAAATCTCACACAAATAAATCCGTGGAAATTAAGTCTGTAGTTTGAGTAGTCCCACCACCTGAGGCGAAATATCGCATAAAGTATCACACCCGCGAGAAGCTCGACCATAGTGCATACTATCGCGGAACCGAAGAACAGCATCGGGAAAGAATCAAGAAAGGGTTGGAAAAACCATATAACTCCGTAAAATCCGATTCCGTACACGGGACAAAGAGGCCCGTTAAGAAATCCTCTGTTTATGAACTTTCCTTCAGTAATGCCGTAGTAGCAAACCTCGACTATCCAGCCGATGAAGCCGTATATGTAAAACATCAGAAGTGAATCCGTCAGAGGAAACGGAAGCGTGATGGGAATCACTTGGCCTCCTTGACGGACTTCATAACTCTGTATCCGCCTTCGATGGAAAGAGTCTCACAGTTGCCGAAGAGCTCACTGAGTTTTTTGAAAGTAGACTCAGCTCCCTGCTTGCGCTGCAAAACAACATAAATCGATCCGCCCTCATTCATATGTGCAAAAGCCTGCTCATAAAACGAGAACACAACCTTCTTGCCCGCGCGCACGGGAGGATTTGTCATAACGATATCAAAGAGTTCATCGTCTCCGAGCGAAGACAACACATCGCTTTGAACAATCTTATCCGGCTTCTTCGGATTGATGCCGGCATTTTCCTTGGCAAGAGCGACTGCCCTTGAATTAACGTCAACCATAGTAACGTCAAAGAGTGTAAACACTGCCTTCATAACTATGCCGACAACGCCCCAGCCGCATCCCAGGTCAAGCAAGCGCTCGTCTCTTCCGGCACCTCTTTTTCGAATGTCTTTAACGACCGTGTCTATAAGCAGGTCCGTTCCCTTGTCGACCGCGCTCTTCGAGAAAACCGCCGTATCGGTATTAAACCTGAAGTTAATACCTTCGGCTCTGTACTCTATTATCCTGCGGGAGGACTCCGCCTCGGGATTTGCGTCAAAATACTGAGCCATATCAGACTTTCTCCAGAAGTTCTTTTATGCGCTTGGATTTATTTATAAAGAATATGAGCGGCAGCCCCGCGATAACAAGCAGAAATGCCTCGGATCCGGCAACTTCAAGCATCGACAAACCGACTGCCTGCCATGTAACCGAGCTCGAGGAATCCACAAGAAGATACGGCAGATACGCACCGACCACAAGGCCGTTTACAATTACGGGAGGAATAATCCCCAGAAACTTATTCTTCTTTCCTACAAGACCGGAGAGAATTCCCGCAATCAAAGTCGCAAGCGTGCCTCCTATAACATCCACGGGTCCGAGACTTGAAGGGTTCAAAAGATTTGCCAGAAAACATCCGAGAGTGACACCGGGAATCATACCTGACGAGAACGCAGGCAACACGGTCAAAACCTCAGCTAAACGAAACTGTATCGGACCGTACGCAAACTGCGCCGCCGGAAGCGTCAGAACGACATAAAGCGCAGCGGTTATGCCGGAATATACAACAAGTCTTGTCTTCTTCTTGGTGTCGTTCATGAATTAAAGCATCCCTCTGATTCGGTCGTTGATTGATGCGATACGGGCAGTCTTGTGCCAGGGCATATCAGGGCACTGAATGAATCCGTTCTTAATCGCATCGATGCATGCAAGCATCTCTATCGCATAGGAGTTAAGGCCCTCACGAACAGATGAAGCGACAAGCTCACCCGCCTCATTATAAAGCTCTATCTTCTCGTAATTGTTTATGTTTGTAAGTTTGATGTATCCCTCCTCGCCGATAATCGCACCATCGCGGTCAGTGATAGCGGAAACAGTCACAAAAGACACAGCCATCGCACCGTCATCAGACTTCTCGAGAACAAAACTTGCGTCCTTCTCAACTCCTGTCGAGTACTTATGAGAAAACACGGAAACCGGCTCTATGTCTTCACCCAAGACACTTACCGCAAGATTTACGGGGTAAACGCCCAAATCAAGATACGCGCCTCCGCCCATAGCAGGATCTGTAATTCTCGGTACATCCTCGATGTTGTAGCCCAGGTTGGACTGAATGTATCTGACAGATCCTATCTTGCCGGACTCAATCCACTCGAGCATTTCCTTGTGAAGCGGCATAAACGAAGTCCACATCGCTTCGCACACGAATACGCCTCTGTTCTTAGCCTCAGTGAAGATGCTGTCGGCTTCCTGTCGGCTCATGGCGAAAGGCTTTTCGACCAGAACGTTCATGTGGTTCTTGACGCACATAATCGCGTTCTCGTAGTGAAAAGTATTTGGAGTCGCAATATAAACGAGGTCTATCCCTTTCTGGCGAGTCATCTGCTCGTATGTGCCCAAAGGCTTAGCGTCGGGGCAGTACTCCTTGACAAATTTGTTCGCTCTGGATTTCTGTCTCGAGGCTACCGCCACAACGCTGACGTCCGGCAGTTCCTTCAGGCTCCTTATCATCTTAGCGGCCATTCTGCCACAGCCTATAATTCCGATATTAAACATAAAACAGTCCTCCTGTCAGTGAAATTAAAGCTCTATTTTGCCGAGCACGACAGAGATATTCTCGTGGAACACAAGCTTTGCCATGCGGTCGGCCGCTGTCGCGTCACGGTTTATTATGATGAGGTTCTCGCCTCTGAAATAGTAGGCAAGCGACGCCGCGGGGTTTACGACGAGCGACGTGCCTCCGATTATCAGGCAGTCTGCGCGCGCTATGAGATTAACAGAATTCTCCCACGCTTTGGAAGGCAGGCTTTCTCCGTACAAAGTAACGTCGGGCCTTATAACGCCTCCGCAAATTTTACACTTCGGTATCTGCTCTTCGCACTTAAATATATAATCCGCAGGGTACTTCTTCCTGCATCTTGCGCAGTAATTACGAAGCGTCGAGCCGTGAATCTCCTGGACATTGGCGCTTCCCGCCTTCTGGTGAAGGCCGTCAATATTCTGCGTGATTATGCCGTCAAGCTTACCCTCCTGCTCCATCAACGCAAGCTTCTTGTGGGCGGCATTAGGCTCAATGCCATCGACATTAAGCTTTTGTCTGTAAAACTCGTAGAAAACCTTAGGCTCGTCCTCGAGGCAGTTAATCGAGAGCAGATACTCAGGTGTGTAAGCGTCAAACCTTACATCATGCTGATTGTAAAGGCCGTCCTTGGACCTGAAATCGGGAATGCCGCTCTCCGTCGACACACCTGCACCACCGAAGAACACGATGTGCGACGAGTTCTTTATTATCTCGTTAAGCTCCTCGTACTGCTTCGTGTAATCCATGACGATTATCCCTTAAACTTATCCTGCCACGACTTAAGAAGCGCCTCATCCTCGAAGTAGTTGATACGCATTGCGTTCTTCACATCGCTCAGAGTTGCAGCCGCTTCCTTACGTGCAACCTCCGTACCCTTCTTAAGAACATCGACAACATAAGGAATATCCTGCTGAAGCTCGGCTCTCTTCTCTCTTATGGGTGAGAGCTCATCCTCAAGAACGTTAATCAGGAACTTCTTGACCTTAACGTCTCCGAGACCGCCTCTTTGGTAGTGCTCCTTCATCTCATCAAGGCAGCTGTACTCCGAATTAAACTTCTCGAAATGCTCGGGCTTGCAGAAAGCATCGAGGTAAATAAACACCGTGTTGCCCTCAAGAGATCCGGGATCTTCAACTCTTAAATGGTTGGGGTCTGTAAACATGCCCATAACCTTCTTTTTAACGACGTCCGCAGGGTCTGACAGATAAATACAGTTGCCGAGAGACTTACTCATCTTGGCCTTGCCGTCTGTACCCGGAAGTCTTGAGCAAACCTTATTGCTTGCGGTAAGCGCCTCAGGCTCGACGAGCACCTCACCGTAGGTAGCATTGAACTTACGTACAATCTCACGGGACTGCTCGAGCATCGGAAGCTGATCCTCTCCTACCGGAACTGTTGTCGCCTTGAAGGCCGTGATATCAGCAGTCTGGCTTACGGGATAGCACAAAAATCCTGCAGGGATAGACGTCTCGAAGTTGCGAAGCTGAATCTCAGCCTTAACGGTGGGATTTCTCTCAAGCCTTGATACGGTAACCATGTTCATGTAGTAGAATGTCAGCTCCGTCAACTCGGAAATCTCAGACTGAATAAGAATATTTGTCTTCTCAGGGTCGATGCCGCATGACAGGTAATCAAGTGCGACCTCAATTATGTTCTCTCTGATTTTCTCGGGATTGTCGACGTTATCGGTAAGTGCCTGAGCGTCGGCAATCATGATAAAAATCTTCTCGTATTCACCGGAATTCTGAAGCTCAACTCTTCTTCTGAGCGAACCAACATAATGACCGAGATGCAGCCTTCCTGTGGGTCTGTCTCCGGTCAGAATTATCTTACTCATACTATCCTCCAAAAAATAAAGCTAGTTAAAATCCGCTATATTTTAAATAATAAGCAGGGTTTTGTAAACTTACCCTGCTTCTTATCGTTTATTCTATGAGCTCGTACATCTCTTCGGCGTCTTCTTTCCGCACGGCGGGCTTAAGGCTTAAAACCCTGAAACTCACTTTGCCGTTGCCGAACTCTATCGTCACCTCGTCGCCCGGCTTCAATTTCACCGACGGCTTCGCGGCTCTGCCGTTTACGAAGACTCTTCCCGCAGAGCAGACATCATTCGCGACCGTGCGTCTCTTTATAATTCGCGAGACTTTCAAAAATTTATCAAGCCTCATCTCGCTGTCCATGCCGTTATTTGCCACTTAGGAGCCCACCGCCTTTCGCCCCTTGAGAGCGCTTGCAAGCGTCAAGTCATCCGCATACTCGATGTCAGATCCCATAGGCAGTCCCGACGCCAGACGCGTAACGGTGATTCCGGAAGGTGCGAGAAGCCTTGATATATAAAGTGCCGTCGCATTTCCTTCCGCGGTCTGATTCGTCGCAACGATAACCTCTTTAATCTCGGGGTGCTCCGTAAGCCTCGCGAAAAGCTCCGTTAAAGTTATATCGTTCATGTTCATGTTTGCCACCGGGTTATAAACACCGTGCAGGACATGATAAAGCCCGTTGTACTCATGCATACGCTCGAACACCGATACATCCCTGGGCGACTCAACAACACAAACCGTAGTCTTGTCCCGGGTCGGGTCTGAGCATATCGGGCACGGATTACTGTCAGTAAAGTTCTGACAAACTGCGCACCTGCAGGTAAGTTTTCTTGCCTGCGTGATGGAGCTTACAAGTGCCTGTGCATCATCTTCGGACATCGATAAAATATGGAAAGCCAGCCTCTGGGCCGACTTTCCACCGATGCCCGGCAATGCTCCGAGCCTTGATATTAAATTTTGTACCGAGGGAGAATACCTTGCCATATCAGAAAGGCATCTTTACTCCGCCCGTAACCTTGTTCATCATCTCTGTGGACTTCGTCTCGAGCTCATCGCTCGCCTGGTTGAAAGCAGCCGTGATGAGGTCTGCGAGCATCTCTGAATCCTCGGGATCTATAACTTCCGGATCAATCTCCAGATTATAAATCTTGTGGTCTCCGCCGAGTACAAGCTTTACCTTGTCTCCGCCGGATGTGCCCGTAATTCTAAGCTGCTTAATCTCAATCTGAACCTGCTCGAGCTCCTTTTGCATCTTCTGAGCCTGAGCCATAAGATTTCCCATATTTCCCATTCCGCCGGGCATGCCCCGGAATCCGCCTTTTGCCATCTTAAAACCTCCGATTATATGAAGTTAAATTTTGATAATTCCCGCTAATTATAGCAAACTATCAGTCATCTCCGAAATGTATCTCCGTATTGATGCCCGCGGCACCGAGACCTCTTATGAAAGCCTCCGCCTTATCTTCCTGCGCGCCCCCTTTTTCCTGCATGAACTTGTTTTCCATATTCTGATACTGCTTGTTCGTACAGATAAAAACGCGCTCGATGCCTTCCACGTCACGCTTAATCTCTCCCGTAACCTTCTTAAATCCGGGATTTATTCCAATGTTTCTTGCTCTCTCTGGATCATTTCCCGAGATAACAACATACGCGCCGTTTCCAAGAATTTTAAGCTGTGCGTCGCTAAGTTCTGCTCCGAGTTTGTGGTCGGACTCATTAACACGCGACTTAATCTCAAGCCATGCCCTATCAGGGCCCTGCGGCTGTTCGGGCTTCTTAGATTTTACAATCGGCGACTCATTTACCGCATTTGCAAGCGCGCTCTTACGTGTCTCGCCGATTCTTCCTGTGGGAGCCTGCAAATCACTGTCCGGTGAATCTCCGAATTCAAGCTCCGCCTGCTCTTCTTCCTCCGTCTCTTCCCCGGCACCCTCATCTTCTTCATCATAAGGCATATCATCGAGCACGGAATCCGACAAATCCGCGAAGATACCAAGCTTCGGTGCCTTATCGGCCTCTGCTTCATCGAAAATCAGTCCGAGCTGATTTTCCATCGGCTCATCCCTTACCTCGTCGTCATCCTGTGCAGGGACTGTGGGAACTTCTTCCTCTGTCGCTTCATCCTGCGGTTGCAGCGGTTGCGACTCGGGCTGAGGTTCGGGCTGAGGTTCGGGCTGAGGTTCGGGCTGAGGTTCGGGATCCGGGAGCGGAGAAGCAACCGGAATTATATCTTCCGGCTTTTTCTCCTCGGGTTTCTCTTCAGGCTTATCTTCTGTCTTGGTTACGTTCTTTATGGAACTTAGAAGCGAAGACAAATCAGGAAGCGCAGTTTTCGGCTCTTCTTTCTTACTATCTTCGGATTTGGGTACGGGAACTTCAGATTCCGCCTTTACCTCAGGTGCAGGCTCTTCCGGCTTCACGGGTGCTATATCAACTTCACCCTTCGAGATTTTCTCGGCGGCCTGACGCTGGAGCTTTTCGAAGTCGGGGATGGTGAGAGGCACTTCCTCGGCTTTAACCTTCCTGCCGCACAGTCTGAGCATCGATATCTCGAAGCTCGTTCTGACCGACGGCGACCACTTAAGCTCGGATACAATCTTGGACAAAGAGCTTACGAAGGCCACCACAGTGTTGACGTTCTGAGCTTCCTTTGCTATCTCGTACATACGCTTTAAAGTCTTGGGAGACGCGGGGATAAGCCGTAGCGGATCCGGCACAACCATGATTATCATCAGGTTTCTGAAGTAATCCGCGAGGTCCAAAGTAAACTGGATAAAGTCTCGGCCGCTGTCCGAAAGCTCACGGCACTTAACAAGGAGCTTATCGAAGCTTCCGTTAATTAAAATCTCCGCCATATCAGCGATAAAGTCGATATTTACGGTGCCCGTCATGTCCTCGACCGCTTCCGGTGTTATTACAGCACCCGATGCCATGGAGGATGCCTGATCCAGATAAGAAATCGCATCTCGCATCGCACCGTCACTCATCGAAGCGATAAGCGTAAGCGCATCGTCCGTGGCCTTGATATCCTCCTTGGAGCAGATATACCTAAGTCTGTTTACAATCGCATCCGTCGAGATTCTTCTGAAGTCAAACCTCTGGCACCTGGACAGTATGGTCGCGGGAATCTGGTGAGGCTCGGTGGTCGCGAAAAGGAATACCGCGTGCGCGGGCGGCTCCTCGAGGGTCTTAAGCAAAGCGTTAAAAGCCTCCGTCGTTATCATGTGAACCTCGTCGATGATATAGACCTTGTACCTGGCCCTCGACGGTGCGTAGCTTACTTCCTCACATATACTTCTTATGTTATCGATACTTCTGTTGGATGCGGCATCAATCTCGATGACATCCATAAGGGATCCGTCCATTATTCCGCGGCAAATACTGCATTTATTGCAGGGATTGCCGTTAACCGGGTTCTCACAGTTTATGGCCCGTGCGAATACTCTCGCTATCGAGGTCTTGCCCGTTCCTCGCTGTCCGCAGAAAAGGTATGCATGACCGATCTTGCCGGTCTGCACCGTCTTACGCAGGGTGGCAACCGCAGCCTTCTGCTCTACTATCTCATCGAAGTTTGCCGGTCTGAACTGTCTGTAAAGAGCCTGGTATTCCATGAAAAACCCCCGTAATTAAAAAGTCCGTGCCATCTGAACTGCTGCCGGGCAGGCACCCTCGCGGCACAAACGAAAAACCGCTTACTGCTGCTTCCTTCCGGACCTGACAGGGTTCACGGGGCCGAATTGCACGAGACCCGACCCCGGCCGCAGCTCACATGGTACGAACTAAAGAAGATTATAGCATATCTTCAATATTACAGAATGGTTAAATTCTTCCCGGCGGTATTTTTTAAGATTGATGAATAATTTAAAATACCCCTATGAGCAAAGCATCAAAAAGAAGAGGATCAAACAAGAAGCGTCACGGAGGCTTTTCGCTGCCGATGACCATCGTATGCATCGCATTCGTTGTGGTGGCAATCCTCTGTGCGACCAAGTACTACGATGTAAAGCAAACCCGCGAGCGTCTTGAAACCGAGAAGGCCGCACTTGAAGCTCAGAAAGCTGCTCTTGAGGATAAGAACAACGCAATTCTTGCCCAGGGCGTAGCCGGAAGCGATGCCGATTATGTCGAGGACGTCGCACGCTCACAGCTTGACATGGTTTACCCCGGAGAGATTATCTTCCGCACAACAGGCGAGTAAACCCTTTATCTGGTCATCTTTATCTGAAATTTATCGAATTTAACCTTCTCGGGATACTGCTCGTCGAAGAATATCGTCTGGTGGAAAGCCGCGAATTCGTGCGTATTCTTCTTCATCCACATGGGAACGGGAATATCCATCTCTCTGCAAAGCATCACCAAAGCCTCGCCGAGCTCCACCGAAAAGCTCACGTCCGGGTTCTCGTAATTAACTACCTTTATATTAAGAAGCCTGTTCCCCGAAAATGTCCGTCCCTCTAGTATCATCATTCAATCCCGCCAAAAGTTTGCCTACATTTTGCCCCTTTTGACCCTGAAAGTAAACCGTGTGCGTGCTAAGATATAGTCGTTCTAAGTAATGTTCCTTACTTCATAACACCCTCCTTTTAAAGGCACGAACACCCCTCTCGTTCGTGCCTAATATTATGCTAAAATTCATGTATCATGGCACGCAAAAGAAACAAACCGCTTCCCGTAACAGTTGACGGCAATAACATAAAGGCTTACCTGTATTTTCACAAAAGCCTTGAAGGTACGCCCGAAGGATATGATGAAACCTACGCCGACATGTGTGTTAACGGCATTACCAGGTACTGGTCCGAAGCAGGATTTAACGTAGAGATAATAAGACTTAAAGAGTCCCTCAAAGTTCCTCACGTAAAGGTTTTGCCCGCCAAACTCACCCGGACTTCTTATGTGATGAGCCCCGCGTGGCGCTGGATTTGGGGGTTCTTCAAGAATTTCCATCCCGAGGCCATGATGCTTAACTGGTCCCCTTCAAATCCCGGAAACATCCACTTGAACCTCAGATTTTTTAAAGACAAGAATCGTTTCGAGCGTGTAAGCGCGCACGAATTCGGGCATGTACTGGGTTTGGGAGATGCGTACGGAGCGCATTACAGATTCTTTTATGAAGCCCCCGGGACCGAGGATTACATGATGAATCACAACCGAAAAGTAAGTCCTGAGGAAGCTTTGATGGTTAAGCGTGCGCATGAGACAGGAAAGATGCAGTATTTTCCCATGAAATTTTCCGCCAGGAAATATGCATCAGGTCTTCGCAAAAAACGCAAGACTTGATTTTTGACTTTTTTGTAAACACTTGTCAGTATGCACTAATAAAATTGAAAATTTTACATCGCGGTTGTAAAATGTTCCTATTAAATTGAGTCCTAAGTAACGGAATGGAGGAATTTGACAATGAAGAAATGTCCCGATTGCGGAATGGTTATTGCCAACCAGGCAATAAGATGCCCGAAGTGTAAGTTCAACTTCGCAGAGAGCACAGATACAGGCGGAGTAGCGGTTCCCGCAGAAGCGGCAGCTGTTTCCGCGGCAGCCACAGGCGTTGCAGCAGCTCCCAAGGGCGGCGCAGGCATCATGCCCATGGTTGACGTTAATGCAAGCAATGTTGACGAACTCTACAGCCAGCTCAAGGCAGCTGTTGTTAAGAGAAAGACAGAATTCGATCACTTTATCGACTTCCTTGAGAACAGAACAGCATGGCTCACAGCTCCCGCAGAGCTCGAAGGTCCCCTCGCATGTGAGAAGGGTCTTCTTATAAGAAGTGTTGCAGTTACAAAGCAGCTCCTGAGAATCAAAGATACAATTATGCCTCAGCTCGACGAGGAGTCGGCGATTATCATCGGTCTGTTCCACGATGTCGGCAAGGTTGGTGTTGAGGGCAAGCCTTACTTCCTAGTTAAGGAGCATCTGGCAAGCTCTTCTTCAACACTCGGTCTGTCATTCTCAACAAGAATCTCGACCACCCCCGGTATGGAGACTAAGAATTCCTATTCGGTTAACCCGAAGCTTGTTAATATGCACATCGGCGTAAGAAGCCTTTATCTGGTTTCCCAGTATATGCTTCTGTCAGACGATGAGGCTCAGGCTATCAGCTACGCGGCTGAGGCTTCAATGCTCGACGGCAACATCTCTCCTTACACACTCATCCTGAAGACGGCTATCGATCTTCAGAAGTCTGTATATGAGAACACCGACACAGTATCGGGCTACAGCTTCACGGTTATAAGCCCCAAGTAATAAGTAAGATTAAATTTTCTTTTCTTTATACTCCATTTCTTTTCCCCGTCTGTTATTTGAAATAACAGGCGGGGTTTCTTATTATATGCGTATGACAAATCTTGACGGTAAACTTAAAAACTACGTCGCCTCCGGTGTAACCCCCATGCATATGCCGGGACACAAAAGAAACCCGGAATTTATAAATCCCGGGTTCGAATGCGATATCACGGAGATAGACGGGTTCGATAATCTTCATAATGCCAAAGGCGTGATAAGAGACATCGAGCAGGACGCCGCAAAGCTTTGGGGTGCAAAGGATGCCGTAATATCCGTTAACGGCGCAACGGCCCTGATTTTATCCGTTGTCTGCGCGGCCTCTGTCCGAGAAAACTCTAAGCTTCTTATCGCATCGAATTGTCACCTGAGTGTCTGGCATGCATTAGAACTGACCGGTGTACCTTTTGTCACGGTAAATCCAACCGCCGACAAGTCGGCACCTTTCTTTCTTGATATCACCGCCGACGCTATAAAGGAAAAACTTGACGAGGATCCGCAGATTAGAGCAATCGTCCTGACATCCCCCACATACGAAGGCATCGTAAGCGACACCGCTGCAATCTATGACATCGCTTCCGAAAAAGGCGTCCTTCTTATTATCGACGAATCCCACGGCGCGCACTTCGGCTTAAACGAAGCATTCCCCGGAACAGCAAAAGCCGACGTTGTCATTAAGAGCTGTCACAAAACTCTTCATACGCCTACACAGACAGCGATTCTTCTGGGACTCACGGACAAAGCTGATATGGAACTAATACGCCATTACATGGATATTTTCGAGACATCAAGTCCGTCGTATGTTCTTATGGCGGGCATCAGCCGGGCGATAAACGATTTAAATTCCGACCCCGATTTGACGCAAACATGGACCTGCGCCCTTATGGCGTGCAGAAAAAGACTCGGGCAGGAGCTTAAACACTTAAGGCTTTTCGAAAATGAACATGCCGAGCCGAGTAAGCTCGTGATACTTACCGGAGGCGTAACAGATGGTAATGAGCTTGCCTCAAGGCTTCGAGACAACAAAATCGAAATCGAAGCCGCATTTAAGACGCACATTATAGCCATGACCGGAATAGGCGATACAGAAGAGTCACTTACAAAATTCGCGGACGCTTTGATTGATATAGATAAGCCTCTTACAGGTGAGGTTGCCGGTAATTTTGAATTTGCTATTCCGACGGATGAAACTCAGATGGCAATGCCGATAAGCACGGCCGTCACCGGCGCTAAAGAAACCGTTCCGCTAAGTGCGGCAGAAGGTAAAATCAGCGCCGGATATATCTTTAATTATCCTCCCGGAATTCCGATTCTGATACCGGGTCAAAAAATCACCAAAGTGCGCCTCGAATGTATGCCGGAAGGCACCCGTCAGGTTGACATATATAAGGATTTCAAAGTATAATCCACGTGACTTATGATCACAGGAGGTTTTTGATATGTCTAGAATTATAACAGTCAACACCCGCGATCTTGGTAAGTCAGCCAAGGAAGGCGGCTGCGGCGAGTGCCAGACATCCTGCCAGTCAGCTTGCAAGACTTCCTGCGGTGTAGCTAACCAGGCTTGCGAGAAGATTACAAAGTAATTTAATTTTAAATTGCAACAGGCAGCCTCATGATGTAACAATTATGAGGCTTTTTTCTGCCTTTAAAAGGAGACTTCCACTTGATTCACTGCTATAAGTTTGACGATAAAAATATAGTTCTCGACGTTTACTCCGGATCGGTTCATCTGGTCGATGACGTTGCATTTGATATTATTTCCATGTACGAGACTTCCTCTTTTGATGAGATTTGCGACGAAGTCTGTGGCAAACACGGCGTAACGCGTGAAGACGTAAAGGAGTGCGTGGATGATATCGAGTCGCTCAAGGCGCAGGGTAAGCTTTTCGCCGAGGATAAATACGGCAAGCTTGCGATAGACCTTACGAAGAAGCAATGGAATCTCAAGGCCATCTGCCTTCATGTCGCGCACACATGTAATCTCAACTGTTCCTACTGCTTCGCGGCGCAGGGTAAGTTCCACGGCCAAAGAGGCCTTATGAGTCTCGAGACCGGCAAGCGTGCGATTGATTTTCTTATAGAGAATTCAGGCTTTCACAAGAACCTCGATATCGACTTCTTCGGCGGCGAACCCCTCATGAACTGGGAGGTCGTCAAAGATCTCGTAAGATACGGCAGGCAGAGAGAAAAGGAAGAGGACAAGAACATTCGCTTCACCCTCACCACCAACGGCGTCAATATAAACGACGACGTTATTAACTTCTGCAACGAAGAGATGCACAACGTGGTATTAAGCCTCGACGGCCGTAAGGAAGTCAACGACAGATTCCGCGTTGACATGAACGGAAAAGGTTCTTACGACACGATTGTTCCGAAGTTTCAGAAATTCGTTAAGGCCCGCGGCAACAAGAGTTATTACATGCGTGGAACATACACGCACTTCAACACTGACTTCGTAAACGACATTCTGCACATGGCGGATTTGGGTTTTCGCGAGCTTTCTATGGAGCCTGTGGTGACATCCCCCGACTCCCCTTCCGCTCTTACCGAGGAAGACATGCCGGTTTTGCAGGAGCAGTACGAGCGTCTCGCACGCGAGATGATTAAGCGTAACGCTGAGGGCAACGGATTCACCTTCTATCATTATATGTTGGACCTCACATGCGGCCCATGCATCTACAAGAGGATCTCGGGGTGCGGCGCGGGAACCGAATACTTGGCTGTAACTCCCTGGGGAGATTTGTATCCCTGCCACCAGTTCGTCGGAGATGACAAGTATAAACTCGGTGACATCTGGAACGGTCTTACGGATCAGGGCAAGGACATAAGCGTTAAGTTCTCCAAGGTTAACGCCTACACAAGACCCGGATGCAAGGACTGCTGGGCCAAGCTTTACTGCTCGGGCGGATGCGCGGCCAACGCTTACCATGCGGGAGGAGACATCACCGAGATTTATGACTACGGCTGCCGCCTCTTCCGAAAAAGAATCGAGTGCGCACTAGCCGTAAGACTGTCGTCTTTGTCCGAGGATGATATCTATGTACCTGACGCTGACACTGAATCCGTCGATTGATTATTTTGTAAAGCTTCCTGAGGGAAGTCCGCTTTTGCCGGGTGATTCTTCCGGTTCTCACCTTAACCGCGCTGCCAAAGAGAGTTTTACCATCGGCGGCAAAGGTATAAACGTTGCAAGAATCCTTAAACGTCTTGCCGAGGCAAACGGCGGAACACCTGTGGGCTTAGGTCTTCAAAGACGCTTCGTTTCCGCGTCCGGATTTATCGGAGACTTCACGGGCGAAGAGATTTACGATGTACTTTCCAAGGAAGATATAAGTCCGGACTTCATCGAAGTCGCAGGTCACACAAGAATTAATTTTAAGATTACAGACGGCTTGGGTTACGAGACCGAGATTAACGGCACGGGGCCCGCCATCACTCAGAGTGATGAAGAACGCCTGATCAGTAAAATTTCCGGCATGGACTTTGACACGGTTTTCCTGTCGGGTTCTGCCCCGGCTAAATCATCGCCCGATATACAAGCACACATTCTGAATGCAATTAAGAAATTTAATCCTAACGCAAGACTTATCCTGGATTTTGACGGCACGAGTCTTATAAACTGCCTTAAATTTAACCCGTTTATTATCAAGCCGAATCTTTATGAACTCGCGTCTCTCACGGGCAGAAATCTTAGCTCAAATTCTTCCATGACTGAGATCAAAGACGCTGCAGAAGAACTCATTTCCAAAGGTGCTTTGAATGTCCTTGTGTCACTCGGTGCAAGAGGCGCATGTCTTATAAGAAACAACGGTGATTTCTTCGAGGTTTCCGGAATCAAAGGCGAAGTCAAAAGCACGGTGGGATCGGGAGATACAATGCTGGCATCCTTTATGTTTTGGTTTGACAGAACCCGCGATTATGCCGAGTCTCTTAAATTCTCCAATCGCTGCGCAGCCCTCTGCGCCTTCAGTGACGGCCTGCCGGATACAACGGCACTGTCGCAGGTTTTCCTCTCTTCCTGCCATACTTAAAAATCTCATATTTCTATTCCATAAGATGTCATTAATTGCTTTTTGGCATATCGTGATATTGGTTCACTTTGAGTTCTGGCCAAATTTATCAATTCTTCTTTTGCATCATCTGTTTGTATTTTCCCCAATGTCCATATGCATTTTCTCTCAAAAGTTTTAAATTCATTCCATGAAATATATTCAAAATCAGAGACTATCGCTTGGTGTAAATATGGAACACTGCTGTTATCTGCA
>Ga0065709_1005880_pt1 | contig 152494 bp, 136 predicted proteins | sample Hoacrofraction14_2_FD_59096 | JGI IMG/M metagenome (GOLD analysis project Ga0065709, IMG submission 59096) | Hoatzin crop microbial communities from Cojedes, Venezuela, sample from fiber fraction 14 v1 | ecosystem: Host-associated > Birds > Digestive system > Esophagus > Crop | place...
CGGACCCGGCAAAAAGCACAGCCGGAACACCCATCGAAGAAGCCATGCACCCCAAGGTGTACGCGGCCTTGCCGGACAGCGACGAGCGGTCGAAACGCCCCTCGCCCGTGACAACCAAATCGACGCCCGATCTGAGACACGTTTCAATTCCGCCGTGAGAAATCACGTACTCGGCACCCGGCACAAAATCGGCGCCCAACGCGCGAAAAGCAAAACCCAGGCCACCTGCCGCCCCGCACCCGGGAGACATAACATCGGCCGAAGATGAAATCAGCGGTGCGACATGTGCAAGCGCGGAAGTCAACAAAGAAACTTCTGCCGCAGTCGCCCCCTTCTGAGGACCGAACACAGGTGCCGCACCAAAATCTCCGAGCAACGGATTTGAAACGTCACTCAAAACGACAACAGATGGCAGAGAAACAGCAGACAAATCCACGGAAGTCACGGACATAAAATCAGACGGATACGGCATGGACAAAACCGAAGAGCCTGAATAAACACGCGCGCCCAAAGCGCACAACATTCCCAAACCGCAGTCAACGGTAGCCGAGCCGCCCAGGCCCACAACAACAGAAGAAGCACCCATATCAACAGCTGCTGAAATCAGTTGCCCCAAGCCATACGAAGTCAGACGCAAAGGGTGTCGCATGGAAGATGGCACCAACGGCAGACCGATTGCGGATGCACAGTCGATGTATGCGACGGACGATACCATGTAAAACGAAGCGGACACCGGAGAACCGTAAGGCCCGACAACGGAGGCACAACAAAGTCCGGCGCCGGAACTTAATGCATACGCGGTCCCTTCCCCGCCGTCGGCAAGACAAAAACAAGACACGGACGCCGAGGGAAAAGCACGCAAAATTCCTTTGCGGACAGCGTCCCCCGCCGTGGCGGAGGACATGCTGCCTTTAAATGAATCCGGTGCAACCAGAATTTTCACGATTCGGGCTCCGAAGGTGCAGGATCAGAAGCAGAAGAATCAACATCAGAATCAGTTGTTTTCGCGAGACTGTTTTTTCTGTTCTTCCTTTTCTTCTTAACGATTGCAAAGATAACAATGAAGATTACGAGACTGACGACAAACAGAGGGATCAGTTTAATCAACAGAATTACCAGGCCCTTGAAGAAGTCGACAACGTTTTCGCCCATGGAAACGAACGCGTCCTTGATGTCGTCAACGAAGGTTCTCTTGGAAATTTCTTCCTGCTCCTCTTCCTCGATAACTTCGTTCAGGGTCAGGATGACGGTTGAATATGTAACCTTGTTGTCTATAACGGACAACTGGGATTCGTAGCTTTCGATCTCGTAGCGCACTTCGGATAAACGCTCCTGCAAGATGATTATGCTGTCCAGAGACTCGGCCTCGGCGAGAAGTTCCATCAACGTAGATTGCTCGACGCGCAGGGATTCGATTTTCGATTCCATGTCGACATACTGCAAGGTCTTGTCCTCGACGGATTCCGAAGTCGACGTGACGGTTGAGGAATTTCCGATAACGGTTAGGAACTCGTCCAGATTGTCTGCCGGAATTCTTATGTTGTAGTAGCCGTATCTGTAGTCGTAGTTCTTGCCCGTTCCCGTGACGGACGAAGACTCGAAGTAGCCGCCTAATTGCGTGACCTTAGCGGAGATTTCGGCAGCAACCACATCAAAGTTTGAAGTCTCCGCGGTTATGTTGCATGTGCGGATCAGTTTTCGCTCAACAACTTCGGAAGCGCCGGCCGTTCCGGAAGAGACAGAAGAGCCGGAAGGCTCATACTCGACATCCTCAAACTCAGCCTCATCGTAGTACGCCTCCTCGGAAGCCATTTCAAATTCAAGCGAATTGTCGACCTCGGCGTAGTCGAGCGCATACCCGTCCATAGCCTCGGTCTCAACCGCGTAGTCTCCGTATGCCTCAGAAGAAACAGACGAGGACGCCCCGCACGCGGCAAAGCACACCGCGCAGGAGACGCACATGCAAACACATAAAATCAATGAAATAAATTTACGATTAAACATCTTAAATTACCCTCCGACAAAATTAGGTTTCTACCCTATATACAACCCAATAACAAAAATTGTTGCACTACTTGTCGTAAGTTGCCTTGAGCAGAAAATAAATTCCTATATCCACCAAAATCATCGCAAAAATATAGGCAACAATCAAGGGCACGGAGAAAAACCCCAACACAAACCCGTCGAACGTCGTGATTGTCCAGCAGATAAGAAAATAAACCGTGTATTTGGCAATCGAGATGGCAAGACGCCGCTTGCCCGGCGTATAGGAATATCTGCGGAACAGGACATAGCGCTCAAGCACGAGTGCGAACAAAACATACACGAGCCAGTTCAAAACAAACACGGCATAAAGATATATAAAGTCGAAGAAGAACGTCACATACAAAACGGTCAGCAGATTCAAAACAACCGCGACGACAACAAAAGCGTTAGTCTCAAAAAAGCGTTTATAGATAAGCCCGGTATCCGCCAGGGGCCTGAAGTGCGAATCCGAATTCCCGTCGAAATACAAAGCCTCAATCCCCACGGGCACAATTTCCAAACCCTGCTTTTCGGCCATAAGCACGACGTTGAGCTCGTAGTCGTACTTCTCCCCGCGCACCATACACATCCACGGCAACTCGGAAACACAAAAACCCCGCAAGCCCGACTGGTTGTCAGGCAGATAACGGCCGTTGGCAAGCGCGAAGAAAAACCGGGACATCGCATTTCCCACACGCGACCGCCACGGCGCGGTCCTGTCCATGTCCCGCACGGTAAGCACAATCTTCCCCGTGGCCTCACAGGTTTTCGCGACCTTGCAAATATCGGAAACCCTGTGCTGCCCGTCTGCGTCCGCGGTCACCACATAGGACGCAGAAGGAAGAGACGACAAAATATACTCGTACCCGAACTTTAAGGCATGCCCCTTCCCGCAGTTATCCTCGTACCCGATAACCGTGGCATACTGCTTGCATTGCTCGAAAACCTTATCGTAGATATGCTCGCTCCCGTCGTTGACCACAAGTAACAAAAACCCCTCTCCCGAGAGGTTTTTCAGTAAATCCACCAATCTTGTGCTCGGATTAAAAGCCGGAATCAGAACAACGACTGAAGATTTCACACAACGCTGTCCTTCATCATGTCGTACGCGGCCTTCGCGGCAATCCTAACGCGCGCGTCAGGGTCTTCAAACGCCATCTTCCTTACATACTCCTCGCAGTTCTTCGCCATAATCTCGGCAACCGCGGAGCACGCCACCTCCCTTATCATCGGCGAAGGATCCCGCAAAAAAGGAATCAAAGACATTCCCGTATCGTACGAAGGCAGTTGCGACAGGGCCACAACAACCTCATACCTTACGTCCGGGTCCTGGTCTTCGGCATATATGAGAACTCCGTCAAGATCTTCCTTCTTGACATACTTTGCAAGTTTCTTCTTAATTCCGTCTATTCTTGCCATAAATAAAGTTACCCCTCTATAACTTTCAATTTCATTTTCTAATTATTCCATAACTCCCCACCAAGAATACACTTGCAAATTTCACACAATTCAGGCGCAATGTTTTGTACCCATTAAACAAAACGAACAAAACCCGCACCAAAAACAAGCGGTTGTCCTTGGTAAAATCACACAAGAAACTATATCACCCGCCCAAAGTTTCCCACGCAAAGTCCGCGGCCACAGAAATCTGCTCAAGACAAGACACAGAAGCCTCACCGTCCCCTGCCTGCACACCGTACATTCCAAACTGCGCATGGTTCCCCCCTGCAATAACCAGCTCCGAGTAAAGAGAAGAAGGCACATAAGACCGCCCCGCAGCCAACTTATCCATTTCGAGCACCCCGTCCGAGGACCCGTACACGCAACACACGGGAACACTAAGCTCACACGGCACATACGCCCCGCACAAAAACACACCGGACACAACAGAAGACGAAGAAGCATACATGCACGCCGCCGCCCCTCCTATGGAATGTCCCCCGACATACCAGGTGGAATAAGAATAAGACGAAATAACAGAGTCGGCAGTATCTATCCCGAAAATCGCCATGTGGCAAGGCACGGAAACCAAAAAGCAATCGATCCCCCGCGCAGCAATCGAAGAACACAGCGGCGCATACGCGGCCGTATCCACCTTCGCCCCGGGATAGAACACCATGGCAGCAGATTCCCCGGGCCCGTCGAAAAGCCACCCGCCGGACTCCAGCGCAACAACGGAAACAGAAGAAGACGAAGACAAATACGACAGTGCAGCCGAATCGGCTTTAGCATAAGACAGAAAATAGTAAGCGAAAAACCCAACAACAAGTGCCTCGACAATAAATATCAACGGCACGAAAACACGGAACTTCAGTTTTCGCGTCTTATGCCTGAACACAACCATCCCCAGCGCAGCCCCGACCACACCGAACACAGCAGCCAAAAGCAACACAGCCTCAGGTATTCTCCACGCACCGCGCACGGCCCGCCTCTTATCGATGCCATAGAGCGCGAACGCGACAACATTCAAAACAATCCAAACGCAAAGCAAAACAACAAGAACAGTTTTCATTCAACAAAGATTCTCCAAACTCACAAAAGTGCTTTCCCGGAAGAGAACGCATCCCCTACCTTCTGCCCTACCACATGGTACGCATTGTTAAAAGGATCGAACGCAATCGGTGCAACCAAAGAAACATCAACCTTCCCGTCAACAATGCAGGATTCATCAACACTTACGTTAACTATTTCGCCGCGCAGAATACACGAAGACGAATCGTACTCAATAACCTTGCACTCCAAACAAACCGCCAACTCGTTAATAATGGGAGCATTCACTTTCGAACTCGGAGTAACGGTAAACCCGGCAACGGCAATCTTATCGGCCACGGTATTCCCGCTTGCAATCCCCAGGTAATCACATGCCACGACATGCGCGGCATCCGCCATGCTCACGGTAAAAGCACCGGTCTTCATAAAATTCTTAACGGTCTTGTGACTCGCACTTAAGCACACAGATATCTCGTTAGCCTCACTGATCCCACCCCACGCGGCATTCATGGCATCGGGCACACCGGCCTCATCATACGTAGCAATAATCAAAACAGGCTGCGGATACGAAAAAGGCTTTGCACCAAAATCTTTTCTGGACATAAACTTCACCTCCGAAAATAATCACCTTGAATTTTACCAAAGACTGCAGACAACTTAAAACCCCCTCCGAAACTATCGAAGGGGGATGCAATGTCATAAAGCACAGTCCGTGCTTTTAAATGTCAGTTTCCGCATAATCTTCCTCCCGGTCTTTCGTAAAGCACAGTTCCCCTCTCATCGATGTCTTGAATTATCCTGTAGTAAAGATATTCTTCATCGAAATACGGTGAACCCTTTTTGTCGTAATCTATAATGTCAATTTCCGGGTTCCGAAATTTCGTATATTTATTCATATGGTCCCAGAAATACATCGACAACAGTGTTCTGTTCCTGTTTATAGCATCGTATGTTTCTCTGTCGAAGTCACCGCCACCGTACTCCATTTTCTTATGGTATACAACCACCAATCTTAGATTCGCTCTGTAATTGCTTTTAATCTTACAGTCCCATTCCCATGTCAGATTTGTTTCGGCCAGAATAATCTTGTCGAAAAAAGTGTTCTCTTCCGACTCCGCAAAATCGATAACCGTCTGCACCGCCCTCTGAAAGATCGGGTGGATATACTCGATACACGGACTGTGCGGCTTGTTCTTAAAATATGTTCTCAGCGGATACTTCTCCATAAACTCACCTCTTCAGTTTCCGCACAATCTTCCTCCGGGCCTTTCGTATAACACGATTCCCCGCTCGTCGATATTTCGAATTATCCTATAGTAAAGATATTCTTCATCGAAATATTCCGATTCCATAGCATCGTAATCTATCATGTCTATATGCTGATTACGAAATCTTAAATATTGATTCATATGGTCATCGAAATAATTTCTTAACAAGGTTCTATGCTCTCTTACAGCCTTGTCTGTTTCTCTGTCATAGTCATCGTTTCCCCAGTGTATGCCATAATCCATTTTCTTGTGATATACAATCACCAATCTGAGTCTGGCTCTGTAATTGCTCTTATTCCGGCAATCAGATTCCCACATCAAATTTGTTTCGGCCAGAATAATCTTGTCGAAAAAAGTGTTCTCTTCCGACTCCGCAAAATCGATAACCGTCTGCACCGCCCTCTGAAAAATCGGGTGGATATACTCGATACACGGGCTGTGCGGCTTGTTCTTAAAATATGTTCTCAACGGGTACTTCTCCATAAACTCACCTCTTCAGTTTCCGCACAATCTTCCGCCGGGTCTCTCGTAAATCACAATTCCGGTGGATTCTTTCCTTTGACGCAACTCGTCATACAGATGATCAAATTCGAAAATCCACCAAGATAAATTTTCATAATCAACCATGCTCAACTCCGACGCATTATGAGGATTGAACAGATACTTACAATGCTCCCTAACATAGCTCAACAATTTCATTTTGACTTTCCCCGCGGCCAGCTCCTCTTCCGATAAAGTTGAGTAATCAATTTTCTTGCTGAATACAATCGCCAATCTTACCATCACACTGTATTTGCTTGTGCTTCTGCAATCCCACTCCCACTTCACATTCGTTTCGAACAAAATAATCTTGTCGAAAAACGTATTCTCTTCCGACTCCGCAAAATCGATAACCGTCTGCACCACTTTCTGAAAATACGGGTGGATATACTCGATACACGGACTGTGCGGCCGATTCTTAATATAAGTTCTCAACGGATACTTCTTCATAATCTTCTCCTTTCTCTAATCTATTGTTCCATTTTTCCTAAATTCCAACTTTTTTCTTTTTTTGTTTTATATTATAGACATTTTTAGGTTTTTGTTTATAATATAAAACATATGGAAAGCAAAAAAGTGCAATTGTCTATAAAGCCCAGAAAGCAACTCGTCGCAATGGGAGAACGAATTCGACTGGCTCGTCTCAGACGCAAGTTGTCTGTAAAACTTGTGTGCGAACGAGCCGGAATTTCCAGAAGCACACTTTGGCACATAGAAAAAGGCGATCCTTCCGTTTCCATCGGAGCATACGCTGCGGTTCTTCATGCCTTGAGCGGAATGGACGAGGACTTTTCCCTGATTTTGAAAAATGATCCATGCGGCCATATCCTTCAAGAAACTGAACTTTTTAACAAGTACAAAAGAAATTAACAAGTGTACAGGCATAACGCTCTTACTCTTCACCATGTAAATATCTTAAACACTGCTCCTTATATTCAGGTGGAATTATAACCAAACTATATAGCCATGCCCTGAAAATTTTATGTATGCGTTCTTTATCTCCGGATGTCAATTCTTGCAACACAAGTTTGGATTCTATTTCACTCATAAAGTCATATCGCCACAATTCAAAAACAACCATTCCAAACAAATATATTAGGCATTCATATTGATCCGGTTTTTCGTGAAGATAAATGTCGGGATTGCCATTGTATATTATGCATCTGTATATCATGTCAGGTTCATGATATAAAAAATTTTTGAAATCATCATACATAGCATCGTTAATCAAATAACAAGATTCAAACGACTTGATTTCTGTTCCCCATACTATGTCAAAAAGGTAGATTGTCTGATGTCTATCGTCAAAACCACTGATAATTACCGCATCTATACTTCTATATGTCCCGTCATCGCGATTCCCTCTTTCGTCATAAAACAATTCTTCCTTATATTTGTTGGTGTAATACAATTCCGAGTTCACCATGGTCTTAAAGCAAATGTCCATAATATTGTATTGTTGTTCCTGCAGGCATTCGGTTGAAATAGCAATATAATTCAGCACAGACATCAACAAATTCACATTGGAAATATATATACGATAATTAAAATAATCCGACCAATCCACGCCATCATGCATTCCCGGAACAACATTGGTTATAACAAAAGCCAACCCCAAATCGATTAACTGTTTCTTTACCGTTATTTCGTTATCCGGGTTTCTGGAATACAAATCATTAATTTGCAAATCTCCACCCTCATAGAAATAATCTTCGCCCGCCAACAAAGCAACCGTTTCCTCCGGGTTTTCATGGTTTATAATTTCCGGTTTAAAAGCATCGTATATCGAAAACACAATTGCTCTAAGCAATTCCGTTCTGATCCGCCCCTCATCTTTACCGGGATGCAAACTCTTAATCTGCGGAATTATTTTAGAGTCGATGTAACTCTTCCACCAATAAAGATTGCTTGTATCCTCTCCGTTAACAAAGCACCCGGACCGCATGTAAGCCTCGGCGTTTTCGGCCGTTCGTTCTTTGCCTTCCATTCTCAGATATTCGTCGTATGTGCGATGCACAGTGTTAACCACATCGTAACAACCTTCGAAACAGTTTTCCGCAAGTTCACAAATTTCGAAAAAATTGTCATCCGAGACAACGATACTATTATCGTTCCACGACAACGCAACCAATATCTGATCAAGTTCTTCCTCATGCCCCAATATCCAAGTGTAGTTTTCAATCGCAACTCTGCTGTATCTGTGTATATTGTCCCGCAGATATTCACAAAGAGCGTGCGTATATTCGGAAGTCTTTGCCCGGGGCTTTATATACAACCCCTTCCCATCCGACAGAAACTGAAAAATACCGGTGGTCTTGCCGTCTCCTCCCATACCCGTCAGCACATTTATTCGTCCGAAACCTAATTCATTTACAAAATCACGTCTCTCCAGGTTCGCATCAAAGTCCGTATACTCCAAAACGTCCGTTTGGAACTTATCGAAAACCATCAGTGAATCCGAACCCTCTCCCAAATAAATCATAGTCTTTTCTCCCTTGTGCATAACCAATGTTTAACATTCCATATTTTGTAAAGGTGATGGGGGGACGTCACTCCCCTCACCGATTACAATTCACCGTCGCAGTCGTGAGTCACCGTTCGTAACAATTCACCGTTACGGCCGTGGGTCGCCGGACATTATTTTCAAAAGAAACTCACAGCATTTCTTTATTAAATATTGCACCGAATTTCTTAAAATCCAACTTTCTTCGATTTAAAATTGTTGTTGCACTGTTCTTTGAAATCTGCAATCTTTCTCTCAAATCTCACAAAATCAAGATACATCGTTTTGGCATCAAGATGTTTGCATGTCAGCTCGTACACTTCATATGCGTCTTTAACATTGGCAAGATACATATCGTAAGAGCCTTCTTCCGTTTTTGAAAATCCGAGTGCCGAACGGATAAAGTTATACACCGCCAACCGTCCTACATCAGACACTGCATTTTTCGGCAAATCTTCGAACAAGCCGTCAACAAACTTTCCAAACTCAAAATGTTTGTAAATTCCACTCATTTTCTCATCGAGTTCCCGGGTCTGATTGGAATGACTCATCACTACAATTGTTCTATCCGCCATAACTATACCTACCTTTCTCCGGTCCAAAAATTTTTCCTCAACCTTCCCCCCCGATGAGGGTGCCCCGGACCAAATCGGAGCACCCACACCGAATCAAAGAAAGGAAAGGCATTAAGGATTAATTGTCTTGTTACCCATTGCAATCGCCTTCAGATACTTCGGATCATCGGGAACATTGACACGGCGTACGCGGCACGGTGCATCGAACCTGCGTTTTACATAAAATTCGCCCGGCTTGAGCCTCGCAATCTTGTTGTAGTCCACCTGCATCCTCACGGCATTGGCCTGGATTGTTTCGATATCGTTTCCGCCCGTATAGACATACGTATCGCAGTTGTCGAGGATAACCGGTGCTGCAGCGCCGTATGCCATCTTCAACTGTGCCTCCGACTGTAAAAGCAACATCGCCGAGATACCGAATTCACGGAACAACGAAATATCTTTTGCGAACGAAGGCAGCGATGCCCCACAGGCAAAGTCGTCCCAAATCATTTCCACCGGAATCGGCAATGTACCGTTGTATTTTTCTTCCGCCAAACACATCAGCGCCTTGATGGCCTGTGCATAGAAAATGGTAACAAGGTTCGTAGACGCAGGGCTGGTCTGGCGGTTGATCAGGAAGATCGCCGTCTTTTCTTTGGCAAACGTTTCAAAATCAACAATCTTGCATTTTTTCACAGCATCAACATCAACATCGTCGTACGGGATAAAGTTGATAACCTTTTCATAACACGTTGAAACGATATCCTTTGCAACATTGCTTGCACTCGACCTGAATTTATCCCACTTTTTGTAGATATACATATCGATATCTTTCATTTCATCGATTTCGTAGTCCATACTCGTCGTGCAATAGTCGCTCATGAATCCGGACAAAACATTGAGATTATTCAGGATATCCAAAACATCGAGAATCGTTGCGTCCGGATTGCGTGCCTTGACATGCAGCATAATAACCGCGAACAGATTTTCCGCAGCATTGTCCCAGAAAGGGTCCTTCATGTGACCTTCTGCCTTAATTACAAGTTTTGCAAAGTCACGAATATCCATTTTGGTTTTGAGATATTTGAGCGGATCGTAGAAATATCCGTAGCCCGATTCGGGGTTGGCGAGATCGATAACAATCACGTTGTACCCCAAACTTTCAAGGTAAGCGCGCATCCACGGAATATTCTTCGTCTTCGGAAGGTTCATAATAAGGTTGGAATTTTCCAGATTGGTTATCCTTCCGTTGACGATGCTGACCGTCTTGCCCGAACCGCTGGCACCGACAACGACAATATTGTTGTTGCGTCCGGTGGCTACACTGTCATAAGAGTGTTCGTAACCTTCACCCAAATAGGTTTTGTCAAATTTTTTAGCCATTGTACAGATTATCCTCCCACAATTTTTCAAAATTTCCTGTCCCGTCGCAGATACCAAACTCGATGGCCTCGGCGGCTGTCATAACATTGTCGTGATCCATAGCCTTTTGGACCGTCTTCTTCTGTTTGCCCGATGCCCTGCACATGATGTCGACAATTTCGTCGTCAACCTTTTCCAGTCTCTTGGCAAGCATCTTCATGTCCGCGGCTGTGGTTCCGATGTCCACGCCCGTTCTTCCCAGGTGAAGCAGAAGACGGCTGTGCGGCAACATATACCTACCGGCCTTCCCACTCGCGAAAATAACAGCAGCCATGGAATACGCGTACCCTACGCAGAACATCCGCACATTCACCGGAAGCGTCTTGATAAGGTCAAGGATCTGCATCCCCGCTCCAACCTCCCCACCGGGCGAAGTAATAATAAGGTTTATAGGTTTCGTGTCGTCTTCCTTGACCAGATCGATAATCTGCGACGTAACCCTATCCGCCAGTTCCTGGTTAATCTCTCCCCGGAGATAAACGTTCCAATCCAATTTTTCTTTCATTGTGTTTTCCCTTTCCTTTATTCCAACGAAAAATTTTTCCCGTACACTTCATTTCACATAGGCTCCTCCTTTCTTTTGCAAAGCATTTCCCTCAGCCTCTATCCATATAAAGTTGTAGGTTTTGTACTTTTTCAAAATTTTTCATCCCATCATTTCGTGCGATTCTTTCTTCGACTTTTCTTCGTTGTAATACATATAAATACCTTTAATAAACGTCCGGGAAAGTTTCCCGTTCCCTTCAAGCAGCTCAATATTCTGAATGCATTCTCTGTTTACCCTGACTTCAATCGGCACAAGGTCCTTGTCCGCATATACGGAATCGGTTGTCTCATCAGACACTGCCTCAAAATACGAACAATAACACTTAGTCAAACTATTGCTGATTTTTCCGGTCGCGATGGTTATATTCCCGGACTTGTCCTTTTCAAAGCACATTTTCACGAGTTCTTCGAACATAACCTTAGCCTCCGGTGTAACCATAATCGTTTTTTCAAAAACATTTTTACTCATATAAAATTCCTCCTAAAAAAGAATATGTATTTTAAATATGTTGTCGTTTTATTCCGTCACAAAATTTTTCATCCCATCATTTCGATTTAATCCAAAGGAGAATCGAAGATCATTGTCCATGCCCGATCAGGATCTACAAGTTCCACCACACGGTAATCCTTTATGTTTTGGATTCTTGTCTTCGAAAGTTGTTTTAAAATCGGTGTTGCAGCGACGGGATCCTTGCAGATATTTTCCGCAGCGGCGGTCTTGACGCGATCCGACAGTTTCTTGCCTGTCGAGGACACCACGAATACCAATTCGGGCATCGAAAGCTCGCCGGCCAAGATCTTGCCGAGCAGTTCTTCTTCACTGCAAGTCCTCAACTTGTGCTTGGATTCCCTATCTATAAGTTCCTTACTTATAGTTATTCCCAACGGGATTTTCCCAAAATCGTCCTGTCCGTATTCCGTGTGGTTTACAAATAATTCGGCCAGAAGGCTCTTAAACGTTCCGTTGTTATACACACCCCCACCGGAAACTTCAGAGACCACGGCGGTGACAACGCGTGCACCGGCAAGCATATCGAAGTTATCCTTCTTCAGGGCGGCAATCAGCCCCTGAAACCACGAATTCTTTTTTGCGCGGTCAAGAATTTCCGGGTAACGCGACAACAAATCGATTGTGCTGTCGTTTACAAAACGTGTCGCACATTCAGGCCCGGCCTTGCGTGCCAGAAAATCCAAAACCGCCTTCACACCGAACGAGCGGTCCACGAACTGATTGTCGCTGTAACCTACCAAGGCTCTCTTAACGTTCTTTCCCATAAATAAAACCTCTCTTTCTGTTGTTGTTACAACCATGTGTGTAAATAAAAAATTAGTAGTATCAGTCCATCCCACCAAAAAATTTTTCGACATTTCCGTCCCGGGATTTCTGATCCTTTACTGAAAACATGTGGTGGTTTTTTTAGAAAGATTTGTTTATCCATCCCATCTTTAATAAGATTTCAAACCCTTAAAACCGCCTTCTTTGGAACTCAAAATTCGCCGCAAACCCTTTATTCACCTATGTTTCGGGGTTCCATGCCGCAATAAAATCCGTGAACTTTCAAAAAAATCTTCAAAAAAATTAAATTGTAAACTTTTTGTTAACGACGACATATGTCGAATTGCTTTTCAAAATTTCCATCCGTCCGGAACAAACTGTATCCCTCAATCACCAACAACCCCAAACGCGAAAATTGTATTCGCCCAAAGAAAATACCCCGATGGAGCTCACCGGGGCGAAGACAGGCAATGAAATACTCGCAAATCAAAAAGCGCCCCGAAGGGCGCTCTTGTTCAGCTTTGATTTAAAATACTTTCCGATGGCGCATACTTGTAATAAGCATCATCGGAACTTTTTACGGCTTTCGCCGGTTCCGAAATTGTATCTTCAAATACAGCACTACCGGAATAAGTTTTTTGCTTATAAACACCGGTTGCCGGATAGTAATATACAAACTTGGTTTCCCCGGAGCCGAATCCACTAAATTCACTTCCAGCCATTGCAGGATAACCATCTATTGCTGCCCAAGCATCTGCCGCCGCACTATTGTTAAATATCTCAAGTGCTTGAGCATAAACTTCATCAGCGTTTCTATCAATACCGTAACTGAGGTTGTACCAATTAGATTGACAACAAGAAATATCTGCAAGTGTTATTCCATTCTCTTCCGCCCACTCATCAACATCTCCGTGATAATTCAGTGTATCTCTGTAATATGTGAATACTATCGGCGTCGGCTCTGCAGTCGGCGTAGCCGTCGGTGTTGCTGTTGCACTTGCCAAAGATGCAGGCGCGGAACCACCCTTTTCAACCAACTCTATCTTGATTCCCTCAAGTCTCAAAGACTTGCCGGAGGTTCCGGACATCTCACCGTTCTTAACCCAGGCCTGCCAACCTTCGTTCTGAACGTGTGTGCAATAGTAGATGTCGTAGTTCTCTGCCATCTCGCCCGTAAGTCTTATCCTGATGCCTTCAAGCCTATAGGATTTTCCGGAAGTTCCTGACATCACACCGTCCTTCACCCAATCCTGCCAGCCTTCGTTCTGAACATGTGTCTGATACTCAACACTTCCTTCAAGATCGGTGTTTGCAAGGACAATCTTTATACCCTCAAGTCTCAAAGACCTACCGGAAGTTCCGGACATGATGCCTTCTCCGACAAGTCCCTGCCAACCTACATTCTGCACATGGGTCTGGTATCTTACATGTGCGACATGGTACGGAGTGGCCGTTGCACCCGGAGCACTTCCGTCCTTTGCAACCAACTTGATCTGTATGGATTCAAGTCGAAAAGCGTAACCGGCAGTCCCCGCAGTCTCTCCGTTCTTCGCCCAATCGAGCCAGCCGAAATGCTGTGCATGGACACGGTAGTAAACATCGTACGTCTCAGCGGCCTCACCTGTGAGTTTAATCTGAATAGCCTCAAGTCTCTTGGACTCACCTGATGTTCCTGACATCGCGCCGTCAGACTTCCAGCTCTGCCAACCGTATGTTTGTACGTGCGTCTTGTAAGTGATGCCGCCCTCAACACCGCTGAGTTTGATGTTGATGCCCTCAAGCCTCTTCGATTCGCCCGTCGTGCCCGCGGACTGCCCGTTGGATTTCCACTCCTGCCAACCGTAGTCCTGAACATGGGTTCTGTATGTCACCGTTGCAACATCCGCTGCGCTGACCGTATTCGAAAACCCGATACAAACAACCAATGATGTCACCGCAACAACCGCCGCAACAACCACAGACACAAATCTCGTCGTTCTTGATGTGTTCATTTATTCCCCTCCAAAAACGTATTCTATAACATTCGTAGTATAGCAAAAATTCAAAAGAACGCCCCGAAAAATGCGTCTCGTTTTCTCAATTTAGATCGTCTTGTTTTTCATTTCCTCGTATTCCATCATGGCGACTTCTTCAACATATTTATAATCCACCCTTAATTGTTGTTTTTCCTCATCAGTAAAATTTTCCTCGCTTTGGAGCATTCCCGTCGTATTCTCCCATTCACCGTCTGGAATACGCATCACCGCACTTTTGAAATTTTGCTTATCGTCTGAAATTGTTTCAACATACAAATCAAGATATTCCCCCTTGTCGTCCTTTTTCAAATCTGAATAAGTAAAACAAATATAATTAGGCTCGGGAAAACTAATCAGCAAACGGTGTTCCCTGTGTTTTTGTTGGTTCGACCATGTGAATTTTTCGTCTTTCATGCTGCACTCTCCCTCTCTATCCCTGTTAAAATCTCTCATTCCGTTTTGTATTTCGTGAATTATATCACGCACTCACATTAAAACGCACCCCGAATGGTACTGTAATTCGCGACTTTATAACAATAATCGTTGTAAAAAGGAGAAACTCTAAATATCGGAATATCGTTAATCAATTCGAATGGCTCCGCTACGCGGATTGGGTGCTCTGTCCATCGGATTACATGGCTCTCAAAAGGCAGACTGTTCAATATTGTGCTATTCAATATCAAAAAGAGAATGATAATATAAATCAACAAGGAGGCAGAATTTATGGGCACGATAATCACGTTAAGAGATAATCCTGGCAGTATTAGTTACTTTAAAGAGGAGATGCTCAAGTTAATTTATGAAGGCAAAGGAGATGAAATTTTATTAGCCTCAGGATTTTTTGGAGAGTCCACTAAGGGACAGTACAAAGCAAGTATTGATAAGAGTGATCGTATGGGCATTGATATTATTACAGCTATAAAGGCGGCCCGGAATTATGAACACGTAAGAATTGTTGGTGCATACGATAACCATAACCCTGGACTAGATGCATTTGTAAATGCTTTGCGGAACAACCTAGGAAATATCCTCGTATCTGGATATGAGAGAAATGGTGGAAAATGGCATGCAAAAGTATTTTTGATTGTAAGACATGATTTGCAAGGTACCACAACTCCAATTGCCGGGATTGTAGGTAGCAGTAATATGACTTCCTATGCATATGGAAGTTTAAACAGCGTTAAAGCGCAAGGGATAACGCCTAACATGAATCATTTTAACATTGAAACAGACACAATTATTTTGAGCGAAAAAATTTATAAGCAGGAACAAGTAGAAGAAATGGCCGCTTACTTGCTGCAGACTGATGGACATGTTATAGTCACTGGCCCCAACACAGCAACTGGAAAATTAGAATCACAGGCACTCTTGGACATATATCAGAAAATAAATGACAGAATAAAAGATAATCCAACAGACAGGCCTAATCTTAACAATCATAATTATGAATTTACAAAATTCTAATTGAAACACTTTAAATGTTAAAAAGAATCTCGGAGTGGACAATACTTTTGAAAAGCATAATGATAAATGATGCTATGATTGATAGGATGACATTTCAATCTTTTGAATATTCTTGATTTGACTTTGCTCACACAAACTAACAAAAGATTTAAGCTACATCCTTGTAGTGCGTGTAAACATATTCGTAAATTGCACTACGATATTCATCCAAACGATCAAACATACTATCAGGTATTTCTTCAAACAAAATGTCTCGAATTAGAACATCAACACTTGCTCTAGTCTCTTGCTTGTCTGTCCAGTGATCCATCGATACAATACTGTCTTCTATCTTTGAAAGAAGTTCCACGGAGATTTTCTTAATCTTGGTTATGTCACTCTTGGAAAGATTATCCGAAAACAGCAAATCGTAAATAGATAATTCTTCATCACTGGTGAACCCTTCACGAACATAACGTTGCTGCTCGTCAGACATGCTCTCAGCCAGTTTCATGAGTTCCATAAAAGTCTTTTCTATAGCACTTCTGTCTTGTTCCGAGTTATACACCTCTATGATTTCCATATACCGCGTATAATAGTCAATACGGTTCGGATTGACAGCCATCATGTGGGCAAGTCTCTCTTGCACAAGGTCGCTCAAATCTTTCATGAGGAGGTTCTTTCTCTTCACCTTTGCAAACTCCGCTGCCAGCAGTTCAAAATTAATCTTACTGATGTCAAACTGCTTGGCATCCACAAGTCCTTCTTCATCGTTCTGCTCAATTTCAATATTTTCATTAATGATGTGATTAATCTCAACCATAAGGTCAGTGGTGTCGACATGTTTGCGTTTCTTCTGCATTTCCCTGTAGACGGCAAGCACGGCATCGGCATCGTTTCGGATGTCTCTCGTTATGTCGTCTCTATCAAGATACTTAATCAGTCTACTTATTTCACCTGCGTATGTGTCGTAAGACTTCTTTGTCTCCTGATTTACACTCATGGCTTCCGCTCCATCAGCGATAAGTTGCATCTTATTAAATCCGTCAGCCTTTACAAGTGCATCGAGATCAAAATCATGCGACTTCAGAAGTTCCCTGGCAGATTCAATAGCCGCCTGAATTTGGCGTATCATTTCCTCTTTATCGATGGTAGGATCAACGCCGCCCATGCCGCTCTTGTTCTGTGTATAATCGTTAAGAGCTTTTTTAAGAGCTGCCACGATTCCCACATAATCGATGATAAGTCCGTTGCTCTTTCCTTCAGCCACACGGTTTGCTCGCGCAATTGTCTGCATAAGGGTGTGCGCCTTCAGCGGCTTATCAAGATACAGGCAGGAAAGAGTCTTTACGTCAAAACCTGTAAGCCACATGGCACAGACAAATACCACACGGAAATTGTTGTCCGGATCCTTGTATTCCTTGTCCAGCTCGCGCTTCTCCATCTTTTCCCGATGCGGCAGAATATCCAATCCCCATTTCTTAAAGGTCTGGATCTCGTTCTGCTCCTGACTGATGACAACAGCCATCTCAGTTTCCTTCATCCACTTAAGCTTTCTGGACAGCTCCTGCTGCTCCTGGTCTGAGGTGGAGGCGTTTATCTTCTGCTCAAGAGCCTCGATTTCTTCCTGCCAATATTCCTGTACGAAATTATACATACGGACACAGGTAACCTTATTGAGGCATACGAACATTGCCTTGCCGGTTGTCCAGAGGTCACTGTAATGGCCAACGAAATCTTTTGCAATTGCACGGAGTCTCGGCTCTGCAGTCAGGATATGTATTTCCTTCTCAAACTCATGCATCAGCTTTTCAGCCTGGTCGGGATTCAAGTCCGCATTCTCAATGGCATCCAGAATCTTATCCGAGATATCCGGGTTCTTGATTTCCTTCAGCTTATCGGCGCGGTTCTCATAGTACAGCGGCACCGTAGCCTTATCCTCGACCGCACGCTTAAAATCGTAGACCGAGATATATCCACCAAATGTTCTGGCCGTGATTTCGTTGGATGACAAAAGCGGCGTACCCGTAAATCCGATACGGGAAGCTGTCGGAAGAAGCTTTTCAATATTATCCGCATAGATACCGTACTGGCTGCGGTGTGCCTCATCCGACATAATCAGGATATCGTGATCCGGATAAATCGGCGGTTCGTCCGGCTTGTTGAATTTCTGTATCAGCGTAAAGATAAAGCTTGGATTGCCCTTCAGCTTATCCACCAGATCCTGTCCGCTGGTAGCCATGAACTTCTTACCCTCGGTTTTACCCAGCAGACCACATGCCTCAAAGGTTCCGCATATCTGCTTGTTAAGTTCATCACGGTCGGTCAGCACCACAATCGTAGGTGAACCTGCAAACTTACGGCGAATCTTCTGAGCGAGGAACAGCATAGAGTAGCTCTTTCCGGAGCCCTGCGTATGCCAGAACACACCCAGCTTTCCTTCTCGAAGTTCCCTCTCTGCATAGGCTCTGACCGCTTCATTAACTCCCAGATACTGATGGTTCCTTGCAAGAATCTTTACCGTTCTACCGTCAGAGTGATCGAACAGAATAAAATTCTCAAACAGATCCAAGAAATTTTCTTTTTTACAAATACCACGCAACATCGTTGGTAATGCTACGCTTCCGGCATCCTCCTCGGTGAGACGCTTCCACTCATGGAAGAACTCGTACTTACTGCCAAGCGTACCGACCTTGGCCTCCATACCGTTCGAAAGTATAAGAAATGCATTGTAATAGAACAGGAACGGAATCGTATCCTGATAATCGGTATAGTTGTCTGTGTATGCATTCTCAACATCCACATCATTACGCTTCAGCTCGATGAAAAGAAGCGGCAGACCGTTTACAAATCCCACAATATCCGTACGGCGTCTGTACAAGTCGCCGTGAATCTTGAGTTCCTTAACCGCAAGGAAATGATTATTATCCGGATTATTGAAATCAATAACGATAGCCTTCTTCTCTTCCGTCCTTCCGTCCGGCTTTTTCACCGTGACCGGAATACCGTCACGGATAAGAAAATACTTCTCCTCGTTGATCTGCAAAAGGGATGAAGATGACAGATAGGACGACAGCACCTGACAAGCCTCTGCCACCTGATCATCTTTTATCCAAGGATTGAGTTTCTTAAGTGCTTGCTTGAAATATCTCCACAGAACAATCTCGTGGTAGTCTTTCCTTCCAAGCGTACCGTTCTCACCCAGGACCTCCTGATTGTACGCATAGACGACATCCCACCCCAGCTCATCGTGCATAAGATCAGCTGCGCTGTCCTGAACAAGCACATTTTCCGAATATTCATATTTCATATCAGGATGCCTCCTTTGCGTTTTATATCAGAATTTGCTTGCAGATTCTGTGCGCCGGATGCGCAGCACGAAGTGCTTTCCTATGCGCATCCGTGTGCATATCAGACTTCTATTTCTCCCGACATCAGGCGAGGAAGAAGGCGATCGCGAGCTTCTGTAGCAAGCCTAATTTTCTTAACTGCACAGGCCACATTTTTGTAAAAGTCACCCGCTATACGGTCAAATTCAGCCAACATCTCATTCGGCGGCAAAAGAATCGGAATATTATTTACATCTTTAGCGTAGACATGTGGTTGAGCCGAACCTTTTTGTAAGCTGTCCAAATACTCCTTATTGTCCCTCAAGCAACAAAACACAAAATAAATATAATCCGTGCTGCTTATATCAGCATATGAACAATCAGAAGCCCAGATTTTTTCATAGTACATTCTTGCAAACCCCGCATTTGCTCCTGATCCTGACACTGTTATTACTGGCGCTTCAGTGAATGACTTATTATGGTAATATGCAGGCTCTAACCCTCCTGCTACTACTGGAACCTCTCCATCTGTCACATCTTTTTTTGTTATGGTTTTTCCTCTCTTGAATTCCGCAATTTCACCGAGTACAGTGTTATTCCATCCTTCCGGCACACCATCCACAATCTTGGAATCCTCATATCCCGGAAAGTGCAAATCAACAAACCATTCTTTATACAAACGCTGTGCCGCCTCTTCAAGAAGTTTGATTTGCTTCTGGTTGTTATCTATCAATTCATCATATACTGACAGTACATTGGCAATACTCCGTTGGATTTCAATCGGAGGTTTATCAATAATGACACTTTTTAATTTATCCCCCGGCATATGCTTTATTGTTGCCCCAGTAAAATATTGTTCTAAAGCTCCTTCGTGTCCTGCTTCTAAGAACCAATAGTATAAATAACGATAGTCTATCTCCTCGTGTACACGCACCCTGTGCAATGCCTTTTGTATTTTCATATTAGGCAATTGATTTTTCCAAATTGCACATCGTCCTGGTTCCCCGCCTTCACATATAACGAGATCTCCATATTTTAAACCATATCTATCCTGTTCAGAATCCAAAAATTTCATCTCAGGTAGATTATCCAAATCAAATGCACCCCATCTTACATTTACATTTGCCAAATATGGCTGATACTCTCCCCGGTTTTTATCTTTATCCAGCATTTTCCCTAAACATGTATCTGCCACATCGCCAAGTTTTACCGTTTCCCATTTACTCATATCCCCATCTCCTTCATATTCTTCGAGATGGTATCCATAAGTTCATTGCTCTCAGCCTGCAACTTTAAGAGCTCCTCATGAATCTCCCTCATACGCTCATGGAAATCCACGCCATCATCCTCTACCGGAGCCACGCCTACATGGGCACCCGGAGTTAAAGACCATCCCTTTTCCTCTATCTCAGAGATATCAGCCACCTTACAAAGTCCGGGAACATCGGTATATTCTCCATCTCCGAACTTGTCATAAAGCCATACTGCTTCTTTAGCAACTGTAAGCCACTCTTCCCGTTCAGCGATTTTTTCATCGTACCCTGCCTGCGTCTTCTTTTTATCCTTCTTTGCGGCAGCATCGACAGCTTCTTTGGCTTCTGCTTTTATATCCGCAATCTCAGCCTCAATGCTCGCCACAATATCATGGAAATCACCCTCACCGAGAGCAGTGTGATATTCATCTATAAGGCCGCTGTACTTATCTGTCTCTCCTCTATACAACCATACAATGGCATTCAGGTTCTTCAGCTGCCACTCACTCCACTCGTTCAGAGTACGGTCAACCACCGTATAATAATTCCTGGCATCAATAAAGAGCACTCTGTCCTTCAGGCTTTCAAGCTTTCCTTTATCGAAGAACCAGAGCGTACACGGTAAGCTCTTCGTATAGAAAAAGTTATTACCGACACTGAGCATCGCGTCTACATGTCCGGTCTTAATCAGCTTCTCGCGTATATCCTTGTCTTTGCCCTGAGAATCCGTTGCTGAAGATGCCATAACAAATCCGGCTCTGCCATGTTCATTAAGGTATGCATAGAAATATGAAATCCACAGGTAGTTGGCATTGCCAAACTCTCCTGCCTTGTTAACGCCGGGGATTCCAAACGGAAGACGTCCTGCATTCTGCGCAGCCTCGGCCTTTACCTTATCTACATTGAAGGGCGGATTCGCCATCACATAATCACACTTGCCTTCGAGGTTATGCGCGTCGTTATAAAAGGTATTCGCCTCATCTCCGGATTTGATAACACCGGTAAGACCATGAACAGCCATATTCATAAGGCAGAGCTGTGCATTGTACTCCACCTTCTCCTGGCCGTAAAAGGTCATAGACTTGTTGGCAGACATTCCGGTCTGGTTAACGAAATCGCCCGTCTGAACGAACATACCGCCGCTGCCACATGCAATGTCCGCGAGAACGCCCGAGGACGGCTCCAGTACATTAACAATCATCTTAACCAAAGACTTAGGCGTAAAGAACACACCGTCGTCAGAAGCCACAGCCGGAGCAAATTTACTCAGGAAATATTCATAAATGCGGCCGATAACATCACCGCCCACATCATCAAGGGCATTGTTATTGAATATACGAAGGAGCTCTGCCAGGAGTTCATCCGAGAATATGGTATAGTCCTTCGGCAGTACACCAGAGAGCTGTTCAGACTGTGCCTCCACAAGCTCCATGGCATGATTAACCACCTCACCGAGGCTGTTCATCTGCTGCCCGTCCTCCGACATAATATTTGCTACTTTTATGTCCTCCGGAAGATTTACCAGATAGGAGTATTGTGCCTCCTTCGGAAGGTACAGCGCGCTCTTCTCTGCAAAGTCTGATGCTTCCACCGGCATGACACGACCGTTTCTCACCGGCCTGTCCTTTAAAATCTCTGCTTCCACTTTCTTATATCTGCTGTATGCATATCGCAGGAATATGAGTCCCAGTACCGGCATACAGTACTGCTGTGATGTAAGTTTTGAACCTGCTCGAAGCAAATCTGCTGACTCCCATAAATCAGCTTCCAGCTTCTTGATACTCTTGTTATCCATTATATTTCCTCCAATATTTACAACAATTTAAATTTATTAATCCCAGTCTATTGCAGCTTCATATTCATTCAGTGTACCGCAATTCGGACAAGGAAGTTCTTCCAATTCCTGTTCTGTGGCCTGATGTATGCTTGTTGAGTTGCATCTGTTGCACTTGTGTGGATATCGTTTGAACAGATGGCATCCCTCATCATCCTCTTCTTCCTCTTCCGCCCAACGTTCTATGAAGTGGCTGAACATTATGTCGTATGGTTCTTTGATGTTTTCTTTGTCTGCTTTGTCGTTGAGTTCGTAAATGTCAAGGCATGTTTCGTCCTGAAGGTTGCCGCAGTCGTTGCAGATGTAGAGGCGGTTTTCGATGTCTACAAGGAAGGGGTCTTTGGTTTGTGAGAGTTGTTGCCACTCTTGACCGTAGTCGCCGTTCTTGATTGCTTCGACTGTTTTGTCGTAGTCGAGCGGATAGAAGTATCCGATGCCGAATGTGAATGTGTATTTCTTACCGCAGTTTTTGCAAATGTATTCGTAGTCTCTGCCCATGTCTATCCCTCCTTATGAAATTACCCTTGAAGTGTGTTCAAGGGCTTGTGGTTCTTTGGTGGAGACGGCGGGAGTCGAACCCGCGTCCGCAACCGTATTCTCCAAGACATCTCCGGGTGCAGTCGACGGATGAATTATTCCCATTCCCGCGTAGCCCATCGACGGGCGTCGGTTCCGGTAGCTTCATAGATTTAAGGTCTTACAGACTCAAAGCTTTGTAGGCTCGACCCGCCGTTTATCCTCTAACGTCGAAGGTCTGCAAGCGCATGCCCGACAAGCGGCAGATCACATGCCGGGTGGTAGCATTAAGCTGCTACGAGCTGTGTATTGTCTGCAATTACTTGCAATTTCCCGTTTTTTTAGGAGGCCAACGAGAATCCTCCACCCGCTTTCTCGGATGCAACGACCGCGTCGAAACCGGAACGTCCCCGAGTTGAATACGCAAGTATACTTTACTCTTCGTCGAATTTCAAGTCCTGAGATACATCGTAGGGCTCGAAAGTTGTATTCAGGATTTCTCTTGCCTTTTCTTCTTCTGTTTTGTTGAGTTCTTCGGCTTCTTTTTCCTGCTGCTCTTTCTGTTCTTCCTTGACTACGCTCGACTTGTACTCAGGGCCTTCAGGGTCCATGTTGTCGTATTTGACGTAGGGGTTCTCGGTTATTTCGTAGCCGCAGTAGTAGCACTTTTTCTTGAAGAGGTATTTCTCGAGTTTCTGCATGCCTTTGCCGCAGTTGGGGCATACGGTGTCTTCGGTGTAGTCTTCTCTGGGAAGGAGCATTACGACTTTGTCTAAAATCTCGTTGTACTCCTCGTTTGTGGCACCGCGGGATCTTAACATGTACCACATGGCCATGAGGAGAGCCTGCTGCTCTTCGACCATCTTCTGTAAGCGTTCGACTTCCTTGATGCTGGAGAAAGTGTTCTTGGCGTTTTCAACTTCTATGGGGTTGTCGAGATCGAGTTTGGTTATGTCTATGCCGTTGAGATCGCTCATGGGATGTGGCCTCCGTCTGTTTTGTTTTTTGTGTTTTTTGTGTTTTTAGATTAACCCTTGATTTCGGAAAACTCAACCTATTGATTTGATGGCTGTTTTGAGTTCTTCCATTGTGTCGACTATGGTTGTGGCGCCGTTTTCTCTGAGAAAGTCTTTGGTTTTAAAGCCCCAGGATACGCTGATGCAGGGCATGTTTGAATTTTGTGCCGTTCTTATGTCGACTTCCGAGTCGCCGATGTAGACTGCATCATTGGGTTGCTTGTTCAGTGTTTTGAGGCATTCGTTGACTGCGGTCGGGTCCGGTTTTCTCGGGACGTCCGGTTTTGAGCCTGCTACATACATGAGGTCTTTTTGGAAAAAGTGCCCGCAGAGTTTCTTTGAGGGGTAGTCGTTCTTGTTGGAGATGCAGGCTGTAAGGATTCCCTGTTTGTTCAGTTCCTTTATGGTCTCCTGTATGCCGTTGTACGGGGTTGTGCGCTCGATGCAGTGCTCGTTGTAGTGGTCGTTGAAGTCCTTTAGCATTTGCTTAGTTTTTTCTTCGTCTTCAATATTGTCTGCTTTCAGGCTTCTTTGGATGAGCTTTACAGCGCCGTTGCCGATGTAGGATTGGATTTGAGGTGTCGGCTGAGGCTTTAGGCCTTGCTGTTCGCGCGCGTAGTTGACCGAGAAAGCAAGGCCTTCCATGGTGGAAAGGAGAGTGCCGTCTAAGTCGAAGATTGCTAAAGTTTTCATTTAGGTTCTTTCCTGAAGTTTTATCTCAAAGGTTTCTTTGTAGTGGACGTTTTTCTTTAGGGGTTGAGAGGTGATGTTCTCGGCGGTTCTCTCGATTTCCTTGGTGCAGAAGTCGAGGAACAGTTCGCCCGAGTCGTTTCGCATCAACTGCTCTTCGTGGAGGTATTCGTTCATCTGCTCAGGGGTGTACGGCAGGACCGTGAAGTCGAAGCGCGGGTTGTCGCCTACGCGCTTGATTACGATTGCATCGCCGTTTTGGTTGGTTATTCTGACGACCTGAGTGTCGGTGTGGGAACTGTTTTCGGCAGGGCGCGCGTAGGGGTGGTAGATCTTGTCGGCGCCTGCCGAGAAGATCCCGAGGCGTGCCGCGCTCTTTCTGTCGACGTAGGATTCACCCGGGCCGCGGCCGTACCAGGAGCAGAGGACGTCGTCCTTGACGATGGGGACACGGAAGCCGTAGCGGACCATGTCGTAGCGGGGTGTGAAGTCCAGGGTTACTCTGACTGTATCTGCCCGGGGGACTTCCGTGTAGATCAGGATGTCGCCCTTCATGGCGAAAGATTTGTAGGTCGTGATCTGGCTGAAAACACCGTCCTTGACACCATAGTTTGAGGCCTTGTACTTTAAGGTCTGCTGTATGTTCTCGTAGTCGGACTCTCCCGAGAAAATTGTTTTTGCGAGGATGAAGCTCTTGTCGGTGCGGTCGATGTTTGAAGGGCACCTGTAGAAGCTGGGCATAAAGGAGCCCATGAGGAAGTTGAAGCCTCCTATCGAGAGGGTGTCTATTGTTCCCGTCTGCCTTGCAAAACCTATGCGGATGTTGTCGTTGCCGAGGGATATACCATCGGGCTTGGCATAGACTTCCGGCTTGGCGGTTATGTCGCCGATTTGGGTTTCTCTGACATTGCCTACGGCTGTGTCTTGTTCTTCTATCGTTTCTAACTGTTGTTCTTTTGTCTCTTCCTGTCCTACGATGTCGCCTTCGGGGATTGCCTCGAGTTTTGAGGTGAACTCCTCGGTACGCACAACTTCGTTGTCTTCTACGATTACATCGAGGCCGGTGTCGGCATCGGTTATTGTCGATTTTTCTGTCTTTGCCTCTATGGCTTGTATTGTGTTTGCTTTTTTTGTTTTGGTTTCTATCTGCTTTTGCTTGGGTTGTTCTATTTGCGGTTTGGGTTCTTTTGTGTTGGTATCCTTGGCAGGGCTTGCGACGTTCTCGGTTAAGACATCCTGGTAGAAGACTTTCTCGTAGCCTTCCTTTGCATAGTAAGTGTCGTGCGCAAGTTTGAGGGAGATGTCGAATACGAGTTCGTGCGAGATGGCGTTGACATAGAGCTCGATATACTCGGGCTTGCCGGCCGCCCAACCGGGTTGTGTGAACATGTCCGCGTTTATGGGGAACTTCAGGTTCCTTGTGCCGTAGGGTTCAATCTCACCGATTAAACCTCTGCCCGAAATGAGGATTTTGCCGCCGAGCAGGATCTTCCACTCAAGTTCCATCTCTTCGGTGTATGCGAAAGGATGTGTGTTTCTTAGAGTGAGCGACGTCGGGTTGTCCGGACTCGGGAAAATCTCGAGGGCTGTCGCCTGTTGCTTTATGTCGGGGTAGATCGGGTGAGGGTTGCGGTTTGCATCCACTATTCCCTGCCCGATACTGCTGTTTTCTTTGTTCTTGCCGCCTACCAAGTCTGCGTGGTGGATCCACTTGTAGTCCGCGTCGTCGTCGGTGAATCTCGTTCTGCCGGCGATGGTCTCAAAGAGGTTTGTGCCGGTCTTGTTCTTGTCGAATATTGATTTGCGGTCGAGGCAAAGGTCGGTCCAGGGGCCGAAGACGATGCCGGCCTGACCCGCTATCTGTCTTATGTCGGTGACTTCGCGCTTTTTGTCCGCCGGGCAGTACCACGGGCGGGTGTCGTCTATAAGGGTGCACTCGTGCTTTACCTTGAGCGCCGTGTTAGGGTTGAAACCGAAACTCTGAACGCCCCACATTACAAGCGAGGGGTGGTTCATTAAGGATTCGACGCAGTCTCTCATGTAGAAGTCCGCAGCCGTTACGATTACGTAGAGGCCGTACTGGTCGCAGAGGTTGAGGAAATCGTCTGAAATGGGCCAACCTTGTGTTATGACACCGTTGGTGCCGAGGCGCTTCATGAGGATTATGTCCTGACGCATGCGGGACTGAGGCATCGCGATACCGCCCTGAGGGTCGAACTCACAGTATTTGGTGAGCATCAGGTTGACGGTTCTGTCGTTGATGTTGAGTTTGTCTCCGACTACGGTTGTGGTTCTGAAACCGAATCTCTTCTTTTTGGCGCAGATCACGTTGCCGGTGGAGTCCGAAACTTCCAAAACTATGTCGTACTGCACGGGCGTCGCGTCGGTCCAGGATGCGACGTTAAGAGCGATGAAGTCGGTCCGGCCGCGAGTCTCCATTCCGGCGTCGACTACACCGACGACAGGCTCGCTCTGACCCTTGATGTTTACAAACGGGAGTTTGTACGGGTCGTACTCGGCACGGGCCTCGAGGACCGAAATTCTCACCGAATACGGGAGCGTGTAGTTGGTGTGGTTTCTTAAGGCGAAGTCGACCTTGATCATGTAGTCGCCGTGAGGGACTTTGTTTGTTATGGTTGCGACCTGGTCGAGCTTTGCGACTTCCGTGACATACGCCTGAGGGACATATTCAAGTTGCAGGTGGAGATTGGAAAGTTCGAGCAGGGATTCGGCAACGATACCTATCGGTCTGAAAATGCCCGAAAAGCCGAAATTCATGAGCTGTCTTATTATGTGACCGCTGTCGTCTCTGTCGTAGCGGCAGACGATAATCGCAATGGTGTTCTTTCCTTCGTGGACGAAATCTGAAATCAGAAGGTGCTTGCGTGTCAGGACGGAGTGAGAGTCGCAGGCAAGCTTGTCGTTGATGTAAACCCTGAAGCCCCCGCAGATACCGGATGCTTCGATGTAAAGGGCTCTGTCTATGTCCTCGGGAGTGAATACGACCTCTGTTCTGTAGATACCGAACTCGTCCTCTTCCTCGTTTGTGCTCTTAAGGAAGTATTTGTCGCTTATGGTCTCTTCCTTCTTGTCGCGTTCGTCGGTTATGAGTTTCGAATAGTCGTAGAGGAGATTTTGCGGCAACCCGTAGCCTTCGGTCTGCCATGTCGAAGGGACATCGATTAAATCCCAGTCGGAATCGTCGAAAGAGACCTTCTCAGCACCGAAGGGAATCTCACTCCTGCCCCTGGCGAGATAGAATCTCCACGTGGTCAAGGTCTTCAGGTAAGGTGATTTAACCTTGCCGAATTCGGGCATCTTGCGCTGCCCGTAGATATAGTCAAATGAGTCATACGGCAAAAAGCCGTCGGTAGAGTATGTAAATTCCATAGTGCCCCCGACAAACAAAAGTCTACGGTAATTTTAACATTTATATTGCGGGCTAAAATTTCAGAAAGATTACATAATAGCGACCAAAACAACAATTGCCGCAATTAAAAACAGCGAAACGATTGCCAGAGCCGTTATTTTTCTTCGGTATTCCACAGGATCGGTCATATCTTCTTTCATCGGTGTGGCTTCGGGATATGTATCTTCCGTGAGATTCGGGTCCTCGAAGGGCGCCAGCGGGTGCGGCGTTGTGTCCGAAAACTTAACGTCTTTGTCTGTTTTTTTGGGGGTCTCTTCGTCGTCGTAGTGGACCTGTAAGGTTACGCCGTCCGCTTGTTTGGGCTCGGCCGGAAGTTTCCTGTCGGGCGCCAGATTCTCGGGCGTGTCGTACAGCTTCTTTGTCTTGGTTTTGATTTTGGTTGTTTGTTGGTTTTCCATGCGGCAATTATACACCCTGTACGGGCTTGATTTGTCCCTCCGAATCCTTTTTAAGATGTCCTTTGTCTATTGCGTACTGTATCGCCTGAATTCCCAGATCGTAGGCCGGTGATACGGTAGAGACGTTGTCGAACCCGAGTTCCCCGGCCGTTTCCTTTGCCAAATTTTCCTCGGGCATGCCGTACTGATCTTTTGCGCACTTGCATGCGGCACATGCCGCTTCCTGTATTGCGATGTCTTCGGGTTGAATGTCTTGGGGCCTTCTGTAGGTTGTTGTTATGTTTTGGCTGTCTTCTTTGGTTTTCCAGAAGATTACGCTCTTTCGCCCCTTTATTGTCTGGGTCGTTATGGGAAGTTTTGAGACCCTTGAAAGATAGTCCGTAACTCTTTTGGACATCTGGGGCGTCGCGCTTTCGATGCCGCAGGCCTCGGCAAGTCTTTGGGCGACGGTGCCGGAGCCCACGGGGGCCTCTGTTTCCGTTATCTGTTTTATGCAGGCCACAAGAGTGTTGGTGAGTTCGGGCGAGACGAATTTGGCAGGTGTGCACGCGATGGCTGTCACCTGTGCTTTTTGCCACTCACGTATCAGTCCTGTTTTTTTTTACCGGCTTCTTGTTGTTGCTCTGCTTGCGGTTGTTGTTCTTCCTGTGGTTGTTCTTCCTGTGACTGTGGTTGCTGCTCTTCGGAAGTTTCTTCGACAGGCGACGGAGCGGATTCTTCCGGTTGTGTTTGTGCCTGTTTGATTACCTGTTCTATTTCGTCCGCGACTTTTGTCGGGTCTTCCCACCATTCGAGGCTTCTTACGCGATAGATGTTCCAGCCGAGACCTTTGAGGAAGTCGGGTTGGGTTATTTCGCGGCAGGATGTGGTTTTGGACTCGAAATACGTATGACCGTCTAAAAGGATGCCTGTGGTGTAGGCGGTATCGTTGTCGGGGTCCTCGATGCCGATATCTATTTTGAAAGCTGAATTTCCGACATTCTTTTGTGTCTTGCAGCCTCTTTGGTTCAGTTCCTCGCAAATGCTGTCGGCGATGCCCGTGAAGCGGTCCGCTCTGTTAAGGATCGGTGTGTTCTCCTCGCCGTTTTGTGCGGTTGTCAAACCTTCGGACCAGATCGGGCTTCCTTCGGCGTATTGCAGGAAACGCTTGAAAGCGATTACGCCTTCGCTTGTTGAGACGTTGGTTTTTATCTCTTCCGGTTTGAGTGACGAAAAGACTTTCATCTCCTTGCGGGCACGGGTTACGGCGACGTTTAAGCGCCTCCAGCCGCCTTCTCTGTTAAGGGGGCCGAAGTTCATGTAGGACTTGCCTTCCCCGTCCGTGCCGTACGCCACGGAGAAGAGGATTATGTCGCGTTCGTCGCCCTGAACGTTTTCGAGGTTTTTGATGAAAACGGGCTCTTCACTTGCATATACCCACTTCTCGAACTCGCCGTCTTTGCGGCAGCGCTCGGTCAGAAGGTCGTCGATCAAGTGCTGCTGGGAGATGTTGAAGGTGACAACGCCGACGCTTGAGTTGTTTTTCTCGCGGTCTTTGTAGATGTTTTCAATCTCGTCTACAATCGCTATCGCTTCCTTCTCGTTTGTGCGTGTCTTGCCGCGGTCGAAGGTGCCGCCGATGTCGACGATGTTTACCATGTAGCGGCGGCTGTCCGACGACGGGAATGTGTACAGGCGCCCGTCGTAGAAGCAGCGGTTGGAGAAGGTTATGAGGCTCTCGTGACGGCTTCTGTAGTGCCACAGGAGATGAGTCTGGGGCATGCTTATGGCCAGACAGTCGTCGAGGATGCTCTCAAGGTCTTCTATCTCGTAGTTTTCCTCGTCGAAATTCTCGGATTGGAAGAACGACGTCGGGGGCATCTGCTTCGGGTCGCCGACGATTACCGCGTTGTTGCCTCTTGCGATTACGCCGACGGCTTTGCATGTAGGCAGCTGCGAGGCCTCATCGAAAATGACAGTGTCGAACTTGAAATTGCCGGGCTCCAAATACTGGGCGACCGATATGGGGCTCATGAGCATGCAGGGGCACAGGTCCGCGATGAGTTCGGGCATCTGTGTGAAGAGGGACCTGATGGACACTCCCCTGCCGTGGTTCTTTATGGCCTTTTGCAAAAGCCCTATCGCTGACTTGGCATTGACGTCTTTCTTGATGTCAGGAATGCGGTTTCTCAGGCGCATGTAAATTTCCTGGCGGGTAATTTTGATGAAGTCCTCATCGAGTTGCTTAAACTGTCTGATTTTCTCGTCGAAAATGTCGGACGAAAATGTTCTTAACGGCTCGGATGCGTCTATATATTTGGTTATGAGCGATTTTGCGACGCTCTTTCTGAAGGCCGGAACGAGGTCTTGTTTTTGTATGGTTCCTTCCTCGTATTGGGTTACGAGATTTGCAACGCCTAAACTCCTGCACTTGCCGCAGAGATTGTTGAAGGTTATCTTTTGGCGGAGTTTGTCCTCGTTGTCCTTTACCGTTTGGATTATGGCATCGGCTTCCTGCACAGTACCGAAATCTTCGCCTCTTTCGAAATTTAAGTCTGCGTTGATTCCCGAGTAGATGTCTTTGTATTCTTCGTATGCTGATACGAAAAGTTTTTGTTGTTCCGCGTCGGTTTGCGTCTGTCTCTTTTGCCTGCCGCCCATTCCGTCGATTTTGGTTATGGTTTCTTTGGCAGCCTCAACCGTTGCTTTGTCCGTTTGGATGCCTTGGAATTTGGCTAGGGTTTCTTCCGCTTTTTCTTTTGTTTTTTGGAATTCGTTCAGTTTTACGAAATGTTGTCTTAGGTTGTCCCTGACCTTGCCGTCGGTTTTGTCGCAGACCTTGATTTTCTTGTAAAGCGAGGCGTGCGCTATGGATTTTGCCGGGCCCCACTTGCCTTCTGCCTCATCGAATTCGTCGGTGAGTTTTGCGGGGTCTCTTGAAAGGAAGTCTTCGGTCCAGTCGGTTAAGAGTTCTGCTTTTGTCGTTTCCGCTTTTGCCTGCTGTTCAAGTGCATATTGGAGTTGTCCGAAATATTCCTCCGGGTTTTCCGCGGTTCTGAACTGATTCGGGTAACCCTCGAGTTTTATGAGTTCTTTTGCAAGTTCGTATTCCCGGTCTATTGTTTGTTTGTCGTCTTGTATGTTTTGGGCCTGAAGGGCTGCTTTGAGCGCCTGTGATTTTTCTTCGTATTGCTGCGCTTTTTGAGGCAGTTCGGTCTTAAACTGCTGGCGGTACTCCAGGCCTTTTATTTGTTTGAGTTCCGGGACGTTCTGCCCTGCCGTGAGTTCGCCCAAAGCCGACTCAATCTCTTGCATTTGCTCTTCGGTTATGTCGTTCAGGAGCGCGTCCGAAAATTGCCCGCAGTCCGGGGCATCTTTGTTTGTGCCGTAGACGTTAAGCATCTCGAAAAGCGTGTAGCCGGAACTTTGTACTTTATGGAGTTCTGTGGCGTATGCGTCTAATTCTTTGCGTCTTTGGGTCAGGTCTGCGAGTTTTTTGTCGTAGTCGCCGTCGGGCGTGGATTTGAGGCTCAGTTCCGCCACGACTCTCAGTTGCTCCAAAAGGTGGCTCTTCTTGGCCTTGTTCGAATGGAGCTCCAAGCAGAACGGAGCGATGCCGATTTTCTCCAGGCGCGCGTAAACGACGTCGAGTGCGGCTTTTTTCTCAGCGACGAAAAGGACTTTTTTGCCCTTGGCGAGGCTGTCGGCGATCATGGAGGTGATGGTCTGGGATTTACCGGTTCCGGGAGGCCCGTGCAAGACAAAACTCTTGCCGTCGCCCGCGGCTTTGATTGCGTTTATCTGAGACGCGTCGGCCACCAATGGGAGCATTACGTCCTCTTCCTCGGCCTCGTCTATTGTAAGGCCGTCGTCCCATGTGACGGCACCTTCCAAAAGGCTTGCGACGACTTTGTTCTCCGCGATTTTGTCGCGGTTGTTGTGTAGGTCGTTCCACATTACAAACTGCGTGAACGAAAACATTCCGAGCGCGGCGGATTTTACAACCTTCCAGTTTTGCTGTGTCGCGGTTGCGGCTTCGAAAACCTCGAATATTTTTTGTGTGTCGAGGCCGTGCTCGTCCTGCGGCAGTTCCCCTGCGAAATCGGGGATGTCGAGCTCAAAATCCTGTTTGAGTTTCTCGAGAATGGTGATGTTAAGTTCGGTGTCCTCGTCGCGTCTTTTGAGTCTGTAGCCGGCGACGATTGAGGTTCTGGTAAGTTCGACCGGGATTAAGAGGATCGGGGCGAATGCGGGTGCTGTCGCGCCCTTGTCGAACCACTTGATGAAGCCCAATGCGATATAGAGGGTGTTCGCGCCGTTTTCTTCCTCGGCGACCTTGGCCTTGCGGGCCATATCCTTTATTTTGTCGTCGAGGGCGCCGTGTTTCATGGCGGTATAAAGGCTTTGCTCTTCGAAAGCCTTGGTGACCTCTTCGTTGTCCCGGATTTCGAGGGCTTCGAAAGTTTGGTCTTCCTGTATCTGCATGGACTCGCTCGCGGGCAGAAGTTTTATTTTCCCGTCCTGCGCGAGCATGTCCTCGAATTTAGCCGGGTCGGGCACGTATATGGGAATAAGTCTTGAGAGTTTTGCGTTGAGGAGAGTATTTCTCATACTCAGGTCGAGGAGTTTTCGCTCCCATAAATCAAATTTGGCGTTGTTCATAGCAGGTCCTCCCTCGTCTTTTAAGAGTATACCATTACTTGCCGTTAAGTCTCTTCCTTCTGGCCTTGTAGTCGGGTATGTATTTTGCGACTATCGCCCAGAATGCGGGTGAGTGGTTCATCTCGAAGAAGTGCGCGAACTCGTGGACGACCACGTACTCGATATCCTCTAAGTCGTGCTCGAAAAGTCTGTAGCTGAATTTAAGTGTCTTGGTCTTTTTCACATTCTCGCCCCAGAACGAGGTGTAGTCGCCGAACTCTGTTTTCTCCGGGACGGGAGCTGCCATCTTTGGGCCTATTTCCTTGCAAAGTTGTTTTATTGTGCGTTCGAGCTCTTCTTTTCGCCACAGCATGTAAAGCTGCCTTGCGTTTGTGTTCTCGCCCTCGTATATGTATACGTTTGCGTCGTCCGCGAAAACACCGAGAAAACCGTCTCTTCTTTGTACGTTTAATTTCTTTTGTTTTCCGAAAACGTATACGGTCTCCCCGTCTTTTATGTTCAGGCCCTCAACGTTTTTTTCTTCACGTTCGGACATGGTTTCCATGGACTTTATGATGAAGTCCTTTTGCTGCCTGATGAAGCGCTCGACATCTTCGGTTTTTACATAGTACGGGCAGCTGACCTCGACGAACTCCGGATTCGTGACCCTTATCCTGATGTTCTTCATCTTCTTGCGGGTAAGGTTGTAGTATATTTTGACGCCGTCTATGTCAACGTATTTCATTTTTGCTTTTTATGCGAGCAGGTCGAAATTCTTGCCGCTGATGTCCCTCATCGCAGTGTTGCACTCTTTGAGTTTGTTTTCGATTGCTTCCTGCTCCTTCGGGCGCTTGATTTTGAGCGTCGTGGTCTTGATCATGTCCTCTTCGGAGAAGACGTGATAGTGCACGTACTTATATGCCGGCATCTTGTGGTTGGCCTCGGCCATCGCATCGTTCAGGTACGCCTCGACCGCCGCGTCGTCGGGCTTGACCTTGAGCCCTAACGCCTCGCCTATCGCCTTGCGGTTTATGAGGAGCTTCGCGCAGATATCGATTGCCTGGCGGTCGTTCTTGTTGCCCCAGACGAATGCCTCGGTGACGCCGGGAATCTCGGTTAAGACCGCCTCGATTTCTTCGGGGAATGCTTTCTTTCCCGAGGTTAAAACGATCATGGACTTAACGCGGCCCGTTATGTGAATGCAGCCCTTCTTGTCGATGTATCCCATGTCTCCGGTTCTGAACCACCCATCTTCGGTGAACACTTCCTTTGTGGCCTCATCGTTCTCGAAATAGCCTTTCATTACGCAGTCGGACTTTGTGAGAATCTCACCTACTGCTTTGGGGCCTCGTGTTTTGGTCTGCGACTCGTCGAGGTCTATCTTAACTTCCACTCCGGGCAAGGGCCTGCCGACCGAGCCGTGTACGTTGCAAAGTTCGTTTGTGACGGCGATAACAGGCGACGTCTCGGTGAGACCATAGCCCATGAAGAAATCGATACCGAAATCGGTGAATGCGTCTATGTATTTTGCGTCTATTCCCGCGCCTCCGATGACGACAAGCCTTAAGTTGCCGCCGAGTTTATCGAGGACGCTCTTGAACGCGTTCCTTCTCAAATCAAGCCCGAAATGTTTGAGGAACTTGGTGACGGCCTTTGCGGCCTCTACGGTCTTGTCCTTGCCCTGAGCCTTGATGCCGTCCTCAATCTTGGAGTAAATGTTCTCATAGAGCAAAGGAACGGAGATGCAAACGTCGGGCTTCCATTCCTCGTAGTTCTTGATTAGGTATCTCAGGCCGTCGCAGAGGCACAGACACCCTCCGACGGACAGGATGAAGAAATCGCATGTATTCTCAAACGTGTGATGCAACGGCAGAATCGAGAAGGCTCTGTCGCCTTTGTGAACATCCAGGGTCCGGGCTATTCCGTAGACGTTCGACACGATATTGTCGTGCGTCAGGAGCACGCCCTTGCTCATTGAAGTTGTTCCCGATGTGAAAAGAATTATCTTTGGTTCCTTCGGATCTATCGGTGTTGTCATGAACGAGTCATCGCCGCCGATTCTTAAATTCTCGCCCGCGCTGACCCAGTCGTAAAAATCGATGAATCTGTCGTCGTCGGGCCATACATCCTCTACCGTAGTCTTCTTTGTCGCAAGAGAGGGCTTGTGCATGACCACAAACTTTTCGACCTTTATCTCTTTGTCTTCCTTTGCTTTCCCGGCAATCGATACCATCATGGCGTGGTGCTTGTGGTGGTATATAAGGATTTTGGTGCGGCTTCTCTTTAAGAGCTGAATGAGCTCGTCTTCAGGCAGCGCGCGGTCCAAGGGCACTGCCATGTGGCCGGACTCGAGGATTGCGTTGTAGGCGACAAACCATTCGTAACAGTTCTCGCCGACGACGCCTATCGGGCTGTCTCCCAGGTTTTGCGAAATCAGGTATGTGCCGAAATTCTTTATGTCTTCACCGAATTCGTAGAATGTTCTGTGGATTTCGGATGTCTGAGGAGAGCGCCTGAATATGAAGGCGTCGCTTTCCTTATACTTATCGCAGGCCCCCATCATGAGGTCCCTCAAATCTTTGGATTTTGTTGCGTTATATATCGGTGTTCCGGTTATGGGAAGCATGTAATTCTCCTAAAACAAAGTATTAGAAATATAACACACTTGTCCTCGCTTGCAAATAAATCTAAAGAAATTTAAGATAGTGTTACTTCATACGGAGGATTTAAAAATGGCTGAAGGTACGAAAGCGGACAAACACGCACATCTTGATGAAAAATATCCCACAAAACGCGGACCGATGGATGTCCTGGCCAAGAACATCTTCTTATTTTTAACTCATCTCACCTGCGACATGAAATGTTACCACCGTGAGAATTTCCCTGAGAACAACCCATACGTTGTCGCGGCAAACCACCAAAGCTACCCCGACGGCGTGCTCATAATCGACTACCTGCCAAAGGGCCACTTCAAGTGGATGTGCTGCCTTGCAGCCTCAGACTTAGAGACCAACCACGGCAAACTGGGGCGCCTCATCATGCGTGTCGGCCGCGGCATCGCAGTCGACCGTTACGGCAACCCGGTGCGCGGGTTAATCAAAGCCAAGAAGGAAGTTGAGAAAGGCAACATATGCTTCGTCTTCCCGGAAGGCACGAGAACGCACACCGGCAAATTGGGCGAGATGAAAGACGGCGCGTCTTACCTCGCAATCAAGGCGGGCGTTCCGTTGGTTCCCGTTTACATCAGCGGAGCATATCAGATTTGGCCGCGCACGCAAAAGCATCCGCACCCGTTCAAAGGATTTTTGAAGCGCAAGAAAATCAGAATTTATGTCGGCACACCGCTCTATGCAAAGGATTTCGACAACGATCCTCACAAGATGACCGATGCGTTCTGCAAATGGATGCACGATATGGAAGACAAATACTGGGACCCCGATTTGGCATTCGATTGATTTGATTTGCAGATTGTAATTGTCAGCGAAGATTCGAGTAAAAGTTCGGGGAATGTAGAAGTTTTACTCGAATTTTTATTTTTACGGGGCATTATTCGAGGTGAAGTTCGAGGAATCCGGAAGTTTTACTCGAATTTTGGAGTGTCGCGAGGCATTGTTCGAGGTAAAGTTCGAGAAATCCGGAAGTTTACCTAGAACTTTGATTTTTCCGGAGCGTTATTCGAGGTAAAGTTCGGGGAATCCGGAAGTTTTACTCGAACTTTACAGCCGTTGTGCAAATAAAAAGACAGGCCGCGTTGTGCCTGTCTTTTTGTGTGGGTTGATTTGTGTCAGTCGATGTCGTCTTCGGTGAAGACCTCGCCGTCTTCGACGCGGTCGATCAAGTCGGTGGCCGTGGCGATCATGGAGGAGTTTTGCTTCATGACGTAGGCGTAGACGCCGGGCATCGAGTATGTCTTGGCCGAGGTGCCGTTACCTGTGACGGCGTATTTGACGACTGTCCAGGAAGGTGTCTCGGAGATTTGGAACTTGACGAGTTTCTCTATCTCGTCGGACTCGAGGTTGGTCGTGAACATGCCGGAGAGGCTGTCCAAAATCGACGCGTAGTTGAGAAGGACGGTCGAGTTGCCGGAAGAGAGTTTTTCGATTATGGCGGAGATGACACGCATCTGGTTCTCGCCACGCTCGTTATCGCCGTCGCTGAAGGCGTATCTTTCCCGCACGAACGCCAGGGCCGCTGCTCCGTCCATGTGGTTCATGCCCTTGTCGAAATGGTAGCCTTCGACATTCTGCGAGCTGAACGACTTGGGTGAGTAGACGTCGACGCCGCCGATGGAGTCGATCAGTTTCTCGAAGCCGGTGAAGTTGATCTGGCAATAGTAGTTGACTTCGCAGTCGTAGAGGTCATCTAAGCACTTGATTGTGTTGTTGACGCCCTTGAGGCCCAGGTGCGTGAGTTTATCCATCGCGCCCTTGCCTGCGGGGTTTTCGACATAGTAGTCACGAGGGGTGTTGAGCAGCAGGACCATGTGTGTGGTCGGATTGACGACGATTAAGATGTTGACGTCGCTGCGGCTCTTTGCGAGGATCTTCGATCGTGTGTCGGATCCGGATACGTAGACGATGAAGGGGTCGGTGGTTATGGAACCGACACGTTCCGTTTTGGTCTCTTCCTGCTCTTCTTCCTCTTCCTCTTCGACGATGTTGTTGGCTGCCTTGTATTCCTCGTATTCTTCCTTGGAAATTTCTATCTCATAGATGAGGCGTGTGTCCTCTTCCCATGTCGCGTACTCTTCGGTGTCGATGAAGAGCGATGCGTAGGTCTCGTTGATTATGACGGCGCCGGATGTGCCGGAGCAAAGTGCGTCGGCAAGTTCGGTTACAGACGGGCATTCCTGTGTTTCCATGATGCCTCCGACTGCTGCGGATACGTCTTCGAGGGCGATCCGGGAATTGATTTCATCGAAGCCTGTCATGATGCCGACCGTGTAACCTTCAAGATCGTAGACGGACTGCGCGGGGTCGTCGTTTAAAACATAGACGCCGACGATGGCTTCGGTGTCGGATTCGACATTGGTTACGGCTTTGATGGTATCGATAACTTTCTCGATTGCATTCGAGCCGATGTAGGATACGATGCAAACAAGAATCGCGAAAACGATCCCCAAAATTCTTCTGACCCTTCTCCCCTTGGAAGGGCTCCTGTCCATGCCCGGCCATACGAGTGCGAATGTTATTACCATGAGAATGATAAGTATCGCGAAAAGAACGAACAGGTATTTTACCGGAAGAATATTCAGCTTGAAAATGTTGTAGACAATCATTGCCTCGAATGCGGACTGAACGATTAACGTCAGCAGCAGTATCGGCATCCATTTCCTTTTTGTAAACATGGCAAACCCCTAAAGTTTTTGTTTTCGATGTGCATTATAACATACATGCACGGACATAAAAAAACCTTTCCCTTGCGGGAAAGGTCTTTTTTTGAATTTTGGTTTTATCAGAACAAATCAACGCTTCCGTCGTCCTTACCATTGATGAAATAGTAAGCCTTGCCTTCTTCGGGCTTAACGTAAACTTCGAGTGTCTTGATTGTGCCGTCGTAAGCCTTTGCAATCTTCTTCTCGATTGTCTTCTTGTCTGCTTCCTGACCTGCAGCCTGGATAACGAACTTCTTAGCCTCGACAACCTTCTTTGCAGCTGCTTTCTTTGCAGCGGGCTTCTTAGCGGCTGTAGCCTTCTTTGCAGCGGGTTTCTTAGCAGCTGTAGCCTTCTTTGCAGCGGGCTTCTTAGCAGCTGTAGCCTTCTTTGCAGCGGGCTTCTTAGCGGCTGTTTCCTTCTTAGCTGTAGCAGCTGTTGCCTTTACTTCTTTCTTATCATCCATCTTGATAAACCTCCGTTTGTTGTTTGGATGTTTATAATTTATATTTCTTGCGTTTTTATGTCAACATTATGTTTTGTATTTAGTTTTAACAAGTTACGAATTTTTGAATAATATTGCGTTGTTAAACTTGTCAATAAAAACGCTTGATTTTTTTGTTTGCTTTTACGTCATTCCGCTCAAAATTTTTGTCCACTCATCTTCTGTTGCACCCGCATCGTAAACCACCAGAATCGCTGCGTCCGAATCGACTTTTGCATACTTAAAAATTCCGTCTTCGTCACCGTATAAAACCGCATTGAATTCATCAATATTTTTTGTAAAATTTTTGCTATCCAAACCGAACTCATCATACGCCGAAAAATCTTCCGCTTCGTACAAAGAAATTTTTTCTTCGTCTGTCTTCCCGGAATAGATTGTTATCGAATAAAGTTCACCGCACGCGATTGCAACGTCCTTCTGTTTGAACGGAATGTATGTAAGTTCGTGCACGTAAGATGCGGCGCTTTCCGTTTCAATTTCTTCGGCTTCTTCCAAAGCCTCGTTTTCTTCCATCATCTGTGCTTCCTCGAAAACTTCTTCCTGCGCCGCTTCCGGGATTTCCTCAGACGCAATTTCATCCTGCGAGATTTCCGTGTTCGGAGTTGCCGTGTCCGATGATTTTTCGCTTGTTTTTAAAATCATCGACACACCGAAAACACACACAATCGCCGCAACAAAAACGGGCAGAAAAATTCTCGTCAATCCCGCGTGATTTTTTGTTGTTTGCGCGGTGCTTAAATCCGCGAGTCTTATGTTCGAGAGTATTCTTTCGCGGGAAGATTTTTCGAGCTTTATATTTTCCATTTGGGACTTGTATTCCTCTCTCATTTTGTCAGAAGTCACAGCCGTATTCCTCCTTCAAAATCGTGCGCAGTTTCTCCCTGCCGCGGTTCAGATTCGAGCGGACCGTGCCCTCTTTTGTCTTCAGGATTTTCGCGATCTCCGCCGTCGAGAAATCCTCGCAGTAGAAAAGGTGTATCACCTCGCGGTATTTCTCCGGCAGGTGCGCGCACGCATCGAGCATGAAGGATTTGTCTTCCTCTTCTTCGGCTGTAATCTCCTCATTGAGTTCCGTCGTTTGGTGCCGCGCGTTCTGCTTTATTCTGTTCTTCGCCAAATTGGAAGCGGTCGCCATCAGGTACGCGCACTCATGTTTCCCGTTCTCGAAAACAGGACGCGCCCGAAGTATCGCTATCACCGCATCCTGCACAATCTCCTCGGCGTCCTCTCTGTTGTGCAGATACGAAAAAGCGAGCCGCATCAACCTGTCGCCGTACGTGTCAAGAAGCTCTTCGGCCTTTGCGTTTTGCCCTTCGCGGTCAAGCGTCGTGTAATCTATTTTCCCCGCGCAGTTTCCTTCGCCTTTTTGCGTTGTCGCCGCAAAGAAAACCAAGAGCGGAAATTTCAAACTTATCTGCATTTATTTTTCCCCTTTGCCGTTCTTACTCTTTATACAATTTACAACAAAACTTTGTTGCATGTCTCCGAAACTTTTTGCGGCCGCATGTGTTAGTATATACAAAACAAATTAGAATGAGGTGATAAACATGTTTACAGTAAAATTCAACGACACTCAAATCGGCTCATCTTATCAGATGACACTCCTGGTCTCCGGCATCGAGGAACGCAAGACCAGATCCGGCGACCCGTACTGCCAGATTTCTTTTTCTGACGGTGCGATGAACGCAAAGGCGAACATCTTCAACAACACGACCAAACAGACTTTGGCAGATAAAGGAATCGTTCCCGACTCCGCGGTCAACGTCGGCATCCGCTGTTCCGAATACAACGGTTCGAAGAACTACACCTTGGATTCCATCGAACATGCCGACCTGACATACGACGAACTCAAAACGCTGATTGTAACACCGCCCGAGTCCGTTAAGACTCTGTTTGTAAATATTCTCAACAAAGTCAAGGATTCATCGGGCCGCCCTTACGACAAATCTGTTGCCGGCGTCCCCGACGACGACTTCTCCCTGACGGCCCTGACCAACAGACTCCTGTGGGAAAACCGCACGGAATTCATGAAATCCTCCGCGGCGAAATCGATGCACCACAACCTCTTCGGCGGCCTCGTCTACCACACCTCGCGCATGGTCAGCTGTGCCTTTGAAATCGCAAATGTTTACACACATCTGAACCGCGAACTTCTTGTCTGCGCGACGGCCCTGCACGACATCGGCAAATTAACCGAGCTGTCGACATCCGGCACCGGCAATGCCGAATACACCGTCGACGGCAGACTTTTCGGGCACGCATACATCGGCATGTGCATGATTGATGCCGAAGTCGCAAAACATCCCGACGAATACGATGCCGAAGAAATCCGTCTTCTCAAGCACATGCTCGCATCGCACCACGGCACACTCGAATGGGGCGCGATAACCGAACCCGCCATCCCCGAGGCTATGGCACTGCATTTCGTCGACATGATCGACAGCAGAATGTACATGTACGAACACGGCCTCGAATCCACCGAGGAAAACAAACTCTCTGATCGAATCTTCGGCATCGCCGGCGACAAATCCGCCTCAATCTACAACTCACCCAAATCCTACAACTCCTGATACTCAGATGAATAATCATCCCCCGGGCTGAGTGTCCGGGGGATTTTTCATTGTATAAACAAAAGTCGTAGATAAACTTCGATGTCCTACGACTTTACATACGACTTTTTCCGGTAGGGTCCCAAAGTCGTAGATAAACTTCGATGTCCTACGATATTACATACGACTTTTTCCGAGCAACAAAAAAGACTGCCGGATGCGGGGTGGTATCCGGGCAGTCTTTTTGTTTAACCTTAATAATTAGGTCGGTTAATTTTATGCCAAAGCGGCACCCATTGCCTTGAGTGCGTCTATGGTATCTCCTTCGGGAGCTTCCTGGCAAATTACGAAATCGCAAGCCATGACCGCACCGTCACCTTTGCACTGCTCTTCCCAGTTACGCATCCATTCGCCGTCGCCCCAACCATAGGAACCGAACAAAGCGATTTTCTTGCCGGAAAGTTTTGCTTCGCAAGCTGTGAACATCGGCTCGAACTCGGACTCTTCCAACTGCTCGGCGCCCTGCGAAGAACAACCGAATGCAACTGCGTCGTACTCGTCCATGTTGTCTGCCGAGAAATCAGCGGATGTAAGAAGCGTCGCTTCAGCGCCTGCTGCCTGTGCACCCTCGACAACTGCGTTTGCCATGGCCTCGGTGTTACCCGTGCCGCTCCAATAAACTACTGCAATTTTGCTCATGTGTATTACCTCCAAAATATATCCATCAGACCGCAACGGTCAGATGTTCCAATGTTTCACCGTGCCTGTAGGCACTCTCGTAACACGACGTGCATCTTTTGTAGTTTTCGAAAAGATTTTTCGCCGCCTCAGTGTCGCCGTATACCTTCCACAATCCGCAGAATTTGCATTCGGCTTTTTCCATGAAGCCTTTGACATCCTCAGGCGGATAGCCTAAGAACAATCCGACTTCGTGCGGAAATTCGTCGGCCTCGTCGAGTTTTTTTCGAAGCGATGCCAGACACAGATTCGTGTTCTCGGTGGTGTAGCCCAGAGATTCCATGATGTCGCGGCTGCCTTCCGAATTCAGATCTTTTTTCAGCAATGCGGGCCTGAACACATAAATCAGGGCACGGCCCTCTTTGAATCTCAGGGGCAGAACGACAACGCCTTTGCTTCCAAGCGTACGGTTTAAATTACGGATCCGGGCAAATATTTCTTCCCTGTTTTCGAATTCACAGGTAAACAGGCTTCCGGTCTTTATTCCGGCCAACGTTGGAGAACACTGTTCGATTATTTGCCTGTCTGACATCTTTACCTCTCTTTCGGTTAGCCTTCGCTAACCCGAAAGATATTATCATCTAATCATTCCGATTTGTCAAACGGTTTTGTTTGTCGCAGCGGTGGCAGATTTGGAGGCAGATTTTTCCGGGAATCTGCCTCCCCAACTGCCTCCTCGGTCAAAAAAATCCCCGGTGCGGGAATCGCTGCCGGGGATTTTGAATTTTAAATGATTTAATTTACCACATCATTGAGTAAACCAATGCGGAGAGAAGCGCTGTACCGAAGATTGCAACCAACAGAATCGTGGTGAAAAAGGCCGCCGCGCTTGTGGCGATGAGTGCCCAGCACTTCATGTCGTCGGACTTCTCTTTGAGGTAGTCGATGATGACAAGCATGCTGCCGGCAACCCAGAAGATGACACCGCATGCGAGAAGAACATTTGCAAAACCGCCTGCGAATGTTCCGAACAGAAAGTATGCTACGAAAGCACATGCCGGGTATACCAAAACCATCGAAAGTCTGCCTGCAAGTGCCAGGTAGCTGACATTGATGCCGCGTCCGAAAATCTTTGCGATTCCGGCCTTTGCCGCAACAACCGCGACAATGATGAACAGGAACATGAACGCTGTGGATACACGGTAACCGCCGGAAATCGAGACGCCCGGAACGTGGATTACCATCAGGAGCCATGCAGTAACGACGTAGCAGCCCAGGAATATGAGAGCACTGAATTTGTTCGACTCATCGACGGACTCTGCGGTGGTGATAGGTTTGGTGAAACACTTAACAATCAACTGAAGCATTACCGCAAAAACATTATTCGACGGTGCCTTTGCCGCCGCCTCCTGAACAGGTGCCGCCTGGGGCTGAGGCTGAGCGGTTGCTGCTGCGGGAGCCTCTTGTGTCTGTGCCTGCTGCTGTGCTGCAGGTGCTGCCGCCGCGGCCTGTTCCGCCGTTGCGAATAACTGCGGGTTCTGAGCCTTGAAGGTGTCGCATGTGCAAACGCCGTCAGTCAACTCCTTGCCGCAAAAAGGACAAAACTTACCCATATAAACCTCCTTGGATTTTCAATACGCCTATATTAACATATTTTGTAAAAGATACTGTTTTATTGTGGTATAATTCCTCATGCGTTTGTTTGCGTAGCTCAGCAGGATAGAGCGACCGCCTCCTAAGCGGTAGGCCGGCGGTTCGAATCCGCCCGCGAACACCAGGGGACCGTCACATGAAAGTGGCGGTCTTTTTCATATGATGCTGAACACCGCCTCGAGCACCATGATGAACAGTGATATCAGGATGAGCATGAACGGCATGCCGTCGATGTATTTGCTCTTGGCAACAAAGATCTGGCGACGCCTGATTACCGCGAGCAACGCGCTTATAAAGATGTCGCACGAGACGGCGAAGAAAAAGTACAATCCGAGGTTTTCAAGATCCGTGTCAAGCAAAAGGAACGGAGACGAGACAAACGCGGCACCGAGCAATGCTTCGAAAACAAAGAATTTGGTGCCGAAGAAAGATTTTCGCTCCCCCGCCCTGCCCGTGTAAAGCATGGCAAAACCGAACAAAGCAGACACCAAAACAGCCGCCGGATAAACCGTGTATCCGACAAAATCCGGCAAACGCACGGTCAGGATATACAAAATTACACCGGTGCAAAAAACGGTGACGGCGAATTTGATTCGCGCGAATATGAATCGCTTCGTCTCCTCAAAATCGGCCACGGGAATGTCCCAGAATTCCGTGAGTCTCTTGGATGTGAAATACAAAGGCGTGTTGATTATTTTGCTTATGAGCCAGGCGGCGATTATGAGGAAGGCCACCGACAAAAGCATGAACGAGAAAAAGCGGGGCTTTTCGAAAAGACTTCCGACAAGGCACCCGAACACAAACGCAAGCGCGGAAAACACAAATGAGAACACAACCTCGCGCCAGATATATGCCCGGTGGAAATCGTCCTTGCCTTCCTGTTTGATGACGCCCATAACCGAGAGCCCGAGAGCCATCGGCATGAAGCCCGGCGCAGTCAGGGGCGATGTCAGGAAATTCGGGATGAGGCTTAAACCCCAAAAGATTGCGGGCGGCATTACGAACGCCAAAACCGTCAATGCCTCGTTCACAGGCCTTATAAATCGAAAAGTCAGGCACCAAACCAGGACTCCCGCCAAAGATGCCAAAAGGATTTGCGGCAGACCGTTGCCGATGAAAAATTCGAGGTTCATCGAGAATATCGAAAAACCCATGAACACGGCCGCGCGCGTGGTCATGAAACGCGCGGACTTGACGTGCCGGGCGGTCGGCATCTCATCCGTGAAGGATTTTTTTTGTGTATCGAACGGCGCTGTTTTATTCTTCCTGCTCATATCACACCAACCAGTTCAGATAATCCTTGAGGAATTTGTAGCATGTGTTGACGCTCTTGACGGCCACGCGCATCTGCGGATAAACCGTCGGCGGGGCCGTCAGGTATGACGAAATTTCGGACAAAGGCAGGCTGTCGAAACTGTCCGTCACGACCTGACTTCCCTCATCTTCGGCCACACCGTCTTCACCTCCGTCAACATCGCCCGGATCGACCGTCGGATACGGTGTCGGCGTCGCAGTCGGTGTCAGGACTTCGGAACTTTCAATTTCACCCTCACCTTCGGTATCCGAACCCGCCTCCGCATCTGCGGCATCAAGTTCGTATTTGGCGATTATCTCGCGGACCGATAAGTATTTGACCGCAACCTTATCGCCGTTTTCGTCCGTCTTGCAGACCGTGTAGACAGACGGATATTCGTCGAAAGAATAAACAACGTATTCGCCGTCGCGGACAATCCCCAGTGTCTCCGCATCTGACGAGAACAGGTGCATGAGAATCTCATCCAAACCCGCGTAATATTTATCTTTGTTGAAGCCTTCGCGCGCGTTGTCCAGGCACTCTTTGGCCAAAGTCACAAACGGCCTGATGTTGCATGTGACGCCGTCCACGATTTGCGTTGTGCCGTCGGATTTCATCGCAAGTTCGTCCGGGTCCTGGCACTCCAAAAGCGCGTGGCAGATGTTGTAAGACTGAGTCGCCCAGTCAAGACCCGAGACTGTGTAGGCGCCCGACAGCGAAGACACGGAACGGATTTTTGTGGTCTTATCCAAATTGAATGCGTCCCACTGGACCTTCGTTATGATGCCGCCGGTGATTTCCATCTCGACAAAATCGATGTAACCGTCATCGTCGGCGGTCAGCGACTGCGCGTAATATGTTCCGTTGCGAAGATTTGTGTCGCTCTCGGTCTCCTCCTCGCCTTCGTCTTCTTCGACTCCGGCGTCCATGTTTTCGGAAAGCGCGATGGGGATGGAGGTCCCGAGAAGTTTGTTTTCGATCAGGCTGTATTTGACGTCCGTGAGTTCGAGCGGATTTTCCTCGTCGGAGATGTGCGAGATACCGGTCACGGATGCGGTCTCCGAGTCGATGCCGAGCAGGAAGTGCAGCTGCCGCCCCGTGTCGTCGGCCGACGTTATGTCTATGACGTAGCCGACAAGTTTGTTCTCCGCATCGTATCCCAGGTAGACATTGTTGATGTCCGGGTAGGATTTAATGATTGACGTGGAAAGCTCGCTGTAGCTTTCCGCGGGCATAACCGAGTAGAAATCCTCGACGTATTGGTCCTGCACGCGCTCGTTCTCGCGCGTGCGTGACAGCAGATAGCCGACAGTGATAATCGCGAGGCTCGCCAAAAGCAGGACCAGCGCCTCGAGAACAAAAATCTTGAGTTGACGGGCGGTCATCATAGGACATCCACCTCCCTCGAAGTCTTGCCTCTCCTCGAGATTGTCTTCGAGAAGTAATCGAAAACAAAAGACATGAAGTTAACCGCCACGACAGGAGCCGTGAGCATAATATCAGAGGACATGCGTCCGTCCAAAATCAATGTGAGCAGACCGCAGACAATGCCCGCAACGATACCTGCCATGAAACGCGACGGCATTGTGGTGTAATCGCCCATGAAGAACACCGCTACGAAAACAACGCCGGATGTCGCCACGAACGCCACATAAGAATGGAACCCTCCCGTGGCAAAAACCTCGGACGAATTAAACACGGGATACCCTATCAATATTGTCAGGATGTATCCGGCCGGCGCATACGGGCGAATCGTGCCCTTTGCCGCCATGAAAACAAATCCGAGCAATATAAGCACCGCACACGACATTCCCATGCCGCCGCCCGACAGGCCGCTGAACAGTTCGGAATAAGACAATTCGGACAGTTCCGGCAATGTTTCTTCCGAAACAGAAGGCGTAAGCAATGTCGTGAATTTAAACCACGACGACAAAGGCTTTGAATAACCCGTCACATACGACGGGAAGCAAACGCCCAGGAACAGCCTCGCGGCGCAGGGCGGATTTAAGATGTTGCTTCCCGCACCTCCGAAGAACTGCTTCACCACGATACTTCCGAACAAAACCCCGATCAGGGCAATCACAAGCGATGTGTCGGGCGGCAGCAACAGCCCGAACAAGAGACCGGATTCGATGGAACTGACATCGAAATACTCGCCAGTGTTTTTTCTCCCCGATATCTTTCCGAAAAGCAAATCCGACAACACGAACATCAGAGTGCAAAACGAAAGCAGACAAATCGCTCTTATCCCGTAGTAGAACACCGCAAACGCAACGCACGGCACCATGGCCGCCAGGTGCGTAAGATAGATGTACGGGGCATTCTGAGATGTGTGAATGAACGGTGCGTGCTTCATACGGGTTTGCCCTCCTTGAACGGCAGAATAAGCCCGTCTTTCGGAATCTTCTCATCCGGCTTCACTTCGTCCGGATATTCCTCGAGAAGCGATACTTCACCGATATCGAATTTACCCGTATCAAACTTGGTGTTATGCAGCAGGGAGTTCTCTTCGATTACCCTTCCGGCCGACGCAAACAATGCAATTTTATTTGCAAGATCGATTCCGGCCGGACATATGTAAGAACATGTCCCGCACGCGATACAATCGCGTCCGCCTTCTTCCGCGGCCTTTTGCGTCAGACCCTGAACAAGCATCTCGTATACGATGTTCGGCGACAGGCTCATCGGACACGTCTCCGAACAAAGACCGCAGTGTATACACGGTGTCCTCGGAACCTCGGTCTTGGGAACCACGGTCACGGCGGATGTCATCTTTATAATCGGGGTATCTTCCGGGTTGTCGATTGCAATTCCCGTAAAACAGTTGCCCCAGATTATTTTGTCCGTTGTGGGAGCCGTTGATGTCGCGATAAGTTCGCCCACCGGCGTTCCGATGGGAGCCAGAACATTATGTGTGTCGGCCCCGGCACAAACGGTTACGACACGTTCCATCAAAGGCATGTTGTCAGCCAGCGCGGCCCAACAGGAATACATCGTGGCACAGTTAAACATAACCGCTTTGCATTTGCCTTCAAGCGTGTCGTTCGGCCCCATGTCAACCGAATAAAGAGCCTTGCCGACAAGCCTGTAATACCCCTGAGGGAACCTGTCTCTGAAAAGTTTAATCTCGATGTTCAAATCCGGAAAATCCCTCGCGGCTCTCTCCACGGATCCTTCGAGCATTTTTAATTCCGACTTTCTTCTGTGGGATATAAGTATCTTTATATTCTTTGCCCCACACGCCCTTGCGACGGCGGCCGCACCGTAAACAACATATCCGGAATGCTCATTGACAATCATCAGATCCGATGTCGCGAAAGGCTCGCTTTGCAGACAATTCACAAGCAAATCGTCCACAGCGTAATTGCGCGCACGGCTTATCTTCGCCGCGGTGGGTATTCCTTCCCCGCCCATCCCGCAGATACCTGCGGCACGGATTATTCCCACGGCATCGTGAGATGTCAGATTCATCGTCTTTCTGGGTACAATCGACTCCAAAACAGCGCGTTTCATATCGTTCTCGATAAACACCGCGGGAGTTTCTATGCCGTTGGGAAGTTTAATAGTCTCTATCGCCGTAACCGTGCCCGAAATTCCCGTATGCACGGGAGAGGCAAACGTGTGCGGCGCAGGCATTCCGACACACTGACCGGCTTTAACCCTGCTGCCGACCTCAACAGTCGGCAGACAAGGCACGCCGTAGTGCATCTTCATCGGAAGTATAACTCTTCTCGGATTTATTCTTTCCAACAGAATTTCACGGACCTGCGGATACCGGCGCGAGAAATCCATCGCGTCTCCCGCAAACACACCGTTATAAAACGAATACCTTCTTCTGCCGGCCATACATGTCAGTCGGTATAACCTTCAAGTTTCTTAGAACTTGACGCTCTCGACAGTTTTCTGATTGCCTTCGCCTCAATCTGACGGATACGCTCACGGGTAACTCCCAGGTTCTGACCGACCTGTTCCAGTGTCATAGGAACGCCGTCCTTTAAACCGAACCTTAGCTCGATAACCCTTCTCTCACGGTCGGACAGATTGCTCAAAGCCTTAATAAGATCTTCCTTCAGAAGTGTTCTTGCAACTTCCTCTTCGGGAGCCAAATCGTCATTGGAAATAAAGTCAACCAAGTGACTGTCCTCTTCTTCACCGACAGGCTTGTCGATGGAAATAGGATCCTGGGAAATCTTCTTGATGTCACGGATCTTCTGAACATCCATACCCATCGCTTCGGCAAGTTCTTCGTCGGTCGGCTCGCGGTTCAGGTCCTGAACCAACTGTCTCTGAACTCTTGTCAGCTTGTTGATGGTCTCTACCATGTGCACCGGAATTCTGATTGTTCTGGCCTGATCGGCGATTGCACGCGTGATCGCCTGACGAATCCACCATGTGGCATAAGTGGAGAACTTAAATCCCTTTGTATAGTCGAACTTGTCAACAGCCTTGATAAGACCGATGTTGCCTTCCTGGATGAGATCGAGCAACGCCAGGCCTCGGTTCATGTACTTCTTTGCAATCGATACAACAAGTCTTAGGTTGGATTCGATAAGAATATTCTTCGCTTCCTCATCGCCTTCGGACATGCGCTTTGCAATCTCACGTTCCTCTTCTGCGCTCAAAAGGGAAATCTTACCGATGTCCTTCAAATACATCTTGACGGAGTCGTCAACCGTAGTATCTTCAACCTGTACGGTATCCGCTGAAACGGTTGCCTCGTCCTCGCCTACCTTTATTCCGGCCGCTTCGAGTTCGGCCGTCATCTTAACCATTTCATCGGCATCAATATTAAATTCGTACGCTATATTATCGACATCCGCATCATTCAGACTGTTCTCATTCTTTGCAGCCTGCTTCTTTAAGGCATCCAGCGCCTTCTGATATTCACCCATATTAAAAACCTCCCTTTTATTCTTCGGAACCGTTATCGAAAACAGCTCCGTCTGAAGATACCGTATAAATTCCGGAAGGTGTATAAATCTCCATCTTCACCCCGGAAGAATCGGAGATATTGCCGGCTGAAGATCTGACATCGCAATAATTCGCATAAAGCTGTTGTGCCTGCGCATCATCAATGTCCTCGTCAGCCGCAACCTTGATATTCTGACATGTCTGTCCGTAAATATTGTATCCGGCGGCAAAACCGTCTTCATTTATACTTGTATCAACCTCTGCCACACCGTCGAAAACACTGTCAATGTTTGCAACGATATCTTCCTTGAGGCTTGTTCTGGACAAATACATCGGCCACGAAATACCAAGCACTATCCCTATAACCAGAACGCTTCCCACAATAAGTCCGATAACGAGGTTCTTAGGCGCCTTTACATCGTTGGGAGATAATTCAAATTCACTCGCTGTAACACCCGTACCCGACTTGTCCGAATTGCGTTCCTTGGAAACCTTCTCTCTGGCAACAGCCTTCTCCACAACATCCGGATAAACCGGGCTTACATAGTGGTGCGAAGAATCTGTGGAAGCCTCGTAGGTCTCGTTCGGGAATGTGTAATTGCCCGGATTCTCCATAATCTCGGCGGCTTCCGCCGAAGGGAACACACAGTGACAGAATATACACTCACATTTGTCGTCCCTGTCGTCATAAACGATTAAAGAACCACAGTTCTTACACATACCTTGCTTTGTAGCCATATGTACACATCCTTAACTTTTTTGCATGTTTTCCCGCAATTGGGCACAATACGGCATTAAACATGCAACGCTAATTTTAATCTGCCGACGCAGATAAATCAAGCCTCGCTGATATATTGTCCGGCGAACAAAAAAATCCAACATATCGTTCCCGGAACCGAAATTTCTAGTCCGAATAACCGGTGAGTCCTGTGGACTTCGACAATTTGGCCAGTTTCCTGAGCGCCCTCTTCTCAATCTGACGAACACGCTCGCGGGTTATGCCGATCTCCCGGCCAACCTGTTCGAGTGTCATAGGATCGCCGCCGCCCAGGCCGTAGCGCAGTTCAATAATCTTTCTGTCACGGTCAGGTAAATTCTCCAAAGCCTTGGCCAGATCTTCTTTGAGAAGTTCTTTTGCAACCTTCTCGTCCGGAGACAAATCCTTGTCGGGAATAAAATCACCGAAGTGTCCGTCCTCGTCTTCGCCTACGGGCTTATATATGGAAACGGGATCTTTTGCAATCTCTTCAAATTCGCGAAGTTTCTTAATATCCATTCCCATGGCAGCGGCAAGCTCATCATCTGTCGGATTGCGTCCCAATTCCTGTGTCAGATTGCCCTGAACTTTTCTGAACTTGTTCAGCAACTCGCTCATGTGCACGGGAATTCTGATTGTTCTGGACTTATCGTCAATTGCACGCCAGACGGCCTGCCTGATCCACCATGTCGCATATGTGGAAAATTTATATCCCAATTTGTAATCAAATTTATCCACCGCTCTGGTAAGACCGATATTGCCTTCCTGAATAAGGTCGGACAGCTCCAGTCCCTGGCGGTCGTATCTCTTTGCAATCTTAACTACAAGTCTTAAGTTGGATGTGATGAGAATATTCTTCGCATCCGGATCGCCCTCGGACACACGTTTGGCAATCTCACGTTCCTCTTCCGCACTCAAAAGAGGATACTGACCTATCTGATTCAGATACAACTTAACCGAATCATCCAAATCCGCATCGGATATCCTGATCGCATCATCATTGTTATTATCATCATCTCCGATCTTTATCCCTGATTTTTCCAACTCATCCGTAATCTTCATTACATCTTCGACGCTCAGTTCGAATTCGCCCGCCGCATCGTCGATAACGGAATCGCTCAAACGGTTCTCACAGGCTGCGGCCTGTTTGCGCAGAAAATCCAATGCCTTCCGATATTCACTCATAATTCAACCTCCCTTCCGCTCTACACTCTGATTTTTATCTGTCAAAAAAGATAAATCAAGCCTGTACTATTCTATTGTGCTAAAATGTCGAAAAACCAACAAAAAAGAAAAGAAAAAATTCAATGTCCTATCGCAAATCCAAATTATTTCCTAATTTAAAACCCAAAGACGAACACGAGCGTTTTATGCTCGATGCCATAATAGAGGCCGAGAAAGCAATCGATCTCAAAGAATGTCCCATCGGCTGCGTCATAGTAAAAGACGGCAAAATCCTCGTTCGCGCACACAACCTAAGGCTCACAAGAGCCAGCGCCACGGCGCACGCCGAGGTCATCGCAATAGACAAGGCATGCAAAAAAACCGGCGACTGGAGACTCGAGGACTGCGACATGTATGTAACGCTTGAGCCCTGCACCATGTGCGCCGGCGCCATAATCCAGAGCCGCATACGCAAGGTGTATTTCGGCGCATACGAGCCCAAGAGCGGCGCGGTTGTGTCCTGCAACGACATCTTCAACGTCGCCCACGGCCACAACCATAAGGTCGAATTCGAAGGCGGCATTCTCGAGGAAGAGTGCTCGTCCATGATGAAGGACTTCTTTCAGAACATTCGAAAACGGGACCGCGACAAAAAGACAAACCCGTCAGATTGACACAAACCTCGAATACCTGACAAGATAAATCCACTTCCCGCAAACCCTGTGTCCGGCTTTCTCCAGGGCCGCCGCATAACAATTTATCTGCAGGCTGTGCCGCTCCCGCGCAACGGAATCATATTCAGACTCAGAGTAGTTCTTAAGATTGTCGGTTTTGTAGTCGACCAGGACATACCCGTCATCCGTCTTAAACACAAGGTCGATAATTCCCTGTACAAGCGCGTTGTCGAAGCAGTTGCCGAACCCGGACGTTGGAATTGCAAACACAATCGGTTTCTCGTATTCGGCCATGTATTTTTTATCGGATTCAATCAGTGCGCGGCCTATGTCACTTGCGGCAAAATCGCAGATTCCGGATTTGAATTCTTTTGCAACTGACATAACAAGTTCCGGGGAATAGCCTGAGAAAAACGCACCGTCAATCAGAGCTTTTATCTCGCCCGCAAATTCGGATTCGACATTCTCGAGATCCGCAAATCTCATGATTGTGTGAAGGACAGTACCCTTGACCGATGCTGAAATTTTCAAATCGGAACTCACACCGTAATCCTCGGAAGATTTTATCTGCAAATCCACGTGCGTGGACTCTTTGATTCCTTCCTCCGATATTCCGGTAACCGATACCTTGAACGGAATTTCAGTCTCGGAAGAATAAAGATACGGCACTTTGACATTTCCTTCCCCGTCGAATTCCACGGTCGCTATGTCCGATGCCTCTTCCGGAACGATTTCGTTCGCGGAAACTTTGGGGAGCTTTGCCTGCGGCATAAACTCCACCGTAAACGAATCGCACGGAATAAAGTCGATCTCATCGTTTCCCGCGGGCAAGCCCTGCAACTCCCGTATTGCCGCGGCACAGGTCGCCCTTACGATGCCAAGGAAGAACAGATAGGTTACGCTGCGGCCGCCCTCGAGGAAAGGCTTTGCGGATATCTGCCTTTTCTCGGACTTTATTTTTTCGAAAGCATCACAGATAACGGACGGTTGTTTGCCTTTCTCTTTCAAAGAAGATTTATATGTGGAGATTACGGTGAGTTTCTCTTCGGCTCTGGTGAGCGCAACGTAAAGCAGGCGGAGTTTCTCCGCCATGTCCTCAACACGCATCCTGTCGGCAAACATGAGCGATTCGAACGAATCCGTGCGGAAGACTTTTTCCTCGTTGTAATTGTCGAAAACAAAACCGGTCTTGTCGTCGAACCCGAGGCCTCCGGTGGAGTCGCTTCTCCCTCTGTCGTTACCGAGCACGATAATCACATACTTAAACTCGAGGCCCTTGCTCTTGTGAAAATTCATAACGGTGATTTTGTTCTTGTCCGTATCGCGCGTCTCGATGTCGCCGTTGGCGTCAATCTTAATCTTTATGCCTTCCAGCGCATCGGCAATCCCCGAGATATCGCAACCGTACCTCTTGTACTGCCCGGACATCCAGTCCTTAAAGATATCGAACTTGTTTGTATCCTTAACGCTCTGCCGAATTCCCGTCTTCTTGAAAATCAGCCCGAGAATCTCATCGATATCGGACACGCACGCTTTCATTCGAAGGTCGTCGAAAACATCAAGGAACTTCTGAATTCTTAAGTAAATCCCGTCGCCCGCATCTTCCGGGTAAAGCCTCAGTCTGTCTATAAGACTCATACCGCCGTAGGAAACTTTTTGCCTTATTGCTGCCAGCTCACTCACCGTGAAATTCGAGAACGCGAAATTTGCGAGCATAACGCCTGCCAAATATTCGTCGCGGTGTGAATTTCCGAGGCATATAATGAGCGCGACTATTCTGTGAATATCGTTATCCGCAAAAATCTGCGTGAAATTCATACTCGATGCAGGATACCCGCAGTCATTAAGGAACGACGCGCACGCGGCCGCCATGGTCTTCTTCGAGGTCAGCACGCAGATGTCGCTGTACTCGGCATACGGGCGTTTCATGTATTCCTCAACCTTATACAAAACGCCCGCAAGCAGAGCGTCTTTCTCAACCGGATCGAGGGCTTCTTCTTCGCTCTTGGCCTCGTCACCTTCGGATTCGGACTCTTTTTCTTTTTGTTCGGGCTCATCTTCACCGGCAGAAACATCAACCAGAAGCACATCGGGGATGTCGCCCGTTTTTGCTTTCTCGTAAGGGTTAAGACGCTGATTCTCATCGTATGTGATACCCGAGCTCTCGTCGGTCATCAACTGCTCGAAAATAAAATTTACAAACTCCAGAACCTGCGGCGTACTTCTGTAGTTCGTGTTAAGCGCAAATCCCACACCCGGAACATCGCCCGATTCCAGACCGTTAAGAAGTCTCATAAAAATGCTCGGATCCGAATTGCGGAAACGGTATATGCTCTGCTTTACGTCTCCTACACGGAAAACATTCATCTCATCGCGCGAGAACAATTTGATAATCTCATCCTGAAGATTTGTGTTGTCCTGATACTCATCGATGTAAATTTCCTCAAATCTTTCGCGGTAAAATTCCGCGGCCTCCGAGTTATTCAAAATCCTGTAAGCGGCATGCTCCTGATCGGGGAAATCCATGCCGTGCAAATTCTTTTTAAGCGTTGTGTATTCCCCGTCGACCGCCGTCAAAAGTTTGGCCGCAACGGCTGCCATTTCTGTGTTTTCTTTCTGAACGCGGAGAAGCTCGGCACTTCCGACGCGCGCCACACAAATCAGTCTGGAATAAGATTCCGGGAAATCGTATTTACCGATGGTTGTTCCCGCACCGCTCCACATTCTGTACTTTTTGACTTTGACGCCGACTATTTTCCTGGTAAATTTGCAAAGCGCCGTTAAAGGCTTGATGCAATCCTCCGGATCGTCCCACCCGCGTTTACCGGCCTTATTCTTTATGGAATTAATCGGTGAAAGAGACATTGACTCGAACACGGACGTCTCACAAATCTTTTCTATAACAGCATCCAAATCATTGACATCGCAGTCAACCACCTGTTTTACATACTCAACGAGAGCCTGCACAAACGCATATGTTCTGTCGTAATTCTCATCTTCGGCAGCGCGCTTTTTTTCTTCGTTCTTGCCGGAATATCCGTTACCTGACATGAAACCCGCATGGTTGGAAACGATGTAATTCACAAGGCCGCCCGGTGCCGTCAATGCCTCGAGGATTTCTTCGTATCGTGAATGAATATCGGCTATGAATTCTCTGAGGCCCTTAACTTCTCCTGTCAAATCCTGTTCGCGGCGCATTTCCGCAAGTTCCGCGATTCGGTCATTGTACCCGGCAATACTGCGGAGTTTACCGTAGATATCGGTAAGGACGCTTATCAGGGAATTGTCGCTTCTTCCGTCACCGAATCTGTATGTGAATTTTATAAACGGATCTTCCTCGGAATCGCAATCGGCATAAGCCTGCGAGATAACATTCGATATCGCGGCATTCAGGATAAGGTTTTGCTCGTTTTCACCCAGGACAATGTTACCGGGCTCGAAAACGTCCTCTTCCTCCCCTGCCACAACATAGCCCTTCTCGCTTATAACACGCACGCAGAAACTGTCAAAAGTCTGAATGTACGCATTCGGCAATTTGTCGGTTTCATCCTTAAGCCGCGCCGCAAGCGCAGGGTCGCTTTCTGATACCTCTTCAATCTTTGCGTTAAGCGCCGCTTCAATCTTATCCGCCATGTGAGCGGCGGCATCGTTGGTGAAGGTTACGACCAGAACGCTGTCTATCGACAACTCCCCCGCGATTATCTTCTGAATAATTCTTTCGACCAGAACCGTAGTCTTACCCGAACCGGCCGCGGCCGATACCAATATATTCGATTTATCCTGTTTGATTATCTCTGCCTGTGTTCCGTGAAATTCCATGCTTACTTATCCTCCCCGTCTTCTGCGGATCCCTTATCTTCTTTCCCGGCCATAACATCTTGCATATACTGCACCTTTAACGTCTGTTTCTGCAAACCTGCTTCACCCTTCGGTGCGGGGGCATCGGGCTTGGGAATTGCGGGCGCGGGAGCACGCTTCGGGTCTGCTGCGTTGTTGCCGCAAAGGCCTCTTGCCGGGCAATAATCGCAATTACCTCTCGGGCTTACCACGGCCTCGGATTTGCCGGCGGCTATTTGCCTGCAACTGTCTTCGACAATCCACTTCGAATAGTTAAGGAACGTATCGATGTTGTCACGGGTAAATCTTGCAAGTTTACCCTTACCGTTGTCGGCCTCCAATTCGTCGGTATCAAACAAATTCTTAGGTGTTAAATCTGTCTCCTTGTCTTTTTGCGCCTTGATTATCACCGGCAGATATCCGTAGTTGACAACACGCGCGTCAAGACCGTCGCGGAGAATAGAAGCATACATCGGCAACTGAATCTGAGTGCCGTCGATAAGTTCGTCGGCGTGTATGTCTTTATCGAAAGTCTTGTAGTCCTCAATCCTTATCTCCTGCTTTCCGTCTTCCCCGGTTCTCGAATCGTAACGGTCGACGTATCCTGTGAACCTGAATTCAACATCGCCGCAGTCAACCGAATATTTGAAGTCACCTTTGCCGAGTTCAAGTTCAAAACCCGCCGGAAGGAATCCCGTGTCGATGCAATCCTTAACCACACCGGTATACAGATGTCCGAAAACACGGCGCAACTTGATTCCGGTCGTCTTGTCGAACAAAGACGCAACCTCGCCGTTCTCGTCCAAGGATCCCGGTATTTTTTCCGCTTTGATTGCCTTAGCGCAATAATCGCCCGTGAGTGTTTTTAATTTATCCGGTGACGAACAGACTTCCTCGTAATAGTCGCGAAGTTCGTCGACGGTTTTGCAGTTGTCTCTGATGTCCTGCATCGCAAGTTCAAACATCTTGTGCGCAAGCGTACCGAAGTCGTTCGACTTTACGACGGTGTGGTCCTCTCTTTGGTTAACCGAAAGCACCTTCGTCAGAACGAATCTCAAAGGACAGGTTCTGAACATTTCAATCGAAGATACGCTGACCGACTTCACGGGCGCTATCAGGGCAGTCATAATCTCCGTCGGTATATTGTCGTCGATGCCGTGTCTTGCCTTAACCGCTTCGCCCATAACGGGGTTTTTGAACCTGTTGACGATAACGGATTCCGGGCTGACGCAGGATTCAAAAAACTCATACACACGCGACTTCATCTGTCCGAATTCGTGCACCATGTATAACTTATCCGATACGCTCCCCAGCATCAGACAACACGTAACAAATTCCTCGCGGCTCTGCGCTTCCGCCTTGTCGGGCAGGAAAACATCCGGAAGGGAATCCGACAACGTCTGCAGTTCGTTGCCGCTTAAGATTCCCTCCGGAGATTTCTTATACGGAAAATTCTTGCGCGTCGCACCGATTACAAACATAACCTTGCAAGGCGCAACAAAAGACCTTGCGGGATTAGTTATCTCAACCGAATCGACGCGAAGCGGGATTGTGCCTTCTGTCTTGTTTCTCATATCCATTCTGATAAGAGACAGCATGGAACGCTGAGAAATCTCAACATCGTTCATCGGATGCGTAAACGAAGTCAGAAGCTGCATCAACTCGCTGTAACCGCGCACCAGGGCCACAGCCGAATCGCTCTGATTGTTACTCTGATATTCATCACGCAGTGCTTCTATAAATTCCTTCTGCGAGTCGAAAAATTCCATCATCTTCCGGGCCTTGCCGGACAGCGTATGCTCATTCTTAATTGCCTCGGCAAATTTACGCAAAGGTATCAACTTATCGCGCACGACCGTCTTCCATAAAATCTCGCCGATCGGTGCCGGCCCTTCCTTCACTGTCTTGCCGTCAAGGACGATATCACCGTAAATCCAGGCTTTCTTCCTCTCGTCCTTTTCTTCCGAAGATACCTCCAATTCATAAAGTCTCTCGTCAAACAGGCGCGCACCGCCCACTATGTTTTTGTACCTGCAATAGTTGTCAAAACAATCGGCAATATAAGGCGGCACGCGAAGCATACCCGTCCTCATTGCCTTTATAAACAATTCGGCGGTGTACCCGACCTCGGGCAGAAGCAGAATAATCTGCGCGAACATAGGCACGACTGTACTTCCCAAACTTATCTTCCTGTCGATAAAAATATCCAGTCCGAAAATCTCTGCGTTTGCCCTCATCAAAGGCAGCAGTTCATCGTCACAGCAAACAATTCTTATATCGCGGTAACGATACCCCTCCTCGCGAGTCAGACGGATAATCTCGTTCATCACGTAACCGATTCTGTCATCGGCCGTTACCAACTCACACAGTTGCACACAATCGTCGGCACCTGCCGTGTCAGGCTCCGCGCCAAAGGCAAAAGACTGCGTCAAATTCTCCAGACGGGATTTGGAATCCTCAATCTCAAGGCACTCAACCGACACGGAAGGCAATTCTTTCATTCTCGACGTAAATTCGTCGGATACCCTGTAAACCTTCTCCTCGGAATCCGTATCGCCGCCGAGGACATAGAATACAATCGACGCGCCCAAATCCGACAAGGCGTTTATCAGACAATATTCGTGCGGCGTCAGAAGTCTTGTCGTACCGAATCCGATAACGACGAATTCCGACTCAACCAATTTCTTCAAAGTCCTGAACCGGCGTTCCTTCAGCCGGGCGGGATTTGCAGCGAGATTATCCGCAACCTCGGCCGCCATTGCAATCGGGTCTTTGAGCAAAGACAGCCCGTACTTTACGTTCAGCCCTTCCAATTCTTCCATCAGAAGTTTCAGATCTTCCAATTTGGCGCGGTAGTCTTCTGACATCCCGCCGTACCCGGAGAGTGCCTCTGCCAATTGCTCCGGTCCCACGCCGTAGCGCGAGAAATCACCTAAGAGACGTACTAAGTTATTTATATATTCGTAGTGGTTTGCGAGATTGTGGAATTTCTTAAAGTCTCCCCCGCGCGTTGTCAGAATCGAATAAACCGCATTGCGCAGGGTAATCTCGGCGTCTGCCCCGTAGTATGTTCTGCCGCACGCCTCAAGAAGGTTGGCCGCAAGTTTCCTGAAACTCATTATGTCGCCGTCGGTAAAAGATGCCGACACAGTCTTAACATCGGCGCCGGTGTCAACAGACACAGAACCCGTCTGATCCGAACTTAAATTTCCGAGGACCAGTCTTTCCACCTGAGCCTTGGAAAATTCGGGAACGACAAATACAATATTCTTATCTTCTGCGGCTATAAGCTCGTCTTCGATAATCTTTGAGGTTACACACTTAATTCCGGCAATTCTTTTGAGCTTAATCATCCAATCCCTCACTTTAAAATTTTTCTTACCAAATTATAAAACTATCTGAATTGTCCTACAGTATTTTATTGTCCCGGAATATAAAAAATCCAACAGTTTATTTAAAATTTTCGCAGAATTGCGACAGAACAACGGCCACCGCATAAATGTTTTCTTCCGACACCAAAACAGCCTCGTCGTCGCTGTTGGTGAGGAACCCCAAATTCAGCTGGAACGCATGCACGGCGGTTGCATAGTTAAGGCCCGTGTATGCCGTGGTCGAATACGCGCCGGAATTTTCAAGGCCGGAAGCCGAAGATATAAGGTCCGCGAGAATTTCCGCCGAAGCCTTGTCCTCGGACAAAAATTCCGAGCCTTCGGGGACATAAACCCGCACACCTGAGGTTTTCGAATCGTTCGCGCCGTCTGCGTGAAGTCTTATAAACACGTCACAGTCCGAGGCGGTTGCCATCTGCGCGCGCTCCTGATTCGACAAATCGATATCGCTCACGGAGCGCGTGAGCACAACGCTCGCCCCGCACTGCTCGAGATAGCCTTTGACAGCCACAGCATATTGCAATGTCAGATCGTACTCGCAAACGCCCGTAACGGTGCCCACGGACCCGGATGTGCAGCACGGTTTTTCAACGGTGCCCCCGGGAAGCACTGTCTCAGTTCTCTCGGAAGTAACTGCCTGGTGCCCCGGGTCTAAAACCACAACCACTCCCGTCAGGTCCGGTGCATCGGATGCCAAAGGCAAAGGCGTGGGAGCAGCCGTCGTCTCGGGCGCGGAAGTCTCGGTTGAAGTTGTCGTTTCGCTTTCGGACATCCCGGTTGTCGCTTCGGTTTCCGAAGAGCTTTCCGAGGGGAAAGTTTCTCCCGTAAACAGCGACTTTAAATCCTCCCTGTTGTTCCATGCGGTCAGGCAGAGAATAAATACGCAGACAACGACCACAACCCATGTCACAACCGTCATGGGATTCACGCTCTTCTTCGGCGCAACTTCTTTAGGGGAAGCTTCTTTTTTGGGGGCTTCTTTTTTCGCAGGCTTCTCCTGCGTTTTGGCGGGAGCCGTTTTCGAAGGCGCGGATTGCTTTTGTTGCTTCTCGTACCTTGCGACAATCATGTCTATTGTCTCGGCGCGCTCCTCTGCGGACATTTTCCGCATGGCCGCAAACAGATCTTCCCGTTTCTTCGCGGGAAGAGTGCTCAAAAATGCTTCGAATTTCTCACGTTTGCTGTTTTCCACAAAGCAATAATAACACTCTTTTTTAAAAGCCCGAAAACTTCAAGCCTCAAAAAAAGCGGAACACCCGAGGGTGCCCCGCCTTAAAAGTTTCAAACAGTCTCCCGTTTACTTGGACTTAAACGGTGTCGCAGTCTTCATCGAGCTGTCCGTTGTGCCCTTCGGGAGCAGCACAATCTCGATGCCTTCGAGTCTGTAGCCGTAGCCTGCGGTGCCCGCCGACTCTCCGTTCTTCGCCCAGTCAAGCCAGCCGAAATTCTGTGCATGTACTCTGTAGTAAACATCGTACTGATTTGCCATCTCGCCTGTCAGCTTAATCTGGATAGCCTCAAGTCTCAAGGATCTGCCGGAAGTGCCGGACATCGCACCGTCGGAAACCCAACCCTGCCATCCGATGTTTTGGATGTGGGTTCTGTAGGTAATGCCGCCTGAATAAGAATTGTTGGCCAGGGAAATCTTGATTCCCTCAAGTCTCAAAGATCTGCCGGACGTACCGGACATAATGCCCTCGCCCACCAGCGACTGCCAACCTACGTTCTGAACGTGTGTCTGGTAACGGACATGTGCAACATGGTAAGGAGTTGTTGTGGCACCCGGAGCGCTTCCGCCCTTCTTAACGAGCACAATCTGGATGGATTCGAGACGGTAAGCATATCCTGCTGTACCCGAAATCTCTCCGTTCTTTGCCCAAGACAGCCACCCGAAATGCTGAGCGTGTACACGATAGTAGATATCGTACTGATTTGCCGCATCGCCCGTCAGTTTAATCTGGATGGCCTCAAGTCTCTTGGACTCTCCGGATGTACCGGACAGCGCGCCGTTACTCTTCCACCCCTGCCATCCGTATGTCTGTACGTGTGTTCTGTACGAAATTCCGCCGGACACACCCGAAAGTTTAATGTTGATTGCCTCAAGTCTTAAAGATTCGCCTGTTGTACCCGCAGACTGTCCGTTGCTCTTCCAGGATTGCCAGCCGTAGTTCTGCACGTGTGTACGATACGAAACAGTAGCCGAAGATGTTGTGGAAGATTTTGTAGTGGGAGTTGAGGTCGCACCCGAACCCGACTTTGTTGTAGGCGTTGAGGTCGCACTCGAACCGGATTTGGTTGTAGGCGTTGACGTTGAGCCGCCCTTCTTAGCTGCAGCCGTTGCAGTTGCCGCTGCCGCAGTGGCTTTGGCCTTTGCAGTTGCGGTTGCCGCTGCCGCAGTGGCTTTGGCTTTTGCCGTTGCCGTGGCCTGTGCTTTTGCCGTTGCTGTTGCTGCAGCCTTTGCCGTGGCCTGTGCTTTTGCTGTCGCTGTTCCTGCAGCCTTTGCCGTGGCTTGTGCTTTTGCTGTCGCTGTTGCTGCCGTTTTATCGGCTGTGGCATCGTACTTTGTAAAATAGCCGTCAACCGAAGACGTGTTTATCTTTGCATAGGTCGATGTTTGCTTGCTTGTGTCTGTGGTGTAGGAGTATCCGGCGCCTCCGACAAGCTTGCTGCATCCGTTAAAGAGCGTTAAAACCGTGGAACTTGATGTCTCTTCCGAAGACGTATCGAAGTCTTTCAATACATAAATCGTCGTAAGTGCCGAGCAGATTCCGAACATTCCGATAAAAGATGTTACCTTGGATGTCGTGAAATTGGAACTTGTAAGGTAGAGTGTCTTAATTGAGGAACATTCGTAAAACATATTTGCCATGTTTGTTACGTTTGTTGTATTGAAGGAACTTACATCGATACTTGTCAACTTGGAACATCCGCTGAACATGTGCTTCATGGAAGTAACTTTGGATGTGTTGAAATTGGAAAGACCTGTGAGTGAAGTCAGACCGGAACATCCTTTGAACATGTATTCCATGTTGGTGACGTTAGAAGTGTTGAACGAGGACATGTCCAATGAGGTGATGTTCGTCATGGCCGTGAACATGCCGGAAGAATCGGCATTCAGGTAAATTGTGGACGCCGTTGTGTACCACTTGATGGTCTGATTGTCGCTCCAAATATAAAAAGGGGCTCCGCTTGTGCTGATGTCTTTGGTGGTCACACTGCTCGAAGGTGCGGTAGAACTTTTTTCGAATCCTTTTACCTGAGACTCAAATTTACCTACAAGATTCACCATAGCGGTGTTAATGTTGGCACCCGTGTCGAGGGTGGTCGTCGTTGCCGCGCGGGCGGGTGTCCTGAAGAAAAGGAACGCCGAAAGAGCCGTCGCGATGACAAGACAAATCGAAATTGTTTTGCTGATTCTGGTTGTTTCCATACCTGATGCCTCTCCTTATATTTATCTTTTACTATTTTGTTTTCTTAAGGTTCAAAAGTCAACGGCTTTATTTGTAGAAAACGAGTTTCAGGGATTTTGGAACAAGCCTGAAGGTAACCTTCCGCCCTTCGAAATCCTCGCCGTCGTAGTTGCCCAGAAGGTTTTTCCCGTCGCGCGTTTCAACCGTGAATTCGGAACACTTGAAACTGTCGACGTTTTTCTTTCCCACATGTGTGCCTTTCATGTATTTCAGGATAAGACTCAACGCCCTTGCAAGGCTCACATCCTCTATTGAGGAAATGTCCATCAGACCGTCGTCGACGCGTGCCGCGGGTGCCGGGTTAAAACCGTCGCCGTAGTATCTGCCGTTGCAGGCCGTGACCATTGTGTAAGATTCGGCCGTCGACGTCTTGCTGCCGCCGTCTGCACGGTTCGATGTATATGCGAATTTATGTCCGCGCTTGCCGAAAAGAAGGCTGACGGCAGAGGTCATGTAGGCGGTGTTTTTTACTGTTTTCGATGTGGGGTGTTTGCGGACTTTCTCTTTTGCCAAAGACTGCACGTCGGTATCGAACCCTATGGATGCGACATTGTTGCACCACGCACAGCACTCGGGGATCGGGTTGTTGTCTTTGTCGTAGGACTCGACTCTGATAAGGTCGATGCCTCTTATTTCAAAGTCGCCCTTGATCAAGTCACTCACGCAGGCACCGATCTGTTGTTGGTGTGTTTTGTCCATTATGCTGCGGGCAAAATCGTTTCCGGTGCCCAGGGGCAGGACTGCCATCGGGACAGGGGTCTGTGCCAAAGCATTTGCTATCTCGTGCACGGTTCCGTCGCCTCCGACGGCAACCGCGATTGTGTCGGGATTAAAGTTGTCGACCAGTTCTTTTGCGATGACCGTGGCGTGCCCGGCATACTCGGTTGTGCGCACGGTGATTTGGGATGTGTGTTCTTTGGACCATGCGTTCAATTCGCCGGTAAATACCGACATGTCTGACTGCCGCGTTTTGCTGTTGACGATGAAAACAAAATTGTATTTGCCCGCCATAAGGAAGTGTTACATCTCGCTGATTTTCTTAAGTTTCTCTCTGAGAGACTGTAACTCGGAAATCGATTCCTCGGGCTGCCTGACTTTCTTAGGCTCGGGCTGCTTTATCTCGGAAACCGTTCCCTTGGGTGCGGGATTCCCGATTGCACTGGTGACGGTCTTCGAAGGCTCTTCCTTTGCGGGCTGAGCGTCCAGCTGATGCGCGATGTCACGCAGGGACTTGGCCGGCGAAATAAGCGAAGGTGTGGGCTCCAACTTGGGAAGTTCTTCCTTTGCTTCGGGTTCTTCGTGCTCAACCGACGGGAAATCCAGGTCTTCGTTGACCGCAGGCTTGATCACGGGGTTTTGGTCCGCGCCGACATAGAATCTTCTTGCGCACTCAACGGCCTCGATTATGGATTTGTCGGATGCGAGCTCGCACGCAACCGACGACAGGAACGACCTCTCGGTGCTCTCCGAGAAAGGTTGCCCTATAGGCTCCATCCACTCGGTTGCGGCACCGGCAAAAAGCAGGTCCTCGTTATCCGTGACCGCCGTGCCCTTTATGAAGACAAGGCAGTTGAATTTCTCGAAAATCTTCGCCGCGGCTTCCCGGCACATATCCTTATCCTTGATTTCCATGCCCGAAAAGAGCTCGGCCTCAAGCATATTGACAGCCATGAACTGCACATGCTGCAGGAGTTTGTCCGTAACGGCCTCGTAGGCCTCGTTAGACACCAGAACATCACCCTTGTCGTCGATCAGTGTAGGCTGGGCGATTACGACATTGTGCTCGGACTCCTCGAGCATCCGGGATACTATGGCAATGTCTTCGGGGTTACGCAAAAGCCCGATTGCGATGGCATCAGCCGTGCCGCTTTCAAAACAAAACTTCAGTGATTCGGATATATCTATTCTCTCGGAATTTCCTTCCGAGTCGACGTATTCGCCTACGCACACAAAAGGTTCGACCCCGTATTTCTTAAAGGTCCGAACCTTGCTCTTTATATCGTACTCTGTCCCCTCAATGGAATCTGAAATCGAAAGGATCTGTTTCATAGACTTTGCCTCACTTTACACATATACACGTTAAGTTTGGCACAGCCCGAACTCATTCTCAACGAGCCAATAAAACCAATTTATTAAAATATTTTTGGGCAAATTAACAAACTTGCTCGCACACCATCGCGACCCAGTCGTTTTTCTCGTGTCGCTCGATGACTTTAAGGCCTCCTGCTTCCAGGGCTTTTACCACCCTCTCCTCCTTGGTGTCGATGACACCGGAGCAGACGAAAACACCTCCGGGGGCCAGTTTACCCTTGATGTCAGGGGCAATCGCACAGATAACGTCCGCGATTATGTTGGCAACGATTATGTCGTAACTGTCTTTGTCAACATCTTTTAACTCACCCGGGTGGCAGACGATATCTCCGCATCCGTTCTTTTCGATATTGTCCTTGGCAACATCGACGGCCAGAGGGTCTATATCGACAGCCTCGACTTCGGCGGCGCCCAGTTTATCTGCGATTATCGCCAGAATCCCCGAGCCGGTGCCCAGGTCCAGAACAGAAGTCTCATCCGTAACGAGGCTGTCCAGAATCTCCGCGCACATCGATGTGGTCTCGTGCGTTCCCGTGCCGAAAGCCGAGCCGGGATCCAAGAAAATTTTAACCGGAGCGTCTATCGAATCCTCGGGCAACCAGGACGGGCATATTGCGACGCGTTCTGAAATCCTGAAGGCTTTGTAATCCTTCTTCCAGTTGTTCGCCCAGTCCTCGTCCTTTACATAGCCGAAGTTCGTAAGGCCCTTGCCTACGGGCAGGAATTCCGCGACATTCGCAAGTCTCTCCTCCAGCATTTTTTTCGCATCTTCGGTGGGAACGGACCTGCCTTTCAAATTGCCGTAGATGGTGCCGATACCTTCCGGGTTCTCAAGTTCCTCGGACTTAACCCCGAGCCGCACCATGCCGTCGTCCAATTCGGCGAAATACGCCTTGACCGTAACGTCGTCGCCTAATGTCTCAATGAAACCCTCATCGGCATAAGTGAGGCTGTCCGGGTCCTCTAAAATTCTCTTTATCTCTCCGGGGTCCGTTACGGCGATGCCGTCGGCCCCCAATTGGGACAGCATCTCGCATATGGCGTCCGACGCATCCTCTGTTGTGGTTATGGTAAATTCAGCCCATCTCATTTTTTCTGTCCGCCTTACAACATGTGTGCTCTTATCTCATCTCCCGACAGGGGCGATAAGTATGCAGGTGCGATATCAAAAACAGTCTTGCAGCCTGTCTGCCCTTCTTTGTTGAGTCTTACGACCGCCCTTGCGTACGCAAGCAAAACAGAGGATGTGAACTCAGGGTTCGAGTCGAGCTTGAGGCTGTATTCGATAACATGCTTGTTTCCCTCACCGGTCGTGCCGGATCTGAACACAAATCCGCCGTGGTTCATAGCCATGTGGTTAGCGTTGAATTCTTCTTCGCTTATGAAGTGAACCATTGTGTCGTAGTCGGCGAAATAGTTGGGCATCTCTTTTATTTCTTTCTCGATTTTTGCGGTGTCCGCGCCTTCCTCGGCAACGACAAAGCACTCGCGCGTGTGCTTCTGCCTTGTGGAAAGTTCAGGGTTTTTGCCGGACCTTACAGCCTCAAGCGCGCTGTCCACCGGGATTGTGTACTGCTTTGCGTTCTTGACGCCTTCGATTCTTCTTACGGCATCCGAGTGGCCCTGGGAGACACCCTTGCCCCAGAAGGTATAGTCCTCACCTTCGGGCAATATGCAGTTTCCGAAAAGTCTCATCAGGGAGAAAAGTCCGGGGTCCCAGCCCACCGAAATCGCGGCGGTCTTGCCCGCGTCTTTTGCGGCCGCATCCACATTCGCGAAATGCTGAGGGATATTGGCGTGCGTGTCGAAACTGTCGATTACATTGAAAATCTTCGCAATCTCGGGAGTGGTCTTCGGCAGGTCTGTCGCGGACCCTCCGCAGTTGATTACTACATCGATATCGTCTTTGAATTTTTCCATATCGGACACGGGATAAACCGGTGTTCCCTTTGTCTTTACGTCTTCCGGGTTGCGGCGCGTGAATACCGCAACAAGTTCCATGTCGGGGCACTTGCCAATCTCGGATTCAATACCTCTGCCTAAATTACCGTAGCCTACAATTCCTACACGTGTAGCCATATTCTTGTCCTCACTTAAAAATGTTTTTTATTTTCGCGAAAAATCCGTTGCGCTTGGTGTAATTGCGCTCGGATAGTGTCGAGTCGAATTCTTTGAGTTTGCTCTTCTGCGCCTCGGTCAGGTGCGTCGGGATCTCGACGACGAATCTGCAGGTGTGGTCGCCCCTCATGTTGGCATTGTTCTTGTAAGGGATACCTTTACCGCGGATTGTGTAAGTGTCGCCGGGCTGTGTTCCTTCTTTGACCGTGTATTTAACCGGGCCGTCTATCGTCGGCAGTTCAATCTCGCCGCCGCACGCGGCCTGGGTCATGGTAATCGGGACATCGCAGGAAGTGTTCACGCCGTTTCTTGAGAAAACGTCGTGCTTCTTAACCTTGAACTGGATGTACAGGTCGCCGTAAGGTCCGCCGTTTGTGCCCGGCTCGCCCTCGCCCTTGATAGGGTACAGATCACCCGTGTCCACACCGGCCGGAATCTTGACGTGCAGAGACTTCCTAACTCTCCTTCTGCCCTTGCCGTTACACGACTGGCAGGGATTCTTTATAACCGTTCCCCTTCCGCCGCATGCCGGGCACGTTTTGGTCACCATTGTCATGCCGAAAAGAGTCTGGGTCTGCTGTTGCACACGTCCTGCACCTTTACATGTCGGGCAAGTCTCGGGTGCCGTTCCGGGCTGCGCTCCGGACCCGTTACATGCTGTGCAGAGGTCTTCCTTCTCGATATTAATGTCCTTCTCACAGCCGAAAGCCGCCTCCATAAAGGTAAGCGACATTCCGTACTTTAAGTGTGCACCCTGCTGCGGGCCGGACCTGCGGCGTGAACCGCCACCGAATCCGCCTCCGAAGATGGAGCCGAAAATATCTCCCAAATCTCCGAAGTCGAAATCCTGGTAGTTGAAGCCCTGACCCGCGCCGTCGACGCCCGCGTGACCGAAGCGGTCGTACTGCGCCCTCTTCTGATCGTCGGACAGGACAGAGTATGCCTCGTTGGCCTCTTTGAATTTGGCCTCGGCCTCGGCATCACCCGGATTTAAGTCCGGGTGATACTTTTTGGCCGTCTGCCTGTATGCTTTCTTTATTTCCTCCGCGGTCGCGTTTTTGTCAACGCCCAAGACCTCGTAGTAATCTCTTTTAGAATCAGCCAAAGCGATTCCTCCTTACCTTAGAAATCTCCGCCTGCGTTCTTGAAGCCGTTATCGTCCGTGCCGCCTGCGTTTCCTGCATCAGCCCCGCCTGTGTAACCCGCGAAATCCTCGGGGTTGGGCTGAGCGGCACCGCCTGCCTGGGAATAAATCTTTTCGCCGACTTTATAGAGAGCCTGCTTTGTGTTCTCCGTCTCGGTCTTCATGGCCTCGGTGTCATCTTTTGCGATTGCATCCTTGAGTTTTGCGATTGCATCCTCGATGGGCTGCTTGTCCTCAGAGGACAACTTGTCGCCTGCGTCCTTTATGGTCTTCTCTGTCTGGTAAACGATGGACTCGGCCTCGTTCTTGACGTCGACCTTCTCCTTGTTTGCCTTGTCTTCGGCGGCGTGAAGTTCGGCTTCCTTGATTGCCTTCTGGATATCTTCGTCGCTCATGTTGGAAGATGCCGTGATTGTAATCTTCTGCTCGCGGCCCGTTCCCTTATCCATAGCGGATACGTTAACGATACCGTTCGCGTCGATGTCGAAGGTAACCTCAATCTGCGGAACACCTCTCGGAGCCGGTGCGATACCGTCGAGGATGAAGTTTCCCAAAGTCTTGTTGTATGCGGCCATCTCGCGCTCGCCCTGAAGTACGTGAATCTCAACCTGTGTCTGACCGTCTGCGGCCGTCGAGAAAATCTGACTCTTCTTTGTAGGGATTGTTGTGTTTCTCTCGATCATCTTTGTGCAGACGCCGCCCATTGTCTCGATACCCAAGGACAGAGGTGTAACGTCGAGGAGCAGAACGCCCTTGACGTCGCCTGTCAAAACCGCAGCCTGAATAGCCGCACCGATTGCAACGCACTCGTCGGGGTTGATGCCCTTGAAAGGCTCCTTGCCGAAATAGTTCTTAACCGCATCCTGAACGGCGGGAATTCTTGTGGAACCGCCGACAAGCAAAATCTTGTTGATATCAGAAGGCGTAACGCCCGCATCGCTCATGGCGCGCTTAACAGGTTCCATTGTCTTCTGAACTAGGTCTGCCGTGAGTTCGTCAAACTTAGCTCTGGAGATTGTGATATCCATGTGCTTAGGGCCTGTCTGATCGGATGTGATGTAAGGCAGGTTGATGTTCGAAGACATAACGCCGGACAGTTCAATCTTTGCCTTCTCGGCGGCCTCTCTTACTCTCTGCATAGCCATTCTGTCGTTACGCAGATCGACGCCCTCGGACTTCTTAAACTCGTCTACCAAATAATCGACAATCTTGTTGTCGAAATCGTCGCCGCCGAGTCTGTTGTTACCGGCAGTTGCGAGAACCTCGAAAACACCGTCGCTGATATCAAGAACGGAAACATCGAACGTACCGCCGCCCAGGTCGAATACAAGAATTTTCTGATCGCTCTCTTTATCCAAGCCGTATGCCAAAGATGCAGCTGTAGGCTCGTTGATGATTCTCAAAACCTCGAGGCCCGCAATCTTACCCGCGTCCTTTGTTGCCTGACGCTGGGAGTCTGTAAAGTATGCGGGAACCGTGATGACAGCCTGTGTTACGGGCTGGCCCAAATATGCTTCCGCATCGCTCTTGAGCTTGCTTAAAATCATTGCGGAAATTTCCTGAGGGGTGTACTGCTTATCCTCAATGGAAACCTTATAGTCGGAACCCATCTCACGCTTGATGGAGATAACCGTTCCGTCCGGGTTTGTTACTGCCTGACGCTTCGCAACCTGTCCTACGAGTCTCTCGCCTGTTTTTGTAAATGCGACAACAGAAGGTGTTGTTCTCGCGCCTTCCGGATTCGGGATAACGACCGGATCCGAACCTTCCATAACGGCAACACATGAGTTTGTTGTACCTAAATCAATACCGATTACCTTAGCCATAATTTTATCCTCCGTTTCTTACAATCTTTTTACTTCTTTTTGCTCTCGAGAATCTTGTCTACAAGTCCGTATTCAAGAGCTTCCTGAGCGGTCATCCAGTGATCGCGGTCGGTGTCTTCCATTAACTTCTCAAGCGGCTTGCCGCAGGCATCCGCCAGAATCTGATTCAAACGCAGACGTGTATCCTTGATGTGGTCCGCCGCAATCAAAATCTCTGTGGCCTGGCCCTGTGCGCCTCCAAGAGGCTGGTGAATCATAACCTCGGCGTTCGGCAGAATGCAACGCTTGCCCGGTGTACCCGCAGCCAAAAGGACGGAACCCATGGACGCTGCCATACCCATACAAATCGTCTGAACATCAGGCTTAATAAGCTTCATTGTGTCGTAAATCATCAAACCGTCGGAAACAGATCCTCCGGGGCTGTTGATATAGAACTGAATATCCTTATCGGGGTCCTCGGCCTCAAGGAAGAGCAACTGCGCTGTTACAAGGCTTGCCGTTACGTGATTGACCTCCTCGGACAGCATAACGATTCTCTCCTTCAAAAGTCTCGAATAAATATCGTATGCTCTCTCGCCTCTGGACGAAGATTCGATAACCGTGGGAACCAGACTTCCCTGTTCTCTTTTCATGTAATCGTAGAATTCCATAATTTGTCTCCTTATCAATTTTTTAATTTGCAACCTGCACGACAACGTGCCTTATTACCTTGTCCTTATACTTGTAGCCCTTGGCGAAAACCTGAGCCACTTCCGATGCGCCGAGCTCGTCGTCGTCCACATGCATAACCGCTTCGTGGAACGTCGGATCAAACGCATCGCCTCTCTTGCACTCAATCTCCTCGACGCCGATCTTTGCAAGAACGTCCTCTGTCTGCTTGCCGATCATTTCAATTCCCTTGACGACATTCTCAACGGAATTCTCATCGGAATTGTTTGCCGTCTGCAAGGCTCTGTCGATATTGTCCATAACCGCCAGGAACTGGGATGTTACGTCGGCCACCGCATCGGCATAGAGTGTCTCTTTCTCCTTGGCAGTACGCTTGCGGTAGTTCTCGTATTCGGCGTACAGATTCATGTATCTCTTTTCGAGTTCCCCGACAACGTCTTCGCCCTCGTCCGAGCCTTCGTCCTCGTCATCCGCATCGGACTCCCCGGTTTCTTTAACCTCTTCTTCAGGCTCCTTTACATCGTCGGTCTGCGGGAAGAAAATCTCTTCTTCATCCTTCTTCATTTCAATCTTCCTTTCACTCATATATTTTCTTAATCTGACCATCCACGGTCTTCTTAACGAAATTAATCTGCGAAATAACCTTCGAATATTCCATTCTCTTAGGCCCTATAACGCCGATGTTCCCGGATATGCCGTCGCCCATGTCGTATGTGGTCGTGATAAACGTGCAATCCTCCAGGCCTTCGAGGGCTATCTCCTGACCGATCCTGATCATGTAAGATCCGGACTCAGACGAATTCTCAATCTCATCCACATAGCCTGCAACCATACTGTCGTCCGACAGAGTCCCAAGCAAAGATCTCGCGCGCCCCATCGACGAAAAGTCCGGCAGCGACAGCATCCTGTGCTCGCCTTCCAAGTAGATATCGAGCTTATCCGCCTGCTTAATCGCGGTGTACGCCTCATACAAAATCTGGTTTAGCAAGGCATCCGGAATCTCCGAACCCTTAAGCGCAGACCCCACGGTTATAAGCGTAATCTCATCCAAAGGCTTACCCGTGACATTCTTCTCAATCGCATTCGATATCTCGAAAATCTGTTCATTCGTAATAAAGTTCGGAATCCTAACGAGCTTATCCTTTACAACGCCTGCGGACAAAACCACAACAACCAAAGCCTTGCCGGGTTCAATCATCAAAATTTTGAGCTGCGTCAGATAACTCTTCTGCAATCTGGGCGACATCGCAAGAGATACAAACCCTGTCTTCTCGGACAATGTATCAGTCGCATTGTGAATCAAATCCGTGAGCTCGGTAACACTCGACGTGATATTCTCTTCAATCTCGGCCTTCTCACTGTCGCTCAAAGGCTCCAATGTCATAAGCGAATCGACATACTCGCGGTAACCCTTGTCCGAAGGAATACGCCCCGCGGATGTGTGGGGCTTTTCGATAAGGCCCATCTTCTCCAGATCCGCCATGTCGTTACGAAGGGTCGCCGAACTCACCTCAAACCCGTGGCGCTCAATCAACGCCTTTGACCCGACGGGCTCAAAGGTCGATACGTAATCATCGACTATCGCGTGAAGAACATCCTTTTTACGGGCATCAAGTTCCATTTAAAAAGCCAACCTTTCGTAAATTAGCACTCTCGCTCCCTGAGTGCCAGATACAATATACCCGTAATGTCAAAAATAGTCAAACCCTATTTGCCACCCTGCCGCAATACTGCCGCAATTACGAATTTTGTAGTCGCCGGCGTATACCCACAGGCTACGCAATCGCATACAAACAGGCTGTTTGTCTTCGCTGAGGTATACCGGCGGCATACCGAATCGCATACAAAACATAAATGCTCACAAAAACGCTACCTAAACAGGCAGTTTAGGTAGCATGTTAGGTAGCGTTTTTAAAAATCACTCTTCGGGATCGTATTCGAGAATGTCTCCGGGCTGGCAGTCCAAAGCCTCGCAGATGGCAACCAGGGTCGAGAATCTGATTGCGCTGATTTTGCCGGTTTTCATTTTGGACAGATTGACGTTGCTGACCCCGACCTTCTCTGACAGTTCCTTAAGGCTCATCTTCCGGTCGGCCATTACCCTGTCAAGTCTCAGTATTATCTTACCCATGCCGGCCTCCTTACAATGTCTCGTCCGATTCTTTCTGCAACTGTTCGCCGTACTTGAAAATGTATGCGAGCAGGAATATTACCAGCGCTGCGACAATCGGTGCCGCATTGAATGCGGAATCGCAAGTCACGGATTCAACAACATCCGGATTGAAGAAACTTTCGAGATTAAGGCTCTTCAACATTGCGCTTGTGCATATGCCTTCAAATACACCCGCAACAACGGCGGCGATTATTGCTGTCCATCCTATGGCGAACATATTCTTATGGTTGCCTTCGGAAAACGGTGTTTCCCCGAGTTTCATCGGCTTCAAAAGTCTTCTGCCGAAAACACAGATTACGGCGACTGCAATGAGAGTGATAAATCCCGGAATAACACCGAGTGCCAATACTCTGCCGAAATCATCAGGCAACACATCGGCGCTCTTAAGTTTCAAATCAATATCACCGAATGTAATCGTTGTCACCGCGTTACCGGGATTCTGCATAAAGTCGGGTGATGCAAAACCCATAATTATGATAATCAACGAAAGCGCCGCACCGACCAAAGCCGCAATCTGAACCACAAGAACAAAAACATCTATGCCACGGCTTGTCTTTTTAATTTTCTCCATTTCGTTCATCTGATATACCTCCTGAATCAATACGATAATTATTTATCGTTTATCGATAACTGAATACTATCAGGCAACAAAACGTTTGTCAACAACTTTTTATCGTTTCTCGATAATTATTATATGGCTGTTAACACAGAATAGCCACCTGATTTTTAATCAAGTGGCCCGTTTTGTCTTGAGTATTAACTCTGCTTATTCTTAAGATTAAAACACAACCGTTAACCTGCGTCTTTATTTTCTACCCAATCAAGATTAAGTTTTCTTCCGGATGTTGCACAATCTGTTAAATACAAATTAATTAGTGTTTGATACGGAATTCCCACACTTTCGGCCATATCCTTAAAATAACTGATGGTGTCATCATTTATGTTTATTGTTATTTGCTTTTTTAACCTCTTGCTATATGGATTTTTTCTAGGGTTCAAATTTTCAATATCGTATTCGTCTTTCATAATAATTCACCTCCTAAATATTTATTGTAGGTATCGGTCTCTTTCTTTGTAGCCTTTCTTGCAGATATCAGCCTAATTGTTTCTTCGGCATCCCTATAACAGTGACACACAATGCAAAGTTTGTTCGTTAAAGAAAATCCTAAAATGATAAATCTCTCTTCTTCGGATGAATGTTCAGGATCATCAAATAGAATTGCGTTCTCATCATAGAAGACGGTTCTAGCCTCTTCAAAAGTAATTCCGTGTTTTATGAAGTTGGTTTTGTTTTTGTTTTTGTTTTCATCCCATTCAAAATTCACATCGTTCATAATTATATTGTAATTATAATTTCGCAAATGTCAATTGGTTTTTATTTTTAAGTTTTACAATCAAAATTATAAAAAATCCATAAATACACTGTTGGCAAAATCAAAACCTTTGCGTGTCAGACGTATTGCGTCTTCTGTGTTTTCAAGCATACCCGACTGTACGTTCTTTTCAATTGCGGATTTGAAAACTTCGTCTATTGATACACCGAATTTCTGATTAAATTCCGATTTTGAAATTCCTTCGCAGGTGCGGAGTTTGAGAAAGGGATACTCGTGCATTTCATCGTTTGAGTCCATCTCCTCAAGCAATTCGGTTTGCGTTGGATTTTGGATGTACGCATTTATATCTTTTGGGTGGCAGTATCTCCTGCCGCACATATAACCATGGGCTCCCGCTCCGATTCCCAAATAGTTGCACTGATTCCAGTACGATAAGTTGTGACGGCTTTCGTATCCCTTAATAGCGCTGTTGGAAATTTCGTACGGTATTATGCCGCGGCTTTCGAGGAAATCCCTGACGTCCCAGTACATTTTGCGTTCGGTTTCGGGAGGCACCAGATCTTCTATTGTTTTGTCGTAAAGTTTGAAGAATTTTGTTCCCGGTTCTATTGAAAGCGAATAGGTACTGATGTGTTTGACACCTGCATTGATTAACTCTTCGCAGTCTTTTATCGGTTGGTCCGGCGCTTGCCCCGGAACTGCGATTATTAAGTCCGCGGAGATGTTTTCAAAGCCGGCTTTCCGCGCAGTGTCGATTGCATTCAAAGCGGCTTTTCGGTCGTGCAGGCGGCCTAAGGTTTTTAATGTGTCGTCGTTTAAGGACTGCACTCCGATTGAGATGCGGTTGAAGCCTGCGGATATGTAATCTTTGGCTTTCGATTCGGTTAGGGAATTCGGGTTGACCTCGATTGTAACCTCGGTGTTTTTGAGGTCGAACTTTTCGAAAATTGTATCTGAAATCAGGGTGATGTTTCGACTGTCTATGGCAGAGGGCGTGCCTCCGCCGAAGTAGACGGTGTCGCTTTCGGTGTCTGTTTTCGATGCGCGAAGTATTTCCTCCGATGCGGCCTTTGCGTATTCTTCCCGCAGGCTGAAATCGGTTTGCGAGAAAAAGTCGCAGTAGGGGCATTTTCTCTCGCAGAAGGGGATGTGGACGTAAATGTGGGACATCAGAACCCGGTCCTGTGGCGCCTTACGATTGGCACCGGATTTTTGAGGGCTGCAGTGAGGGCGTTCGAAAAGAGGATGAAACTCGGAGAGACGTTTTCTTCGGGCTCCATGTAGCGAGACACCTCGTCGGCCCAGCGGGATTTGTAGTGGCCTATGGCCGGATACCCGATGTCGATCAGTTCGTCGCAATCGTCAGGGCACACGGCGCGGCAGAGGACCTCCCACGTGCCGCAGATGCTGTCCTGCTCGTATTTGTCGAGCACCGATGTATCGGATTCGGGATAGGCTTTGAGGAGCGCTTTGCGGTCGCCTAAAAGCCAGGCCTCGACTTCCTCGGTGCAAAGGCCCACAACTTCCCTTATGTCGGGCGCGTAGTGCTGCGCGCAGTCGTAGATTGTGCGCCGCAAGGTGTCCGGGTCGTGGTTGTCCGAATCCATGACGACCACCAAAATCAGGTCGTTTGACTCGCCGTAAACTTTCTCGTACGCGCGGCATTTGGCCGGGAGCAAATCCAAAAGCGAACTTGCGAATTTGGGCGGCTTTGCGTCCGGGTCTTTCGGGATCGATCCGCACCCGCGGTGGGGGCGAACGCTTATGTTTGCGTCCACCTCGCTTTGCGCGCAGATTTTGGTGATTATGCGCTCGAGGACGACAGAGCCCGATTTATCTTCGGTTAAGACTTCAATCTGCATAGTCGATATCTCCGCTGTCTAAGTGCCCCGCGTACCAAATCGCGCCCATGCCGACGCCCTGCGCGAACATCTCGTTTACCAGAGGGTTGTCCCCTGCGCACCTGATGGTTATGTCGCCGTTCTCCTCATCGAAAGTTCTCGAGAAAACCCAGATTTCTTTGGGCGACATATTCTCGATTATGTAAGGGTTGTGCGTGGAGAAAATAATCTGGCAGTAGCGGTTCCGCATGCCGAAATCGCGCATTTCATCCGCAAGGACATCCACCATATCGTGGTAGAGGTCCTTGTCCGGGGTCTCGATGAAGATAGTCGAGTGGGGCCGTTTATCGCGAAGCAAAAGCAGATACAAAAAGAGTTTGTTCGGGGAGTCCGACAGGTCTTTGGGAAGGTTCTTTTTCTTCTTCATGTTCGGGATGGAGTTCTTGATTTCCGTCACGATTCGCTCGAACTCCTCCTCGTCCGTCTGCTTCATATACTCAAGGACATTGCTGACATTAGACCCCGTGCTGTTTAAGTGTTTATGTCCGCCGGGGGCTTTGCCGTCGATATAGTCATTGGAGATTCCCGAGGAAGAGAAGCGGCAGAAAAACCAGTCGGAAATCTCGCCGAACAAATCGCACAAATCGCGGTACGCCGAAAGCCTTCCGTAAACAGAAAGCGCGGTTAAGTGCTCGTCCTCGACCTGCGTCTCCCCTTTCCCGTTTTCCGAAGAGGTGTCGAAAACAATAGTCCCGGCACCCTCGTTCATATCGAGTATTGTCTTCACCCGAAAGTCCGGCTTTTGAGTCTCTTCGTTGTCAAATCTCTCAGAAAGGAGCACCCTTTCCGATTTTACATACGGGCTGCCGAATTTGCCCGCAGCGAGCTCCAGCTCGTACTGAATGTATTTGGGCAAATTTGTCTTTTTATCTTTGAGTTTGAAGAACACTTTGAATATCGCCGGGTTGTCCTTATCCGGAACCATGTTCGAAAAACCCTGCCGCTCACCCTTGATTGAAGCATCCGCAACATTGGTCGTAACGCAGTCCTTAAGGAAGGATAAGCACTGCATGAAGGACGTTTTGCCGGTGTCGTTCCTGCCTATTAAGGCATTCAAATTGCGCAGTTTGTTTTTGGATTTGTCCCCCGCTCTCCGGGCCTCAATGCTCTCTTCTATCAGGAGCCCGGCCTTATCGCAGTCGAATACGTCAAAATTGGTTATCTCAACTCCGAAAATCATTAGTTATCCCTCCCTCAAATATAAAAAAACAGGTGCCGAAAATAAGGCACCTGTCCGTGGGTTTATAAAATTATTCCGTATCGATTGTTGTGTCGATTTCCTTGAGGTTTGTCTGAACCTTAGCGCAGGACTCCGTGAGGGTGTTGTTGACTTCCTCGAGCAACTGCTTTACATACAGGTGTGCGTTGCGGCGCAGTTCCTCTGCCTGTGCCTCTGCGTTTGCGATTATCTCGGCAGCCTGCTCGCGTGCGCCTCTTGTAATCTCGTGATCGTTAACCTTCATGGCGTACATTCTGTTCGCGTCGTCGATTATCTTCTTGTTCTTCTCGCGCGCCGTGCCGATGATGTCCTGAGCACGTGCAACGATGTCGTTTGACTGGGCAACGGTTGACGGAAGATTATTCTTCAGAGACTGCAGGGAGTTAATCATCTCCGTTCTTTCGATTGTGCACTTATCCGAAAACGGTACGGACTGCGCTTCGCTTACAACATCAATCATGTAATCGATGTGTGCGATAGGATCGTATCTTCCTCCCTGGTTGCGTGTATTGTCCATTTTATGTGTCCTTCCTTTCCTGTAATTTCTTACTTACTTTATCAACTATCTCGGCCGGGACCATCTTTGAAATGTCTCCGCCGTAGTGTCCGACTTCCTTAACTATTGTGGAACTGATAAGCGACAGGTCATCCCTGCACGGAATCAGGACTGCGTCGTACTCGGGCCACAGGAGTCTGTTCGCAAGCGCGAGCTCGGCCTCGTATCTGAAATCCGACTCTGATCTGATGCCCCTTACGACCGCGCAGCAGTTCTCTTCTTTGTACAAATCGACAAGGAGTCCGCCGTACTGCATTACCTTGATGTTGTCGTACTCGGTCAGCGAAAGTTTAATGAGTTCCTCACGCTCGTCGGCCGTGAAAAGAGGATTCTTCGCGCTGTTCTCCATAACCGCGACAATCAGCGTGTCGCAAAGTCTCGACGCTCTTCTTGCGATATCGCGATGACCTCTCGTGAACGGGTCGAATGTCCCGGGGAACAAAAATGTCTTCAAAGCAAACTCCTCTTTATTCGTATACAAAAAATGTTAACACTGTAAGCCCGTAACTACAAGAACGGCAAGCCTTAAGCGCCATCTTATCCGTTGCAAACGGCAAGTCCGACGAGTGCTCGGAAATAAGCGTTCCGCCGGGGGCCAAAAGGCTGTGCTTCACGATTTGTTCGCATACGTTTTTGGTCGCCGCCTCACACTCGGCGTAAGGCGGGTCCATAAATATGATATCAAATTTTTCTCCGTTTTCGCCAAGGGCTTCCAACGCAGTTTGCGCCTTACCCCTGATAAGCATAATGTCAGGGCTTTCTTCAAGTCTCAGTTTTTCGAGATTTTTTGAAATTATTCTGCATGCGGCTCCGGACTGCTCGACCATTGTCACGTGTTCCGCGCCGCGGCTTGCCGCCTCAATTCCGATCTGGCCGCTTCCCGCAAAAAGGTCAAGAAAGTTCGCGCCCGGCACTTGCGTTTGAATTATCGAAAAGAGAGCCTCCTTAACCTTGTCCGTCGTCGGACGGGTGTTGCGGCCCTCGGGGGCCTGCAGCGGAATACCGCCGTATCTGCCCGATACGACCCGCGGCATCAGAGCACCTCCATCTTGCCGCCGAAGCGCAGTTCGAACATGGACTTTATCGCACCCTCGAGCCTTTGCGCCTCTTCACCGCCCTGCTCGAAAACTTTATTCACGGCAGAGGTCGCATCCGCGGCAATCCCCAAATCCGTATAAAGGTTGGCGGCGCGGAGCGTAGGAATACCGTGCTGGCGCGTGCCGAAAAAGTCGCCGGGGCCCCTAAGTTCCAAATCCTTCTGCGCAAGTTCAAACCCGTCGGTGGACTCGCACATCATGCGCATACGCGACAGTGCCGTCTCGGATTTGCTTTCCGAGACAAGCAGGCAGTAAGCCTGATTTTGACCTCTTCCGATTCTGCCCCGGAGCTGATGCAAGGTCGACAGACCGAACCTGTCGGCATCCATTACAACCATAAGATTCGCGTTGGGATTGTCGACACCGACCTCGATGACAGTAGTTGAAATCAGGATTTTTATGTCGCCGTCCAAAAACTGCTGCATGGCCGCAAGTTTGGTTTTTTCGGGCATAGAACCGTACAAGACCGCGGCCGGGTATTCTTTGGTTATTTTCTTTTTGTTGAGAATCTCTTTCATCTCGATAACGCTTGTGATTTTGGTATCGTCGTCCTCGCCCACGATGTCGTCATCCATTACCTCGTATTCGTCCTCGGAAATTTTGGCGCAGACGATATAGACCTGCTGTCCGGATTTCAATTCCGCCCTTATGCTTTCAAAAATTGAATTGTCGTCTTTGGAAGACGAGAAATATGTTTTTATCGGCTTTCTTCCCACGGGCTTCTGGCGGATTATCGTTGTGTCCATGTCACCGTAGATGACCATCGCCAGAGTTCTCGGGATCGGCGTTGCCGTCATTACAAGATTATGAACGCTGTTTACCGTCCCGTCCGAATTGTTTTGAAGCAACAGTTTCTCGCGTTGCTTAACACCGAAACGATGCTGCTCGTCGGCGATGACCAGAGCCAAATCCTTGAATGAGACATCGTCGGTCAGAAGCGCATGTGTTCCGATTATTACGGAAGCCGTGCCGTCGGCCATCTGTTCTTTGAGTTCTTTCTTTATCGCCGCGGGAGTTTTTCCGAGGAGAAGCGCGACATTCACCGGACTGTCCTTCAAAAGATTTACCGCGGTGTTGTAGTGCTGCTTTGCAAGAACCGAAGTGGGTGCGAGAAGCACGGCCTGTTTGCCCATAAGGGCCGTCATCGACATCGCCAAAATTGCGACCGCGGTCTTGCCCGAACCGACATCGCCCTGCACAAGCCTGTTCATCGGTTTTGAGGACATCAAATCAGACTGAATCTGTCTTATCGCTTTTTTCTGATCGGCGGTCAGTTCAAACCCCAGATTTGAGACGATTTGTTTCCACGTCTCTTTTACTTCTTCGGGAAGCGCCGTGCCGGGAATTACAACCTCTGCTTTCTCTTCGGTTGTGTTGCCTTTTTTGAGTTTCATTCCGACGCCCAAAAGGATCAATTCCTCATACGCAATCTGGCGTCTTGCCTTGTCCGCTTCCTCCAATGTTGAGGGGAAATGCACCTTGCGATAGCACACTTCCGGACTGTCGAATCCATTGGCTTTTACGATATCTTCGGGAATGCAGTTCTGTAAATCTTTGGCGCACAGATCAAGGGCGGTCTTAATCCATCTTGTAAGCTGCGCGGTTGTTATACCCGCGGTCAGGTGGTAGACAGGTTTGATAAGTTCGTTGTCGTCCACCTTATCCGCCTTCTCGATGTAGGGGTTTACCAGTTGCAGACCGCCGTTGAATTTTGAAACCTTGCCGTGAACAAAGCACTTGTCGCCGGGGACAAATTTATTCATGAGATACGGCGAATTGAAAAACATAAGTTTTACGCGTCTGATACCGTCGGATACATAAAAACTCAAGGGCTTTACGCGCGATCTTAAGTTGACGTTCGGCGTCGTTGCGACCGTAGCATAAAACGACAACTCACCGTCTTCGCGGCAGTCGGCGATTTTGCCGACTTGGCTCCAGTCGTTATATCTGCGCGGCAGAAAAGTTATGAGATCGTAAACCGTGTAAATCTCAAGTTTTTCCAAACGTTCTTTGGCCGCGGCGCCTATACCGTAAACCGCCGTGACCGGACTTTCCAATGTGACTCTTTTGGCCGCCATCAAACACGCCTCCGGCAGATATCGTTAAGGCAGCAGGTTTGACATGAGGGGTTCTTTGCTTTGCAATCGGTCCGTCCCAAATCCACTGCCAGATGCCCTATCTTAATCCAATCCTCACGGGCAAACAAGGCACAAAGATCGCATTCGACTTTAAGCGGATCGGTGCTGTCGGTAAGCCCGATTCTGTACATAACGCGCTTGCAGTGCGTATCCACAACCAGCGCGGGAGTGCCGTACAACTCGCCCACGATAAGGTTTGCGATTTTCCTGCCGATCCCCGGGACTTTCGTCAGTTCATCGACATCGTTCGGAACTTTTTTGTTCCATTCATTCTCATAAAAATCACAGAAAACCTTAACCGATTTAGCCTTGGATTTTGACAGCCCGCAAGGCTTTATCCACTCCCTTATTTCATCCTCTGAAAGCTTTGCGATATCTGAAATTTCCGGATATTGTTCGAAAAATTTTTGAGTTACGGCATTGACCGTTTTGTCCGTACACTGCGCCGACAAAATCCCGCGGATTGCCAAGTGTTCGGGAGTGTCAAAATCCAAAGTGCACTCCGAGTCAGGAAACTGTTCTTTGAGGCGCTTTGAAACCTCCGCAGCCGTAGATTTGAGGCTCTTTGCCATTTAAATCTCCTCCGGCGGATACGGGAAGGAGAATACGAATTTAGCCCCGCCCAGTTCCGTGCCTTCCTCGCAGACGATGGTCTGACGGTGGCCGAGCAATATCTGCTTGCATATGTAGAGCCCCAAGCCGAAGCCCTCCTGTTTTCGCGAAGGGTCACCCTTATAAAAGCTCTCGAAAATCCTCTTCCTCTTGCTCTCCTCTATGCCGGGGCCGGAGTCTTCGACGGTGATGAAGATCTTTCTCTGCTTCTTATCGGTCTCTGTCGAAATTTTGATTGTGCCGCCCGCGGGCGTGAATTTTATTGCGTTTGTAACAATGTTATTTATGACACGCGCAAGCTCGGCGGGCTCTCCGTAGGCGATTATGCCGGGGCCGGGGTCGAGAGATTTGATGACGTGAATGTCCTTATCCGCAAACTGTGTTTCCAAATTCTCGATTACGTCGTTTATCATGTCGGAGACGTTGAACTCCTCCATGAGTTCGCGGTTTACGTGCGACAGGGACGACGCCTCGGTCATGGATGTGACCAGAGCCTTGATGCGGCCGACCTGCTGCTTTATCAGATTTAAATACTTCGGCCGGTCCTCATCTGAAATTGTGCCGTCGAGCATCGCAGTAACAAATCCGTTTATTGAAGTTAAAGGCGTTCTTATGTCGTGCGCGACGCTTGAGATAAAGATCTCGCGGTCCTTCTCCTGATTCTGCAGGGACTCGATCATGTTGTTGACAGTCGCCCCCATCTCGTCAAATTCGGAGGAGACCGAGAAGTTCGAATAGTCATTCTCGTTTGTGTATTTTGCGTCGACCCTGGCGGTGTAATCACCCTCGGCGACTCTCTTGATAACTTCGGAAATATTACGCACGGGTTTGAGGCTGAGCCAGACAAAGAGTGCGTACAGAACGACAGCGGAAACGAGCGCGATAACTGCCGGGCGGAAAATGTTTTCGACATATTCGCGCACGGTTTCTTTTGCGGTCTCGACCTTCTTCACCACAACGAAATATTCTGTGTTTTGTATGTGTTTTCCGGCAATTGCCGTGACATAACTGCCTTCGTCTTCGGCGAAAGTTTTGAGGTCGTCACCCTCCTGTCCGATCAGTTCCATGACATTCTCATCCTTGATGTAGAGCCTGCCGTTGTCGGAATAGTAAGTCCTTATCGCATCGTCGTTTTCGACATACACGTTACGCAAAAGGACAAGGCCGTCCTCATCGATTATGTAAACAGCGCCGTAGTCGCGGTAGATTTCCGCGGTGATGTAGCGCTCGACGATTTTTGTGAGTTCAAAATTTCCGGACCCGTCATTGTCCTGCGTAAAAACCACCGGCTCCCCGCTGCCGAAGGTCAGCGCCTCTATGTCGGATGCCAAACTTCTGCAGGCAACGGAAGTGTCCTCCTCGGTTTCAATCACGAGGGAGTTATGCATATTTTCATAGGAAAGGAAAAGTAAAAGCGCGAAAACAAGTACCGTTATAAAAACCAAAAAACTTATGATAAACAGGGCAAAATTTGCCGATACTTTTTTACCCTTCATGTCACTTACTTGGTTACAAACTTGTACCCTTTGCTCCAGATTGTCTGAATGTACCAGCTGTGGTTTGCGTCGGGCTTCTCAATCTTTGCGCGGATTCGCTTGATGTGCACGTCCACGGTTCTCGATTCGACGTAAACATCATAGCCCCAAACATTCTCCAGGAGCTGCTCACGCGTAAACACGCGGTTCGGGTTCGATGCAAGGAAGAACAGCAATTCGAGCTCCTTCGGCGGCATGAAAATTTCCTCGCCGTCGATTGTAACAACGTATCTTACCTTGTCCACGATAAAGCCCGGATATGTGACTATCTCATTCGTTTCAGAAGATGAATCTTTGGACTCAGACGAATCACCCTTGCGCTCGGTTCTTCTCAAAACCGCCTTGACTCTCGCCAAAACTTCCTTAGGCTCGAAAGGCTTTGCGATGTAATCGTCGGCGCCCAGTTCCAGTCCGAGGACCTTGTCAAGCGTGTCGGTGCGGGCCGTGAGCATGATAATCGGTACATCGGATGTCTTTCTCAGTTCGCGGCAGATATCGTTGCCGTCCATTCCGGGGAGCATCAGATCCAAGAGAATAATGTCGGGATTAAACGATTCGACAACACCCAGAACTTTGTCTCCCTGCATACAGGAAGAAACCCGGTATCCTTCTTTCTCGAAATAAAGACGCAGGACCTCTAAAATATCTGCGTCGTCATCAACCAAAAGGACTTTTTTTGCTGCCATATAACACCCCTCGTTATTCGTCTCCGCCCTCAGGCGAATCCGTATTGTTTCCGTTATCCGCAAGATTGTTGACCTCGGCCGTAAAACTTGCCGGATCGGTGAAATCCTTGTAAACGGATGCAAATCTCACATATGCAACGCTGTCTATCAGGCGGAGTCGTTCCATAACGTAGTTGCCGATATCGCTACTCGTTATCTCCATCCTGTAGTTCTTGTTGACCTTATCCTCAACCTGCCTGACAATGTCTTCTCTCACGGATTTGTCGACAGGTCTCTTGGAACAGGCAATATTCAGACTCTTCATCAATTTACTGCCATCGAAAGGCTCTTTGATTCCGTTCTTCTTGACGACCATCGGAACCATGCCTTCAATCTGTTCGATAGTGGTAAATCGATACTCGCAGTTAAGACACTCTCTTCGGCGTCTTATCGAATAGCCTGACTTCGATGTGCGGGAGTCGATAACCTTGTCGTTATCTACGCCGCATTTGGGACAAAGCATATATCAGTTCTGACCGTCCTTACCGAACATGAACCAAGGCTTTGCAGACTTGGCAGGCTTCTCTTCAACCTGAGGTGCAACCGTTGTCTGAGGACGTCCGCCCATCTGTGTCTGCTGAACGGGAGCCTGCTGTACGGGCTGCTGCACGGGCTCTGCCTGAACGGGCTGAACCGTCGCCGGCTGTGCCTGAACCTGGGGAGCGGGAGCTGCCTGCTGCATGACGGGCTGCTGGGAACTTCCCTTAACGGAATCGTCACCGAAAAGGAATCCCGGGCCCGGCTTGTTTGTTGTGGGTTCCTGGATTACAGGCTGCTGCTGGGTCTCAACCCTGGGCTGATAGTCCGTTCTCGGAGCCTGAGCCGCAGGAACGGCCTCGGTTATCAATCTGGGATTGTTTCTCGAAAGTGTGGATGTGCTTGCCTTTCTTCCTGCGGAAGCGTTAACCGTTCCGTCAAAACCGGAAGCGATAACGGTGATCATGAGCTCATCCTCAAGCGAATCGTCGATAACGGCACCGACGATGATTTCCGCCTCAGCGGAAACCTCTTCGCGAACGATGGACGAAGCTTTGTCAATTTCCGTGAGCTTCATATTGCGTCCGCCGGTGAAGTTAACGATAACACCCGTAGCGCCGTCGATTGTTGTGTCAAGCAAAGGTGAATTGATTGCCTGTCTGATAGCGGCCTGTGCGCGGTCCTCGCCTGAAGCGCGGCCGATACCCATGTGGCAGATACCCGCGTCAGCCATGACTCTCTTAACGTCAGCCAGGTCAAGGTTGATAAGACCGGGGATAGCAACGAGGTCGGAAATACCGGCAACACCGAATTTCAATACCTGGTCCGCCATATTGAATGCTTCATCGATCGATGTGTTGTCATCGACAATCTGAAGCAACTTGTCGTTGGAAACTACGATGAGGGAATCAACGTTCTTCTGAAGTTCACGGATTCCTCTGTCGGCATTCGCGGCACGTCTTGCTCCCTCGAATCCGAAAGGTGTTGTGACAACAGCCACCGTAAGGATGCCGTTCTCTTTTGCAATCTGGGCAACAACGGGTGCCGCACCTGTGCCGGTACCGCCGCCCATGCCTGCCGTAATGAACAGGAGGTCAGTGTCCTTGATTGCCTCGGCGATTTCTTCCTTGGACTCCTCAGCGGCCTTCTCGCCGTTGCTGGGATCCGCGCCGCAACCCAAACCGCGGGTTACTTTCTCACCGACCTGAAGTTTTATATCCGACTTGCATCTTGCAAGTGCCTGATTATCTGTGTTGATGGAAATGAAGGTGACTCCCTGGACACCGCTCTCAACCATTCTCGTTACTGCATTGCAGCCACCGCCGCCTACGCCAATAACCTTAATGGTCGCCGCATTCGACTCGTCAAGTGAATAACCGTACTTGTTGTCAGACATCCTAAGTTCCTCCGTCACAACTGTTTTTTGAAGCAGTACTCCCTATTGCTCATATAAATTAAAAACAATATAACATACCACATGACATTTTAACCCAAAGATTAAAAGCGTTCAACACAAATATTTACACCTCGGGTTATGGGTTCATTTTACCTTATTTTTCGAAAATTCAATAAAAACTTGGCAGAATACGCGAAAAGAAAGACATTACGCGACCGTGGTTGCAAAACAAACCCGGGTCTTATTTACTGCGAACCTTCAACATGCAACGCAAACTGTTTAAGATAGCGAGGATTAAAACGCCAACATCACCGAACACGGCAAGCCACATATTTGCGATACCCAGGGCACCGAGCACAAGGATAACGGCCTTCACCGCCAGCGAAAAGATAATATTCTCGCACACGATTCTCATGGTGCGTCTCGCGATAACCACGGCATCGGCAATTTTCCCAGGCTTGTCGTCCATAAGCACAACGTCTGCTGATTCAATCGCGGCATCCGATCCCATAGCGCCCATCGCGATACCGACATCGGCGCGGGTAAGCACAGGTGCGTCATTTATGCCGTCGCCGACAAAGATAAGTTTGGCCCCGGACTCAAGATAAGATTCGACACGGGCGACCTTATCCGCCGGCATGAGTTCGGCATGGAATTCATCCAGTTTGAGTTCGTCGGCAACTTTCTGTGCCACAGGCTCTTTGTCACCCGTGAGCATAACAAGTTTCTTCATACCGAGTTTTTTGAGTTTGGCAATTGCGTCCGCGGAATCGGACTTGACTTCATCGTTTACAACAATGTGACCAAGATACACCGGCCCTGCGGAAATGTGAATAATGGTGCCGGTAAGATGGCACTTGCGCCACTTCGCGCCCACCTCATCCATGAGCGCGCTGTTGCCGACATAGTAGGTTCTCTCATCAACTTCCGCTTTGACGCCCTTGCCGGCAATCTCCTCGACTTCACCGATACGTGTTTTGTCGATGTGACCTTTGTGCGCAGCGATAATCGACAGAGCCACAGGGTGAGATGAATAACTTTCGGCCAGAGCCGCGATATCCAGAAGTTCGGCGGCGGATATATTCGAAGGATGGATGTCCTCAACCGCGAAAACGCCTCTTGTCAGTGTGCCGGTCTTATCGAACACCACAGTGTCCGCAGTCGACAGTGCTTCCATATAGTTTGCGCCCTTCACGAGAATACCGTCGCGCGACGCTCCGCCGATGCCGCAGAAAAACGACAGCGGAACCGACACAACCAGAGCACACGGACACGATACAACCAGGAACACGAGGGCCCTTCCTATCCAGGTCGACCAGACGGACCAATCGGAAATTCCGAGGAACAGCGGCGGGATAACGGCCAGGGCAAGGGCCGAAATTACAACCACGGGTGTGTACCAGCGCGCGAATCTGGAGATAAAGTTTTCGACATGTGCCTTCTTCTCGGAAGAATTTTCCACGAGTTCGAGAATTTTGGCCACGGTGGATTCGGAGTAAATGCTTGTGGTTTTGACCTTGACAACGCCCGTCAGGTTCACCGAACCCGATACGATAAGATCTCCCTCGCACATGTCCGCGGGCGCGCTCTCACCTGTCAGCGCCGCAGTGTTTACGGTCGTGTTGCCGTCGACAACTACACCGTCAAGCGGCACCCTCTCTCCGGGCTTGATTACAATCAACGACCCAAGCGGAACGTCTTCGGGGGACACGGTCTTCTCTTCTCCGTCTTCAATCAGAACCGCGTAATCGGGGCGGATATCCATCAGCGCGGATATGGACTTGCGGGTTCTGCCGACGGCGATGCTTTCAAACAGCTCGCCCACCTGGAAGAACAACATAACGGCGACAGCCTCCGGGTACTCGCCGGTGGCAAACGCGCCGAGGCTGGCAACGACCATCAGGAATTTCTCATCCAGGAGCTGCCCGTGAATCAAATTAATTGCGGCCGTCCTGATAACATCGTAACCGCAGATTACATACGGAACCGCGAAAAGCAAAAGCAACAGCCACCACGGCATGTCAACGCAATGCTTCAGTATCGCAAACGCGACAAGCAGCACGGCGGCTGCAATAATCCGCTTAAGACTTTTCTTTTGCTTCCGGGTCAGTTTGTATTTCATGGTTTCAGACCAAAACCTCGCAGTCGGGGTCTATCTTCTTCACCGACTTAACGGCATCTTTTACAACATCATCGAAAACCGCATCATCGGCCTCGATCGTCATCTTCTGAGAAATAAAGTTAACCGAGCAAAACTTAACGCGCTCGTCCTTGGTAATAAGTTCCTGCATCTTTCGTGCGCAGTTGGCGCAATCCAGGTCTTCCATCTCATACGATTTTTTCATAAAAAGCCTCCTTATCATTCAAGCAGGTGATCAAAGCCCTGCCCGATAATCGATTTAACGTGCTCGTCCGAAAGACGGTAATAAATGGTCTTGCCCTCCCTGCGGTTGGCAACAAGATTCGCGTCCTTCAAAACCTTCAACTGATGGGATATCGCCGACTGGGTCATTCCCAAAAGCTCGGCAATCGCGCAAACGCACATCTCCTCCTCAAACAAAGCGAACATAATCTTGATTCTGGTGGAATCGCCGAAAATCTTAAACAGGTCTGCCAAATCAGACAGAGTCTCATCGGACGGAATCTCATCACGCACCAACTGTAACAACACACTGTGGTCGTGAATGCTTGCTATCTTTCCTTCACCTGACATATCGCACCTCATTTGAATATTCGTTCATGTGTTCATCTGTTCAGATGTTATACCTCTATACTGTCACTGTCAACATGAAATTTCAACTTGTACGTCATACAAATTTAGGCGGCTGAAATCAAAAGTCGTAGGTCAACTTCGATGACATACAACTTTACATACGACTTTTAGCGTTTGGGACTAAAAGTCGTAGGTCAACTTCGATGACATACGACTTTACATACAACTTTTGGCTGTTAGGGCCGAAAATCGCAGGAACTCATCACTGAGTGAGTTTTTGCAGATCCTTCATTTTTTGTGAAAGTTCGCGGGTAAGGTTTTCGAGATCGGAAAGCGGCAAGAGCTTGCCGTCTTCCGTGTAAGGATAGAGCGGCTCGCCTATGGCCGCGGTGAGTCTGTTCCAAAAATGCTTCTGCGGCTTTATGTAAACCGGCACAATCGGGGCCTTTGAAGAGGCCGCGAGAATAACGATACCGGATTTGAATTCGAGCATCTCGTCGCTGTCTCTGACGATTTTGCCTTCCGGATAAATTGCGACGATTCGGCCGTCAGCGATTGCCTCGCGGATGGCGGGCACATAGGACGTGTCAGTGGGATTTTGGTTGTCGATTTTGATGCATCTGCCGCCTGCGAGAATCGCGCGCATTATCGCCGTTGAGTAAAGTTCGCTTTTGGCCAGGCAATGGATTCTTCGGTACCACAGAATCGTATAGATTTTAACCGGGTCCGAGTAACCTCTGTGGTTGGTTGCGACAAACGCCGCACCGCGAATTTTTTTCTTTGCCTCTTCGCTCGAATAAATTCTTTTGGGACGGTAAATCAGCAAGGTAGGTATGGCAAAAATTATTCTCGCCAAATCGAGCCAAATATATTTGAGTCTGAAAAGTCTGCCTTTTGCCATCAGAGGTCACGCCCCATGTCGATTATTCTTTGTCTGATTTTTGAAGATATATTAATCAGATTTTCTTTTTCGCTCAACTTTGAATCGGACAATTCAGACACATAAAACGGCGCGCCGACGACAACTTTGCAGCGCTGCCCTAAATTTTTAAGATACTTTCCGTTTGTACAGACCGGGATTACAGGCACGTCCGCTTTGAGCGCGAGAAATGCCGCTGAGGGTTTGAATTCCAACGGGCGCTCTTCTTCGGGGCGCGGGAGCCTTGCCTCCGGAAATATTCCGACAATGCCGCCATCCTCGAGCACATCGGACGACTCACCAAGAAACGAAAAATCCATCTTATAGCGGTCGACCGTGATACACCCCATGGATTTCAAAAAAGGGCCTAGAACTCTTTTGTTTGAGAGGACCTCGGCTATCTGCCAGTGAACGATATTTCGCCAAAACAAAAACAGCATAATTACAAAATCAAACAGCGCGGTGTGGTTTGAAATTACAATTGCCGGACCTTTGATTTTTTTGGAAGACCCTTCGAGCCATTTGACTTTCGGGTGCACCAAAATAAGATACGGCAGGACGCCTGTGACCTTAACAAATCCCGTTACGAATCCCACCCATATTTTATTCATGTCAGGAGTTCTTCCTTATATAGTCGCAAAAGCCCGAGACTGTCGAAATCCCGGCGGAATTTTTGTCGATACCGACACCGAATTCCTTTTGCAGATTCGAAATCAGAGTGAAGTAATCAAGGCTCGTCCCGCCCAGATCGGTAAAGAAATCAGAGCACGCTTTGATTGTATCCTCGGGGCAGTCCAGGGTCAGTGCGACGACACTCCTGACGCGCGCCAGAAGTTCTTCGTCCAGTTGAACTTCGGCCTCGTCGATTTTATCGGGAGTTATCAGTTTAATCAGGTTATTTTCCAAATCTGAAGCGATTCTTTTGCGGTTCTTTTTGAACTCGTCGTCACGCATGAAGTTATCGGATGTAAGATAAATTTCCTTAACGCTTCCGCGGAGATTCAATCTGACAAGTTCAGACTTCGCGGACTCCAAAACGGTTTCCATAAGTTCTTTTGTCGGGAAAGGAGAAATACGCACAATCAGCGCAGCACGGTCTTTGATTTTCACAAGACATGTATCCAATGCGCCATCGATATTCAATGCAGATTCTATGCGCTCGGGGCTTAAATTTTCGCCGCCTTCAAGAATTATTAAATCATCCTGTCTGCCGTCGGCAAAATATCTGCCATCCTCGCACCTCATGCAGTCGCACGTGTTATACCACCCGCCTTCGGCAAAATCGATTTCCTCACCTTTCTCGAACACCCGTGCGGCGCGTGACGGGCCGTTGACCCAAAGCACACCGTCGCGGAGTTCATAATCAACACTTGCAAAGGGACGCCCGACGGACCCGGTACATCTGTCGCGGGAATCGTCTGAAAGTTCGACTGACGTGATTCCCGTCTCGGTTGTGCCGTATCCGTTTGCCATGTGGTAACCGATGCCGTTGAAGAATTTCAATACGGCCGGAGATATCTGAGAGCCTCCCGAAATCAAAAAGCAAATGCTTTCCCCGAAGATGTTTTCGCGCACTTCGGCAAAGCCCTTTTTGATGATGAGCCTCGACAAAAATTTCTCCGTGCCGCGGCCGTTCACGAAGTCCTGCGCGCGGACAAATTTGGAGTATGTCTCATCCCCGCGGGATTTGACTGTTTTCATCGCCGCCTCGTATATGCGGTTCCAGAGTACCGGCACGCAGAAAATGTGCGTAACTTTATGTTTTCGAACCGTGTAAAGAATGGTGTCCGCGGACATGTCGCGGAGGAAGACAAACGTGCGCGAGAAAAAACCGAACCACATGTACACCGCCGACAGCCCGAAAATATGGTAAAGCGGCAGGAACACCAGGTGCTTCAAATATCCTTCGTAGTGCTTCTGCATCTGCCGGCATTCCTTTATAATTTGCGCACTGTCCTCGATTTGGTGAAAAAAATTCTCTCCGCGGTATTCGCACAACTTGATATTGCCCGAAGTCCCCGAAGAGAGCAAAAAAATCGAGTCCTTCCAAAGGCCGTTTTCTTTTGACATGTCGAAAACGCCATCCTCCGCAAAGAGAGCATCCTTCAAAATCGTCTCGCACCCGAGATCCGGGTCTTTCCTGTCAGTTACGACCGCGCATATCCCGTAAGTTGAAACAATCCCCGAAAGCGTTTTGTCGTCCATCATGGTATTGAGCAGAACAGGTGTGCTGCCGGTTGCCAGAAGTGCCCAGAACACCTCAATCCACTCCGGGCAGTTTTGCATGTATATGCCGACCTTATCCGCCCTGAACGCAAAACGGGAAAGCGCCGCCGCCGCCTTTTGCACACCGGCCTCCGCTTCCCCGTATGTAATCTTTTTTATTCTGACACCGTTATTCGTCTCGGCGAAAACGTTCTCTTTCTCGGAGAACATGAACGGATACAAATCACAAAATCTTTTTTCTGTGGCCGAAAACTTCTGAAGTTTCCCGGCCACATAACTGTCGATATCGGGATACCCTCCGAGCCCTTCAACCTTCATCAGGAAAGTCTCTTGGCATCCTTTATGAATTTCTCGGTGATGGTCTTTGTCATCTCAAGACCCTCCTCGATATCGACATCGTCGATCTGACCGTTCTTCTCGACAATCAATCTGTTGTATCTCTTCTCGAGCAGACAGTCAATCGCGCGGATACCCATAAGACTTGCGGTAGTTCTGTCACGCAGCGACGGCGATCCGCCTCTCTGCAGGTGGCCCAAAATCGTAGGTCTCGACTCAATGCCAGTTGCGTCTTCGATTTGCTTTGCAATCTCGGTCGCGTTCCCGGCGCCCTCGGCAACAATAACGATGTAATGTTTCTTGCCGTGGTTTCTGCCGTCCAAGATAATTCTCAGAACATCGCGGTTGAAATCGTAAGGAACCTCAGGAATCAGAATACTCTCGGCGCCTGAAGCGATACCGACGTTAAGCGCGATGTATCCTGCGTGTCTGCCCATAACCTCAATAACCGAGCATCTCTCATGAGACGACGCTGTATCGCGCAGTTTGTCGATGCAATCCATCGCCGTGTTCATCGCAGTGTCGTAACCGATTGTATACTCGGTCGAAGCGATATCGTTGTCGATGGTTCCCGGAATTCCGATAACGGGCATCCCGATTCGGGCCAGCGCCCTTGCGCCCTTGTACGAACCGTCACCGCCGATTACAACCATGGCATCGAGTTCATACGCTTCCATCATCCTCGCGCCTTTCAAAACGCCCTGGTCGGTCGTAAAAGTCTTGGATCTCGCCGTCATAAGGAAGGTACCGCCGCGCTGCAAAGTCTCGGATACGCTTCTTCCGGTAAGCTCTTTAATCTCACCCTTCCAAAGTCCGTGAAAACCTCTCTGCACGCCGTACATCTCAAATCCTGCGTTAAGTCCGGCTCTTACAACGGCTCTTATCGCCGCGTTCATTCCCGGCGCATCGCCGCCGCTCGTAAGTACACCGACTCTTCTTATCGGCTCTACCGTTTCTTTATTTATCTCATCGTAATTTGGAGCCCTCAGAGAATTAATCTCCGGCAAATTGCTCTCATTGTAAAGAAGTCTGGACATAAGTACCCTCCTTCAAATATATAAAGTCACATGGGAATTATACACTTTATTCCTCAAAGCGAAAACAAAGCGCGCCCTCATTTTCAGTTGCCGCGGCCGAACACATCAGCTTCAGCTTCCGCATATATTTCCCCAGCGTAACCTCTGCATCCGAACATCCGGTGAACGTAATATCCCATCCTTCGGACTGCTCGGTCAGCACATCGTGCAAAGCATCCAAATTGTTTCCGTAGTAATCCGGCAAAGGCAAAACCTCGGCAACCCTTGCATGCAAATCGTCCGCTGTGTAGCAATCATGCAAATCAATAGTAAATTCAGTCATGTCACTCCTCCCCGTAAAGCAACGTAAAACTCTCGTAGTGGTCTTCCGTGTAATAAATAAGCCCGTCGTTGGAATAAATAATTCTCTTCGGGCCCCTCGACGACGCCCCTAAAGTGTCTATATCGCACTCATGGTATTCGCGTCCGTCCTCTTCGGGCAACAGACCCTCATAGTTCCCGAAATAATCTCCGCCGATACACTTGCCCGGCGCATAATCCTCAACCGATCCGCCGCTCCATCCGAGAGCCTTGGCCTCTTTCTTCGTTATGTAATTCGAAGGCAGATGTCCGTATGTATACAAATAAAGCGCAACATCCTCGGCCGAATCGTAAGTCCCGTCCTCATCAATCTCCGCAGTAGCAACAGTCGTCGTTGTCTCCTCAACTGAAGTCTCTGTCTCTTCAGCCGTTGTCTCTTCGGCGACAGTCTCCTCCTCAGTCTCATCCAAAGACTCTTCCGTTGTCTCCGATTCAGACTGTTCGGTCGCGGCAGTCGTTGCCAAAGGGATTTCTTCTTCCGTCGTCGTTGTTGTAACGGTAACGCATCCGGCAAGCCCCATGAGCATCGTCGCGGATAAAATAAAAGCCAGTAATTTTTTCATAAGAATTCCTCCGCACGCTATTTTATCAAATAAACAAACTCTTCACTATCCGAAAGTATTACATAGACAAAACTTACTTGAAAGTTACGGACAGTCGTAAGCAAATCGTAAGTTTGAAGGTAATTCGGCCAAACTTACGCAAAAGTTACGTGTGGCCGTAAACAATTCGTAAGTTTGCGGGTCAAACGACCAAACTTACATAAAAGTTACGCGTCGACGTAATTATTAAGTAAGAATCGGGGCAATAAAAAAGCCGGGACATGCCCGGCTTGATTTTATGGGATTATTTCACTTACCAGTTGCGCGCAAGCGACAGATAGAGAACTACCGAAACGATTGCAAAGCAGATGGAGCAGATGACAGTCCACTTCTTGAGCTGTTCTTCGAGTGATTTGCCCTTGATCTTCTTGTAGTAGGAATCGTTCGATGCGGATGAACCGGCGACAACACCCATACCACGGTCGTTACCTTCCTGAACGAGGAAGAGAACGATTATTGCGAGTGCGAAAATGATATCGAGCACTGTCAGAATAATGTTTACTGTTGTCATATCAAAAAGCCTCCGTAAGACTTAACTTGTTAATTTGCCGATAAATAATAACACAGCAACACTTTTAATGCAAACCGCCTGATTTACTGATTTATAAGGCTGTCGTAGACCTCGTTTTTCGGAAGTCCGTACGCGATTGAAACAGCCTTGGAAATGTCCTTTACCTTCATGCCCGAAGATTTGAGAAATGCGGCCAGTTCAGTCCAGTCTCCGGAAGCGGCAGCGGAACGTCCGCCGGCAGAGCCTTCGAGGCACAGAACAAACTCGCCTTTGGGTGCGGTTGTTTCAAAATGAGCGCGCACTTCGGTGACAGTTCCGCGAACAACCTCTTCGTATTTTTTGGTCAACTCGCGGCAGGCGGCAAGCCTGCGGTCGGCAAGGCCCGCAGATTCCAATTCGGACAAAAGTTTAAGAAGTCTGTGCGGCGCCTCGTATATTACGATTATGCCGTCAAGTGTTTTTATACGTTCGAGCCTCTCGTTTCTCGCGGACCCGGATGAAGGGAAAAAGCCCTCGAAATGCCAGATTGTTGTAGGCAGGCCCGACAACACCAGTGCCGTTGCGGCGGCAATCGGCCCCGGGACTGCTGTAACTTCGATACCGGCTTCTATTGCAAGTTTCACCAAATCCTGCCCGGGGTCTGAAATCGCGGGCATTCCGGCATCGGAAACGAGCGCGACCGAAGCGCCCCCCGCAAGTTCTTCAATAAGTTTCGGTCCCGCCGCGGCTTTGTTGTGCTCGTGGTATGAGAAAAGTTTTTTCGCGTTTATACCAAGGTCTTTGAGGAGCAGGCCGGTAACGCGCGTGTCCTCGCACGCGACTATATCGGCGTTTGCCAAAATCTCGCATGCCCTCGGCGACATGTCACCCGTATTCCCAATCGGGGTTCCCACTAAATAAAGCAATCCGTGTGCACCTCCTCGTATATCCTTTTCATCCGAACCTCGTCGTCCAGAAAAACCGGCGGCAAAATTTTAAGCCCTTCTTTCGCCCCGCGACGCCCGGCCAAAAGCACCATGCAGGCATCTTTGCCTCTCCCCGAATACACGGGAAGAAGTCTCGTCGGCACAATCCCGCAGCGCGAAAACGCTTCGCACGCGCGGTTCCCCATGTCGCCGTCGACAACGAAAACACAAAAACCGGAACTCGGCACAAGTCTTGCCGCGGCTGTCCCGGCGAACAATTCAACCGACCCGTCCGTCTCAAATTTTGCCGCAGCCTTTGCGCCCGAGGCGGCAATACCGCTGCCTGTTTTGAAGTACGGCGGATTTGCGAAAACGATATCGTACTGCAAAGATTTAACCTCCGCAGGCAAGTCGCGCACATCGCAATTGAACGCTCTGATATTCTCTTCCTGCGAGTTGAGTTTTATGTTTTCGCAAAGGACTTCCCAGGATGTTCTGTCTTTTTCGACAAGGTCGAGAGTGAAGGGCTTGCCCCCTTCGTTAAGTCTTGCGGCAAAACACATTCCCGCACCGCCGCACCCGGAGCCCAACTCCAAAACTTTTATCTCTTTACGGCGAACAAACGATGCGGCAAACCATGCCAAAAGCACGCTGTCGGTGCCGAACCTGAAACCGTCTCTTGTCTGCAGGAGTTTAAACCCCGCGCGTCCCAAATCTTCTGTTGTGAGAATGTTTTTGTCCATGCAAGAGATTATAAACCAAACATCAGCAGTTGCCGAGATAAACGCTGCTTAAACATTCATTCGCAATCTCTTTGAAGCGATACATAACCGATAAATCAGTCGGGGCTTTGTCCGACATTTTGCAGCGCGGGAAGAATCGCGTTATGTGCAGAGGGATGTCGGGAGACAAAGACGCTATATATTCGCAAATGCTTCTGATTTCATCTTCGCTATCGTTAACACCGGGCACGACAAGCGTTGTGAGTTCAACGTGGCACCCGTAACTTAAAGCATCTTCGATGAAAGTTTTCACCGTATCCAAATCCCCGCCTATTGTGTTTTTATATGTATCTTCCGAAAAAGATTTCAAATCGATATTCGCCGCATCGATCAAAGGAAGAACTTGTTTGGAGATTTCCCGCGTAACGCATCCTGCCGTGACCAAAACATTTTGCATGCCCGCTTCCCGAACAAGTGTCGCGCAGTCTGGGACATATTCGTAAGATACAAGCGGTTCGTTGTATGTGTACGCGACACCGATATTACCTTCGGGTTTAAGTTTCAGTGCCAAATCGGTTAATTCCTCAGGCGGAATGAATCTGTAAGACACATCCTTATCGCCTGCCTGAGAGATTGAATTATTTTGGCACCAGGGGCAGTGCAGGTTGCAGCCGTAACTGCCGACGGATAAGATTTTCGAGCCGGAGAAAAATTCAGCCAGCGGTTTCTTTTCTATCGGATCCAATGCAAGCGAAGTGATTTTCCCGTAGTTCTGAGGAACAATCTTGCCACCGTCGTTTATTCTTGCCCGACATGCGCCTGTGGCACCTTGTTTCAGATTGCAGTGTTTGGGGCAGACATCGCAGATTAAATCAGACATGCCGTACCACCGTAAAACGCTCCAAATCGAAATCGTCCGTAGGATCGATTCCGGCTTTGGAACACGCGATATAAATCTGCTGCTGAGGCGTATCGACACCTTCGAGGTCCGGCAAAAGGCATCCTCTTCTTCCGCCTTCCGAGACGATTATGCCGTACTTTTTCGGATCCAGTTCTTCCGGATCGGACACCGCGATTGCGGGAGTTAAAACATCAACATTTATCTCCAGACTTCCAAGTTCGTCTTCGCTTATCGGCGAAAATCTCGGGTCGAAGTTTGCGGCCGACACGGCATTGTGCAAAATCTCCGAAACCAGTGAGGATCTCGTGGGAGCCAGTGTTCCTATACATCCCCTCAGGTCGCCGTTTGCTTTGTGTATCGAAACAAAACATCCCGCGCGGGTCTGCCGCATATACTCAGGCAATTTGTTCTTTTCTTCGTCGCTTAACGAAAGAGGCGCGCCGGTTTTCGCATAGGTCTCGATTGCTTTTTTCGCAAGTGTCACGCACGGGTCGCTTAAACTGTAGGTACAAATCCCGTAACCGACACCTGTCGCGTCTTCGTGGCTCAACATCTGAGGGATAACATCCAAATCCCCGAGCGCCCCGCCCATTATGGTAAAAGATCTGTGTCCGCATTCGGATGCTTCGTTAAGGAGGTTTTCATCGAAATCGGTTAAAGAGTTAAAATCTCCCCTGCCCATCACATCCATTATTTTCTCATCGTATACGGGGCCCATGGGATTGAAGCCGTACGGCCCGTCTTCCTTCAAACAGTGCGACAGATCGCCGCTTGCTATAAATGCGCATCGTCTGTGAAGATTTCCCGCGGCCTGCGAGATTATTCTTCCCAAATTCATATGAACATCAAGCCCCAAACCCGACAAACCTATTCTTATTATCGGCGGGAGATTTATACCCCTTGCCTCGAACGCTTCCTTCAGAAAATAAAGAGGAACCATCGTGCCGTGGTCAAGACTTGAGTCTCTTTCGCCTTCGTCTCCGGCAGGTATTTTATTTTTTGCGGCAAGTCTTTTTATTTCGGATACAAGGTCTTCATCGTATCTGACATCAAAGCTCACATCCGATGCGCCAAACCTTGCAAAACTTCCCCGTGCACCCGAACCCGGGGATATGTGGAAATAATCCGAATACATGACCTGGTGGGGACTTGTGACAATAAGGGTTTCAGGGTTTCCCGCGGCAACAAAATCCGCGGCCGCTTTATAGTTTTCGATTGTTAAAGTTACGATCGCTTCATTGCCCATGCCGACCTGCGGGACAATCAGGGGCGGGTGCGGAACCATTATCGCGGATACTATTGCCATATATGTCTCCTTTGGAAATAAAAAATTGAGGCCGCCCCAAAGGGCAGCCTCATAAAATCCTCAAGTTACTTTAATTTTGCGATTACTCTTCGGAAATGGCAGACATCGGGCAAACTGCAGCGCATGCTCCACAGGAGATGCATGTATCCGCATCGATGTTGTACTGTGTGTCGCCCTGGGAAATTGCAGAAACGGGGCAACCGTCAGCGCAGGATCCGCAAGATACGCAAGAATCGTTAATTACATAAGCCATATATAATTACCTCCTTCTTTTGGATACATTGATTATCTCATTCGAAAATATTTGACTCAACCCGAAATAAGGCATTTTTTTGTCAAAACAGAGGCTTTTCGGGCCTCGAAAACGACAAGAGTCGAAAAGGCTTTTCTTTATTCGTCCTTATCGTCTTTGCTGCGTCTTTTTGCGTCAGGATTGAGGCTCTCCAGTTCTGCCCAGTCATAAGTCTGCATATCGGTCGTATCATCCTTTGTGAACTTGACCGTTATCCTCTCGGTGATGTAGTTGACATCGGATATTGTGCCGACTCCGTCCGGCGTTCTGATTCGTCTTCCCTCGTCGGGCAATCTCCTGTGAGCGTCCTCGTAGGCTTCCTTTTCGAACTGCAGACAGCACATGAGCCTGCCGCATGCGCCGTTCAATTTGCTCGGATTTATCGCAAGCCCCTGGGATCTTGCAAGTTTGAGGTTTACGGGCGCGAAGTGATTTAAGAATGTGCAGCAGCACAGCTGCCTGCCGCAAATACCGAGGCCGCCGACGTGTTTGGCCTGGTCTCTCGAACCTATCTGGCGCAACTCGATTCTGGTATGGAAATTGTATGCCAAATCTTTGACGAGTTCCCTGAAATCGACACGTCCGTCGGCGGTAAAATAGAAGATAACTTTCCTGCCGTCGAAGGCGTAAACGACATCGACCAGATTCATCTCAAGGTCGTGGTTCCTGATAAGCTCGACACACTTGTCGTACGCTGCCGCCTCGTCCTTCAGTTTCTGTTCGTAGTGCGCGATTTCCTCGTCCGTTGCCGGGTGCAAAACAGGCAGTAAATCCTCTTCCTCCGTGTTGAGTTCGTATGGCTCGTCGCACACATGCGCCAAATCCAAACCGAGGTTGGTCTCAACCATTACAGGATCGCCTATCGACAAAGTCAGCCCGTCGCACGAGAAACGGTAGGATTTCCCGGCATCTCTGAATCTAACATTTACAACCTTCATTACTTAAACTCCTTTAGCATATCGAGCAGCATAACGGATGCCGCCGCTTCGTACTTCACGTTGGCCGCCGCCATTTCCCTGAAATTTTCGACTGCCTTCGAAAGGCGTCCGACGGTGCCTGCCGTGAATTTTTTATTTTCCGTTACAAATTTCTCAATCAGATTCCTCTTATCGTCAAAAGTAAGTTTTAAATTTTTGCGTTCCGGCGCGGACTTCACCAGAATCAAATCCTCGAACACGGACATAAATACAAACACAACATCATCGAGCCTGTCCTTATATGTTTTAAGGAAGTTCACCCTGTCCGAGAGTGCCTCCGTATAGGACATTTGAGGCAATTCAATAACCAAATCGAAAACCCCGTCCATGATGTCCGCAAAATCCGTATCGGTCACAAGATTTATCGCGCGTCCGGGAATACCGTCGGAGAACTTTGTCGCATACACTTTTTTCTCTTCGTCGCAATCGGGCACGTTGATGTCCAAAATTTTTCTTATGTCTTCCCGGTCATACTTCGGAATTTCCAAAGTGAGAGCCCTCGATTTGACCGTTGCGATAACTGACGAAGGGGACGAAGACAACAGAATAAACACAGCGTGCGGCGGCGGGTCTTCGGTGGGCTTGAGCAGCAGATTCTGGCCGCCCGCCTGCAGATAATCCAGGTCAATAACCCAAACGCGGCGCGGGGAAAACTGCGGCCTTATGTCGATGTCGTCCGTAGCATCACGCAGATCTTCCATCTTTATGTTGACCGTCTTCTCCGGCTTAAAAATCTGCTTCAAATCCGGGTTGGTTCCGGCGTCTGTGTACTTGCAGCATTTGCAGGTACCGCACGCACCCGCGGGGGACGGATTTTCGCAAAGCATGGCCTTGGCAAATTCGCGTGCGAACGTGTGCTTTCCGATACCTACCGGGCCCGTCAAAAGATAAGATGCAATGTGCGGATTCTGCGCTTCTTTTGCGAGGCGCTTTTTGAAATCTTCCTGTCCTGCGATATCGGTGAATGCCATCAGACCATCTCCGATATGTACCCGAGAACCTCGGCTGAAATTTCATCCACGCTGCGGGATGCGTCTATAACCTTAATTCTGTCGGAAGTCTTCGCCATCTCAAGATAGCCCTCGCGCACTCTTCTCTGAAACTCGAGGCCCAAACCCTCGAGCCTGTCCTCTTCGCCCCTGTCAGACCTTCTCGCGAAGGCCTCTTCGGGGGATATATCGAAAAGAAAAGTTATGTCCGGAGACTTCCCGCCCGTGGCAAGCATGTTAAGATTTGAAACCGTCTCATGTCCCATATCTCTGGCATATCCCTGGTAGGCAACGGTCGAATCGAAAAATCTGTCGCACAAAACCGTGGTTCCGCTTGCCGTCGCGGGGATGATTTTCTCCTCGGTTATCTGCGCCCTTGCCGCCTCGAAAAGCAGCAGTTCGGTCATATTGCACATACCGTCGGATTTCTTGTCGAGAAGAATATTCCGGATTTTCTCGCCAATCGCGGTTCCGCCGGGCTCGCGCACAAAAAGCAACGGAACCTGCTTTTTTTCCAGATACTCCGCCAACTTTCCGATTTGTGTGCTCTTGCCGCACCCGTCTATTCCTTCGAATGTAATAAATAAACCCTTCATCAATCCAGCGTTATATCCCTTATCGACGAAATCTCCAGATAGATTTCCTTTGTGATTCTTGCGTTATCGGATCTTATGTCCTCAACGGTCTCCTCTGCCCTGGACTTTCTCTTCTTCTCGGGCTTTTCAAAATTACGGTTGCGATTCTTCTTTTCTCTGTTGTAATTCTGATTGCGACCCTCGGAATTGTTGTAATTCTTCTTGTTATTGTTGCCCTTGCGCTGCCCGGACTTTTGGTTATTTCCGTTGTTGTTATTGTTATTGTTGTTATTGTTTTTGCCCTCGGAATTCTGCTTGGAACCACCCTCTCCCGCGTTTTTGGAAGAGTTATTTCTGTTCCTGTTATAGTTTCCGCCGGACCTTCTCTTGCCGTTGTAGTTACGGTTGTTGTTCTTTCCCTGTGAATTGTTGTTACGGTTTACGTTCTTCTCACCGTTGTTCTTCTCGTCCATTAGGACCTCCCTTTAATCGAAGTTAAATTATTATAAAACTGTTTCCCCGATAACTCAAACCTGCGCCTTATCGTCCCAGGAAACAACATCCGCGCGCTGGCCTTCCGGCACCGGCAAATTCATGCCCGTCAACTCGTTTAACGGCAACACCACAAACGCTCTTTCCTTATACCTCGGATGCGGAATCGTGAGGCGCTTCGTATCCACTGCCAGATCACCGTACAAAACGATGTCTATGTCCAAAGTCCTCGGCCCCCACCTGATATCTCTGACGCGATGCAAAGCCTGCTCTATACTCTGCGTAAAATCCAGCAAATCTTCCGGTGCCATATCCGTATCAAAACTTACGCAGGTATTGAAAAAATCCGCCTGCTCCGTGTAGCCGACAGGCGCGGTTTTATACAAAGAGGCAACTTCAAAGTTCGAAAACATTTGATTTGCACAAAGCATTTCTATCGCGGTTTTAAGGTTTTCCCTCGGGTTTCCCATGTTGCTGCCCAAAGACAAAACCACCTTATTTCCCGTACTCAACCGTAACCTCCGCTTTCACGAACTTCCCCGGCAACGGGGCTTCGGGTTTTCCGACAACGACCTTTATTTTCTCAGCCAATTTAACCTTGCTTTTCAGCCTTGTTAAGATCTCATCGGCCATGCGTTCTATGAGGTTGAAACTTTCGCCCTCGACAACTTCTTTGCAAATATCGAAAACTTCGGCATAGTTAACCGTATCTTCCAGACAATCTGTCTTGTCGCCTGTCCCTTCGACATCCATTTCGACCGTAACGATAAAAGGCTGAGGATTTGTTTTCTCTTCCGGGAGCACGCCGGTTGTTCCCTTAAACTCCATGCCTTCGAGTTTTATTTTATACATTCGATTGCCTCCCTTGTCCTTCTCATAAACTCTTCGGTGCCGCCTTCGGCCGTTACTTTATCGATAAATGCCTTAACTTCGGAAACATCGTGAACACGGACCGTTTGCGCACCTTGTAAAACCGCAAACGCATTTACAACTCCGGTTGCGTTTTGTGTGTCAAGCCCCTGTACAAAGCGCTTTTTGGAACAACCGTACACAATCGGGAATTCATACGGATTTATGGCCTTCAGGTTCAATGTAAGTTCCGCGTCTTCCCTGCGTGTTGTCCCGAATCCAATCCCGGGGTCTATTGAAATTTTATCCGTCTCAATTCCGTGCGCCAATGCCATGTCTATCCTGCGTAAAAGAAATTCTTTACAGTCCGCAACAACATCGTCAGTTTTGTTCTCATCGAGGCGGCGGTTGTACATAAGAACAACTTTGGCGTCAAAATCCGAAATCACACCCGCCATATACGGGTCGTCCATGGCCGTTATGTCATTTATAATGTCGCATCCGACTTCAAGACAGGCCTCGGCAACATCAGCCCTGTAGGTGTCGATTGAAATTTCCCTGCCTTCCGGGACGTTGATTTTTTCGAGAACGGGAAGAATTCTTGAAAGCTCTTCTTCGGGTGAAATTTCTTCGAACCCGGGTCTTGTGGACATTCCTCCGATGTCCACGATATCCGCACCTTCATCGAAGAGTGCTTTTGCATGCAAAAGCGCATCATCCGGATTGAAAAATCTGCCGCCGTCGAAAAAAGAATCGGGGGTTACGTTAAGTATCCCCATGTAACGCGTCATGAATTACCCTCCGATGCGCTGACGGTTAATCAGAGCCAGCGCTTCGTTTCTTGTGCGCGCGTCGGTCCTGCACCCGCCGCGCATGGCCGAAGTTACAGTCTTAGAGCCCGGCTTTCTGATGCCTCTCATCGTCATGCAAAGATGCTCGGCCTCAATAACCACGCACACCGCGCTCGCGTCGACGGCCTCTGTAATCTTATCCGCAATCTCGGATGTGAGTCTCTCCTGAAGCTGAGGTTTTCGCGACATGGTATCGACGATTCTCGCGACCTTCGAAAGTCCCAAAATTTTGCCGTTCCTCGGGATATAAACAACGTGCGCCTTGCCGTGGAACGGAAGCAGATGGTGCTCGCACATCGAGTAGAACGGAATGTCGCCTATCAGAATCATCTCGTCGTTTCCTTCCTCGGTGAAGACCTTTATGTCCTTGGAAACATCGCGGTGAAGGCCGGAAAAAACCTCTCCGTACATGCGCGCGACTCTCTGCGGAGTCTCCTTTATGCCTTCGCGCTGCGGGTCTTCGCCGATGGCCTCAAGAATCTGCCGAACGGCATTCTCGAGTTTTTCGAAGTCCATATTCTGCCGGCTTTCTTCCGGAATCGAGTTATCATTTTTGTAATCGTACATTATTCTTCCTCCGTCTTCCTCAGGTACTCCTTGCGGTACTGAAGAGGTGTCATGTTCATGTATTTTCTGAAGGCGACGTTAAATCTCTGTGAGGACGAGAAGCCCGAGTTGGTTGCCACGGCGGATACCTTGATGTCTTCGTGCTTCAAAAGTTCGCATGCTTTGTCGAGTCTCTTTTGCATCAGGTAGCTCATCGGCGACACCCCGAATTTGTCGCGGAACGCGCGGGTGAAATAACCCTGGCTTAAGAACACATACTGCGCGGCCTCGGCAACGGTTATGCCGCGGTCGTAATTCTCGTCCATGTACTGGCGCGCGAGTGTTACCAGCTCGTCCGCCTTGCCGTTTCGCACCTGCAGACTCTCTTCCCAGCGGCGCCTCAGCGCGCGGGAGATATCAATCATCAACTCAACAGTCAGGGTCTGGAGCATAACTTCCTTGGAATAGAAATTGTTGTTCCTCTCCATAACGATTCTCTCGACGACCGAACTTATCTCGCGTTTGTCCTTGCCGGACATAACAAAGTACGGTTCCTTGAGTCTCGAGGAATTGTCACCCGCGCCTGCGTCGACGAAATTCACAAAACTTTCCAAAGACACCTGCGCCATGTTTCCCGGAATTTCAACGGACGGACCGGATCTCAGTACGGGCTTTTGCCCGTCTTCGTAAGTCTGATCGCTTGTCGCCGTGCTGTTGGCCGCCTCATGCGTACGCATCACGGATGCCTTGTCGGATGCAAACCCAAAGTAGAGAATAAACATGTCCGCGGACAAAGAACGAACCGATAAACGGTGCTTAACAAACGGTCTTATAATCAGCATCTTACCCTTGTCCAGAGTTACCTTGTCGCCGTCTATAATCATCTCAATCTTGCCGTCGCGCATGCACAACAATTCGTGACACTCATGCACGCTCTCTTTCGGCATCGGTGTCGCCGTTGCGTAGGTATGCTCGATTCCGTCCAAAATAATCGGAACGGACCCCGATGCGGTCAATATACTGTTTTCCAATACGTCAGCAAGTTCGCTCAATTATTCACCTCAAAACTACACTCGTTATCCATACAACAATACACCGTTGTTATCCACTTCATTCTCGAAAGAAATTATATTTTTACGCTCGTTGAATCTGCTTTCCGTGCCGATAATTATATCTACCGGGCGTTTCTTTATTCTCCTAATGCAACGATATGCATTTGTGGTCAGATCGGCAATGTTTCCGGTATTGTCTCTTACGACAATGTAGAAATCAAAGTCGCTGTCCTCGTTATTTGAACCGTCGGCAAAAGATCCGAACAAATAGATACGAACCGGCGACAGTTCTTCCACAAATTTATTCTTAATTTCATCAATTTCCGCTATCGGCATTTATCCTTCCTCAATCAGACAAAATTTATTCTGTCGATGTAAATTTCACCGTTTCTGTCCGAGTCCTCGATGTAAATCTTAAGGCTCGAAAGAGTAACCGGGCCTTCTTTCTCGTACTGCAGGGTAAGTTTTTGCCAGCCCAACTGCTGCCTTATCTCACAGTTGCCGAAGCCTTCGCAGATGAGTCTCTTTCTCTTCTGCTCGGGGTTGAAAACACAGATTTCCAGTTTGTCGCGACCGTAGATTTCAATCGGGGCGAAGAGAGACGCGTATTCCAAAACAGGCTCGAATCCGTAGAGGGATTTGTCGGTCTCGTACTTTATGTGAAGCGAGGCGCGTCCCGTCTCCTTCGTGTTCTCGTCCACAGAGATCACGCCGTTGCCCTTGAATGTTCTGTAGATGTTAAGCATCTCAAAATCAGACTCCGGCGTTTTCTTTCCCACAAATTCAAGTCTGTCACAGGAAGTAAAGGTTAAGTCGGGCGCAAAGAACGCAGGGTCGCGGTCGAATCTGAACGGCATTACGGGAAGGTCCGAAACGTTTCTTAAAATCGCGTCGTGCGGGAACGGGGTGAAGCCGTAGGTTATGCCCTCGGGATCTTCCATATCGTCTCTCCAAACCATGACACACATGCCGTATAAAATCTTCGCGTTCGCAGGGTAGAAAATTCTGTCTTTGCCGCACACCGCAAATCCGCGCAGTTCCGTCTCGCCCTCGGCCAACTTCAGGCCGTCGCCCAGGTTGCTGAACTTGAGGACTCTCTTGTTGCCGGCAATCTCAATCTCGGAAACTTCCGGGGAAGATTTTGCGAGGCGCTCCGAGAAGTGGATGCCGAGGCCTATCGTTGACAGTCTGGTTCCCAAAGTAAAGCTGATGGTCTTATCCGGCAGGAGCATGTCGTGGAGCGACACAAAGCCGGAAGGCATCGACAAAATCTTTGTGAAGGCCTGGATGTTCTCGTTGAATTCGAGGACGCCGTAAGGATTTTCGAAATCGACGTTCTTCGGATGCATCGCCACGAAGAGCATCGAGGGCATCAGTTCCTCCTCGTAGACCTCGTGCGGCTCAAAGTTGCCCGCAAGGGTTGCCAGGAGCCCCATGAGATACAGATCGTATCGCTCGAAAAGAAGTTCGCCGGCATTCGGAGAAAAACAGAAGCCGCGCACCGCCATGCCCTTTAACGGGTGCAGTTTGGTATTGTACAAAACCGACATTCTGTATTTGGGCGCTATGTAGCGCTCGTCGTCTTTCTTCTTGCTGACACGATACGAAATATCCGGCAGGATATTGAACTCGAGATTTCTCGTGGCACTCTGAACCGACCCGTCTTTTGGCTTTTTGGCGGTCTTCATGACAGATGTGTCGGACTGCGGGAAATCCAAATCCTCGGCGGGCTTATCGACCTCCGGGATTTTCTCACCCTTGAGTTCGGCCAGACGCTTTGCTTTCTCAAAATCGAAGTCTCCGCGGGCCTTATCGTGTTCGATTTCGGCCTCGAGTTTTTTAATCTCTTCCCTTCTTCTGTCGATTCCCAAAAGGCCCTCGTAACCTTCTTCGTCCAGGTAAAGCCCGGCCTCCGCGACGGTGTCCTTCAGGGCCTCCAAATCTTCCATCGACTCGCGGGATATCCAGTTGAGGATTGTGGAATCCTCGTAGGATAAATCGATTACACCGACGGGGTAGTTGACCTGGCTGCTCATGTTATAGGCAAACGCGAATGCCGACGAAGATACTTCGGACATTTGCGCAGTCTCTTCAACCTTTACCCAGGATGCGTCCTCGAATCTGTCCTGCGGCTCGAAAGGATATGTTTTCATATCCTTTGAAAGGCCCGACCTTCCGGGGCAGAAAAATCTTAAGTTGTTCATGACGTTGCGCTTCAGCGGCATCTTCGGTGCGTTTGCTTCTTTCATGGGAACGCTTAAGTAGTCCGAGCCTAGAAAAACCCAGACATCTCCGCATCTGATATCGCTTAAAACAACGGTCTCGTTTAAACATTTGAATGTGAATGTGTATGTATCTTTCGAAGCGCTGTATGCGGGGACTTCAAATTCAAAATCGCCTTTGCCGCCCGTTGTGTATTCGCGGCTGAAAATAACGCCGTAGTCGGTGTCAAGTTTGGATACGCGCCTGCCGTCCGTAGGGTCTTTGGTTATTTCAAGAGTGACGGTTGCCGTGGGCGCAGCCTTGGCCTTTACCTGCACTTTAACGTTCTGCTGAAAGACAGCTTTGTTTCCGAGCCAGGACGGCAATACTATCGAATTCTTAGGCATCGGTTAACTCCCCGTTCTTCAAAATTTGAGCTTAACTTATTTATTATAACTTTTATTTAGCCTTTTTTACACCCGCAAGGTCAGCAACGATTACCTTGATACCGGATTTACGGCATTTTTCGACTGTTGCAAGTTTTTCCCCGGAATCGTTTATTCCCGAATCCGTGATAAGACAGTTGATTTTGGAAGTGTTTATGAAGTTCGATGTTGAATCGATTCCCATCTTGCTGGAGTCGACCATGGCAACGATATTCTTAACGCGCTCGGCGCACATGCGCTTGAGTTCGAGCTCGAAAAAATTGTTTCCGGTAAGCCCGGACTGATACGAGAAACCGTTGCCGGACACAAAGTAAAATTCACCCGTCAGCCTTTTAATCATCTCCCTGCTCGAAATACCTTCGATAGCACCCGAATGCGGCCTCAGACTTCCGCCCAAAACGAGGATCGATTTGAAACAATCGTAGCGTTGCAATTCCATCGCGGTGTGAAGACCGTTGGTTATGACCGTGACATCCGAGGTCTTGCTTAAATACGGAATCATGTGAAAAGTCGTGGACGACGCATCCATAAAAATCGTGTCACCGTCACCAACCAACCTGGCCGCCTCGGCACCGATTGCGTTCTTGAGATCCACGTTTGCGATTGACCTTATCATGTAGTTCTCGCCGGCATTGGATTCCTCGCGGTGTGGAAGTCTGATACCGCCGTGGAATCTGACAATCGCGCCTTCGTGCTCCAAATCTCTTATATCGGATCTCACCGTCGCGCCCGTGACACCCAGACGGTCGGACAATTCCGTCGTGTTAATCTCGCCCTCCTGCTCCAGGATTTCGAGTATTTTCTTTCTTCTGGGAAGATTTATCATATGCCCTCCTCTGCAACCTTTTGGAAAATCATCACCGAGTACGGATAAAGGTTGGACTTGAAAATTCTATAGTTGTTAAAGCCCGTCATCAACTCGTATTCATCGTCGACACCGATGGCAATCAAAAAGCCCGGAATATAGTTCTCGTTGTAAGTGAAAATGTAATCCGGCGCCCCGTAAGACAAAACGCGTTCCACATAGTCCGATTTGAAATCTTCGTCCAGCGTCCCGAGCCACTGGTACGGCAGCACTTCGTTTGCGAAAACGGGCGACGAAAAATACGGATCGACCGGCACGGAAAATTCCGCGACCGATTTATAATTGACTCCTGTGGGCTCGGAGAAAATATCGTTGCCGTCCTCATCTTTTGCATATGTCGGATACCAGTTGACCATTAACACATCAGACTCTTTGGTATTTTCCTCAACCCACTCCGCCAAAGTTCTCGAATAGTAGAACGGATAGACAATCTCGTTCAAAGATGCCATCAGCGACCAGTACAAAGAAACCGCAAAACAAACACCGGCAAAGATTTTGGCAACATTCGAAAACTTTTTATCAATGGAAATTTTCGCAGAAACATCCGATTCATTTTCTTTCACAATCCAGTACACAAAAACGAAAATCAAAACATAGATTCCGTAGTGATGCGGGGTGCTGTAAAACGCACCGATTGCGGCAAAGCACACAACCGGAAAAACAAGAAAATGCAGCATCTTTGCCCTGCGGCAGAACAGAACCAAAATTGCCCAGATCAGCAGGGATGCGACAGCGGTTAAAACAACGCCCAAAGGAGACGATACTGTCGCTCCTAAGTTTTCGCCCGACAAGCAGTTCGTGACAACAGCTTCGGCCGGGGCAACCAGGAAAACCATGTAAAACTTATATAGAACCGACGACTCCAAAATGACTGTCGTATCCGAAGAAGGAGCGACTTCCAAGGCGAGCAGAATCGCCAGAATAAGAAGACAAATCAAGCCTGTAAGTCTCGGGAAATTTCCGGAGAAAATTTCCCGCAAAAAATTCTTTTTTTCGCGCAGGAAAATATCGAAAAGCCAGGCCAGGGTCATGCCCCCGGCTATTGCTATGCCGTAGTCCGAAGTGAGGCAGAGAAATGCCAAACTTAAGATGAAGCGAATCGGTTTTTCGTCTCTTTTTTTGAAAGTCAGAGCGCACAAAACCATGGCAAGGGTCATCATCGAATAGGGCCTTGAGATTATGCCGAACTGATAGAAAATAAAGAACGTGAACGGCAGAAAAGTTTTTATCCAATTCGAGAACGGAGACTTGAACTCGATCAGTGCCACCGCCAAAAACATGAATATCAGATTTATTGTTTTTAAGCTGATTTCGTAAGGCATTCCGAGCTTTGCCGGTATGCTTAAAATCAGATGCCACAGCGGCGGGTGCGATTCGTAGTGCGGCAGGAAAAACAGGATGTCGCTGTACGAGGCTTCTCTTGCAATCATCCACGCCTGCGCCTCGTCATACCAGGGTTCGTGGAAGCAGATAAGACAGCAGGATAAAACCATGTAAATTGCAAGTACAACAAGCCCCGTTTTCTTCGGGTTAAGTGTGTTGTATTTGGCAAGCTTTTGTCTTATTTCGTTCACCTGTTTTCTCCCTGTATCGAGGCCATGTCTTCCAAATCGTATTCGATGTCAACATCAAGATCTGCACGCTTAAATATTATAATCCCGCCCTTGGTGAAATCATCCTTGTAGGAACGTCTGCACTCCCTGATATAAACCATGTCGTAGTTTTCCGTTAATCCCAACTCTTCAATCTGCGAGAATATAACATCGGTGTCTCGTCCGACGATAAAATCGGGAGCGCCTTCGGTTTTCCATTGTTCAAGTTTTTCATTGAATTCTTCTTCCGTCTCAGACTTTAAAACCAGGTAGGATGTGCCGGTGCCGTTATAAATCAGAGGCTCCGAAAGATAGGGATTAATCGGCGTTGTGTACTCACCCGCAAGATATGTTTCGGTATCCCATGTTTCAAACCATGTATATCCTTCCTCCAAATTATTTTCTTCGATCCACTCGTATGCGTCGCGCCCTATCCAGTACGGATACAAAATGTCCGTAAAGCACGATGCAAAGGTCCAGTAAAGGGAAATCAGGAACGACACGGCAAGGGCAGTGCAGGATACAAAAGTGAACAAATCGATTTTTTTGTTTTCGGTTTCAATTTCCTGCCCCGCGATGAAGGCACGGAGGATAATCAGGAAAATGAATCCGTAGTGGTAAGCAATCATGTACTGTGTACCGACCAGGAAAACAAGTGTTGAAGGCAGAATTACTTCGGCGGAAATTTTCCGTTTGACGGTGTAGCAAATAACCGCGGCCCATACAAAAATTCCAAGCAAGATTACAACTATGTACTGCCACGCTTCCAAGTCGATTGAGCCCATGAGACCGAAGTTTGCAAATGATGTAAAGAACACTTCGGACGGGACCAAAAACAGTTCCAAAAAGAAAGATGCAACGGGCCCGTGCACAGCGGTGCTCTCGGCGTTGTAAAGTCCTATGGCAGAATCGTCGGGCCAGGCCAAAATCAGGCAGAATATTGCGGCTGCAAGAAGCGTGAGGAATCCCAAAAATCTTTGCGGATTTTTGCGGGTTATGTTTTCGAAAAATGCCTTCGGTTCTCTCCTTGCTATGTCCCAAATCCATGCCATGGCAAGGCCTCCCGCGATTGCGATGCCGTAGGTGTCCGTCAGACAAAGAAGGATTAATGTCAGTGTATATTTCCAAGGATTTGTGTCGCGTTCTTTAAAGAAAATCCCGGAAAGAACCATTGTGAGTGCAAGGAGCATGTAGGGCCTTGAAATTACGCCGTACTGGTAGAACATGAAGTATCCGAACGGGAGGAAAATTTTCGCGGCATTAGGCAGTTTTGTTTTAAGTTCAATGAGGCCGATGGTTGCAATCGCAAAAATGAAATTTATGCTCTTTAATCCGGGTTCGTACGGCACGCCGAGTTTTGCCGGGACGCTTAAGATGAACCACCACAAGGGCACGTGCCCCTCGTATTTGGGAAGGACAAAAAGCATATCGTGAAAAGACGCATCCCGGGCGATAAGCCAGGACTGCGCCTCGTCGAGCCAGGGCTCGTGGAATATGTACATTACGATGAGCAAAGCGGCATAGACTATTGTTGTGGTTATGCCGACTTTACGGGGCGAAAAGCCGTTAAATCTTCTCACCGATTTGACAAAAGTAAACTCATCGAAATCAATGCTGTTCAAAGTACGGCTTTTCCCCTCTGATTTTGTTTATTAATCCATCGCGACGATTTCTTTGTAGAAGCCCGTGTAGTCGGTTCTGCCGTCCGCAGTGAACTTTATCGCGGTTCTCGGGTGCTGATTGAGGAGACCTGTCATAAGGTACTGCATATCGTAGCCCCATGTGCATTCTTTCCTTAAGGGAGTCATGTATTCTTCGATGAACTTGAGGACCGGGAAAATCTTGTACTTGGGGTTATGCAGGAATCCGATGATGTTTTCCATAGAGCAGTTGCCCGCGCCTCTTCCCATTCCCGAATATGTAGCGTCAAGCCAGTTTACGCCGTCGCCGCACGCTTCGATTGTGTTGGCGAATGCGAGTTGCTGATTGTTGTGCGCGTGCATTCCGATTTCCTTGCCGTACTTGTCGGCATACTCCATATACATAGCGGCAATTCTCTGAATCTGCTCCGGGTAGAGCGAACCGTAGCTGTCCACAATATAAACGACGTCGACATCCGTTGCGAAAATCATGTCGAGAGCGCACTTGATGTCCTTCTCCTGCGCCGTTGAAATAGCCATTATGTTACAGGACACTTCGTATCCCTTGTTCTTGGCGTCTTCAATCATGGCACAGCACTCGGGGATTGTGTTGACATAGGTTGCAACCCTTATCAAATCGATGGGACTTTCCGACCTCGGGTGAATGTCCTCTTTGTAGTTGCAGCGTCCGACGTCTGCCATAACTGCAAGTTTAATAGGTTTGCCTTCGTTGTCTCCGATTACAGCAAGGATGTCGTCCTCGTTGCAGAATTTCCATTTGCCGAATTTTTCGATGTCGAAAATCGTCTTGTCGGCCTTATAACCGATCTCCATATAATCTACACCTGCGGCGATGTTCGTTTTGTAAAGTTCCTTTACGAATTCATCGGTGAAATAAAAGTCGTTGACAAGTCCGCCGTCGCGCAATGTGGGATCCAAAACTTTGATTGCTTCGCGGTAGCCCAAAAGGCTTGATATCTCTTTCATATATCTCTCCTTTAAAATCAGGTGAATAAATCAGTACCCATTATACACGGCACAAAAGAAAGATGCTTATTTAATTTTCTTAAGAAGTTTCTCTTCCGCCGCAGCGTAGACGATAAGCAGGAATAAGGCGCCGAGAGAAGCAACGATACCTTCGGTTTTAAGGGGAGTTACATATGTCATCTCGATAATGTTTTCGCCGTTTGTCAGAGGTACCAAAGTAAGGCAACCGCCGAAGGTATAAGTCACGCACTCTTTCCCGTTCAGGGTTATGTCCATACCGTCGCACGGAACCGATATAAAGAGCATCTCACCGGCAGATGCGTCACAGTCGATTCTGACATATCCGTCCTCAATCGTGTACCTTGTAACCGGGTTCAGCTTAATCCGCTTTGTGACCTTATCCAAAGTCTCCGTATCAAGAATATAGAACTGTTCTTCGCAAATCCCGGAGGTGTCAACCTTCGAGTATGTAACGGTCGCGGAAATATCGCCTTCCTTCAAAGGAACATACACAACCGACGGGGCGAGGAACAGCGAATAAGGCGTCGCGGAACCGTTGGCATCCAAAGTGCCGCTGATATAGTCTTCTGTAACAATGTTACAGTACAGATTCATCGTCGAAAAATCGTAATCTTCGGGCAAAGTCACCGTGTAAGTCACAGAATCGCCTGTCTTCTCCTCTTCAAAATCGACAGGCACGAAAACCTCACATGTTTCGCCCAGAAGTTCACTGTACAAATCGTTTGCATATTCGAAGGGATTCGTTTCCTCAGAATCGAAATCCGCGAACGCAGAAGGCGTGTATATAAATGTCTGAGGCAGCGTGAAAGGATTCTCGTAAATGCCCTTGAAGCCTTCAACCCCGGCAAGTTTGGTAAGACCTGCGATTCCCGTGTCGGCGGAATCATTGTCCAGGAGATAGTACTTAACACCGAGCAGGCTGTCGGCGGCGGGGTTAACCGCAGTTGCGACGGTAATGGTGTCGCTTTCGAAAGGATAGCCCAGCTTTTCGAGGAAGAGGCCCTGCGCTTCTTCAGGGTCCGAGACAAAGGAAGTTATCGACTCAAAGCCAAAAGCCAGAGGCTCGTTGTACGAATTGTAAAGGTTGTCTTCGGTTATCTGCACGCTGTGGTATGAATCCTGTTTTATCCTGTAAATTCCGTTGTCGTCGATGGAGTTCAGGAGAGCCGTCTCGTTCGCAACGTATGTTTTGAGTTCTTTTGCGTTTTCAACTCCCACGCGGCCCGCATGCAAGGCAAATCCCGCAAGAAGTTCCGCCGCAACGGACAGCGCCACAAGGCATGAAAGGCACGCTCTTACGATTTTCTTTTCGTAGTTCCACTTGATGCAGAAAACCATAAAGATTGCGATGATTACCGGGAATATGATTTTTGCCGTGATGTAGTAATCTCCCGTGTCGACGGCCATATCCAGGATTGCGCTTAAGCCTATCGTGAATGCACTTACCTGTATTGTCTTCGGGTTTATGTTTTCGAAAATTATAAGGAGGACCATGAACACGGCGACAATTGCCGGCGGCATCCAAATCCTGATTTTTCCCTTCCCGCTTTCCAGGAAGAAGAGCGCACTTAAGTAAACGAGAACAAAAATCCCGAGGTAAGAATACCTGTACCAGAAGGACTCAACGTTGCGGAATATCGAAAACAGGTACACAAGGGGATTCCAGAAATACATAAGTATCGAAAACAGAAGCATTGCCCCGCAAACTATTTTCTCTTTAAGTTTCTGCGTGCCGGCAACAAACAAAAGCACTGCCCCGATAAGGACAAGGCTTCCGGCAAAAAGGCTCACGCCGCCTTTGGCGCTCGACATTCCTATCGAATAGTTTTGAATGACCGACGGCAGGAATCCTATGAAGCCCCACGAGGACATAGCGTCGCTGCCGTGTGACCTGTCTGACAAAAGACAGAACGACGGCAGCAAAACAAAAACCGAAAGAGCAATTCCCAGGGCCATGCAGATACCGAATCTTACGACTCCCGCCACGCCTTTGAGGACTGTTTTCTTTGTGATTTTTACGGTATTTTTCGCATATCTCGACATCACCTCGAACACGAGCCAGACAACCGCGAACATGCAGTTGATAACGCCCGTGTACCAGTTGAATATGAGACTTAAAGCGACGGATAAAATTAACGGGACACCGCTCTTTTTGTTGGTTATGAAATGCACGCCGAGCAGGATCAACGGAAGCATGTAAACGCCGTCGAGCCACATCAGGTTGCTTGACTGCGTTATAGTGTACTGCGAAAGAGCATAGGATACGGCCAGTAACGCCGTCCCGCCCAGACGATAAAATGTTTTGGGTTTGAATACCGCAATCAGAAAGATTGAAGCAAAAACGGATGCCAGAGTCACTTTGCACGCGAAAATTATGTTCATGCACAAAGCCATCTGCGACTTCTTAAAAAATAAAACGAGCAGATTCAACGGTGATGCCAGGTAATACGCAAAAACCGCATACATCGGACCGCCCAGAGTTTTTGAAAGCGAATAGTCTATTCCCGCTTTGTCCGAAAGAACATCCCTGTACCAACAGAACAGGTCAACATACTGCGCCTGACCGTCTTTGTAGGTGAGGGTTTTGTCCCCGAAAGGGGCAAACCCCAAAAGCAAATACATAAGGAAAACCAAACCTGCGGTCATTAAGGCCGAAAGGACAACGGTCAGATATCGTTTTGTTTTAAGTCCCGGTTTTCTCATTTTATTCCGTGAGTTTCATTACAGTGTCAACCACGTCGTCGACGGTTGAAATCTGTTCCAGTATTTCATCCGGAAGCCGTATGTCGTATGCGTCCTCCAGATCGATTACCATCTCGTAAAGTTGCATCGAATCAAACGTCAAATCCTCTGTGAGGTTTGTGTCGTTCTTTATGTCCGTCGGCGACAAATTGAATGTCCCCGACAAAAGATTTATGACATCGTCCATTATCTTTTCTCTGCGTTTACTGTCAGATGAATCATCCATTCTCATCTCTCCTTCTCTTATCCTTTGCGACTTCCGTCGCTGTCTTTCTTATAGATTCCGTGTCGTCGTAGCGCTTGAGCTGCGAGGCTATGAATTCGTCTATCTCATCGACAAGCTTAATCAAAAGTTCCTGCTCGGACTCGTCGTAGGGCTCGAGTATGTGCTTTGCCAGTACCCTGTGGAATTTTCCGTGCATTCTGCAGGCAAGTTTTCCGTTGCGGGTAAGCGAGATTCTGACAACCCTCTTGTCCTGCTCGTCGCGCTTGCGCTCTACATACCCTTTCTTCACAAGTCTGTCGATTGCAACTGTCAGCGTGCCTGTGGTAATCCCCAGGTCCGCGGCGGTGTTGGTCATAGTCCTGGCTTCGTAGGGACCTATGGCCGTCAGGGTATGCATCTCTGAAATCGAAAGGTCGGAAAAATAGCCCTGCTGCAGGGACTTCTCTTCCGTGAGAATTACGTTTTCGAAAATTCTCACAAGATCTTCGGATAAATGTTCCTGCGCTCCTTCCAAATGCCCTTCCTCTTTCTTACTTTTACCAAATTAAATATTACACTAAATAAGATGTCCTCTGCGTTACGGTTTGATGAGTTTATCGGCAAACTCGGTGTGATCGAACGTCGCAAAGTAATCGTTCAGAGTCTCCGCACGACGTATCTCCTTAACACTGCCGTCAGAGCAAAGAAGAAGTTCAGCCGACCTTAAACGTCCGTTGTAGTTGTAGCCCATCGAAAAACCGTGAGCGCCGGTGTCGTGAATATAAATCAAATCTCCCATATCCACGTGCGGCAGCATTCTGTCGATTGCAAATTTGTCGTTGTTCTCACAAAGAGATCCGACAACGTCGTAAACGCAATCGTGTGGTGCATCTTCTTTGCCCAGAACCGTGATGTGGTGGTACGCCCCGTACATCGCAGGTCTCATCAGGTTTGCCGCGCATGCGTCGACTCCGATGTATTCCTTGTAGATGTGCTTCTCGTGTATAGCGCGTGTCACCAAAGCCCCGTAGGGTGCGAGCATAAAGCGGCCCATCTCACAGTAAACCGCGACATCTCCCATTCCGGCGGGAACTAAAATTTCCTCGTACTGAAGTCTTACGCCCTCGCCTATTGCGTGAATGTCGTTTCCTGTCTGCTCGGGTCTGTACGCAACTCCGACACCGCCCGAGAGATTTACAAATTCAAAGTCTATTCCGAGCTGCTCATGTGCTTTTGCGGCCAGCCTGAAAAGTCTTCCCGCAAGAACCGGATAGTAGTCGTTGGTGACCGTGTTGCTCGCAAGGAACGCGTGCAAACCGAACTTCTTAACTCCGTGTTCCTTAAGGATTTTATACGCTTCGAAAAGCTGTTCCTCGGTCATGCCGTACTTGGAGTCCCCGGGGTTATCCATGATGCCGTTGCCCATATCGAACACGCCGCCGGGATTATATCTGCAGCTCATAACCTCAGGGAACTTAGGACCGATAATGTCTTCCAAAAACGGAATGTGCGTAATGTCATCAAGATTGATAATCGCTCCGAGTTCTGCCGCCAAAGCATATTCTCTTGCGGGAGTCTCGTTGGACGAAAACATAATATGCTTCCCATCTGCTCCCACTGCGTCCGAGAGTACCAGTTCGGCCTCGGACGAGCAGTCGAAACCGAAATCGTAATCGCTCATTATCTTCATTATGTACGGATTGGGTGTTGCCTTTACCGCAAAGTATTCGCGGAATCCCGGGTTCCATGAAAAAGCTTCTTTCACTGCCTCGCAGTTGCGTCTTATCCCGGCCTCATCGTAAATATGGAAAGGCGTCGGCCAGGTATTCGTGATTTCCTCTGCCTTATCTTTGTTCAAAAACGGTACTTTATTTGTATCCACGGCTGTGTGCCCCCTAAAATTCAAATCCGATACATTATACAGTCTCGCGCAAAATAATAAAATACAAAGCAAATGATTTTCATTTGCGAAAACCGCCAAAGAAAAAGTACAAATCCTTTTTCAGGTTTTGTACTTTTTTGTAGGTTTTGTATTTTTTTGTATTATTTTTGTTCCCCACAGCATCCGCGCCGCAGTCTAACCTTTTCTTACCGAAAATTACAGACGGAGGATAAACACTATGGTCATCATCAAAGAAAACCCGACCGCAAAAGCGATGACATATCTGTCCGGATGATCGCCGCCGGTCATCTCGGGAATCAATTCCTCAACAACAACATAAAGCATCGCGGCGGCCGAATAAGCCATTATGTATGGCAGGGTCACGGGAAGCGCACACGCAATTATAAGCGTCAGAATTCCCAGGATTGGTTCAACCGCACCCGACAAAACGCTCATGAAGAACGACGTCCCCGAATCCTCTCCTTCCGCCTTCAAAGGAATCGATTCAACTGCGGCCTCAGGGATATTCTGAATGGCCATGCCGATTACAACGGCCAGCGCACCGACGGTTCCGATACCGGTGTTGCCAAGGAAATATCCTGCCAGGATAACGCCTACCGCAATACCCTCCGAGGCATGGTGAATTGCCGCAGCCAGGGCAAGCCTTGTTGTCTTCTTGATGTCAACGGAAGGGCCTTCGGGCACCTCGCTGAAATTATGGATATGCGGAACAAAATGATCGAGCAGGAGCTGAAAGATTATTCCAATCCAAAAGCCAACTACCAAAGGCAGCGCGGGCGGTATGGAAAGTTCCGTCGACAAAGTTTCCGCAGGATACAAAAGGCACCATATAAGAACGGACACCATGATGCCTGCGGCAAAGCCCGTCAGGAGTCTTTGCATATTGTGCGAGAGTTTGGATGTCCGGATGAACACGAAAGCGGACCCGAAGACCGACGCCGCAAACGGAAGCAAGAGGCCGAACGTGACATCGCTGTTGTCCATGAAATCGACGAGGCCCAAATACTCCATCAGAACCTTGAGGCCTATGAACGTCAGGATTGTGCCGCCGACAAGCTCGGCACCGGACTTGTATTTGGATCCGAATTTGCAGCCTATCTTAACGCCTATCCACGACAGAATAAATGTTGTGACCGCAATCAGACCGCAGGCGATAAACACGTTAACTGTTTTCGATAAAGAAGATGCGATATTGATTGAAACGAGTCCGAAGGTAACGCCCGTGGCAAACGCATCTATGCTTGTTGCAACGGCCATGAAGAACATGGTCTTGATATCAAGTTTGGCTGTCTCGGACTCCTCTTCTTTCGACAGGGCCTCGCGAATCATGTTGCCGCCGATGATAAGCAGAATAACGAAAGTAATCCACGGGGCGACATTGTTGATTATCTTAGCAAAGGTTGTGCCGAGGAAATATCCGATAAGCGGCATCAGGCCCTGGAATACACCAAACCACGCGGCACAGATGAAACACTCTTTTGCGCCGGCACGACGCAATGCCAATCCTTTGCAAACGGATACAGCAAAAGCATCTGCCGAAAGGCCGACCGCAATCAGAAGAATTTCAAATAAATCCATTAATTGTCTCCTTGGGATGTGGATTTCAGAGGATTATACAATTAAGAGAAAGGAAAATACAGATATGCTGACACAAATTACCGATGTATCGGATCTTTTCTGGAACTGGCTCGCAGATGCGTGCGAGGAAATCAAAAACGGACGTGACCCGGATTACAATTATTTCCCGGACGAGTATCTCTGGCCCATCGTATATGCGGCCGTTATGGTGGCCGTAATTTCCGGCGGCCTTGACCCGGAAGTGGCAAAGACCGTCACTCTGTCGTACCAAAACGAGGTGGGAAAGAACAGACATTATCCTTATGAAGGTTTGCTGAGCGTTTATTTTTCCGACATCTCAGGCAAATGCAAAGAGAACAATCAGGCATGTTATCCGGAAAATATAAATGCAATCATCAGATACATAAGAAGGTCCCTGAATTCCAAACTCACCGTTGAGGATCTGGCCGCCAAAGCCGGTATGAATCCCAGAAGGTTTTCGTCGTATTTCCACAAAACCGTCGGAATCACGCCCAAAGAATTTATCCTCAGGGAGAAAATCTACCGGGCAAAAATATATTTGGAATACTCCGACATGGATATACGCATGATATCGGACCTCCTCGGATTCTCGTCTCCGTCGCACCTGACAAACACCTTTGAGGAAATTACCGGAATTTGTCCGTCGGACTACAGATATTACTCGGGATACGATTTTTAAGAGGTGTTATTTCTGCTATAATATCGGGACGAGGTGCCCGTAATGAATACCGCCGACAACAAACTCATAAGTGATAAGAACTTGGGAGATAAGGGTCTCGAGCGGTTATACACGGATATAATCCTCGTTATTCTTTTTGTCTGTTCGATTTTGGTAATCCTTATGCCGTTTGTGAAGATCAGAGACGGCAACCTCATCAAGACGGATATGAGTTATTCGGATTCCTGGGTTTATACAGACGGGACACCCGCGACTGTCGACAACATAGATTTCGCCAAAGAACACGAAATTAGCCGGACAATCTCATCGGATGAGGCCGAGGGCGCATCCCTGTGCTTCGATGCCAGCAACCTCTTCTTCAAGGTTTATCTGAACGACACTCTCATCTATTCGTTTGAGCCGGAGATCTATTTCTTCTACGGACTCTACTACGGCGATTACACACATTTCGTAACCCTGCCGAACTTCGACGGCGACGCCACAATAAGAATTGAATACACACCTCTTATCGAGACATCCTGGTCGAGTTTCCGCGACATGAAGCTTGCAAACGCCGCCGACTACTTCAGGTCCACGGTCATGGACGGCATAGGAAGATTTACGATGTGCTTCGTAACCGCGATAATCGGCATACTTCTGGTCATCATCGGCCTGTTCTTCCACACCAAACAGGGCAGCATGTTGGAGACCTGCGCTTTGGGCGCTCTCGCTTTTGTTGTGTCGTTCTATCAGTCGTCCGGAACCGGCTTTGTTCAGGTGATTTTCCGGGACTCGGCGGTACCCAGGCTCATGGAGTATGTGACGCTGTCATTTCTCCCGATTACTCTGCTTCTGTTTATCGCGGCGTACACAAAACATCTGTCGAGTATTTTCGTTAAGATTTTCTCATGTGTTTCGTTTGCGATTTTTATGGGCATCATGGGATCTTTGCTGACCTCAGCATACGACTTCAAGGTACTGCTTCCCATTATCCACGCAAACCTCCTCATTTCCGCAGGATTCGTTGTGTTCTATGTAATCCGCGGAGCACGCAACAAGAAGTTCAAGAGTTCGAGATATATTTATTTGATTGTTGCCGTATCGGTTTTGCTGCTGTCGGGATTTGTGGATCTTTTAAGATTTTATTTCGAGCCGGGTGACACGCCGACGACCGGCGTTACTTTCGGTCTTGCGTTCTTTGTTTTGATACTCGGTGTATACGAGATCCTGAACTTCCTCGATGTCCACAGAAAGAGTATCGAGCGCGATATCATGAGCAAACTCGCACATGTCGACAGTTTAACGGGACTGTCCAACCGTCTGGCCTTCGACGAGACGGAAAGAGAAATCGAGAATTCCGAATATACGAAGGCTTGCTTTATTCAGATGGACGTCAATTATCTAAAGCAGGTTAACGACAACTACGGACACGCCGAGGGTGACCGTCAGATAATTGCGGCGGCGCGCGTGATAAGCGAGAGTTTCGGACAAATCGGAAGCTGCTTCAGAACCGGCGGCGATGAATTTTTCATAATCATTTCCGGTGTTGACTGCGAACTTAACTACACCAAGGGACTCGACTCCATGAATAAATCGATTGAGACTTACAATAAAGAACAAAACCCTCCCGTGCCTCTTCACATCGCTTACGGTATGTCTGTTTTTGAGACCGGGAAAACACATGTTGCCGATGCCGAGAAACTGGCCGACAAGAGAATGTACGAGTGCAAAAAGAAACTCAAGGCAAACAATATTTAAATCAATATTCCCTGTAAATATATTCGTCGCCGGTCATGTCCAAAGTGCCGTCGGGAAGAGAGTCAAACGCATTGTTGTTTATCGCGTACAAAAGCCATGTCATGTCTTCCGTAATCGATTCGGTGCTGTTGAGCATTATGCGTAACAGAGATTTGGACGGTGTGTATACGCTTAAGAAAATGTATCCGCTCGGCAGAATTCTGATTTCGGAAGTATTTGCGAACATCTTGTAGTTGTCGTTGTCGGACTGGTTGTCCACCTGAAGGATGGCACCTAAGACAATAATCGCTCTTTGGTAGTTTTCGACATCGTCGATAACAGCCTTTTTCCCCAGAACCGCGGAATCGATGACAATTCCGCTTATAACCGGCATAACGTCCACAGACGAATCCCCGGATACGAGTTCCAATACAATACCTTCGGTGTCAAGAGCGATATATCCGTCGGGTGTTTTCACATATGCTATTTTCGAGCGTTCCTCAACGTCTATCGTAACTTCGGACGGCAAGGTAATCGATATATCTATGTCTTTTATGTACGGATTTTCCGCCTTGATTTTCTCCTCTGTTTTGCCGTAGTTCATCTTCAATACATCCAGGATGTTACCGCTTATTCCGGCAAACAGATGTGCGTTGTATTTAAGGCCCGTCGCTTCGGATATCTCTTCGTTTGTTACGACATTATTCCCGGATATAACCATGGTGCGCACACGGAACATCGGGTGGAAAGCAACAAACAAAATCAGGGCAATAAGAATTGCGACCAGAACTGCAATTGCCACGTGACTCTTCTTCGGGTGCGGCAGTTCTATTTCGATTTGAGGAAATTCCTTCTTTTCCTTCGGCTCCTCAGCTTTTTCTTTTTTCTGCTTTTTTTCTTTTTCTTTCTCTTCTGCTTTTACCGACAGTTCTTCTTCGTCCTCGGGTATCTCCTGCACGTTTTCCTCTTCAGGCTCGTGCTTTTTCTTTTCTTCAGCCGTCTTTTCCTCGGCTTCGCGCTTCTCCTGTGCCTTCTTCTCTTCGGCCTCACGCTTTTCTTCGGTTTTTTTCTCAGCCGCTTCCTTCTTTTCGGCAGCCTTCTTTTCTTCTGCCTCTTCTTTTGCTTTTTGCTTATCTTTCAGCTGCTGCTCTTTTTCTTTTTTCTTGCGCTCTTTTTCTTCCTGCTTCTCTTTTTGTTTGCGCTCTTTCTCTTCCTGCTTCTCTTTTTGTTTGCGCTCTTTCTCTTCCTGTTTTTTTCTTTTCTTTTCTTCTTTTTCCGCGCGCTTTTTTTCAGAAGAACCGACTTCCTCTTCAGGCGCGGTCTCTTCTTCGCCTTCGTCGAAAAGGCTGTCGACAAGAGCCTCGCGCTCTTGGGCGGACAAGGACTCTTCCGAGGTTTTTTCTTCGGAATTTTCGTCGAACAAATTGTTTAAATCCTTGTCGTCCATTTTTGTCAGTTTATCTTTCCTATTGCTTTGAACACTTCGTCCGCAATTAAGTCTGTGGTGTTTTCAATGGCCTGTGCGCGTGCGGCTTTCCGCATTTGCTCGCGCTTTTCTTTGTCGCTTAAAAGTTCTTTCAGAACGTGTGTGAGCATACCTTCTTTAACATCGTTGTCCGATATAACCTCGCAACCGCCTTTTGCGGCAATTGTTTTTGCGTTATATGTCTGATGGTCGTGTGCGGCATAAGGGTACGGAATTAAGATTCCGCACGCTCCGGTGGCGCAAAGTTCGGCGCATGTGACGGCGCCGGCTCTTAAGATACAGACATCGGCTGCGGAGAGGTAGACATCGGGGTTGTCGATGTAGTCTTTGATTTCAAGGTTTGCGGGCAGGTCTTTGGGAAGTTCCACCGCATTGTGCTTCCCGCAGCTTAAAACAAATTTTACATCAGGAAAATCCTTGGCAGCACCCACGACAAAATTGGTTATTGTCGCGGCCCCGAGAGATCCGCCCATTGCGAAAACCAGTTTGTCTTCTCCCGCAAGATCAAGTTCTTTTCGCGCATCTTCGGTTGTGTGCGAAAACATCTGAGGCCTCACCGGGTTTCCGACACAGACAACTCTTTTTGCTTTGGAGAAATCTCCGTTCTCGTCCGGGAAGCCGGTCAGTACCAATTCCGCGCCTTTTGCATAGAGTTTGTTCGCGCGCCCCGGGAAGGCGTTCGACTCGTGGATGACGATAGGGGTTTTTGTCTTTTTGGCCGCACGCAAAAGCGGGGCGCTCACGTACCCACCGGTTGAGACGACCGCGTCCGGGGAAAATTCTTCTATCAGGGATTTACACTGCTTTGTGCCCTTCTGCAATGCCTTTATCGCAGCGAAAATCTTAGGGGAAGGCTTGAGCGGCACGGGCTTTGCCTCGACGTTTATGAAGTCGTAGCCGGCCTTCGGGACCAGCTCGCCTTCGAGGCCCTGAGCGCGCCCGGTGAATTTGATTTCGCAGGTGTCGCCGTTTGCGTCGCACCTGTCTTTGAGACAACCCGCAATCGTGAGCGCGGGATTTATGTGTCCGGATGTGCCTCCGCCCGTTACTATGAATCTGTAGTTCATTTTGCATCTCCCTCTTTAACTGTCTTCTGTTTAGGTGCGGTCCCGTATTTTGAAACATTCAGAATGAAGCCCATCGTGAACAGAAGCATTATCTGCGCGGTACCGCCGTAGCTGAAGAACGGCAGGGTTACGCCGGTGGACGGCATGACCTGCAGCTCTACCGAAAGGTTCATCAAAAACTCGACGAAAACAAGTGCGGTACATCCCGCAGATACGACTCTTGCATAGGGTCCGTTTGCACGCAGGACAACCGCGACGCACATCGCGAAAAGCGAGAGATACATAAGGATCAGTATGAGGCCGCCGACAAAGCCTGTCTCCTCAACATAAATTGAGAAAATGTAGTCGTTCTGAGCCTCAGACACGTAGTTGTATTTAGAGCGCGAATTCCCCAGGCCCACACCCCACATGCCGCCCGATCCGAGCGCGTCGTAAGCGTTATCTATCTGACGCGTATCGTCGTCTGTCAGGGTGGTGTTTTCTTCGTCGGCCGTATATATCTCAACACGCTTGAAAACGTGCGAATAGTTTTCCTTTATGCTGTCGACCTTCTCCTGCGGCAGGACTATCAGAGCAACACCCAAACCGATTACGCCGACAACCATAAATACAGCGCCTCCGATGAGCCAGGATTTTAAGGGGATGCCCGCGGACAGAGCGCACATAAAGATAACGAGGGCGATGATGATGAAGCAGGATAAGTGCGGCTGAAGCACGATGAAAATGTCAACCAAAACCGCACCTCCGACGGGAAGAATAAAATCGAAAAAAGCCTGCTTCAGAGGTTTTTCTTTTATGCCTTTGGCTTCGTTTTCCGCGCGCGCTTCGCTTCTGTATTTGCAGTAGCCGGCAAATGCCAGTATCAAAGCAAGTTTTACGACCTCGGAAGTTTGGAATTTAAAGTTTGAGCCTATTTTGAGCCATCTTCTCGCACCGTTGTCGACAGATCCGAAGACGGATGTTGCAACAACAAGTCCGATGCTCACGGCTCCCATGAATACACTGACGGTTTTGGAAGCCCAAAGATCCATCGGAATGACGAGAGAAATGAAGAACAAACCGACGTATCCTATCGCTGTAAATGTCAGCTGTTTCTTCAGAAAATATCCCGAATCGTTGTAGATACCGTAAGCGTCGGGTCCGGATACCGAATAGAGAACCACGAGACCGAACACAACAATTATCGTCAGCATCAGCAGGAGCGGGATGTTGTATCTGATTACGGGTTTTATGACTTTCTTCGGAGCATACGAATTTTTTGTTTTCGCGGGGGTGGATATAAGGCTTTCTATCTGAGCGCGCTGCTGCTCCTCGGTAAGAGGAACGGCGGGGGCTTCCGCCTCATTTATGCTTTGCACCTGAGCCTTTTTCTTCTTTTTCCCCATCAGTTAAGCATTTCCTTTTTCGATGAATTCGAATGCCAAATCCTCAAAGCCGAAGGCATGCGAAGCCTTGAAAAGAAGAGCGTCTCCGTCCTCGACATAGTCCAAAAGTTTTCCTCTTACATCCGAGGTGTCATCGCACTTTACAATCTGCAGATCGGGGTTAACCGCATGCGCGCCCCTGATGAAGTCCTCCGCGTTCTCGCCGACGATAAAGACGCGGTCGAATGCATATCCCGCGCAGTACCTGCCGACGGACTCATGCAACTCGGGTGCAAAGTCACCGAGTTCGAGCATATTGCCGAGAGCCAAAACCATGCGGCGGCCTTTGCCTATTATGGAAAGGTTAAGGAATGCCGTTTCCATCGATTCCGGCGCGGCATTGTATGCGTCGTTTATAACGATGTATCTCTTCGTGTTGTACACGGCGCCTCTGCCGTCGATGTTCTTGTGGGCGGCCAGCGTCTCTTTTATCTTGTTCATTTCATAGTCGGCACGGGCCTCCGAAACAGGCTCGAAAACCTGACGTCCGTTTACAAGAATCGAGTGGCAAATGCACGCGAACATCGCGTTTCGCACTGTGTGAATGCCGTAGAGATTGAGTCTGAATCCGGGGAATAACCTGCACTGATTTATGCGGCGCGTTTCAATGTCAAACGTCATGCCGGTCTCATCGAACTTTATGTTCTTGCCGCTGAAAAACAGCGGGCAGTTCAACTGTTTTTTCTCGTCCCCCGAGTGGTCTACCGATACCGCACCGATAAGGTGATTAATGGGCAGGGTTGCCTTGGCGTATTCGAAGAGGAACGAGTCGTCCCCGTTTACGATAAGAACGCCGTCGTCGACCAAGCCCTCCGCTATTTCCATCTTTGCCTTGCGTATGTTCTCGCGGCTGCCAAGACGCTCGATGTGAGAATAACCGACATTTGTTATAACGGCGATATCGGGGCATGCGATTTTGGACAGATACCTTATCTCACCCAAACCTCTCATACCGAGTTCCAAAACCAAAACTTCGGTGTCCGCCGGGGCCGATAAAATCGACTTCGGCAAACCAATCTCATTGTTCTGATTGGAAGGCGTCGCCCACACCTTGAACGTGTTTGAAAGCACTTCGGAAATCATCTCACGCGTGGATGTTTTTCCCACAGATCCGGTGATGCAGATAACCTTTGCGTTGAGTTTAAATCTGTAGTGGCGGGCAAGCTGTCCCAAGGCCTCGATTGTATCGTTTACGACGATGGCGCACGCTCCGCCCGGAACCTTGTTTCTGTCGGATACGACGATTGCGGCGGCTCCTTTCTCGATGGCCTGTTTGCAGTAGTCGTGTCCGTCTTTTATTCCCTTCAGTGCAAAGTAAACTTCTCCGGGTTTTATCGTTCTCGTGTCGGTCGACACGCCGGTTATATCAACGGCCGTCGTGAACACGGGTTCGACTGTGTTGTACAGAACCGTTCCTCCGACAGAATTGATTACTTCGTCAAGTGTAAACATTGCGCTCATTATTTGTCTTCAGCCTTCCTGACAGAGTCGGCTGCCACCTCCCTGTCATCGTAGTGTATGGTTTTGTCGGCAAATATCTGATAGTCCTCGTGGCCTTTACCCGCGATCAGAACCGTGTCACCTGATTGGGCAACAGCGATTGCCCGGTCGATGGCATCTGTTCTGTCGGGTACTATTTCGTACTTGCCGGATGTTTTGTCGATTCCCGCTTTAATGTCCGCGATTATCGCGTCCGGGTCTTCGTTTCTCGGGTTATCCGATGTAATTATCGTCAGGTCCGACAGGTTTCCGGAAACTTCTCCCATCTCGAAGCGTCTGCTTTTCGCTCTGTTCCCTCCACATCCGAAGACGGTGATTATTTTGCCCTCGGTGTACTCACGCAGAGTCTTTAAAACGCTCTCAAGCGACGCCGCGTTGTGCGCGTAGTCGACCAGAACCGAGATCCCCAGATTGTTCTCCACGGGCTCGACTCTGCCCGGAACTTTAACTTCGGCAAGGCCTTTCTTCACCGCCTCGAAATCCACTCCAAGCACGCCCGCACAGCCGGCCGCACAAAGGGCGTTTGCGACATTGAACTGCCCCGGGAGATTTACAGTGACGGTGCCTTCAAAGAAAGGTGTCTTCATCTCGAAAACACTTCCCGTGACGGCCCCGTTTCTCACCTGAGATATTGCGGTAGCCGTGATGTCGGCATCACCCTTTATGCTGTATGTCAGAACCTTGCATCTTTGCTTTGCGTATTCGATAACCCGATCGGCAACATCGCAGTCGGCATTTACTATTCCGACCTCGCAGTTGTCGAAAATCTTCAGTTTGCAGTTAAGATAGTCTTCCATATCGGGGTGCTCGTTCGGAGCGATATGGTCCTCAAAAAGATTTGTGAAGCACGCGACTTTATATTTGACCCCGTAAAGTCTGTCGAGCTTTAAACCCTGCGAAGACACCTCCATTACAAGATCGTCTATGTTCTGATTTTTAAGTTCCCTCATCATCCTGAAAACATCGGACGACTCTGGAGTGGTGTGCTCGGCTTTAATCTTTGTGTCGCCTATAAGATTTGCGACCGTTCCGATAAGACCGGCTTTACGTCCGGCTTCGGATAAAATTCTGTGGAGCATGAAAGTCGATGTGGTCTTACCCTTCGTTCCCGTGATGCCGGCAACGTTGAGTTCGGCCTCCGGGTGTCCGTAGAAATTTGCGGCCAGAAGCGCAAGCGCTCTTCTGCAATCGGGTGTCTCAACAATTGTGCACGTGTCACCGACAAGTTCGGCCAGTTTGTCGTCAGGGTATTTTTCTTTGTCGCGGAAACTGTCGGCAACGATTAATTTCGCGCCCTGCTCCACCGCCTTTTGAATATAGTCATGACCGTCGGAAACAAAACCTATGACGGCGACAAAGCACGCACAGTCCGTGACTTTCCTGGAATCGAATTCAAGCGATTTTACATCGCCCGTTTGTTGTCCCTTTATGACTTTGCAGTCCAAGCCCTCAAGTATTTTATCGATTGTCATTTTACATCTCCGTTTAAAGACTTTGAGTCGTTACTATAATAAAACAAATATTATTTTTTTAAGTTAGGCAAATGGTGAAAATTACATACCGTTTGCCGCAAAGTCTTATGCGTCTTCTCCCGTATCTCCCGACTGCACTCCATCCTCATCCGACTCGCCTGCGACATTGTCGGAATTGCCGTAGGTTTCCGTGGTCTCTTCATCCCGGGATGAAACAACCGTTGTTTTTTCGAGCGTTACGGTTATAATCTCGCCCGCAAGAACAGTCTGCCCGGAGGATACGCTCTGTGCGGTGCATACGCCCGTCACGTCGCCTTCAATCTCGCAGTTAAGGTTCATGTCTTCAAGCGCTTCGATGCACTCGATTGCGCTCATTCCGCGCAGGTTCGGAACACGGGTTGTCAGCATCTGATCGTCCGTTATTCCCTCGGGGTACATAACGACGATTCCCGTCTTATAGAGTTTTGCCGTGTAGTCAGGATATGTTCTTGCAATTACGGTATCCGCATCCATATCAAGCGTTCCGTATACCGTTGACATTCCGTTAACGGAGATGGACGATGCCGCCTCGGACGCCGTCTTGCCCTCGACAAGCGGAACGTAATATTTGATGAGCAAATCATCGTAATCGGATTCGGAGAATGTTCTTTCGACTCCCATGTATGTGAGGGTCCCCTCGACTATCTCGGCCGCCGTCGCAGCCGCCGAGGACGAACCTACGGAGTTGTCGGCCGGCTGATTGATTACAACGAGAACCGCAATCTGCGGGTCGTCCGCGGGAGCATAGCAAGAGAACGAAAGAACGTGCGAACCTTCGAATTCGCCGACGTCGATTGTGGACGTTGAGGTTTTACCCGCGACGTTGTAACCTGCGACCTGACCGGCTTTACCGGTACCGTCGGATACAACGGCTTCCATCATCTTTCGGACTCTCGCACAGGTATTCTCGGAGAATACGGTTCTTACAACTTCGGTGTCGATTTCCTCAACGATATTTCCATCGGAATCTGTTATGTATTTCGCGACATGGGGAACCAGCAAATCGCCGCCGTTTATGATTGCGCAATAAGGCATCAGGAGCTGGATAGGCGTGACCGTCGCGGACTCGCCGTAGGACAAAACCGACAGGTCGACGATACTCGGGTCTTCGTGGAAGATACCGGTACCTTCGGCAGGAAGGTCGATTCCCGTCTTGTCGTAGAATCCCAACATACGCACGTAGTTGTAATATCTGGTGATTCCTATTCTCTGCGCAAGCTGAACAAAGATAGGGTTACAGGAATTCCGGAACGCGGTGGACAATGTCTCATATCCGTGGTTATAGCCTCCCGACTTTTGAAGCCAACAGGAAATCGTATGCACGTCAGACAACTTAATGGGAGCGTCAGACATGACCTCGTCCTCGTAACTTAAATTCTCCTCGAATGCGATGCAGGTGGTGATGGACTTGAAAGTCGAACCCGGCTCATATGTGTCCGATACACATCTGTTGCGCCAGCAGTTTTTCATTACGTACTGCACCTGCTCTTCGGACGTCATCGCATTCCACTTCTCTTCGCTCATGCCGTAAGGCCTGGCGTACGGATCGTTCAAATCATAATCGGGAAGCGATACCATCGCATAGACAGCACCTGTGTACGGGTTCATTACAATCGCCGTTACGCCTTCACGCGGGGAATATTTTTCGTATGCCGTGCGGCAGGCATCTTCTGCGATTCTTTGTATGTTAACGTCTATGTTTGTAACAATGTTATATCCGTTTACGGCCTCTTCGTAAGTGGCCTCGGAGTAAGGCAGGACGCCGTCGGTCTTCTCGTCGACTTCGGAATATCTGTAGCCGTCCGTACCGGACAACAATTCGTTGTAGTATGCCTCAAGACCGTAAACGCCCGACAAAGTCTCACCGTCGTTTACCGCATATCCTATAACCTGCGCGGCAAGGCTTCCGTAGTTGTAGTATCTCTGCGGAACCGCGACATAACCGAAGCCCTTGACCTTCTTCTCGGAAAGAGTTTCTTCAAAGGCAGCCTTGTCTTCGGCGGATATGTTTTTCGCGACATCGCATCCCAAAACAGCGTTTCTTTCGTCGGATTCATCCTCCGGGTCCATCGGAATAATCGAGTCCATCTTCTCGTAGGTGACGCCTAACATCTGCACACAGATATTTATAATCTCTTCCCTCGAAATCAGGTCGGACTTAACCGAAGACGGCGTGCAGACAACCGTGTAGTCGTATGTGTTGGACGCCAGCGCATTTCCGTTGCTGTCGTATATCTGGCCTCTGTCGGCGGAATATGTCAGGAGCTTCCACTGATCCGAAGATGCGGATTTGGCGTAAGTGCTGTAATTCACAACAGTCGTCTCATACAAATTCAGCGCAAGATACGCACAGTAACAGGTCACCACAAAAGCGGTGAGCATGACGAAAAATTTAGACGATGCGTTATTGAATTTGTAAGGGTGCGGCGGCTGCTTTCCTTTTGCTCCGATACCTAACATATGCCCTTACCTTTATGCCCCGGGATTCTCACGGTAGTATTCGGCCAAATCCTCCTCGGCCTTTTCCAAAACTTCCGGATTGATTTCATCCGAGTCGTAGGAAATCGAAGTTTTCAATGTATCAACGTTCGGAATGGGCAGGTAGATAACCTGATTCTGGTTGGGGTCCTGCATACCCAGGGCAAGCGCCTGGGCTCTTACAGTATCCATATCGGTAACTCCGTTTGCGTTCTCCTCGGCATCCAATATCGCAGCCTTCAGAGTCGTAATCTCATCCTTAAGATTCGAGTTGTCGCGCGACAACTCGGAAAGTTCGGTCTGCGGATAGAGCATAAGCAACGCAAAAAAACCGACCAGAAGAATCAGTGCAAACGAGATCGCAAATTCAACCACGCGGCGGCCGGTGAGTTTTCTTACATCCTCGGCCTGCTCCCTCATCATGGCCTTTATCGTCTCGGGATTTTCCAGTTCACTCTCAAACTCGCGCGTCAGTTCCTGCGCTTCGTCGTAGTTTGCGACAAACTCGGGCTCTTTCTGTGCCGCGGCCTCTTTTTTCGCATTCTCGTATTTCCTTCTTCCCGCTTCCTTGGATTCTATCTCTTCCCCGGTCAAATCGTTTACGCTGTAGAACGCGCCGTTCCTGACGGTTATGTGCGTGTGCGAAGCCGACAGCACATCCTCGAGCGTCTTATCGACGGCGGGATTCAATGTGCTTGTCTCATACTGCTTCAGTCTGTTCAGCGACTCTCTCTTCTTTACAGCCATTTTTTCCTCCGGGTCAAACCCTTGTATCGTTCCTCTCGAAAACCCTCAGCTTCGCGCTGTGAGCCCTCTTATTGTTCTCAACTTCCTCCTGCCCCGCCTCAATCGGCTTGTGGGTAAGAACTTTACCCAAAGGTCTCTTCCCGCATACACACACAGGGAAATCCCTCGGGCACGTGCACGGGTTCTCCGCTTTTCGAAAAGCTTCCTTCACGATTCTGTCCTCCAGCGAATGGAAGGAAATAACCGCGAATCTTCCGCCCGGATTTAAATACTTTATGCCATCGTCCAAAAGTTTCTCGAGTCCGGACAATTCTCCGTTGACTTCAATGCGAAGCGCCTGAAAACATCTTCTCGCGGGATGCTGGTCCTCGGCCCTCGCCGCACCGGGCATCGCTTTTCTTATCAGCTCGGCCAACTCTAATGTGGTCGTGATTTTCTTCGTCTGTCTGTACTCGCAAATTCTCTTCGCGATACGCCCCGAGTGTCTCTCCTCGCCGTAGTCTCTGAATATCCTGTCAAGCTCACGCTCCGGATAAGTGTTCACAACTCTCTCCGCGGTCAGAACGGAAGTTAAATCCATTCTCATATCCAAAGGCCCTTCCTTGGTGTACGAAAAGCCTCTTTCAGGGTTATCTATCTGAAACGAAGACACTCCCAAATCCGCCAGGATTCCGTCGGCTTTGCCGAGTTTCATCGAATCCAAAACATCTCCGATATCCTTGTAATCGCTCTTGACCGGATACCATGTAACGGACGCAAAGTCTTCTCTTCTGCCCATGCAGGTTGCAAGCGCCGCATCGTCTTTGTCCAAAGATATCAGGGTTCCTTTGCCTTGCATTCTCTCCGCAATCCCGGCGCTGTGTCCGCCGCCGCCTGCGGTGCAATCCACATAAATGCCGCCGGGTCTTATGTTGAGCGCATCCATGCACTCATCGAAAAGAACGGATACATGTTTAAACTCAAAGTCCTTCGACATAGTACTTCGTCTCCAGACCCTCTATCGTACTCAGGTCGTGGTCCTCATTCTCGTAGAATGCCTTCGTGCAGATATCGAGTTTGCCCTCATCGGCAAACACGCAAATCTCATCTCCGGGCTTTGCGAAAATTCTTTCCCACAACTCGGAAGAAACACTTATTCTTCCCTGGGAATCCACCGTAACGTCAACCTTCTCGCCGACGATGGATCTTCTTATCTTACGGACATTCGCGTCCATGGAATTGAGTTTCCCCAACTGTTCCTTTATATGTTCGAAATGCTCTTTTGTATAAACGCAGAGATAGCCGACATCGATGCTGTTTGTTACAACCAGCTCCGATCCCAGCTCTTCTTTCAGCTTCGAGGGAATGAAAAATCTCCCCTTAGCGTCAATCTTCTTTGTTTCTCTGCCCAAAATGCTTTGCTCCAAACTGTTTTTGTGTTTTGGATTACTGCCACTTTCCTCCACAGAAGTGAACTTTTTCTCCAAAAATCACCACAAATGTATTTTATATGTAACATTTCTTTAATGCAAGACTTATTTTTGTTTGTTGCGTAACAAAATTCCTTATGCTAAAAACAACTTATGAACCTACGACAAGGAGGAAAAATTATGTCTCAGAATCAACAGAACATCCCGGCCGAATATCAGCCGATTTCCATGTGGGGTTACTTCGGTTACGAAGTCCTCTTCTCCATCCCCGTAGTCGGATTCGTATTCCTGATTGTTTTCGCCGCTGGCGGCAAGCGCAACAAGAACGTCACCAACTTCGCGCGTTCCTACTTCTGCTACTTAATTCTTATGGCAGTGATTTTCCTGGTAATAACGGCCATCGCCGCAGCCGGCGGAGCGGCCTACGAACTATCCGACTTATTTAGCTAAACAAATCAAGGGAGGCTCACAGGCCTCCCATTTTTATATCGAAATTTTGTATACCGACATGTAGCCTACAGGTCTACACAATTTGTGACAAACAGGCAATTTGTCTTCACTGCGGTATACCCACGGCATACCTGAACGCATACAAACAGGCGATTCGTACTCTAAGGGTACCCCGCTGTGGTACCTACGAGAGGACAATCAGATCACCATTTCCACTCTTCGAACAGTCTTTTCTTTTTGCCGTCGGATGAGGCCATGCGCTTCATGTATTCGTTGACGGCGGCGGTGACGATAAGAATTACGCCCGCGATGAGAAGATAGAACATCCAAATTAGGCTCGACCAGAATGTGATGGACAGGTAGACGGCAATCGCAAAGATTGTGACGAGGGACAAGACAAACCAACTCTTCTCTTTTCTGATGAAAGAATAAATGAACATGACAATTGCCGCAGTGCCGACGATAAGAAGATCTATAGGCTGCCCGGTTACGGCCGCGGAGATGCCCTCGAGCGCAAGGCATGCGGCGACTGCGGCAAACCAGATAAAACGCATCGTTTTGGGGCTGCCGGGTTTTATAACATATCTGATGATCCAAATGTCGAGAAGAATTATTATCAGTTGAATTTCAAGGATGATTTCGGACGGATAGTGAATCAGGCCCTGGCATATTATTCCGAGGGTTATGAACACCGACGCGATTGCCAAAACGACGCGCGATGAGAATTTTACTCTGCCCAGGCAGTTGAAGGCGATTACGGCCATCAGGAAAAAGAACAATGTCCATGCCAAACCTTCGACATAGAAAGTTTTCGTGTAGGCGGTGGCAGTGACGACGGCGAAAACGGGCGAGAGAATCGTCAGAAAATCAGGGGACTTTTTGTCGAAGATTTTCGTTGCATGGAGAATGCGCCCCGAAATATTCAATATAATTGTCAGCGCGAACATCAGCCGGAAGTAAAGTTCGAAGCTCAAATCCCAACCGCAGCGTACCGCCAAGACAAGCGTGAGCAACACGGGGATAAAGCCGCAGATTGTGTTTTGGGACATGTAGATTACGACATACAAAAAAGCGGTTAACAAAATGCATGCGATTTTTCCGGCCGCAGTGTCGGAGTATTCACCGATTGAGAACAAAGTCCAAAGACCGCATTCGGCGAAGGTGAAAAATTTAAGCATTTGTTTTTCGGCGGAAAGTTTACGGGAAGGTGCGATGCAGATAAAAGATGCAACAAGGAAGGCTGCGGCCAACGGCAGATAGATGACATGGAGGTCCTGCGCGATTGCATATATCGGAAGCACCAAAATATTTATTCCGCAGGCGACGACCGCAACAAACGGAATATTCGGTTTTCGCTTGCACATAAGCGTTTCGGTTACCGCAAGGATAACGACAACAATTACGGCAAAAACGGAACATAAGATGGGATACAGGGTTTGTCTGCCGTTTGAGGCCATGAAGGCAATTATCAGATGCAGGAGAGCATTGTACGACGCCGAGACGGCTATCGCATGCAGTTTCTTTCCTTCGCGCGAAACAAGCACAAACGGGAAAACCATGATACATCCTGCAAAAGCAGCAAAGCCCGCATTGCAAATCAGGGCAATCCGATCGTCAAGTATTGCATCAAACAGCATCGCAAAACCCCATGCATAGGTTATAAAGAACAAGGGAATGCTTACGTATTCGGATACTTTTCGTTTATCGAGAACATTATCTCCGAACATAACAAACGCCGCCAAAAGGCAAACGCCCGAGAAGACACAAACTCCCCCAATGCACAATGCCGCCAAAGACAGCACCGTCGGAATCAACAGATCTGACAAAACCGATGCCCTCTTTGCGCGAATATATAACCGGTACATCGCAAGTGCCAAAGCCGGGCTTAAGTACACAAACACCGAGCCTTCAAAGCAATACATGAGAAGCACAATCGCCGGGGCTGCCGCAATGGGTGAAATCCATTTCGGAACAATATCGTTTTGCATCAGGAACAGCGCCGACCAGACAAAAACGATTGCAATAAAGTCGATGAGTCTGCCGTCGAAAACAAATATGAGCGAGCACACCGCAGCGATGATTGTAACAGCAAGAGAATATATTTTGAAGAAACGGATTTTGGCTTTTAGATTTGTAAGGTTCAGAATTTGGCAGACCAAACTCAAAAATGCCAAGGCGACAAAACCGCCGCAAAACGCGTCGCGTATCCCGCCGATTTCGTAGCCGATCTGCGAGGATAAAAATAGCAAACCCCAGGTGAAACCGAAATAGGATATTCCCGCGTAAACCCCGGATTTGTAGATAAAGAAACCCGCGATGCCGCAGGCACAAAGCGAAAGGAGTGCCACCGCAGACACAAGAAGTCCGGTGCCTCCCGCAAACGAGAAATTATCGCCGAAAAGTCTTAATGCTCCCACACCGAAAATCGCAATCGGAAGCAGAAAGCTGCCGAGGCAGAAAAACGCAAAACCGGTCTGTCTCAGTTTAAGAAGTTTTCCGGATATAAACGACAGCAGAAACACTGCCAGAACAATCGCAAAGAGGATTGCGGCACGCGCTGCCGGCACAATGGATTTCCACGTCGATGAGATGAAAACCGCGCCGACGATTGTAAGGAGCAGCACGCCCACCGCAAAGGTGATGTTGATGCTCGAGATTCTGCCCTGCTTCGGCGGTGTCGCCGGACTTTCGGGTATTGTTTTCGGGCTTTGGGGCACGGGTGTGTTTTGAACAGGCACCCTCGGGACAGACTGCGGTTGTTGTTTGGGTGGTACCGGGATGTTCGTGGGTTTGGGCTCAATGCGGGCCACCTGTTTTCTTAAGGCGGTTATAGTCCTGCCCCTTTTGCGGTTGACGCACATGACGATTATGAAGGCAATGCTTATTCCGACGGAATAAAGTATTGCAAAAACGAGCGCGACAACAAGTCCGAATGTATCCAAGTTTTCCTCTCCCCTTTAGGTTTATGGAGTCATTATACATTAATAAAACCTCCCGCGGGATGCGGGAGGTTCGTGAAGTTTGTTTCTTATCAAAAATTACTTCTTGATGTTGAAAGCGCCGAACTGAGGATATACAGCGGAAGCGCCGAGAGCCTCTTCGATTCTCAGGAGCTGGTTGTACTTCGCAACACGCTCGGAACGGGAAGGAGCACCTGTCTTGATCTGACCTGCGTTCATGGCAACTGCGAGGTCTGCGATCGTTGTGTCCTCGGACTCGCCGGAACGGTGGGAAACAACTGCTGTCATGCCGGCCTTGTGAGCCATCTTGATAGCTTCCATTGTCTCGGAAACGGAACCGATCTGGTTGAGCTTGATGAGAATGGAGTTGCCTGCGCCGAGTTCGATACCCTTGGAAAGTCTCTCTGTGTTTGTAACGAAGAGGTCGTCGCCTACGAGCTGGCACTTGCCGCCCAACTCAGCTGTCATCTTCTTCCAGCCTTCCCAGTCTTCTTCATCAAGGCCGTCCTCGATGGAGTAGATAGGATACTTCTCGATGAGGGATGCCCAGTGAGCGATGAGTTCGTCGGATGTGAAATCCTTGCCGGACTTCGGCTGATGATAGAAGCCGATGCCCTTCTCGCTCTTCCACTCGGAGGAAGCTGCGTCCATAGCAAGAACGAAATCTTTTCCGGGTGTGTAGCCTGCAGCCTCGATAGCCTTGAGGATCAATTCGATTGCTTCCTCGTCGCCTGCCAAAGAGTTGGGAGCGAAGCCACCCTCGTCACCTACAGCGGTAACGTCGTTCATATCTTTGATGAGTTTCTTGAGTGTGTGGAATACCTCTGTGCACCATCTCAAACCTTCACGGAATGTGGGAGCGCCTGCAGGCATAATCATGAATTCCTGTGTATCAACGGAAGAGTCAGCGTGAGCGCCGCCGTTCAAGATGTTCATCATAGGAACGGGGAGTCTGTTTGCGTTAAGTCCGCCGAAGAATCTGTAAAGCGGGATGTCCAAAGACTGTGCTGCAGCCTTGGAAGCTGCGATGGAAACAGCAAGAATGGCGTTGGCGCCGAGGTTGCTCTTATCCTTTGTGCCGTCTGCTGCGATCATTGCAGCGTCAACAGCGTATACATCGGAAGCATCGATACCGATAACGGCATCAGCGATTGCTGTGTTAACGTTCTCAACTGCCTTGGAAACGCCCTTACCGCCGAAACGGGACTTATCGCCGTCGCGAAGCTCCAAAGCCTCAAATTCACCTGTGGATGCACCGGAAGGTGTGATACCTCTTGCAACTGTACCGTCTACCAGGGTAACCTCGGCCTCAACCGTAGGATTGCCGCGGGAGTCGATGACTTCTCTGCCGATGACATTCTCAATCTCAAGATAACTCATAAAAACGTCCTTTCTTACGATGCTTTGAAGCATCGCCTGTTTATTTGGTTTTATTACCTGTTTAATTATAGCAAGTCAACACTTAAAAACAAGAAAAGACTTTGGCAAAAATCCGTTAAGAAATTGCGTCTTTCATTGACTTGACGTACTCGTAAACCTTTTCGGGAGCGTTTTGCCCGTATTGCGCGATTATTTTGACAATCGCAGAGCCCACTATGACGCCGCCGGCAGACTTTGACATCTCTTTTGCCTGCCCGGGCGTTGAGATTCCGAAGCCTATCGCACAAGGGACTTTTGCGGAACTTTTGATTCTTCCGGCCAAAGTCGGGATGTCGGTTGTGATTTTCGAGCGGACGCCGGTGACGCCTAAACTGCTTACGATATATATGAAGCCTTCCGCCTCTTTTGCAATCATGTCAATCCGCGACTCCGACGTGGGCGCTATGAGCGATACCAAATCGATGCCGTACTTGTGCGTCAGAGGCAGGAACTCCTCCTTCTCCTCGAAGGGAATGTCAGGCAGAATCAGGCCGTCGATTCCGATTTCCGCGCAGGTCGAAATGAATTTCTCGGACCCGTAGGAGAACACGACATTTGCGTATGTCATGAAAACCATCGGAACCGTTACGTCCTGCCTTAACTCTTTTACCATATCGAAAATCTTATCCGTGGTAGTCCCCGCTTTAAGCGCGCGGAGATTTGCCTCCTGGATTGTCGGGCCCTCGGCGGTCGGGTCGGAGAACGGAATCCCGAGTTCAATCAGGTCCGCGCCTGCCCGAACCATCTCACGGACAATCTTTTTGGTTGTCTCCAAATCGGGGTCTCCGCATGTTATGAAAGGTATGAACGCCTTGCCGTTTTCGAAGGCTTTGCTGATATTGCTCATTCGGAAATATCCTCCCCTCTGTATCTTGCGATCGCCGCGCAGTCTTTGTCTCCCCTGCCGGAAATCGTTATGACGATAATCTTGTCTTTGTCCATCGTGGGCGCTAACTTTTGTGCGTATGCCACGGCGTGCGCGGACTCGATTGCCGGGATAATGCCTTCGGTTCTCGAGAGATACTCAAAAGCGTTGACCGCCTCATCGTCCGTTATTGCCACATACTGCGCTCTTCCGATGTCGTGGAGCCATGCGTGCTCGGGGCCTATTCCGGGATAATCCAAACCTGCGGAAATCGAGTAGACCGGGGCTATCTGCCCGTACTCGTCCTGACAGAAATAAGACTTCATGCCGTGGAAAATCCCCTCGCGTCCCGTGTTAATTGTGGCGGCCGTCTCGAATGTGTCGATTCCGCGACCGGCGGCCTCGCACCCGATCAGCTGAACAGATTTATCCTCTATAAAGTGATAGAACGATCCGATTGCGTTCGACCCGCCTCCGCAGCACGCAATTACCGCGTCCGGGAGCCTGCCTTCCTTTTCGGCAAGCTGTTGCTTAATCTCTCTTGAAATAACTGCCTGAAAATCGCGGACAATCGTAGGGAACGGATGAGGGCCCATTACAGATCCCAAACAATAGTGTGTGTCGTCTATCCTCGAAGTCCACTCACGCATTGCCTCGGACACGGCATCTTTCAGCGTCGCCGTACCGGTCTTCACGGGAACGACATCAGAGCCTAAAAGTTTCATTCTATAAACATTTAATGCCTGGCGCTTCGTGTCCTCTTCTCCCATAAAAACAACACATTCCATCCCGAGGAGCGCCGCCGCGGTGGCCGTCGCGACACCGTGCTGCCCCGCGCCCGTCTCTGCGATAAGACGCGTCTTGCCCATTTTCTTCGCAAGCAGGGCCTGTCCCAAAACATTGTTTATCTTGTGCGACCCGGTGTGGTTTAAGTCCTCGCGCTTCAGATAAATCTTAGCGCCGCCCAAATCTTTGGTCATCTTCTCGGCATAGTAGAGAAGCGACGGACGTCCCGCGTAGTTGTTGAGCAGGTCAGTCAGTTCCCGGTTAAACTCCGGGTCATCCTTATACTTATAGTATGCTTCCTCGAGTTCTATCACGGCATTCATCAGAGTCTCGGGCATGTACTGCCCGCCGTGAATACCGAATCTCCCTTTAGGGTTTGTCATAAAATTTGAACCTCCTCGGCAAATTTTTTCATTTTCTCAAAATCTTTTACGCCATCCGTCTCGACGCCGCTTGACACATCCACGGCAAACGGCGACAACGTCGAAACAGCGGAGCGCACGTTCCCGGGAGTAAGTCCCCCGGCAAGGAAAAACTCACGGCCCATGTTTTTCGCAAGGGACCAGTCGAAAACCTTTCCCGTGCCGCCCGTGCCCGAATCCAGAAGGACATAATCCGCAGGGGACATCTTTGCCCGGACGATATCCTCAGGTCCTCTTATCTTAAACATCTTAATCACAGGTTTGCCTGTCATAGCTTTGACGGCAATGATATAGACGTCATCCTCGTGTCCGTGCAATTGGGCGATATCAATTATACCCTCGGACAGCATCCTAATAACATAATTTATGTCGTCGTCCACAAACACCCCAACCGTCTTAACTTCTTCCGGCAAATACCGTTTTATCGACACTACCTGTTCAGGTGTAACAGACCTCTTAAATCCCGCGCTTAAGATGAAGCCTGCGTAGTCGCACCCGATCTGCGAGATGTACTTCGCGTCTTCTTCTCTCTTAAGTCCGCAGAATTTTATCCGTGTCACAGCAGAGACCTCAACTCATTTAAAAATGCCGTCTTGTCGGGAGCCCGCATCACGGCCTCTCCGATTAAAATCGCGTCGACTTTGTTATCTGCCAAAGCCTTAACATCGGCGGCGGATTTGACCCCGCTCTCGGCAACGAAAATCGCGTCGGATCCTGCAACGTCTCTTAAACGCAAACAGTTTGTGGGGTCGACCTCAAACGTTCTTAGGTTGCGGTTGTTGACCCCGAGGATTTTCGCTCCGCAGTCTTTGGCCATTTTGACTTCGTCCGAATCGTGGGTCTCAACCAGAGCGGAGAGGCCCAAACTTTCGGCAATCCGAATGTACTCTTCCAAAGTTCCGCTGTTAAGCAGTGAACAGATAAGAAGCACAGCGGAAGCGCCCAGGGTTTTCGCTTCGTAAATCATGTACGGGTCCACCGTAAAATCTTTTCGAAGCGTCGGAATATTTACGACTTGGGTTATTTCTTTAAGGTAGTCGTTAGACCCCAAAAACCAATCGGGTTCGGTGAGGACCGAAATCGCATCGGCGCCGGCGTCCTCATAAGACTTCGCAATCTCCCTATACGGAAAGTCCGGTGCAATAAGGCCTTTGGATGGCGAGGCTTTTTTGCACTCGCAGATAAAACTCATTGAGGGTTTTGCCAGTGCGCGCTCAAAGGGAAAATCTCCCTTCGGCATGCTTTCTGCCAAATCACGTATTTTCGATTCGGAAACCTCTTCTTTGGCTTTTGCCACCCGGACTTTTGCAGCCTCCGCGATTGTCTCTAAAATGTCGCTCATTTCTTATCTTCTTCCGCAACGTTGGACAGTTCTATGAACTTCTCCATTGTCTCAAGTGCCTTGCCCGAATCAATCAGATCGGCTGCCATCTTAATGCCGTCTGCAATCGACGAAGCCTTGCCTCCGATGTAGATTGCGGTACCCGCATTCATCAAAACTGTCGTTCTCTTTGTACCCTGTTCTTTGCCGGACAAAACGTCTCTTGTAATCTGAGCGTTCTCCTCGGGAGTGCCTCCGACGATGTCGTCTTTTGACCCTCTTACCAGCCCAAAATCCTCAGGCTTGATTACATACTTTTCGATTGTGCCGTCTTCTTTAAGCTCGGCAACCGCGGTCTCGTCGCTTGCGGAAATCTCATCGAGTTTGTCTCTGCCGTAAACGACTGCCGCGCGCTTAGCGCCGAGAGATTTTAAAACGTGAGGGATGATGTCGACCAGGTATTCATCGTAAACGCCGAGCAGGTAGTACTCGGGGTAAGCGGGGTTTGTGATGGGGCCTAAGATATTAAATACTGTTCTGAATCCCAGCTCTCTTCTGATGGATCCGACATATCTCATGGATGTGTGGTATTTCTGAGCGAAAAGGAAACATACACCCGGATCGTTTAAAAGTTCGACGCACTTGGCAGGTGTGAGGTCGATGTTAGCACCCAGCGCTTCCAAACAGTCCGCTGTACCTGACTTCGAAGACGCCGCTCTGTTGCCGTGCTTTGAAACCTTAATTCCCGCGGAAGCGATAACAAACGCGGACGTTGTGGAAATGTTAAAACTGTGAGCGCAGTCCCCGCCCGTTCCGACGATTTCCATGGTCTCCATACCCGGGTGCTCGACCCGCTCGGCGTGCTCGCGCATGGCCTTTGCGCATCCGGAAATCTCATCGATTGTCTCGGCCTTCGCGCTCTTTGTCGAAAGAGCCGCCAAAAACGCCGCATTTTGAGTCTGCGTTGTCTCACCGTTCATAATCTCGTTCATTACGGTGTAAGACTCGTCAAAAGTCAGATCTTCCTTGTTTACGATTTTTTCGATTGCCTGCTTAATCATGTTTTTGTCCTCCGTTATATTTTTATTTTTTGTTAGCGATGTTAATAAAGTTCTGAAGCATCTGTTTGCCGTCCGGCGTCATAATCGACTCGGGGTGAAACTGCACTCCGTATATATTGTAACTTCTGTGCTTGACTCCCATAACCTCTCCGTCGTCCGTTTTGGAAGTAATTTCGAGGCACTCCGGTATGGTATCGGGATCTGCCGCCAAAGAATGGTATCTTGCGACCGGAATTCTGTGCGGCAGGTTCCTGTAGAGCATACATGTCGGCGATAGCGTTATCTGCGACTGCTTGCCGTGCATCAGTTCTTTTGCGTAAGTAACCGTTGCGCCGAACGCCTCGCAGATGGACTGATGCCCCAGGCACACTCCCAAAATCGGATATTTAGGACCCAATTCTTTAACAACGTCAATGCACACGCCGGCATCGGCAGGGCGGCCCGGGCCCGGGGATAACACAATCGCCGAAGGGCTTAACTCATCAATCTCCCCAACCGTAAGAGCGTCGTTTCGAACCACCTTGATATCCGGCTCAATCGCACCTATCAGTTGATAGAGGTTGTACGAAAAACTGTCATAGTTATCAATAATCAAAATCATTCTTTAGCCCTCACAAATCCTCGTTGTTTGCCTGCTCGATGGCCTTCACCACCGCCGCAGCCTTATTGATGCATTCCTGATATTCCTTCTCCGGCACCGAGTCGTAAACAATGCCCGCCCCGGACCTCGCGTAAATCTTGCCGTTCTTCTTGTACGCCAGACGGATTGCGATACAGGTGTCAAGGTTCCCGCCGAAATCGATATACCCGATTGCGCCTCCGTAAATTCCGCGCTTGTTGCCTTCCAGGTCGTTTATCAACTGGCACGCTTTAATCTTCGGCGCCCCGGACAAAGTACCCGCCGGCAAAATCGCGTCCACCGCGTCGAACGCGTCAAACTCAGGACGAATCTTTCCTCTTACGGTAGATCCGATATGCATAACATGCGAATATCTTTCGATCGAGTGGTACTTCACAACCTCAACAGAACCGAACTGCGAAATCTTTCCGATATCGTTTCGCCCCAAATCCACAAGCATGTTGTGCTCGGCCAGTTCCTTGGGGTCTGCGAGCAGATCTTCTTCCAAAGCCTTATCCTCTTCCTCGGTCTTTCCGCGTGGGCGGGTTCCCGCCAGAGGGAAGGTATAAAGTGTCCCGTCTTCGAGCTTCACCAAAGTCTCCGGGGAAGCCCCGGCAACTTCAACATCCGTGCCCGAAAAGTAAAACATATAAGGAGATGGATTCAGTGTACGCAGAACACGGTAGACATTTAACATCGACCCCTCGTAGTCGGCCTCCAAGCGGTTGGACAAAACAATCTGGAAAATGTCGCCTTCTTTGATATGGTACTTGGCCTTTTCAACCATCTCGCAGAACCGTTCTTTGTCGAACATCGGTTTAACCTCGGACAAAAGTCTCCCGGGCTTTTCGACAATCTTTTCACCGTGCTTAATAAGTTCCGCAACAGCCTTCAGATCGGCCTCTGCCTTGGCATAGTTTGTGTCGACATCGTCGAGCCTGACGTTTGCAATAAGAACAATCTTCTGCTTCACATTGTCAAATGCGATAACCTTGTCGAAAAGCATCAGATCGCAATCCTTGAAGTTCCCCGGATCGTCGCAGTCCAAGTTCAGCGAAGGCTCGGCGTACTTGATGTAATCGTACGAAAAATATCCTACCAAGCCTCCCGTGAACGTGGGCATGCCCGCAATCCTGGGGCTCCTGTTTTCGGAAAGTATCTGTCGCAAAACTTTGCCCGGATTGTCTGTCGCAGAAACATATTCTCCAACCTTAAGCTGACCGTTTATACATGTAACCTCAAGCAGAGGCTCGTACCCCAAAAACGTGTAGCGGCCCCACTTCTCGCTGTCCTCGACGGACTCCAAAATATACACATGCGCAGAAACATTTTTCAGAATCTTCAGAACCTCTATCGGCGTTGCGACATCCGATAAGATCTCGATTGCCACAGGCACGCACTTGTACTCGCTGTCAACATAACTTCTGACTTCGTCGATTGCAGGATACATAAAAACCTCCGTTAATAAAAAAAGTCCTCGACAGAATAAACTTCTGTCAAGGACGAATTAGTTTCTAATCCGCGGTGCCACCTTGATTCACGACATCGTGCTCTTTTAAGGATACTGACATATCCCGGGTATCTTACGTGTACCCACACGTTACGGTATACTCAAACCTAAAGTCCTTTGACCGTACCCTCCGCGGCCCATTGTGATGAGTTGTTTTCCGTTCCCCTCTCAGCCCCGGGAACTCTCTGTGGGAGCATCGTCATCTTTACTTCCGCATCAACGGTTTAGCGTTAGACCTACAGTATTCCCAAATTCAAAATTTGTCAAGCATGATGCACAAAATCTTTTTCGCCTTTTAGGCGAATGTGTGAACAGACGAACCCTTGCATTTCCCGAAAAAATTTTTGCCGACATTTTTGCCGCCCATTTAAGGTAAAAATGGCGGCAATTTTGTCGGCAACGGGATTTTTCCACAAAAAAAATGCCCCGCCAAAGCGGGGCATTTGCGATTTTGATTTAAGCTACAGGCTTGGAGTATGCAAAGAAGTAGTATCCCATGGGTGTGAATCCGATGTTGGATATTGTCTTGTTGCAGTAAAGCTGTGTGTAGTAGTAGACAGGGCATGTAGGGAAGCCACCCTCACCGAAGAGAGATTCCTCTGCGGCATAGAGCTGGCTGTCACGATCCGCACCGCTCTGCAAAGCCTTTGCTGCTGTGAGCGCTGCATCGTAGTCTGCATTGTTGTACTTACCGTAGTTGTAAGGGCTGTCTGTCATGAAGAGCTCCAAGTATGTAAGAGCGTCGTTGTAGTCGGCGATCCAACCCATACGTGCGATACCGAAGTTACCTTCGGAGAGGTTCGTTGTGTATGTGTTCCACTCCATGTTTTCGAGCGTGATGTTCATGCCGAGAACTGTCTGCCAGTCAGACCCGCACGCTTCGGCGATAGCCTTGTGAGCGTCGCTTGTGTTGAAGTCGTATACGAGGGTTGTGTTAGCATCCCACGATCCATCGTCAACAGCTGCCTGGTAGAGTTCCTTCGCAAGAGCGCAGCGACCTTCGTATGTGGAAAGGTCAGCGTCGGGATAAAGTGTTGCGAGTGTGTTGTACATTGCACCAAGGTCGGATACGCCTGTGGAGAAATCCGTACCTGTGGAGTCTGTGATACCTGCCGCGACAAGACCTGTTGCGGGAACCTGTCCTCCCTGTGTTACGTTGTTTACGATGTTCTCGCGGTCAACGGCAAGAACCATGGCGGCTCTTACTCTCCAATCGGAGATTGTCTCACAGTTCAGATAGAGGAAATATGTTCCGATGTAAGGGTCTACGAAGCAGTCGCCGGATTCCTTTAGGGACTCGATCATGTCCGTAGGGAAGGACTCGATGAACTGATACTCGCCGGACTGATAAGCGGAAAGAATAGCTGTCTCGCTGTCGGAGAGCCACCACTTAATCTGCGAAGGACCGAGGTTCTCGTAGTCGTAGTACTTCTCGTTGGGTTCCATAAGGATGTAGGAATCGTGAACCCACTCGGTGATTTTGTAAGGTCCGTTTACAACGATGTTCGCAGGGTCTGTCCAGTTGTCGGAACCCTCAACAACATCCTGGCGCAAAGGCATAAGTGCTGCGAAAGAGCAGAGCTCGATAAAGTATGCGCAGGGTGACTCGAGAGTGATTTCAACGGTCTTGGAGTCAACGGCCTTGATTCCGAGTTCGGATACGTCCTTCTCGCCTGCCTGGATTGCTGCAGCGTTCAAAACGATGCCGTCGAGGATGTAGCCGTAGTCGGATGCGTTCTCGGGGTTGATTGTTCTCTGCCAGCCGTAGACGAAGTCTTCCGCCTCAACGGGCTCTCCGTCGGACCAGTAGATGTCGTCACGAAGTGTGAATGTGTAAACCAATTCGTCGTCGGATACCGTGTAGGACTCAGCCTGACCGTAGTCAACGTTCCATGTGTTTACGTTACCGCTGTCGTCTGCTGCCTCTCCGGAATCCTTGTACTTCATGAGGTTCTCGAACTGATGCTGTGTGTAGATAGCGGCATCGACGGTCGACGCGAGCGACGGGTCGATGGTCTCAGGCTCGGAAGCGATGCATGCATTGACAACGAAATCTTCTGTCTCTGTTGTCGATGTACCGCCGCAAGCGGCCAGAGAAAGCATCATGCACGTTGCGAGAACAAGTGCTGTGATTCTCTTCTTCATTTTTTTGCTCCTCCTCTCTGCGGTTTCCCGCAGAAAAATTGCTTTATATGGATACGCTCTTTAAGCGTTATCCTCAAGTAAGTGGCACGCCGCAAAATGCCCGGGTCCGTACTCTTTCAATACAGGGGCAGCCTCTTTGCACCTCTCGGTTGCATAAGGGCACCTGGATGCAAATCTGCATCCCGGCGGCGGGTCGATGGGCGACGGGATGTCGCCTTCCAAAAGGATTCTCTGTCTTGCGCGGCTCTTCTCCGGATCCGGCAAAGGAACTGCGGACAGCAATGTCTTCGTATAAGGATGGATGGGGTGCGAGCAGAGTTCGTACGACTCGGCAAGTTCGACCATCGTTCCCAAATACATAACACCGATTCTGTTGCTTATGTGTCTTACAACGGAGATGTCGTGCGCGATGAAAAGATATGTCAGGCCCTTTTCTTCCTGCAGGTCCTCAAGCATGTTTACAACCTGTGACTGGATGGAAACGTCAAGGGCCGAGATAGGCTCATCGCAGACAATAAACTCGGGGTTTACGGCCAGGGCTCTTGCTATTCCGACACGCTGCTGCTGACCGCCCGAAAACTCGTGCGGGTAACGGTTCGCGTGCTCGGTGTTAAGTCCGACCTCGTCGAGAAGTTCGTTGATTTTTTCTTTTCGCTCAGCCTTACCCGGGCAAATCTTATGGATATCCAGAGCCTCGCCTACAATCTCGCCGACCGTCATGCGGGGGTCAAGCGAAGCCGAAGGGTCCTGGAAAATAATCTGCATCTTGCGTCTGTACGGAAGCATTTTGACAGCCGTCTTTGTGTCGCTGTCGAAAATCGTTTCCCCGTCGTAGACAATCTTTCCGGAAGTGGGCTCTATAAGTCTGATTATGGTGCGTCCCAGTGTGGTCTTGCCGCACCCGGACTCACCGACCAAACCTAAAGTCTCGCCTTTGTCGATGTGGAGAGATACGCCCTCAACGGCGTGAACCGTGTGCTTTTTGAAACGCTCGCCCTTTACGGTGAAGTACTTGCAGAGATTTTCGATTACTATGAGTTTTTTGTTCTCACTCATTTGTCTGCCCCTCCTTGTCACCCATAAAGTGCATCCAGCATGCCGAGGTGTGGCCGTCGCCCAAATCCGCGACAGGCGGCTTCTGCCTCAGACAAATCTTCATGCAGTTCTTGCATCGGGGTCCGAAGTTACAGCCATTCGGGGGATTTAATAAATCGATAGGTGTTCCCTCGATGGGGATGAGTCTCTCGTGACCGTCGGCGTCAAGCCTCGGTGTTGATTGCAAAAGGCCCCTCGTGTAAGGATGCTGAGGGTTATAGAAAATGTCGTTGACCTTGCCCTGCTCGACGATATTTCCCGCGTACATAACGGAAACCCTGTCGCAGATCTCGGCAACAACACCCAAGTTGTGCGTGATAAAAATAATTGAAGTGTTTTCCTTCTTCTGGAGTTCCTTCATGAGCTCCAAAATCTGAGCCTGAATCGTAACATCCAAAGCCGTCGTAGGCTCGTCCGCGATAAGAAGCTTCGGAGAGCAGATAAGGGCCATGGCGATCATCGCCCTTTGTCTCATACCGCCCGAAAACTCGTGCGGGTACTGATCGACTCTCTTTGCGGCATTGTTGATGCCGACAAGTTCGAGCATTTCTATCGCCCTGTCGCGCGCTTCCTGCTTCGTGATGCCCTTGTCATGGCAAAGCAGGGCCTCGGACAGCTGGTCTCCGATTGTGTAAACCGGGTTTAAGCAGGTCATAGGGTTTTGGAAAATCATACTGATTTTGTTTCCGCGGAACTGTCGCATCTGCTCGGGAGTATAATCCAGAACATTCTCACCTTCGAATTTTATGCTGCCGCCTATGACCTTACCGGGCTGGGCGAGCAGACCGATGATTGAATATGCTTCGACGGATTTGCCCGAACCGGACTCACCGACGATTCCCATAACCTCGTTGTAACCCAGTGTGTAGGAAATGCCGTTTACGGCCTTGACCTCACCTGCGGGCGTGAAGAAGGATACCTTCAGATCCGACACTTCCAAAAGCGGTGTGTCTTCCTTTGTGTTTTCAACTTTTGCTTTGTCGTTTTTCTCACTCATACCGGCATCCTCCTTTCTTTATTTCTTAAGTCTCGGGTCGAGCGCGTCGCGCAGACCGTCGCCCACAAGATTCAAACTCAAAACTATAATCGTCAGAATGATTGCCGGGAAAACCAGCCTGTACGGGTAAAGCGACACAGTCTCAAGAGCGTCGGAACACAAAGATCCCAGAGACGCCATAGGTGCCGAGACACCGAGTCCTAAAAACGATAAGAACGACTCGAGGAAAATCGCCGAAGGGATCTGCAGGCATGTCGTTATAACAAGCTGCCCCACGCAGTTCGGCAGAAGGTGACGCTTTATGATTCTCGCGTTGCTCGCGCCAAGGGCGGTTGCCGCGGTTACATATTCCTGTTTTTTTAATTGCAAAACCTGGCCTCTTACGATTCTTGCCATCGTGACCCAGTAGAGCAAACCGAATGTGATGAAGATGCTGATGATGCCTGACCCCAAATCGCTCATTGCCGACACGAATGCCGAGTTCGAAGAGTCGAACCAACTCTGCAGAGGGTCCTTCAAAACAACCTGCAGGAGCAGAACAATCAGAACCTCCGGGATTGAATAAATGAGTTCGACTATTCTCATCATTACGAAGTCAACCTTGCCTCCGCAAAGACCGGAAATCGCGCCGTAAATCGAGCCGATAACAAATACGATAAGAGCCGCGATGATACCGATCAGAATCGACACACGTGCGCCATACATGGTTCTCGCCATAAGATCGCGGCCGACCGAGTCCGTACCGAAAACATGCGGGAACACAGATTTAACGACGGACAGCCGGGTTGCCCCGTCAGCGGCCTCGGTTGTGTATTCCATGTTTTCGAAAGATGTGATTGTGCCGTTTGAAATATCGGATTCGTGGAAGAGAATCAATCCGCCGTCCTTAATCATGATTATGCTGTCGGTCTGCGCCTCGTCAAAAGAGAATGCGTAAACTTTGCCGTGATACTTTATGCAGTAATCCCCCGGGTCCAATGCCGTAAGGGACCCCGGCTGCAGGACAACGGCGTAAAAAGCGCTTCCCTCATCCTCGATGGTCTTAATCAGAGCCTCGCCTTCCGAATACTCGAAGGGCCCGAGTTTCTGCGAATTTCTGTACTGATCGCCGTAATTGTAGGGAATGAGTTCAGGCCCCACGAACGCGAAAAGCAGGCAAATAAAGAACACAATCAACGCCGTCATGGAAACCTTGCTCGCGCGGAATCTCTTCCACGCGTCGGCCCAGTACGAAACGCTCTTGCGCTTCTCTACCATCTGCTCCTTTTCCTCGGCATCCGCGGGAGCGAAATCCGCCGGGGTAAGATTCAAATCCGGGATTTTGTCAGGGTCTACCTGAAACACACTGAACTTGGGAGTTTTATCTGTCATTCGTCCTCCCTGCTCGACAGCGTGATTCTCGGATCGACAATCTTATACGCAATATCGACAAACAAATTCATGATGATAACGAGCGCCGACAAAACAACCGTTGTTGCCATAATAACCGGATAGTCGCGGTTCAAAACGCTCTGTACGAAATACTTGCCCAGGCCCGGAATCGAGAAAGTCGATTCAACGACGAAACTTCCCGTGATGATACCCGCCATAACCGGGCCCAAATATGTAATAACCGGAATCAATGAGTTACGCAAAGCATGCTTCAGAACGAGGGACGAAGTCTTGACACCTTTCGCGCGTGCCGTTCTGATGTAATCCTGGTTAATCGCGTCGAGCATCGATGTTCTCGTGAGTTTTGCTATGTAGCACATATAGTAGAACGACAGCGATATAACCGGCATGATATAACTCTTGAAATCCTGCAAACTTCCGCTTAGTGTCGGCAACACCTTAAGTTCAACCGCAAACAATACGAGAAGCAACGTCGCCAGAACGAACGTCGGTATAGCGATACCCACGGTCGTGATAACTCGCAAAAAGCCATCTAAAGCCGACCCTCGTTTATACGCCGCAAGACACCCCAGCGGTATTCCTATAACTATCGCAAGCAAAAGCGCGGAGATACCGAGTCTTATCGAAAGTTCGAATTTCCCCTGGTGGAAAATAATATCGGTAACGGATGTTCCCTCCTGCATCTTGAGGCTTGTGCCGAGGTCGCCCTTGCAATAACTTACTATGTAATTGCCCAGCTGCACCACCAACGGTTTATCCAAACCATATTTGGCGTTTGCCATCTCAATCTGCTCGGGAGTGGATTTTTCCGTCAAAAAGGGGCTGCCGGGAATGGCATTCATCAAGAAAAACGTTATCGTCATAATCAAAAGCAACGTCAATATCGCCGCTCCGATTCTCTTCAATATGTAAACAAACATAAGCCCCTGAAGCGTCCTTTGATTTTCAAACAGTGCATATAATAAAACATCGCCCTTAAAATAACAAGATTAAAGAAATACGCATATTTCACAAAGTAAGAAAACATTAAAAAAGACTGTCGTTCAAAAGAGCGACAGCCTTCAAAAGACCAAACAACTTAAATTATTTGTCAAGCATCTTGGAAAGATCGCCTGCGGAAGGTACGTCAACCTTTGTCTTCTCTTCGATTTTGGAAGCAGCCTTCTCGTAAACTTCGTTAGCCTGCTTATTCTCCGCGACCTTCTCCAAAGCGTCGCTTGCCTGATCCTTAAGCTTGTTGATGTCGGGCATGTCCATGGGTAGTGTCCTCCTTAAAATTAAGATATGCACATTATAGCATAGAAAAAAAGGAAGTCCCGCACTCTCATACGGGACTTCACTTAGCTTAAACTCAACTTCTCCAATTGCGAAAACAAAACCTTAGGAAAAAAATCTATCGGAGAAGATACACACTGCGGCCCGGAAGACCGCAACCTGTTGTCCGTCTGTCTGGCCCATTGGTATCACCTCCGTTTCAATCAGTTAGGTTAAGTACCTTATACCGAAAGTTTACCGTCTTAATTAATAAAATGAATTAACAAAGCATGAACATTTTGTAAAACAAACTTTCCGTTGAAAATCAGCATGAAAAATAGTATCATTCTCTCAAGAAAGGTGTTACCCGAGACGGTTGCCTT